>OCZT010001612.1_pt1 | contig 23307 bp, 27 predicted proteins | sample 1539031 | NCBI WGS metagenome assembly OCZT01 (sample SAMEA3539308, study PRJEB22396) | soil metagenome | biome: tundra; feature: field; material: soil | place: USA | collected 2010-05 | depth 0.15 m | reverse complement strand
CGCCGCCCTTGACGGTGTCGAACATGTGCCACTCCCAGTGGTCCTCCTCGAGGTTGCCGAGAGCGGCGCAGACACCGCCCTGGGCGGTGCCGGTATGGGAGCGGGTGGGATAGAGCTTCGTCAGGACGGCGGTATTGACGCCTTCACGGGCCAACTCGAGGGCGGCCCACAGGCCGGCTCCGCCGGCGCCGACGACGATCGCATCGAAGGGGTAGTCCATCGTCTAGCTCCCCGGCAGCGTCACGGTGGCGACGACGACCGTCCCCATCATGAGCACCAGCGCGGCGGCCGTCCACAGTACGGACAGGGCGAGAACTCTCTTGCCACCCTTGACGTAATCCATCGTCACGGTGCGCATGCCCAAGGTCATATGGGTCACCACGATGACCAGCATCAACCAGTCGAGACCGCGCCGGAGGGCATTGTTCCAGGCCTCCGCGAAGATCCAGGCTGCCGTTTGGTCCTTGGGATCGCTCAGGAAGTGCTGCACGCTGAAGTGTGTCAGGGCGAGCACGAACAGCGCCACTCCCGACAGCCGCATGTAGTACCAGATCGCGACCTCAAAGCCGCCGCTTTGCGGGCGGGGCCGGCCGGAGCGCGAATACAGTGCCATCTCGACGCTCCTCCTAGATGCCCAGTGCCGGGCGCATGATGATGAAGGCGCCGGGCAGGCCCACGCCGAGGAATATCACCCAGTTCGCGTACCAGATCCGCTTGTGATAGACGGTCAGGCGCGGCCAGAAGTCCATCAGCAGGATGCGGATGCCGTTGAGCGCGTGGTAGAAGAGCGCGGCCCCGATAAGGACCTCCATCGACCGTCCGAGCGTGCTGGCGTAGAACTTCAGGAGATCGTCATACGCGTTCGGGTTGGCGCCGGCCAGGAAGATGTCGAATACGTGCAACAGGACGAAGGCAAAGATGCCTATGCCGGAGATGCGGTGGAAGGCCCAGGCCAACATCCCTTCTGAGCCACGGTAGCGAAGCAGCATGCAGCCTCCCAGGCGTTGCCTGGCCGGGATTGTCCCAACCAGGATGTGAGGACCTCTGGGCCGTGACGGCCCTTAGGACTCCAGACGGGCGACGACCGCGTCGGCGAACTCGCTCGTCCCGGCGGATCCACCCAGATCGTACGTGGTCGCGCGACCCTCGGCGATGACATCGCGGATTGCGCCCTCGACGCGCTCGGCCGCCGCTTGCTGGCCGATATGGCGGAGCAGCAGAACACCCGAGAGCATTAGGGCTGTTGGGTTGGCCTTGTTCTGGCCGGCGTACTTCGGGGCAGAGCCGTGGACCGCCTCGAAGACCGCGGCGTCCGGCCCGATATTCGCCCCGGGGGCTACGCCGAGTCCACCTACCAAACCGGCGCAGAGGTCGCTGACGATATCGCCATAGAGATTCGGCAGAACCATTACGTCGTACATCTCGGGCTTCTGCACGAGCTGCATGCACATGTTGTCCACGATGCGGTCTTCGAAGGCGATCTTGCCTTCGTACTCCGCGGCAATCGTCCGGCAACTCTCCAGGAAGAGGCCGTCCGAGAACTTCATGATGTTGGCCTTGTGGACGGCCGTGACCTTGCGCCGGCCGTTGGCGACCGCGTACTCGAAGGCGTAGCGGGCGATCCGCTCGCTGGCGGCGCGCGTGATGATCTTGATGCTCTCCGCCGCATCCGGGCCGACCATGTGCTCGATGCCGGCGTAGAGGTCTTCAGTGTTTTCTCGGACGATGACCAGGTCCACGTTGTCGTAGCGGGTCTTCAGACCCGGAATGGACCGGACGGGCCGGAGATTGGCGTACAGACCGAGGGTCTGGCGCAGCGCCACATTGACGGACCGGAAGCCGATGCCGACCGGCGTGGTGATCGGGCCCTTGATCGCGAGCTTGTTGCGCAGGATGGAATCGAGGACGGCCTGCGGAAGCGGCGTGCCTTCCTTGGCCATGACCGCCTCGCCGGCATTCATGACCTGCCACTCGAACTCGACACCCGAGGCGTCGAGGACGCGCCTGGTCGCCTCGGCCAATTCGGGGCCGATACCGTCGCCTGGGATAAGAGTTACTACATAGGACATGTTCGGAATTCTAGCCGTTAGACGTGGGGCCCGGCGGGCAGTAGCCGACGACCGCAGGTGACGCGCTCACGCCGGTGCTCGGACCCGTCGCATTCGCAGGCTGCGACGAGGAGGCTCAGTGCGTGACCCTCGACATGATGGACGACGGATTGCACTCGTCCAGAAGCGTTCCGTAGCCGACGACTTCGGTCTCAGCCGACTCAGGGCCCACCTCCTCCTTGAAGGCGACCGTCTGGACTTCCACGGCGCCCGACGGGACGGCGTACGCCGGCTTCGAGAGCCCGCTGCGTCTCTACGGCATGGCTCTCACAGGCATCGGTCAGCCTATGTGGGCGCACGTCCAAGACGAAACCCTGCCATGGCTTTCCACAACCACGGACGGACGGGTCATCCTGACGCAGCTCTATCTTCCGGAGATTCCCCAGGCTGCCTGGAACGGTCGTGCCAGGGCGCGTACGCTCGTGCCTGCTAGGATCATTTCAGACGTCGCCGGGGCCGCTGGGGCCTTCGTCCCCCACCCTCGGCTCGGACACGAGAATCGGAGCTGCCGGGCGTGAAGATTCAGGAAGCGGACGCGAAGTCGCTCTTGCTGGCGCAGGGGTTGCCGGTCCCGTCATGGACGGTGGCTCGTAGCCCAGCCGAGGTGGGAACAGCAGCCGAAACATACTTCCGGGCCGGCGCCGCTAGGGTCGTCGTCAAGGCCCAGGTCCTCGTCGGGGGACGAGGCAAAGCCGGCGGCGTCAAGCTGGCCGGATCGCCACAGGAAGCCGTCGAAGTTGGGTCGCGGATCCTGGGGATGGATATCAAGGGCATCACGGTTCGCAAGGTTCTCGTGGGCGCCGCGGTGGACATCGTCAAGGAGTACTACCTAGGCGCGATCATCGACCGCGCCGCACGCCGAATAACTCTCATGGCGTCCGCCGAGGGTGGCGTCGAAATCGAGGAAGTGGCGCGCCAGAATCCAGGCGCCATTCACCGGGTATCCGCCGATCCCCTGCTCGGCCTCCTCCCATTTCAGGCTCGCTCGCTGGGTCTGGCAATCGGGTTGCGCGATCCGCTGCTGAGTTCCTTCGTCGCCATTGCCCAGGGGCTTTTCGCGGCGATGAAGGCCAACGACGCAGACCTCGTCGAGGTCAATCCCCTCGTTATCGCATCCGAATCCGGAGCCGACGGCAAGACCACGCAGCGGCTCCTCTGTATCGACGCCAAGATCACACTCGATGACTCCGGGTTGTCCCGCCACCCCAAGCTAGAGGCGCTACGCGACCTGGACGAGGAGGATCCCACCGACGCCGAAGCGCGACGGCTCGGGATCAATTTCATCCACCTGGACGGCACGATCGGCTGCATGGTCAACGGCGCCGGCCTGGCGATGACGACGATGGACCTCGTGAAGCACTACGGCGGTGAGCCGGCTAACTTCCTGGATGTGGGCGGGGGCGCGCGGCACGAGACGGTTCGCGGAGCCATGGGGCTGATCCTGGCGGACCCGAACGTCAACGCGATTCTTGTCAACATCTTCGGCGGGATCACGCGCGGAGACGAAGTTGCCGAAGGGCTCATAGAAGCCCGGGCGGAGCAGGCGCGCGAGGTTCCGATGGTCGTCCGAATCGTAGGCACCAACGCCGCCGAAGCCGCCGAGATGCTCCGGAAGGCGAATTTCGTAACTGCCGCCTCGCTGGACGAAGCGGCCGAACAGGCAGTCGCTCTTTCGAAGGGGGTCGCACAGTGAGCATCCTGATCGGTAGCGACACGCGCCTGGTGGTCCAGGGAATCACGGGGCGCGAAGGCGAGTTCCACACTCGTGCCTCTATCGCCTACGGCACCAATGTCGTGGCCGGAACGCGGCCGGGCAAGGGTGGCCAGATGGCCATCGACGGCACGGTGCCGATCTTCGACACCGTGGCCGAGGCAGTGAAGCAAGCCGGCGCCAACACATCTGTGATCTACATCCCCGCCCCTGGCGCCCCGGACGCAATCCTTGAGGCAGTGGATGCCGGCATCGCCACGATCGTCTGCATCACCGAGGGGATCCCGGCCCTGGACATGATCTCTGTGGTGGAAGCGGCCCGGCAGGCCGGCGCTCGGTTGATCGGCCCCAACTGCCCCGGCGCGACGTCACCGGGACGGGCCAAAGTTGGCATCATCCCGGCCTCTATCCACATGCCGGGTCGCGTAGGCGTGGTTTCGCGCTCCGGCACCCTCACCTATGAAGCCGTCCAGGCGATGACGGATGCGGGCTTGGGCCAATCAACCTGCGTCGGCATCGGCGGCGACCCGATAATCGGCACCACGTTCCTGGACGTGCTCAAACTCTTCCGCGACGATCCGGAAACAGACGCCATCGTGATGATCGGCGAGATCGGTGGTTCTGCCGAGGAAGAGGCCGCGGCCTTCGCGGCGGAGCATCTCAAGGGCGTGCCGATGGCAGCATTCATCGCCGGCCGGACCGCTCCCGCAGGGCGGCGAATGGGCCACGCAGGCGCAATCATCTCCGGTGGTTCCGGAACGGCCGCCGACAAGATCGCGGCCCTCGAGGCGGCCGGCGTTCATGTCGCGGACTCGCCGACTCAGCTGCCGAGGCTCCTGCTGGAGGCCGGCTACCGGCCGTAGTCGCCGGGGCCGGCACCGATAGGCCGGCTTTGCCTGATCTGGTCCTGACGAAGCGAGGTTGTTCGTGGGGGTCCTAATGGATCTGGTCGCAGGTGATGCCCGCGAGATCCTGCTGATCATCAGCGTCGACGACTGGGAAGGCCTCCGGCACCGGCGCCGATTTCCGGCCTGCACCTCACTTGGGGGCGGCATTGATCCAGACTGGCTGGATCTCTTCGCCAGAGCGGTTCTGGAAGTTATAGGCAGCGGCTCGCCGACGGCGTTCAGTGATGCTGCATGCCCGCTGGAGAGCCGGCTCCAGAGCCGCCTATCCAACCTGGGCGATCGCACTGTGGAGCGGGTGGATCCCCACTGGGCGGAAGAGGTTGCTGCGCTGCCCGAAAACCGCGTGGACCGCCTGGCCGCCCGCTGGACAGAGTTGGTCGATGCCGAGGCGTGCGAGGTGGAGCCGGAGGAAAAGCCGACCTTCCGCGCCCTGGCAGGAGAACTCGTGGGCTTCTGCCGGGAAGCCGCCGACACAGAGGACGTGCTTTTCGCTTGGACGATCTAGGAGAAACGCCTGAGGGCTGGCCGCGGCAACTGACTAAGGGCGGAGAAGGCCCAGAAGCCCGGCCCCTTGAGCCGGCTCTAGTACCCCAGCTTCGCCCAGGCCGGACCGCCCTGGGCCTCGATGAACTCCACGAGGACGCCGTTGCAGCTCTTCGGATGAACGAAGGCGACCGGGCCCTCCCCGCCCTTGCGCGGCGCCGCGTCGATCAGCGTCAGACCTTGGGCAGCCAGGCTGTCCAAAGCCGCCTGGATATCCGGCACTTCAAAGCAGACATGGTGGAAGCCTTCGCCCTTGGACTCAAGGAAGCGCGCCGAGCCGGTGGTTTTGTCCGTCGGCTGGACGAGTTCGATCTTGGTTTCACCGACAGGCAGGAAACCGATGATCACATGGTCGTATTCCATGTTCGCGACGAGTTCCACGTTCAGGCCGAGCTTGTCTCGGTACAGACCGAGCGACGCGTCCATGTCACGCACGATCACTGCGACGTGGTGGATCTTGCCGATGCCGATGCCTTCGGGAAGGGCGGACTTGAGCTGATCCATGACTCTCCTGCGGCTATCGAATGCGGATGCGGATCGGACAGGCGTTCCAAGTGGGGTCGGGCTTCTCGCGGCCCGACCGGCAACGCCCATCTTACGAAACCGATGCGAGCCCTCGTCGGCGAACTTACGGCCGAGCTCGAATGCTCTATAGGGGCAATCGTGGGTCGTACCGGTCAGTAGCTGCCAGCAGCTGCCGTTGAGAACGCCCTGGGGTAATTTCGTGGCAGCTGTCCGCAGCTGCCACTTCCTACTCTGGCCTTCCGGCCTCGGCCCTGTCAGGCTAAACGGTGATCAACTCTCGGTGCTCGCCCCACACAGAGCGGAGGCGGTCTGAGATCTCGCCGACGGTGGCGTAGGCCTTGACGGCCTCGATCATGTACGGCATCAGGTTCTCCTCGCCCCTGGCGCACGCCTCCAGTCGGCCCATCGCTGCCTCCCAGACCGCCGGGTCGCGCTCCGCCCGAACCTTGCGCACATTCTCAACCTGCCGGCGCTCGCCTTCTGGATCCAGCTTCTCAAGGGATGGCGTGGCCGTCTCCTCGTCGCGGAACTTGTTGACGCCGACCACCACCTTGCTGCCGTTCTCCACGGCCCTCTGGACTTGGTAGGCGGCCTCCTGGATGTTGCGCTGCTGATACCCGGCCTCGATCGCGGCCAGAGTTCCGCCGAGGGCCTCGATCTCCTTGAGGTAGTCGTTGGCTGCGGCCTCGAGCTGGTTGGTCAGGGTTTCGACGTAGTAGCTGCCGGCCAGCGGGTCCGGGGTCTCGGTCACGCCGGACTCGAAGGCCAGGATCTGCTGGGTTCGGAGCGCCAGGCGAGCGGCCTCGGCGCTCGGGAGAGCCAGGGCCTCGTCGCGCGAGTTGGTGTGAAGGCTCTGGGCTCCACCCAGGACGGCAGCCAGCGCCTGGACTGTGGTTCGGACGACGTTGTTGTCGATCGACTGGGCAGTGAGCGAGGAGCCGGCAGTCTGGACGTGAAAGCGACAGGCCATCGACCGGGTATTGGTGGACCCGAACCGGTCCTTGATGATGCGTGCCCACATCCGGCGCGCGGCCCGGAACTTCGCCACTTCCTCGAAGAGCTCACTCCAAGATGCGAAGAAGAAGCTGAGCCGGTCGGCGAAGGCGTCGATGTCGAGGCCGCGGCTCAGTGCCGCATCGACGTATGCGATGCCATCGGCGAGGGTGAAGGCCAACTCCTGGGCTGCGGTCGCTCCGGCTTCGCGCATGTGGTAGCCACTGATGCTGATGGTGTTCCAGCGCGGCAGCTCCTTCGAGCAAAATTCAAAGATGTCGGTGACGAGTCGCATCGAGGGTCGCGGCGGAAAGATGTAGGTGCCGCGGGCGATGTACTCCTTGAGGATATCGTTCTGGGTCGTGCCGCTGACCTGGCCGCGCGCCACACCCTGCTTCTCGGCGGCCGCGACATACATCGCGAGGAGAATCGCCGCAGAGGCGTTGATGGTCATGGATGTGCTGACGGTCCCCAACGGGAGGCTGTCGAGAAGGACTTCCATGTCCGCGAGCGAGGTGACCGGCACACCAACTCGTCCGACTTCACCCTCAGCCTGGGGGGCGTCCGAGTCGTAGCCCATTTGCGTCGGCAGGTCGAAGGCCACCGAGAGGCCGGTCTGGCCCTGCTCGAGCAGGTATCGGAAGCGGCGGTTGGTGTCTTCCGCCGTCGAGAAGCCTGCGTACTGGCGCATTGTCCATAGGCGGCCACGGTACATAGTGGGCTGGACACCGCGGGTGTATGGGAACTCACCCGGACGGCCGAGGTCGCGATCCTCGTCGAGGCCGGCGATGTCGGCCTGCGTGTATAGATCCTGGATCTCGGCGCCGGAGGTTGTCAGGAAGCGCTCTTGGCGTTCTGCTGAACGTGAGACGGCCTTGGCCCGAGTGGTGGCCCGCCACCGTTCTCGCCCAGGATCCACAACCGACCCACCGTCCGAATCGTTCTGACTTGCTCCGCGATCTTCCGCCACTTCGCGCTTCCTCTCGGTCTTGCCTGTCGCTGATTGCGCCAGCGTGCTATGGATCATGGCACGGACCGGGGATAACCTGCCAGGAATGGGCCTACGATCTGTCCACGGCCGCCGACCTTCCTGGATCCGCCTCGGGGTCAGGGCCCGCCGGTAGGGATTCGCCACTAGCGCCGGCTGTCTTTGCGTAAAGACAGGCAAGGAAGCCCGGCCCATCCAAACGGGCATTTTGCGTAAGACAGGGCGCCGTGAGGGCACCCAGCTCGTTCGAGTAATGGAAAACACATCCCGATATCCACAGAATCGGTGAACAACTTCGAGATTTTGTGGATAAGCGAACCGCCGGACAAGTCGCGCGCGGTAGCATCAGGCGGTAGCATCAGTAGGATTGAATTCGGACTCGACGCTCGCTGTTTAGCGGTCCGGCCGCGCAGCAACAACGGCAAGAGTCGGCGCTCCCCAAGAAGAAACCGGACTCCGAGTGAGGTGAAACCACGGTGGCCAACGTCATCGCGATCGCAAACCAGAAGGGTGGCGTCGGCAAGACCACCACCACCATCAATCTGGCCGGCGCCCTCGCCGAGCACGGCCTTCGGGTGTTGTGCGTAGACATGGACGCCCAGGCGAACCTGACCGTGGGCCTCGGGATCAATCTCGCCAACGTCGAGAAGTCCATGGCGACCGTCCTGGGAGGGGGACGATCCCGGCTGAAGGACGTGATCATCACAACCGAAACGCCCGGGATAGACGTTGCCCCTGCCACCCTGGACTTGGCCTCAACCGAAGTGGACCTCCTCAGCGCTATCGGCCGCGAGTTCGCCCTGTCGGAAGCCATGGACGAGTGGGCCCGAGGCCACTACGACTACATCCTGATCGACTGCCCGCCCACACTCGGTCTGCTGACGATCAACGGCCTGTGCGCCGCGAACGGCGTGATCATCCCGGTCCAGACCCAGTACTACGCTCTCAAGGGTCTCGCGGCGTTAGTGAAGGTCATCAACACCATTCGAGCCAAACTGAACCGCGACCTCCGCGTCCTCGGCCTACTCCCCACCTTCTACGATCCGCGAACCGTACTCGGTCGCGAGATGCTCGATGAGATGCGGGAGAACGGCGAAAACCACGTCTTCGCAACCATCATCCGCAACGCCGTGAAGCTCGGAGAGGCCCCGTTGACCGGTCTGCCGATCACCGCATACGCAAGCTCCTCAGACGCCGCCAACAACTACCGCGATCTCGCCAGGGAGGTAATCGCGCTTGGCTAAGCCGGATTTCCGAGCCGCGGCGACTGCGCGACTCAACGAAGAGAGAACTCAGGGCCTCTCCCAGAACGTCCTAAGCCTCCTCAATGCCGACGAAACGACCATTGTCAGGCCGGCCGCCGTCCGTAACATCCCCGTCGACAAGGTCACCGCCAACCCAAACCAGCCACGGCTGTCGATGGACAAGGCCGGCTTGGAGGATCTGACCAACTCCGTACGCGAACACGGCGTCCTCCAGCCCATTCTGGTCCGGCCCAAGCCCAACGGCCACTACGAGCTAATCGCCGGCGAGCGGCGCTGGCGAGCAGCCCAGGGTGCCGGTCTGAACTCAATTCCAGCCCTCATCGAGGAGATCGACGACGAGACCGCCCTCGAGATTGCGGTCATCGAGAACCTTCAACGTGAAGATCTCTCCCCGGTCGACGAAGCGCTGATCTACGACAAGATGATCCGCGAGCACGGCTACAGCATCCGCAAGCTCGCCCAGAAGCTCGGCAAGGACAAGGGCTACCTGGAGAACCGTTTAAGGCTGGCCGATGCGCCGCCGGAGATCCGCGAGCTGGTGTCTGTGCGCAAAGACACCCTGTCGCACGCCTACGAGTTGCTCAAGGTCAAGGATCCAAAGAAGCGCAAGCATCTCGCTGACATGGTCGCGCGTGGCGAGCTGTCTCTGGTCAAGCTTCGCGAGAGGATCGACGGGGCACCCCGAGTCAAACCCACCTCGGCAGGGGCAAAGCCCAAAGGTTCCCCCGCGGGAACCGTGGAGGACCCGATCGAGGCCGAGGCGGACCTCAATTGGCTTACCGGTAGCAGCAAGAAGCCCTTATCGGATGATTCCCTGATCGCAGTCCGGGCTCGGCTGACAGACGTAATGACGGACCTCATCGCCGTCCTCCAATCCGATGTCATGAAGACCATCGACGAGACGGATCGCCAGAACCTGGCCAAGTACTTGATGATCGTCAGGGTTCGGGTTGAGAACGCCATCGGCCTGGTGCGGAGGGGTCCCGAAAAGTAGGGCGGCGAGTAGCTGCTAGCAGCTGCTAGAACCAAACCGTTACCCCCTCCCCTAGCCTCGCAACGCCCCGGCCGATACGAGAGCAGCGAGCCAGGCGCCTCCGGCCACAAAGAATCCCAGCGCCTGGATTTCCCACACCAGCGGGCGCCAGCGCTCGCCCTCAACACGCGCGAGGCCCAGCCCGCCCCATCCAAGTGCGCACCCAAATGCCAGGGTAAACAGAAACGGCGTGGAAGCCCCGACGATGACCGTTGTCGCGACCACGGAAGCCTGAACCGCTGCCATCAGCAGGGCATCGATCCGCAGTGTCCGAGTCCGGCCCAGAACAGTCGCAACCGACCCAATACCTGCCCGTGTGTCGCATTCGATGTCCGCGTATGCGTTCGCAAGCGCAAGGGCTGTTCCGGCGACAACCGCAACGCCGGCGACCGCGAGAACGGCCACAGGCAGCGAGCCACGAGCTCCCCACCATGCATAGACAGGCAACAAGCCGACCCCCGCAGCGAAGGGCGCCCACGCAAGAGGACCTCGCTTCAGCCGCAGGTCGTAGAGCAGCCCATCGGCGAGCCCTGCGAGCGCCAGCATGAGCACCGCGGGGCCTACAGATGCCGCAGCCGCGCAACCGACTGCCGCAGAAGCCAGCGCCAGGCCAAGGGCCTCACGGCGCCGAACGCGCCCGGCGGGGATTGGCTTGGCCATCTTGCCGATAGCGTCAGGGACGGCATCGGCGATGTCGTTGACCGCTCCGATGGCGAACTGAATTCCCAGCATTCCCAGGCCCAGCCGCAGGGCCAAAGGCAACGAAGCACCGGCAACGATCGCGATGGTCATTGCAGCCGCCGCGTCGAGAGCAGAAGGGAACGGATGTGCTACCCGGAGGAGTCCAACAGACCGACGGAAAGGGCAGACGGCCGGATCAGACGTAGACGATCTCATCAAATCCGGCGACGAGATAGGCGATCAGCCTGTCTCTCGCCTCGGATGTCTCCGCTCGCAGGCCTGGGACGAGAAAGTGCAGCGAGATGGATGGCGCCATCAGATGGCCGGCAACATCGAAGCCCACGGTCTGCGGGGCACCGCCACCGCGCGCGAAGACGCGTCGGAAGCCCTTCTCATCGAGGCGGGCGGTCTTTCGGAAATCGGCGACAACCTTGACGACGCCGCGCCTCTTGGCCACGTCCCGCAGCAGCTCGGCGGTCCAGGCGTCGAGTTGCTCGTCAGATTGCTCTCGCAGCCGATCGCGGTACTCGGTGGCGTTTGCAGATAGGCCCGTTGCGCCCACGTCTCCTCCTTCTTGTTGACCGGCCCAGTATCGCAGACTCAGCGACCAGAACCGGCCCATGAGCGGGCGAGGCGACCCACACAACGCGAATCAAGCGAGTGCCCCAAGAGATGCGAAGGGGAACCTAGCGCTCCACGCTAGAGCGATTGCCCAAGGCGGTGCCCTTGCCGGCTGGGATGGGCGGCCGAGCGCCTTCCGGCCAGTCGTTGAAGAACTCGGTGAGCCGGCCCTGGAAACGGCCGGGGCAAGGCCGATCAGGGAAGTCGGCTACAAGGATCTCAAGGGCGGATTGAGCATGGGCCGTAAGCGTGGCCACATCGGCTGAAGTCGGCCTCCCTGCGCGATCACGGCCCGCGATGATCGGCAGGCCCACTCGAACACGCACGACACGTCTGAAGCCAAGCCATCCGGTCCCATTGATTGCAACGGGGACCAACGGCACACCGGCTCGCAATGACAGATATGCCGGACCCTGCCTGAGAGGCAGGACAACACCCTCACCGGCGTGGATCCGACCCTCGCCGGCCAACGCGATTACCGCTCCCCTACTCAACAAGTCCTGGACGCGAGCGGTGGCAGCGACAAGACCGCGATTGCCCGGCCCATAGGGCACAACGACGCCGCACCAGCGCATCAGCCGATTTCGCGCACCCCGGCGCATCTCCTCCTGCTCTGGCCCAAAGAAGTACATCCGCGGCTGCCACGGAACGGCGGCGAACACATAGAAGGGGTCCGCCCAGCTCTGATGCGTGAAACAGAGAATGTACGGGCCCGCAGGCAGACGATCCGCCCCCTCCACGCGAACAGTGGAGTAGAGACGCGCCACTACCCCCAGGAAGGCGTGAACACAGCGATAGCGACGCAACGAGCGGGCCGGAACCTGCTCGTCGATCGCCGGGCGCCCGACGGCTGGAACCTGGCCCTGCCCGGAATGAACTCCTTTTCGGAAAACGAGATCCGCCAGACGTATGGACATGCAGCGAGTATGCCGATCTGGCAGAGTTGACGCTGTCGGCTGGCCGTCGTCTGGCGCGAAATTGTGCGTGGAGGCGCACAAACCGCTTACTCGCCCGGATCCAGACATCCGGGTCGACACCTATTGACCCGTACTCATCGCTGAGTACGATTGTCGCCATGTGTGAGAACGGTTGTTCCGCCGCCGAGTACGGGCGTTTCACATTTGAGAACGGTTGTTCTCATGTTTGAGAAGAGTCCGCTCGTCGACCTGGCCGTCGGCCGGTCAACCGTACGCCAGCGACTCCTCTCGCTATTGATGGATGAATCGTGTGGCCGGCTCCATCTCCGTGAGCTACAGCGCCGTGCGGGCACGAGCCCCGGCACCGCAAGTCGCGAGCTGGCCAAGCTCGTCGCGGCGGGTCTCATAGAACGCGAGGCAGAAGGAAGCCAGGTCTACTTCAAGGTCTCGGCCTCGCCCTTCGCGACGATGCTCCGCTCTCTCCTCGTGGCGATGCCGACTCCCGAATTCAAGCCGCGGCCTCCCCGCCTACTTCGAATCAAGGCGGCGCCGAAGGCGGTCGAGACGGCCGAGCCGGAAGTGATCGAGATTGCCGCCGAGCCGGTCGAAGCAGAACCGGTCGAGGCCGCCGTTGCTCCCGCGGTCGAAGCAGAACTGGTCGAGGCCGCCGTTGCTCCCGCGGTCGAAGCAGAGTTGGTCGAGGCCTCCGTTGCTCCCGCGCGTGAAGCCAAGATCATCGAACCCGACGTCCTGACGGCCGGCCCGGCCGAGCCACCGACCAGCATTGCGCTGGCGGTATCGCAGGCCGCATCCAAAGCCAAGGCAGACATGGCCGATCCAGTTGGGCTACGCGTCGCCGGCCAGCTGGCCAATCCGATCAAATCGCTGTACGGCGACGCGCTTCGCGGGTTCTATTTGTACGGCGCCCGAGCACTCGGGACGACCGCGGACGATGCCGACGTCGAGACGATCGTCGTACTGGACCGAGTGGAGCACTACGGCGCAGAGCTGGAGCGGACCAGCCACATATACGCAACGTTGTCGCATGAACTGAAGCTCGTCGTGAGCCGCGTCTTCGTCGACGAGGAAACATGGGACGGCGGCCCCAACGGCGACCTGCCGGTCATCCGATCCGAGGCGGTCGCCATATGACGCCCCGCAGCGCCCAGCTTATCGATGGCGCCAACAAAGCCCTGACCTCCGCCCAGATCCAGCTGGAAGAGCGCGACCTGGAGGCCGCGGCCGAGCGAGCTTGCGTTGCGATGCTCAGACTCGCCAAGGCATGCCTCGACGTTGATGGTCTCTCTCCGGGGCCGGCCCAGGCCGTGTGCTCCGAGTACGGCCAGCACTTCGTCCAGACGGGCCGGATGTATTCCGCCTACTACAGATGGCTGCTCGATGCCTCAGATCTGCGTAAGGCCGCCGGAAGCGTCTTCTGCGCCGCCATCGACTACGACGCGGTCGCAACGGCCGTGGAGCGCGCCGAAATCTTCCGTGACGCCACGACCCGGTTCGTGGCGCACAGCGCCCAATGACCAACGTCATCTACCTGAACTCGCGCGCCGGTCGAACGGAACTGCTGGACGACCACACCAAACTCATCGGCGCCACCCTCAGGTGGAAGCGATACCGGCAATGGACGGCTACCTGGCTCCCCGGCCGATGCGAGATGTGCGATACCGCGTTCACAGAAGGCGGCACACCGGGGCTTAATTCCGGCTACTCCATCGTCGGTGGCGGGCCGGCCGGACAGGACGACTACTGCTGGATATGCGCAGTCTGCTACGAGACCCAGCGCGACCGCTTCTGCTGGACTGTCCTGGACACGCGCGGGAATGTCAACGAGCCACCGAATCTGCTGGACGCCGCTTTCGGCTGGATGGTGCAGTGGCCTTCGGCCGTTCGGGCCTACGACGAGACCCCGGCAGAGAACGAAAGCCGCACGATCGCCATCTCTCCCCTGCCCCGCCCGAGGTGATCCCGGACGATCGGCCGCGATGCTGGTGGCCGAATGGTTCGGCAAACGCCGATCCGCTGCTGCTCGTCTACCACGACACCGAGCGGGAGCGTCCCGGCCACGACAACCGAGTCGGACATGTTTTCGGCCGATCTGAAGCGGTGCGGCTTCCGATTCATCGGGTCGACCATCGCCTACGCCTTCATGCAGAGTGTCGGACTGGTCGACGACCACCTACCCAACTGCTTCCGGTATCACGACTGAGGCGTCGTCGGCCGCACGCTCCGGCGGCGAAGCGGGCCGGCCGCGCGGTCCACGCCGCCCTCGGATACGATCGCCACATGAAACCCCAAGACGCTCCCGCCGTAGCCGCCGAGGATCAGACAGCCGAATCGCCGGCGCCGGAGACCGGATGGCTCGACTACGACGCCTGGCGCTGGCACACGGAGGGCAACTTCCCCAAGGACCAGCTGCCCGAGCAGGGCTACGTCCACATCGGCGTTTTTGTGGCCTGGCTCGCGTCCCACGATATGCTCGATGCCGACTGGGTGGCGAGGTCCGGGGTGGAAAAGGCCGTCGCCCTGATGCGTGACCGGCGCGAGAACGTCTGCGCCCTCCGCGACATGACCGACGGGCGCCTGGCCAGCGACATGCTGACGGCCGACGGTCGGGGCTTCACCGGCGCCTACTACGCCCCCGAGTACGGCTACGTACGAGACTGGCGTAAGGTCTTCGGTAAGCGTGCCGACAGGTACGAAGTCCCGGACGACTGGCAGACATACGATCGAATCGAACCGCTGGTGGAACTCCGGTACCACGAATGGCTCGATGCCGGCCGACCCGAACTGATGCCGCTTTCCCGGTTGCTGAATATGATGCTCAGATTCGTCCGGCCGAAGGGGCGCAAGAGCTAGTCAACGGCGGCCCGAGTGATCGCGGCGCGGGCGCGCAACCACGCGAATGAGGCGCGTAATGGGAAGTGCGGCGACGCTTCCAGTCAGCCTGCGTCGCCGCGTGAGGCGCAGCATTACACAACTTGCAAAGACGTGCCGGACGCGCGTGAAGAGGCGCCCTCCAGGGCCAACTCGGCGGATAATGGACCAATGCCTACCACCGATCCCAACTCCGGCGGTGCGGTCCGCGAGGAGTTCATTACCCAGGCCACCAGGCGCCTTCCGGGGCTCAATCGAGTCGAGCAGATCATGGGCACCGCCGTCGGCCTGGACGTCCGCGATCCATTGGTCCGGCCTGAAGCGCTAAATCTGGCGTTCAACTACCTTCGCGGCATCGACGCGCAGTTCAGCCCGTACAAACAGGAGAGCGAAGTCAGCCGCCTCATTCGAGGCGAGTTGAACGAGACGGACTTCAGCCCGGAGTTGCGGGAGGTGCTGGACCTTTGCTTGGCGGTCCGCATCACGACCGAAGGATACTTCGACATCCGAGCCCACAGGACGGACGGGCGGCCGGACCCGACCGGCCTGGTCAAAGGCTGGGCCCTCGAGAACGCGGGCCGAATTCTCGAGGACAACGGTGCGGCCAACTACTGCATAAACGGTGGCGGCGACGTCGTGACGCGCGGCGAGCCTGCTCCCGGCCAACCGTGGAGAGTCGGCATTCGCCATCCGCTCATCGCGGACAAGCTGGCGACCGTGCTGTCCTTGCGAGACGGAGCGGTTGCAACGTCCGGCGCCTACGAGCGGGGCGAGCACATCAGCGATCCGTTCACGGGCAAGGCCCCGACCGGAGTCTTGAGCGTCACTGTCGTGGGACCGAGCCTGACGTTCGCCGATGCCTACGCCACGGCCGCGTTCGCCATGGGCCCAACGCGTCTCGCCTGGCTTGCCGCCGTCCCGGACTACGAAGGCTGCTCGACCGGCACGGATCCCGATGGCTCGAACGCGCGTCTGGCCTGGACCCCGGGCTTCGACCGCTATCTCGCCAACCGCTAGCCGGACCTACCAGAAGTAGGGCTTGAGGTTCAGCAGGACGATATCCGCGACGGCGAAGATGTAGGCCAGGAGCAGGATCAGGCTGAAATTGGCGTGAAGCAGAGTGTTCGCCGCGGCAGTTCTCCATTGCGTATGCGGCTCGTCGTAGGCGTCGACCAGGTTCGAATTGATCCGGGCGACCAGCGGAGTCAGAAGCAACGCCAGCAGCGCAGGTATGGGCAACAGGCCGACCCCGACGCCGGCCGCGAGCGCAAGGAAAGAAACGACCACCGCCACGCGATACCCGGCAATGACCGTGGACTTTGACCACCTCACGGGAAGTGTCCGCCTGCCGGCCTTCTCGTCGCTTTCCTTGCGCCGAACTTCATTGACGTACAAGACCAGCGCAGCCAGCAGACCGACCGGCACCGACAGCACGGCCGCCTCCGGTGAGAGCGCGCCGCCCGACTGAACCACGTATGTGCCGAGCAGGAGCAACGGGCCGAAGACAATAGCCGTCGCCACTTCGTCGAAACCGCGATGAGCCACGCGGACGAACGGCTGCCCGTAGGCGAGACCGATTACCAGAGCAATCGCGGCGACGATCGCCAACGCCGATGAGAAACGAAGCGCGAGCAGGGCGACACCAAGAACGGCCGAGACGGCGTAGCAGATGGCAGCGGCAGGCACCACCCTGCGGATCGCCGACTTCGGAGCGGCCGCATCCGAAGTTTGCCCCGACTCTGTCGCCGGACCGGCGATGGATTGGATGCCGCGCATTGCATCGAACAGATCCCCACCGACGTTGAGACCGATGTGGAGCGCGCTGACCGCCGCAACAACGAGCGCCGCGCTGAAGATGTCGAATACATCGGCCCGTGCGGCCACTGCCAGACCGAGCAGAACAGGTGCGAACGTAGCTCCCAGGAACGGCGCGTGAAGCGCGCGGAAGGCAACCAGTCCACTGGGCGGCTTGGGCCGGACCTGCTCTGTGCGTCCATCCGACAAGGCTTCGAAGTAGCGGCGGGCCTTGGGCAGATCGCGTTCATATGCTGCCGGGAGCGGCAGATCGTCCTCATCCCAGACCCAGGTCTTCACGGGGCTCACGGCGAACCGGGCTCTGGGCTTGGCAGAAGCGATTCCCCAGACGGTCACATGCTTGCGACCCGCAAACCCGCCGTCGGGCAATATGGCGATGCGGCTACCGGTTATGGCAACAACGGCACCGGCCTCGATGTTGAACCCGGCCGGCTCGCTGAAACGGACGGCCTTCTCGGCCATCCTGACCGCGATCGCGATCTCGACGTTCATGGGGTAGCCGTCCTCGGCGACCCAGCTGAGTACAGCGCGCTCATAGGTGGCCAGGGCTGCCATGCCGCGTCGAAGATCACCGGGTTCCGGTACGGCGGATTCGATAGGATCGGCGGGATCGTTAGTCGTAGCGGGATCGGCGGGATCGTTAGTCGTAGCGGGATCGGCGGGAGCCGCAAGATCGACGCTCTCAGTTGGCTCGGCGGATTCGGTCGGCTGCGCCGGCTCGTTCTTTTCCGTCGCTTCCGTCGCTTCCGTCGGCTCCGTCGGCTCGGTCGATTCCGTCGATTCGGTCGATTCGGTCGGATCGGCGTCCTTGCTCCGTCGTGACAGGCCGAACCCGGGGCTCATCGGGCAACCTCGGCCGCGATCGTCGTCTGCGGCGGCTGATCGGTCCGGCCGTCCGGCCAAAACCAGGTCCGCCTGGGAGTCAGTTCAATCAGAGCTCGTTCGAAGATGAGCGGGAAGGCTCGCCTGCTCTTCAAGATTCCCAGCGTGGCTGGATCCTTGCGCTCCCAGTTATCCAGGAGCCGCTCCCAGCCGGCGTGGAGATCGTCATCCGCAATCCTGGCGTCGCACTGCACGGTCACCTTGCCTGCGTAGGCGCCGATCGCCTCCGAGTTGGTCACGGAGAAGGCGACTCGGGGATTTGCCTTGATGTGGTTCAGCTTGATGCTGTCCAACACGCTGGAGGTCAGAAAGATCCGATCGCCCCACAGAAGCGGGACCATCGGATATGTGATCGGGCGTCCGTCCGGGCCGATCACCGTCAGTTCACCGACGAGAGCCGCGTCGATGAGACGAGCGACGGGATATGGCAGCGCGGGCAAGTCGGCCTCCGGGAGGGGACGCCAGGGGTGGCTGGCTGAATTGTACGTAACCGGCGCGCCAGTCGGTCTGAAACCTGCCCGGCGGGTCCAATCGGCTACGCCTCAGCGCTGGCGGTCCTTGTCCGCGGTCCCGGCGAAGAGACGGATGGAAGCTGCGCCCGCGGCTTGCTGCTCAGGCGTGATGAGCTTGCGGCGATCCGACGTGCTGTTGTGGGCGTACTCGGCGAGCGTCTTCTGCAACGCCTCGAGCTTCTTGAGCTGAGCCGCCAGGATCCCCGGCCACCGGCCCTGGACATCTTTCGGCATGGCCGCGGCGGCGACCCCGAGCGAGTAGATATGGTCCAGGCAGATGTCACACGAACCCAGGGCCGCGAACCAGGCCGCGTCGGCCGACAGCTCCAGCAACCGACGCAGCGCTGCGGCGGAGGCCTCGGCAGTGCGGGCGCAGACGGGGCACTTGGGATCCAGCAGTTCCGTGAGGCCCCTGGCCTGACCGGAGGCATCGTTGCCGGCGAGCTTCCTAAGTGTTGAGAGCCGGCGGCGCAGCACCGCATCCAGAAGAACCGCTGTGGCCAGCTGGCTGCTGGTCTGAAGCAACTCCATCTTCGACAGGCCAATGCTGTGCGGTTGACAGAAACCCAGGCCCTTGTCCATCTGGGCCCGGAGGCCCCGGTCCGTGGCTCCCTCGCGAGCTATGCCGCGCAGCGCCGCATAAGTCGCTTCCTGGCGGGCGTCGCAGACTGGGCAGCGGCCACGCTCCAGAGCCTCCGCGAGACGAATCTCCTCAAAGTCGCGGGCGGGCAGCTTGCCGGTCTGGGTGATCATTGCCACAGCCTAACGCGCCATCAACCTCGCCGCGACATCGCTGCGTACGTGACTCCGAAGCCAGCGATGCACCAAACGGCCAGGGTCAGGAATGCGCCAAGCGGAAGACCGAACTCGTTTGGCGCGATCGTGCCGCGAGTGACTTCGCCCATCGCCTGAATTGGCAGAATGCTGTGGATGATTTCCATCCATGCCGGCAACTTGCTCGGCAGGAATGTGAGCGGCGAAAACATGAAGACGAAGACAACGATTGCCTGGGTGATGATTACGGTCAGCATGTAGGGCAGCACGGATGCGATCGCATAGCCGATGCAAGCCGATGTCAAGGCAACCAGCAAGACGGCCGGCACGACCAGCGGGCTGACCTGCAAGTCCAACCCGAAGCGCCAGGCGCCCACGATCACACCCAGAACCACGCCCGGGATAACGATGGCCAGCCAGACGGTGAGGTCGGCCGCCAGGTAGGCCAAGCGAGGCACGGGCAGCGAGCGCATGTAGGCGAGACTGCCCTCGGTCTTCTGCTCGCCGATCGTCTGCGGAAGCGCGACCAGACCAACGGACAGCATGGAGATCGCAGGGGCGCCCGTCGCGATGAGGTAGACGGAGGTCCGATCCAACGTGGGGAAGATCAGCGGGTATCCCAAGACGATGCCCAACGTGAACAACGTCTGGACCGCCAGCATCAGCGGCAGGTAGTTCTTCTTGCGAAGCGCCTGCCAGGTGACCAGTAGCCGGTAGCTATGCAGCATTTGCATCGAAGGCCTCCTCAGCCTGGGTTCGCGCGGCTTCCGCGCCACCCACCAGGGCAACATAGACATCCTCGAGAGTGGCCGGCCCGAGGGTGAACTCTTCCACCGAGCCGGCTGCCTTCAGCGACTCGGCCCATGCCACGGCCTGACCTGCGGCATCCATCGGGACGCCGATCATGAGTCGATTGCCGACGGGCACGGCCGACAGCCCAAAGGGCGACAAAGGCACCTCGGCGCCGTCCGGATCGAGCACCAGTTCCAGTCGAAGGGCGGCACCGAGCCGGCCCTTCAGGCCAGACGGCGTACCTTCAGCAATAACCTTGCCCTCGTCCATAATTGCCAGCCGGTCCACGGAACGCTCCGCCTCGATGACGTTATGAGTCACCAGCAGGACGGCGGCGCCATGATCTGCCAGCGTCCTGACCTGACGCCAGAGCATGCGGCGCCGAACCGGATCAACGTCGTTGGTGGGCTCATCGAGCATAACCACGCGGCCGGGGACGACGGCGGCCATGGCGAAGGCCACGAGCCGCTTGACTCCACCGGACAATTTGGCCGCGTCCTCGTCCAGCCACTCACCCAAGTCCAGGGCGTCGATCAGGCGTTCGCGGCGGCGCCGGACGTCCGACTTTGAAGCACCGCGCAGCTGGCCGAGAAGATCGATTGCCTGGCGGGCCGTGAGGCCGTCGATTGGGACATGGGCCTGCGCCTGGAAGGAGCAGAGCCGCCGGGCCAGACCCGGGTCAGCGACCATGTCCCGGCCGTCTACCCGGATCGAACCGGAGGTGGGGCGCAGCAGCCCAACGACCTGGTTGACCAGAGTGGTCTTGCCGGCGCCATTGTGCCCGAGCAAGCCGAATACCTCGCCTTCGCCGACGGCAAGGCTGATGCCGTCGTTGGCGCGGGTTCCGTTTCGATAGACCTTTGTCAGCTCTTCGATCTGCAGCAACATCGCTCGTCCTCTGTAGGTGCCGTATCGCTGTTCCGTGTTAGCCGGCCGGCGCCGGTGGGGGCCAAAGAGGTTTGGTATTGGGTTGAGTGGCCTGTTTTTGGCAATGGCTATCCAAGCCGGGTCCATTCGGGGCTCGGTTGGGCTTGATGGAGTTGGGTGCCGGCTTGGCCCGCGGGTTACTCGATGACTATTCGGACCTCATCACCGTGGTCCGAGACTTCCAGAATTGGGCCGGTCATGCCGGTCTGGATGGCCTCGACGATGCGCGATCGGTGGTCGGCCGAGAGGCCCGGAACCTGGTCGATGGCGAAGCCCGCAGCGGCCAGTGGGATTTGAAGGTTGATCACCGGAACTCCCTTCTCCGCGACGAAGATACGGATATGGCGCCCGGCCAGGAAGTCCTGCACGGACTTGCCTCGACGTGATTCGGGGGTGCCTTCCGAACGCCCCTGGGCCTGAGCCGCTCCAAACGACTGTGGCTTCTCCTGCAACGCGGCAAGAATCGGGGCCGCCTCGTCGGCGGTCAGCTTGCCGTCCGCAACCAACTTGAGTAGCGCTTCCAATTCGCCAGACATGGCTACCTCTTCACCCGCTCGAGGCGCTCGGCAGCTTCGTCAACGCCGATCTCGCCCCGCTCGAGCGCCTGCAACACGGCAAGTTCCTCGTCATCGGCGGGATCCTCTTCCAGTTCTCCGGACTCGTTCGGATCCCAGGTCTCTTCCGACTGTTGCGGCGCGGCCCCGGCCGCAGTCTGCGGAATCTCCGACTCGGCGACCGGGTCCTCCGTCGGGACAGTCGGTTCCGCCGAAGCCGCCGGTTGAGCCGGAGGTACCGGCGCAGCTGCGGGTGCGGTGGCCATGACGACCTCGTCGCCCGGCCGAACGGCCAGAATTCGCAGCCGACCGGATGTGGTATTCACCTTGAAGTACGCCGCGCCGTCGCCAACTCTCGAGCGCCACGAGCCCCGGCCACCTTCCAGCCGATGCTCGATATTCGAGGTAATTGAACCGGAGATGGCCCGCAGCTCGGCGGTCACGCCGTTGAGAGGAGTCAGATCGACGTTGCCAGAGATGGATTCGGCCCGATGATCTCCAGAGGATTCCAGGGCGCCGACGATGGCGATGCTCCCGCTCGTCGTTGACAGCGAGGTGCCGTAAAGCCGGCGAGCCCGGACCTTGATTGCGCCGGAGACGGTATTGGCTCGAAGCCGAACGTCCCCGCCCCGATCCAGCGAGATAGAGCCGGAGATACTGCCGGCATCGACCAGGCCACCGAGACTCCAGAGCCGGATGTCACCCGACACCGTTCTGTACCTCTGGTCGCCGACGAGGGCGATCGCCTCGATGGAGCCGCTCATGGTTTCGTACTTGATTTTCGTTCCCCAGGGCACATCCAACGAAATGCTCGCCCTAACCCGGGCCCCGCTGAACAGCCAGGCAAGTCCGGTGGCGAGTCGCCGCTCCGGCGTCTCGACTTCCAGCGACCCAGGCCCTCGGTCAACGATCACGCGGCCGGTCTCGAGTGCCCGCTCCGCCGCCGCGTGGTCTGCGGCGCGGATCCGGTAGGTAACGACCAGGCAAGCCTCATCGCTCTCCGTGCCACGGATCCGCAGTGTCCCGGTTAGCGTCTTGACGGAGACCCATCCGCTTTTCCCTATCCGATGGGTGAGCGTTTCCGTGCGCTCCAGCGTTCCCATCTCCTAATCCTTTCGAGTGCGGAGGAGGACCGCCGCTTCGTCTGCCGTAATCTCGTGGCGCGCCAATCGCTCCAGAACCTCACGCCTCATCTCCGATGACTCGCCGGCCTGGCCGTAGCGGTCCTCGCCGCGATCTGCAATCGGAGCTCCATCCGACAGGCCCAAAGCCTTGACCAGAGCTTCGATCCGCGCCCTCACGGTTGGGTACGACACCTTGAGTTCGCGCTCGAGTTCCTTGGCGTTGCCTCTCGCTCGCAGAAAGCTTTCCAGCAGAGCGAGCTGCTCTCGGCTCAGGCGCCCGAAGCGACCGACGTTGAAGTCGCCCTCGATGGCAGTGCCACAACCGCGGCACTGCAGCCGGGTTATCGACAGCTCGCTCGAGCAGACGGGGCAGGTTGAGATGACCTCGCGTGCCATGAGTTCTGATTTCCTCTTCCGCGATCCAGCCGCCGTCCTGCCGACGGTCAATTTCGAGATCTATTGTGGCTGCTTGCTCGCTGTGGTTATCACTATGTCGGGTAGACTTTCCAATTGTCAAGTCCGCCTTATCAATTTGTGATTTCTTGGTGCGATAACGAGGGACAGGAGGAATAGAGAGACGGGGCGAGGACGACGGGGCGAGGACGACGGGGCGAGGACGACGGGGCGAGTCCGGGCGGGGCTGGGCGAGTCGCAGGGCGGGGCGAGTCGCGGCGCGGGACGAGGCGAGTCGGGGCGGGGCGGGGCGAGTCGCGTGGCGGGGCGGGGCGGGGCGGTCGCAACTTTT
>OCZT010001611.1_pt1 | contig 23327 bp, 19 predicted proteins | sample 1539031 | NCBI WGS metagenome assembly OCZT01 (sample SAMEA3539308, study PRJEB22396) | soil metagenome | biome: tundra; feature: field; material: soil | place: USA | collected 2010-05 | depth 0.15 m | reverse complement strand
TCTCGCCCCGTAGGGGCGATGCGAACCCCGATTACGCTCCTCGTCCCTGTTCATGCGATTGCCCTGTACCATCCACACAGACAGGGAGTGACGCGAACGACGAATTATAATGGCGACGCGTTCAAGGAGATACAGTTCCAATTGATGAATCATCGCCAGGCCATTCTGAGCGCGATCCGCGGTGAACCCTCCAACCAGGTTCCCTGGGCGCCACGGCTTGATTTCTGGCATCGCGCGCACTTGCGCGCCGGCACACTTCCCTCGGACTTGCGCGGACTCAACCTGGCTGAAATCGCGCAGCGGATCGGCACCGCCGCCTATGCCACCATTCCCGATTTCACGACCTCCCCGGAGGGCGAAGGAAATCGAACGCTGGGTCTGCTCAGTTGGGCCGATTGCCCGTACGACATTGAATTCGATGGCGCAGAGCGGCATATCTCCATGAACGGCCGCGAAACGGTGATCGAGTATCACTCACCCGCAGGCATGCTTCGCACCGCCACCATCTTTACCGATGAAATGCTGGATGGTGGTGCCTCGGTGTCGTGGATTACCAGGCACGCAATTCAGCGGCGGGAAGACTTCAAGATCGTTGGCGACGTATTCTCGCGCATGCGCGTGGTGGCCCGTCCCGAGCGCTACATCCGCTTTCGAGAGAGTCTTGGCGACAGAGGTTTGGCAGTTGTCCACGCGCACGGCACCTCCTGCCCGGTTCATCTCATCATGAAAGAACTGATGCCCACCGAGCAGTTCTTCTATGCACTCTCAGACTGGCCCGAAGAGGTGGCGCGGCTCGCGGAGCAGATCGAGCCGATGTTTGCCCGCATTCGGCAGATCGCGTTGGAACTCCCTGCGGAGGTGGTGTATCTCGGCGCAAATTATGACGACAGCATTACCCATCCCGCCTTCTACCGCAAATACTTTCTTCCCCATCTGCGCTCTTACGCCAATGAGCTTCACGCGCGCGGCAAGTATTTGATGACGCATACCGACGGAGAAAACCGCAGGCTGCTGCCGGCCTACCTCGAAACTGGATTCGATGTGGCCGACTCGGTGTGCCCCTTCCCCATGACACGCTGCCGCATCGAAGAGTTGCGCGCGGCCTTCAAAGGCCACATAACCATCTGGGGCGGCATTCCCTCCATCCTGCTCTGCCGCCAAAGCGCCAGCCAGGCGGAATTCCGCACGTTCGTCGATGCCCTGGTGGAGCAATGCCGCGGAGGCACGCGATTTGTGCTGGGCGTAAGTGACATGGTCACAGCTGACGCGGAATGGGACCGTGTTGTTTACATAGGCGAGGCGGTCCGCAAAGCCGCCAGCCGATCTTAATCCGGCGATTCAACTCGCTTCCCGCAGGTACGGACGATCCTCGCTTTGCCGCTCACTCAGTCCAGTTCTTGGCTCGCTCCACAGCCCTTTGCCAGCGCGCTCGCCGCTCTGCCCGCTCCGGCGCACTCATCTTCGGCTCAAAGCGCTTGTCGTTCTGCCGCTTCGCTCGCAGCTCCTCAGGACTAGCCCAGAAGCTCGTCGCAAGCCCGGCTAGGTAAGCGGCCCCCAGCGCGGTAGTCTCTGTCACCTGCGGCCGCACCACTGGAACTCCGAGTACATCAGCCTGGAATTGCATCAATAAGTTATTCACTGCCGCGCCGCCATCCACGCGCAACGCACCGAGAGGCGTGGTCTCGCTCTGCACCGCCTCAAGCACGTCCGCCACCTGGAAGGCGATGCTCTCGAGAGCCGCGCGCGCAATGTGTCCGGGGCTGGTGTCGCGGCGCAGCCCGATCAACAAGCCCCCTGCGTGCGCATCCCAGTGCGGCGCGCCCAGCCCCACAAACGCCGGCACAAACACCACGCCACCCGCGTCAGGCACGCTTGCCGCCAGCGCTTCCACATCCGCCGACGAACCAATGATCTTGAGATTGTCCCTCAACCACTGCACCACCGCGCCGCCGATAAAGATGCTTCCCTCAAGCGCGTACTCCAGGCGATGCTGCGCGCTCGCCGCCAGCGTAGTAATGAGTCGGTGCTTCGAACGCACAAAACTCGTGCCCACATTTTGCAGCAGGAAGCAGCCAGTCCCGTAAGTGTTCTTGGCCTCCCCCGCGCCCCAGCATAGTTGTCCAAACAGCGCTGCCTGCTGGTCGCCGGCAATGCCCGCAATGGCCACTCCGCCCAACCCCAGAGTCGTAGTCACCTCGCCAACCCGCTGGCTTGACCAGACCACTTCGGGCAACATGCTTTCGGGAACGCCAAACATGCGGAGCATCTCCGTGTCCCACTCGCCCTTGACGATGTTGAACAGCAGCGTCCTTGAAGCATTCGTCACATCGGTAACATGCCGGTCGCCGCTTGTCAGGTGCCAGATCAGCCAGCTATCCACAGTGCCAAAGGCCAGTTCGCCGCGCTCAGCCCGAGCCCGCGCGCCCGGCACCTGATCCAGAATCCATCCAACTTTGGTCGCAGAAAAATACGGGTCCAGCACCAGGCCTGTGCGGTTTGAAACTTCTTCTCCAACCCCGCTCGCTTCCAGTTCCGAACACCGCGCAGCAGTCCGGCGATCTTGCCACACAATGGCCGGATGAATCGGCTTTCCCGTTGCCCGATCCCACACAATCACCGTTTCGCGCTGGTTGGTAATGCCGATGGCCGCAACGTCGCGGGGCCGTGCTCCAGCGCGCCCCAGCACTTCCACCGCGCAGGCAAGCTGGCTGGTCAGGATCTCGGTAGGATCGTGCTCCACCCACCCAGCCTGCGGATAGAACTGCTCAAACTCATGCTGCGCCACCGCAGCAATCGCGCCCGCCCCGTCAAAAAGAATCGCGCGGGAACTGGTAGTCCCCTGGTCCAGTGCAAGGACGTAAGACATTCCGTAAACCCCACCTTCGGCAACCAGTCAAACACGGTTGGCATGGGTGGAGCAAGGACGCGAACCGCTGACGCCGGTTAATTTACGGTTCGCCGATCAAAGTCTCTGACGACCTGACCTATTGAGGTTTTTCGGCCTCGGCAAGCTGGACCTGGGCGCATCCGCTCGGTTCAATTCGAATCCTCATCGGGTCTTCGTAACCAATATCGGCCTTCTGGAACGAACGCCCTCTTCCGACAACGCGGATGCTATATCGACCCGCTGGGACCTTCATTTGAAACTCGCCGTTTTCATTGGTGATGGCTGAATAATTTCCTTTCGTTCCCCTCGCTTCGACGTGCAGTCCGGAGATTGGAGTAGACACTGCATCGCGACTCACTGCTCCATGGATTACGCCTCCACCACGCGTCGCTTTAATTTCTTCGATCGCGGACAAAGCTGCCCTTGCTCCGTTAAGGGGGCCTGAATTTCCGCATCCGTCCAGCGCCCACGATTTCTCGCTCGGTGCATAGAAAAGAAACAGCAGGTACTTGCCACCTGGAGTCCAATTGAACGTAGCACGGCCGCTGTCGTTTCCCTCATAGACACGGACCGGTCCTGCGATCTTGCCTCGCAATATCTTGTTAACGCTCAATGTGTAAACGTGAGCATGAATGCTTTTAGGATCATTCCCTTCGTGGATAACGAGGGTTTTAATGAGCGTAGCTTCAACGACGAGCTGACTGGCAAAATATTCTGCACAAACGAGCCGTGGTTGAGGAACATTGCAGTAGCCCATTGCCCCGCGCGCTGGTAGCAGCGCAGCAGTGGCGCATATGAAGAACGCGAGGTTTTTCATTGGATTAACTTATCATGCAGCCGGACGTCCCATCTTCTCACGTTTTTTCTGGCAAATGAAATTAAGATGCGACAAGATGTAGTAGGATAGAATCCTATCGAGAAGGAGGACACCGATGCGCACAACCCAGCAGTTCAGCATTACCCTCACCCATGAAATGGCCGAAATGGTCCGCGCCAAAGTCCAGTCCGGCGAGTACGCCTCCGAGAGCGAGGTCGTCCGCGACGGCTTGCGCGCCCTCCAGGCCCATGAGCGCGCCCTCGACGCATGGTTACGGAATGAGGTGGCTCCGACCTACGACGCTATGAAGGCCAACCCGGCTCGTGCAGTATCCGCGAAGAAGGTCCGCGCCTCGCTTGCGGCGGCGCACAAATCCTCACTCAGAGCGGGATAATGCCCAAGGTCGTGTTCGCCCCTGAAGCCGAAGCCCAATTGGTAGCCTTGTATTTCCATATCGCCACCGCGGCGTCTCAAGAGATTGCAGCCAACTACACGGAAGCCATCGTAAAACAGTGCGAGAGCTTGAAAACATTCCCCGTTCGGGGCGCGCAGCGAGACGACATCCGCCCAGGACTGCGAGTCTTCGGCTTTCGAAGACGCGTCTCCATTGCTTTTGAGATCACGGGAGAGCTGGTCACCATTCTTGGCGTATTCTACGGTGGGCAGAATTTGGAGGCAGCATTCGACGAATAGCGTCGAGTAGGTAAGAGTTCACCGCGTACTTCATCACACCTGCAGCTTCCTCAGATAAGGAACGCTGGCCTTCATCTTCTCCAAATCCATCTCCACAAAATAGTTCTCGACGCCGCCGATCTTTGACGCGTTGAAGATCCTCATCCAATTCAGAGAATCCTGGCCCACGGGCACGATCTTCTTTTCCGCCACTGACCACCCTTGCACATGCATTGAAATGAACCGGCCGGGATACTTGGTGAAATACTCCGCGGCATCGTAGCCCTCGCTGATGGTCGAGACCTGGAACTGGAACTTCACCAGCTTCGGATCCATAAGCTCCAGCAACAAGTCATAAGTCCGCTTGCCATCAACCTTCGAGAGCTCAAAGCCTTCGTTGTGCAGCCCCTGCTGGATACCGGCCGCTGCCGACTTCTCGCCCATCTTGCAGTATTCCTCGGCCGCCCGCTTCACGTCATCCATGGTCGGCTTTTCGGGTCCGCTCAGGCTCGGCACCATCATCTGCGTCAGGCCCACATCCTTCGCCCATGCGATCGCGCCCTCCTGATCGTTCCTTAATGCTCCAATGCCGAAATGAGAACTGATGCAGCTGACACCCGCGTCAGAAAGAATTCTGCGCAGTTCAACGCCGGAGTACTTCGCCAGGCCGCCGAAGCCCGAGTCGCTGTAGCCAAAAGGCGAGCAGAGCTCAATGGCCTGGAAACCAGCATCGGCAAGCTGCTTGATGGTGCCGGGAAAATCCTTTGCAATCATCTCTCTGACGTACCAGGTCTGGCATCCAATCGGCATTCCCAGAGGATTGGCGCGAAGGTCGATCGCACTATCCGATAGAACGCTTGCCGCTGCGGCAAAGGTCGCAGCACTCGTCAGAAACTCTCGTCTCGGCATCATAGGCATCGAGCCTCCTGACACGCCCGATATGTGAATGCAATGTTACTCAGGCGGACAAGAGGATTATAGACTCGCCCGCACCGCCGCCGCGCATTGCGCAGAATGGTACGCTGCGCCGATTCAGGGTCGCATTTTCCGCGAAATTTCTCTATCCTGAAGGGGATGCCCCGCAAGTCGGCGGCCAATCCAACCGAGGAGTGATACATGGCAGATACAGTCAAGAAAACAAAGACCCCCGCAAAGCCAAACGGTGCCGCAACAAAGCCTCGCAAGGCGCCGACAAAGAAAGCAGCGACTGCGCAGCCATCACGGCCCACGATGCCCCCTCGCGAAGAAATCGAGCAGCTTGCCAAGACCTACTGGGCGCAGCGCGGTTACGTGGATGGTTACGCTGAGCAGGATTGGCTGCGGGCGGAGCAGGAATTGCTTCAAATGGCCTCCTAGCGAAGAAGAGTCGAGCCTGAATACTTCCATCGCGGGTTCTGCGGCGCACCGCGGAGTCGATGCGCCCTGCTCGGAAACAATTCGGCCAACCATTCACTCGTCATCTAACTCGAAACCGCGCTGTCTCAAGCCTGGTTCCAGATCGTTCAAGCAACGATTGGGTAAACGAGTAAGATGGTCTCATCATGCCGGATTCGGGAACCCAATCCGCTGAAGCCCTGCTGCGCGGATCGGTGCTGGTGCTCTTGCAGTTTGACGTCTGCGAGGCGATTCGCCTTGACCGCCTTCAGGAGATCATTAGCACCCGCAAGGTCCAGCAGCCCAGCTTGAAGCATCATGCGCCGGGATACGTCCGCTACCAGAGGCCGCCGGTAGCTGTACCGCTTGAGCCCCTGGTCCTCGAAAGCGGCGAGCGCCTGCACGGCGAAATCAAGTACTACGACTACGGCGTGGTCAGCGTGGTCTTTGAGCTGCCCTTCGCGGACGGGTGGGACAAGTTGATTCACCTGGCGAGCCGCTGGGTGTGGGACGTCGACTTTGCGGCGCAAGCCACGGCGATTGTCCGCGCCAGCCTGGAACGCGCCACCCCTGCGCTGATCAAGCCCTACAAAGACTGGCTCAGCGAAGACTACCTGATCTTCCACATCCGCGAAATCAATGGCGCGCCGTCTGTTTCTGATATGATTCGCCAGCACGGCTCAAAGATCGCACAGGTGGTTCGCGGAGATACCGGAGAACTGGCCGAGAGCGAATGCAACGAGGTGCTGCAATCGCGCATTTCCTACTACGCCAACGATCTTGCCGTCATCGGATGGAACGCGGCGTTCCTTTATGACTCGACTACGGGCGCGGAGACGGCCATCCAGTTGCTGGAATATGCAAACTCCCAGTTGCTCGAATTCCGTCACTACGACGACATGTTGACCGAAGAGTTGGAACGCGTGTACACGCTGCTGGATAAAGGAACAGGCATCTTGAAGCGATGGCGGCTGGCGCGGTCGGCAACCCGTTTGCACACCGTGCTGCTCGACGTGGCGGAGCTTACCGAGCACGCCGACAACGCCATCAAATTCTTAAGTGATATGTTTGCGGCGCGCCTGTACAAGCTGGCGGCTTTGAAAGTTGGCGTGCCCGATTACAAGGATCTGGTTACCCGAAAAGTACACACCGCCGAGGAACTTTACCGCTTTATGGTGGACCAGTTCAACCAGAGCCGCGCCTTCTTCATGGAACTGACTGTGGTCATCATTCTCGTGGTCGAACTGGTTTACCTCTTCCGCGGCAATGTGTTCTAAAGCCTGGCATTGACATGCCTTTTGCAGCCTGGCGCAGCGTGTCTTCCCATGCTGCTTAGGATTCAGCCTCCGCCATCCCTGGCTGCTCGACAGGCAGAGTAACCATAAACACCGTTCCCCGCCGCGCACCGTCGGTGCTTGAACGCATCCGTACCTTCCCATGATGCTTATCGATAATCTGCTTGGTCACCCACAAGCCGAGCCCTGTGCCAACCGTACCCTTGGTGGTGAAAAAGGGTTCGAAGATATGCGGCTTCGAGGTTTCCGTGATCCCCTTGCCGTTGTCGGCCACAGTAATACGAACCGTGCGAGGCCCATCCTTGAAGCCGGCACCGGAAGAAATGCGCAGCTTGATTATTCCTCCCTCGTCGATTGCGTCCAGGCTGTTGCCCAGCAGGTTTGAGAACACCTGCCGCAGTTCCCCTCCGATGGCGGAGGCCTCTACATCCCCTTTCCACTTCTTCTCGATCACCGCACGCTTGGTGCCGATCTTGCTCTTCATCAGGTCCACCGCGGAATCCATCACTTCGTTGACTGAAAGAGTCATGGGACTCGAAGATTCGCGGTAGAACCCCAGCGTCTGCCGCGTAATGTGGGTAATGCGCTTCAGTTCATCTTCCGCAACATCCAGAAATTCACGGACTAATGCAGGCTCGTCAGCCTGCATTCGCGCCAGGAAAAGCGTGTTGGTGATGGCTGCCAGCGGGTTGTTGATCTCGTGCGCTATGGTCGCCGCCATGCGTCCCACTGAAGCCAGCTTCTCGCTGCGCAGCAGAGCCTCTTCGGTACGCTTGCGCTCGGAGATGTCTCTGAAGTAAACCGAAAGCCCCTCCTCCGTGGGATAGCAGTGACACTCCAGCCACATGTTCAGCGGCTCCGGATAGAACTCCTCAAAGTGAACCGGTTCGCGGCTCTCAGCGGCCTGCCGGTAGGCCTTGCCAAAACCGCTGCTCTCCGCATGCGGGAACAACTCCCATACGCAGCCGCCCACAAGGTCTTCCGGTCGCAGCCCCAGTATGCGCGCGCCATGCTCGCTGCAGTATGTAAACCGCCAGCCCTTGTCCAGAATCAGCAAGCCGTCGGTGATGCTGTCGAGCACCGATTGCAGTTTCAGGTGAGCTTCCCGCTGCGCCGCTTCGGCCTGCACGCGCTTGGTGATGTCGGTGTTGGTCTCCATGATGCCGCGGACCTCGCCGTCCTTGTCTCGCTGCAGCACCCACCGGCTGTCAACAATCATTCCTGTGCCGTCTCGTGTAACCTGCGCAAGCTCGCCCTCCCAGCGGCCTTCACCAACAATGCGCTCTTTGATTTCGTCCATCGGCTGAGGAAAGACGGTGTTGAGCAGCTGGTGCGAATTCTTTCCAGCGGCCTCTTCCTTGGAGTACCCGTACATCTCTTCCGCGCCATGGTTCCAGAAGCGAATAGTTCCATCCATGTCGCAAACCATGATGGTGTCGTGTGCCAGGTCCAGAAGTTCGGCCTGATCCCGCAACGCGTCCTCGGCCCGTTTTCGGTCGGTAATCTCTTCAGAGAAGATCAGGATTCCGCCGATCCGGCCTTCACTCTCTCTCCACGGCCGTATCTCCCAGCGCACCCATTGCACCGTGCCGTCGGCCCTGTCAAAGCGATCGGCATCGTGACGAAGCACCTCGCCTGCCAGGCCCCGGCGATGGTTTTCCTTCCACCGATCGGAGATCTCAGGGAACACCTCGTAGTGTGAAAGGCCGCGCAGGTCTCGTTCACCCAGCCTATAACCGGTCTTCCACCGGCGGCTTGCGCGTATATAGCGCATCTGGTTGTCGAACATCGCCAGTGCGACCGGCGCGTGCTCCACAAACAGCCCCAGCTGCTCCTCACTTTCGCGTAAGGCCGCTTCCGCCTCGGTGTGGGCGGCGCGCATGCGCAATGTGCGGATTCCAAACATAAGGTCGCCGGCCAATTCCGTCAGCAGGTTCACCTCGTCCTCTGAGAACGCTTCCGGAATCCCCGAATAGATGGTGATCGCCCCCATTGCCAATTCGTCTTCCCTGAGGGGAATCACCAGCGAGGAAGAATAGCCGCGTTTGGTTGCCTCTGCCCGCCATGGAGCAAAAGCTGGATCGGTATTCATGTTGCGGCACATCGATGGCTGCCCGGTGCGGATCGCGGTGCCCGTGGGGCCCAGCCCGGTCGAGCTCAGGTCCCAGGTGATGTTGAACTTCTCAAGGTATCCCGCTTCATTGCCGGCTCTCGCGACAGGCCGCACCGTCTTGCGCTCGTCGTTTTCGGCAAAGCCGATCCACACCATGAAATAGCCGCAATCTTCGGTAACGATGCGGCACACCTCATTGAGGAATGCCGTTTCATCCGTGGAGTGCAGCAGCGCCTGGTTACAGTTGCTCAGAGCCTTCAGAGTGCGATTCAGCCTCTGCAGCCGCTCCTCCACCAGTTTGCGCTCCGTGATGTCCTGCACAATGCCGTATGCATGTGCCGGCGGCCCGCTTCGTCAAGCCGCGTATGGCTGCGGAACCATACCCAGCGCACTTCTCCATCCGCCCGCCGAATCCGGGTCTCGAAATCCCACGTTCCCCCGGCCAGCGAAGACTTGTACCATTCAGTAACCTTGTCCCGATATTGAGGAAGGATATGGCTGAGAAATGTCTCGAAATTCCACTCGGATTCGTTCGACGTGTAGCCAAAAATCTGCGCATGACGCAACGAGCGGGAGGCAACTTGAGTCTTCAAGTCTCTCTCCCACTCACCCAAGTGCGCCACTTCAAGCGCGATGTTGAGCCGCGTCTGGTTTCTTCTCAGCTCTGCTTCAATCTGTTTCTGCTCGCTGATGTCGGTGTTGGTTCCGAACCACCGCATCACGTTGCCTTCCGAGTCCTTCAGAGGCATCACCCTGGTCAGGAAGGGGCGGAATACCCCGTCCGCGCCCCGCAGCGGAAACACCATTTCGAATGGGCTCCCCGAAGCAATGGAAACGGCCCAGCGCTCCAGAACTCTGGGCAAAACCTCCGGATCGTGAACGGACTGCCAGCCCCAGCCTTCCATCTGTTCCCGAGTAGTGCCCGTGTACTCGTACCAGCGCCGGTTGTACCACGTGATCCAGCCGTCGGCATTCGCCGTCCAGCACAATTGCGGAATCGCGTTGGCCAGAGTGCGGAACTCCGCCTCACTCTTCTGCAGTGCCTCCTCGGCCCGCTTGTAGTCGCTGAAGTCGTTGAAGACGATCGCGACCCGCCGCATCTCCGGCTCTCCAACCCGGTAGGCATGAACGTCGTACCAGCGATTCAATGCCGCGGCCTCGTCCATAAAGTGCATTGCCTCGCCGGTTAAGGCAATCCTCCCGTAGATCTCAAACCAGTACTCCTCGTGTGCCGGGGCAAGTTCGCGCATGCGTTTCCCTTGCACATTGTGCAGCCCGGTTTGCCTCTCAAATGCCTCGTTCACCTCCAGGAATCGATAGTCTTCAGCCCTCCCTTTCGCGTCAAAGAGCACCTCAATAATGCAAAAACCCTCATGAACATGCCAGGGCAATCGCATGAACGTTTTTGTTGGTGAAGCTGGTTCCTGTGGACCCTTGAACTGGCCAGCCACCGCAGTTCCTCCCGGAGGGAGGGGGCGAAAATAGCCCAGGGTGAAGCGAAGCGCAACCCTGGGAATAAATTCCAGCGCAAATCTCTCGCCCCGAAGGGGCGATGCGAACCCCGATTACGCTCCTCGTCCCCGTTCATGCGATTGCCCTGTTGAACATGCCGCGAAATAACTCTGCTCGCCGCGGCGAGTAACAGGGCACGACTCCAGAAGCTGCGCAAGATCCCGATCCGGAGGGAGGCGGGGGTTTCAACCCCCGCAAACCCGCATCCACCCATTCCCCGGCAATCAACGAGCGCGACAGCGTCGCGCTCACCGGTCACATCAGACATCTCCCGCCCGTTGACGATTTCTTCCGGTTTGCCCGTGATCCAAACACAACATGCCGGATGTCCGGGATAGCACGGGCCCCAATGTCGAAGACAGCGACGCGTCCGGAGGGAGGCCGGGGTTTCAACCCCTGCAATTCCCCGTCCACACTTTCTCAAAAATCACCGGGCGCGACAAAGTCGCGCCCGCTGCCTCCAATAGGCTAATTGCTCAAGTTGAGGGTAATGTCCGGATAGCCGGTGATCCGGGCAGAACGCACTAAACTACGTAGAGGAACTACTGCCACCGAATAATTCTGAAGGTTGCGGCGACCTCCTCCAATATGGCCTTTTCCATGTCCTCATGAGCGGGAGAAGTCGTCAACAACAGCCAGTAGATTGGGCCACCACGCGGTCTAAACGCGAGGAATGTGATCTCTACCGCATTTCCGCAGGCAAGTCTTCCTTGGGCACCTGCTATGCGTCCAATAAGGGTGTGAGAAGGTCCCGCCGTCCCGGAAGTACATTCTCCGTTTTCGAGTGTCCATTGCACGCCGTCGAACGGGCTTTTCCACTCTAGGCTATTTGGTTCTCCATAAACCGAGATCATCCCGCCTGACGGAAGGGAAATCTGCACTCCCCGTTCAGGCCCGGACGGAACTCCGGCAATTCCGCTGAGCCCACGCGGAATCCTAATTGAGTATCCAAGCGCAGGATTGCGATATACACCGCGAACTGCTCTCTCTTCTGCTCTGACAACTTCCGTCGATAATGTGAGACACAGCAGGCAGAAGATTGTTGCTTTCACCATGACAACTTCCTTCACTTGCTTAGCCTGAACAGAGTCAATTTGCTCGGCCTACGTCCGCATTACCGGCGAAAGGCGAGCAGCCCGCCTCTGCCCCACCACAAATGTGAGGGTGCCCCATTCTTCGCCTTTTTCCTGGCGAAGGGTGGGATAGCACGAATCTCCCCCCACCGTCCCTCGAAGGCGTTCCCCTCGCTGCAGAATCCCAAAAAGCCGCGGCCCCAAAAATTCCCATCCTTGCATTTGCATATAATTACCTGCATTTGGCGCACAATGGTTTCAGAGTGTCGTTCACAACCATTGCTGCCCGAAGCCAATTCACCGGGAAGGGAGTCGGAAGCAGGAGGCTGGGAGCTGGAAGCTCTGTCAAAATGCCCGTAACTCCTTTGCTGTCTAATCTCTGCAAAGAACTCCAGCAGAATCTATTCTTTACAGCGGCACTCACCCTGTATCTCGTTGAAAATAAGGCGCTTCCTTGCAGAGACGGGGTGGGCGAGGGGGAGTGACCAAAGCGTTAACCGTGCCGCCAGATCAGGCCCAAAACACGGCATGTGCCATGCCCCTACTGCAATTGCCCGATGAAGACCCCGTACGGCCCCAGCTTGATGCTTTCAAGTGAGGCGGGATCGGTGCCTCCAGGACTTTTCAGCAGCGTCTGCACCTTGCCGCTCAACCCCGGCACGCCGAGGTTTACCGTCTGCGGCTCAGCCGTAAAGTTCACAGAGACCACCACCGCCGGTACCCCCGGCGTCTTTCGCTCCCAGCTCAGAACCTTGGCATTCTTGGTGTCGAGCATGGTGTTATCTCCGTGCGCCAGGGCCGGATTGACCTTCCTGAGCCGAAGTAGCCGCTGGTACCACGCAAACAGCGAATCGGGATTGGGCTTCTCCACCTCGACGTTGACCTTGACTGCGCTGGCCGGAATCGGCAGCCACGGAATCCCGGTAGTAAAACCCGCCCCGGATCTCACGTCCCACTGCATCGGCGTGCGCTCACCGTCACGGCCTTTTTCTTTGGGCCACCCGGTTATGCCGATAGGATCTTTCACGTCCTGCTTGCGCGTGGGCGGAGTGGTGCTCATGCCGATCTCGTCACCGTAATAAAACAGCGCCGTCCCGCGGCTCGCAAACAAAATCGTCGAGATCACGCGCTCAATGTCCACATCGTGCACGCCGTCGCCGTAACGCGCGTCCATGCGAGCGTTGTCGTGGTTGTCGAACACCAGCAGCGGAACGTTCCCGCCGATTTCCGTCTCAACATCATTCAGCTTGGCCCGGAACGCAGCCACGTCCAGTTTGTTGATGAAGCCCACTTGCGTATCCATGGGCAGATGAAACTCGGGCTTTTCCGCGGTCCCATACTGCTTGGCCAGCTCGCCGATATTCGGCAGGTAGGTCTCGCCGATCAGCACCCGAGTCCCTGGAAAGGTGCTCGAGTCGAACCCATCCATCGCCGCCCGCATCTCCTGCATCACCGGATGTACGCCTGGCAGGTTGTTGGTCTTCCTGTCGTCAAGCTTCGGGTCGCCATAGGCATTGATCACCGGCCTGCCGTACTTGTCTTTCACAATGCCCTCATCGGTCAGATTCGGGTCCTCGAACAGCGTCGTGATCGCGTCAAACCGGAACCCTGCGACTCCCCGCTTGAGCCAGAAAGCAATGATGTCTTTGAAAGCCTCGTGAACTTTGGGATTATTCCAGTTCAGGTCCGGCTGTTGTCTATAGAACTTGTGATAGTAATAGTGCCGCGTCTTCTCGTCCCACTGCCACGCCGAGTGGCCGAAGTACGACTGCCAGTTGTTCGGTGCAGAGCCTTGGTCTGTTTCCGTCTCACCGACGCCATCGTGCCACACATACCAGTCGCGATAAGGGTTCTCGCGCGAAGAGCGGGACTCAATGAACCACTTGTGTTTATCGGACGTGTGGTTCATCACCATGTCCATGATCACGCGAATACGCCGCTTTCGAGCTTCGGACACCAGAAGGTCAAAGTCCTTGAGCGATCCGTACCGCGGGTCGATATTCTCGTAATCGGAAATGTCGTAGCCAAAGTCCACCTGCGGCGAAGGGTAAACAGGTGTCAGCCAGATAGCGTCCACGCCCAGGTCTTTCAGATAGTCCAGCCGCCTGGTGATCCCGTTCAGGTCGCCCACTCCGTCGCCGGTCGTGTCCTGAAAGCTGCGCGGGTAGATCTCGTAAATCACCGCGTTCTTCCACCAGTTCTGTTCCTCGGCCTGGACCGACGACATTTGTTGCGAGGGTTGCGTTGCTGCGGTCTGGCACGCAGCAGTCAGCGCCCCGCCAACAAGCACAAGGACGCCCGTTGCAAGCGTTCTAATCAATTGCATTGACCTCTCCTCAGTTACTTCAGATGCCTTCAATATGGAAACTCAGCGACTCCAACTCTACCGCGCGCCGCCTTGCCCACCCTTCATCCGGTCAAAGTCGATTCCGAACTTGGGATTTTCGCGCGTTCCCTCGATGTGAATGGGAACCTCTGTTCCGGCTCCATCCTTCCTGAAAAAGCGGTCTGCCGGCTTCAGGAGCAAACCCTTCCACCCACCCACCATCTTTGACACCGTGGCTTCCATCCTTGCAACCCCTTCGAAGTTCAGCGCGCCGCCCTCTATCCCATAGGTGCCCTTTAGTTGAATAACAGCTCCCGGCACCGTGTATGTGAGCGCCGGCAAAGTAACTACCCCGCCGGCCATCCGGAAGGTCCCCTCCATCCGCGAGCGCATATTGACGGAGTCGGCGGTCTTTACATCGCCGGGCCGCCCCTGCCCGCGCAGGCTCAGCTCTTCAATGCGGTCCTGGATCTTGGCGCTTGCAAACCGCGCCTGGTCCAGATCGAATGTGCCCGACAGCGTCATCCGCTCATGCACCGGCGCCGCCCCTGGCGGAACGTGCAAATTAGCCCTCACCGCAACGGCGCCGGTGAGCAGCGGCGTGGCCCGCTGCGGCGCGCTGGCCAGCTTCATGAAGTCCTCAATTCGCGCCCGGTCCACGTTCACCTTGAGCGCAATATCATGCCCCAGGCTCGGCGCACCGGGAATCTCGGAAGCCGGCACTCGCACAATCTGTCCCCGTGCCGTAAAGTGCGAGCGGCCCAGCGTCGCATCCACCGGCTCCAGCCACGTGTCTCCATTGGTCCCGTCCACCCGCGCGTGGAAGTGCGTGTTGAGCGGCATCGCATTGCCGAATTTGGTCAGTCGGAAGTCCGGCACGTCGGCCTCCCCATCCGCAACAATGTCACGCAGCGTGCCCTGGTAGTGGCCGGTCGAAGTGAGAATACCCGCAATGCCTTTGAAAATTGCAAGATCGGCATGATCGAAGCGGTAGTCTCCCTTGATCGGGCTCTCTCCAGGGTCGGCCACCTGCCACGGCCCGAAGATTCCCGTCGAGTGAATTGTCCCCACTGGTCGCGGGTTAGTCAGCTCAGCGTCAAACCCCATCGCGCCGCCTGAGGCAATGTTGGTCAATTTGAAGTGAGCGATGGCGAAATCCAGCGGCAGTTTCCCCTCCTTGCTGGTCCCCAGCACCAGTTGCGCCCCGGTGCACTCCAACTGGTCCAGTTCAAATCGAACCATCGAGCGGTTGGGCTGTGCGGTTCCGGGAGCGGGATGCCCAAAATGAGTCCTGGGCGGCAGGTTGATATTCAACCCTTTCAGCTCGACCACCGGAATGTGAATCGGCTTGCCCGGCTCATAGCGAAGTGGCGCCCGAAAGCGAAATTCGTCCAGGCGGATCAGCGGCTCGCCCGGCCCCGGAACCGTTATGCCTTCAACCTGGGCAGGCGGCCAGATTCGCAGTCCTTTACCCTCGGCCCACAACCCCTTGGCAAGCGAGATATGAAAGTTGTCAAGTTCTACTCGGGAATGGAAATGATCCTCAAGTTCTCCCACGATTCGCGCGCGCAGAAATGGCTCTGCCCGGCGCGCCAGCACAGCCACCACGCCGGCCACAACAGCCAGCCCCAACAACAGCCCGCCCGCAACCCACTTGAGCCATCTGTTTCTCTTCCAGAAGGATGCCCGGTCTTCAGTCACATCCGCCTCCAATTGCCAATTATTGTCTCAGAGCCACGAGACGAAAGTCTGCCTCATGCTGACCAGGCTCCTGTCCCCTTCTTCCCGAGCGAAGCGGAAGAACCTGACTCTTGGACCTTTGCGGAAAGGATGGCAAGCCGCAATCCAACCCCCGCCCCGCCAAGGCCCCCCGTTTTCTTAAACCAAGGCAAATGCCGTAGACTTCATTGCACGGATGCAACCGCATATTGAAAATCTCGTAAAGCTGCAGGCAGTTGATCTCGAGCGCGCGCGGATCACCTTGGCGGTGCGCGCCCTGCCCACTGAAGTAGCCCAGGCCGCCGCCGAACTGGCCACCGCCGAGCGCAAGGCCGCCGAAGCCTCAGCCGCCCTCAGCCATGAGGACTCCCTACGCACCAAGCTCGAACGCGACATCGCCGGCCACCGCCAGAAGGCCTCCCGCTTCCGCACCCAGCTCGATTCCGTAACCACCCCGGCTCAGGCCGAGGCCATGGAGCACGAAATCAAGTTTGCCGACGCTGAAATCGAACGCCTGGATAACGAAGCTTTCGCCAGCCTTGAGCGCACTGAAGCTCATGAGGCCACACTCGCCGCGGTCCGCGCCCAGGTGGAGTCCCTGGCCTCCGCCTTGGACAAAACGCGAGCGCGCGCCGCCCTGCGCCTGCAGGAGTTTGACGCCGAGTTGTCCACCTTTGCCGCCGAGCGCGAGACCCTTCGTCAGGCCATTGGGCCTGAGTGGCTCCCTCGCTATGACCGCCTTAGCGGCTCCCGTGGCACCGGCCTGGCGCGCGCAGAGAATCAACAGTGCACCGGTTGCCGCATGGGCGTTCGTCCTCAGACATGGAACCAGCTCCGCGAAGGCGAGTTGCTGACTTGCGACAGTTGCGGCCGCCTTCTCTACTGGGATCCGGCAATGGAGCCGGTGCCTGCGCCGCCGCCAGACCCCAAAGTCAACTCCGGCCGCACCATTCGCAAATCCCACGCGGGAGAATAGCCTTGCAGCGCATTTGTGTGGATATGGATGAGGTCATGGCGGACACGCTGGCCGAGCACCTGCGCCGATACAACCAGACATTCGACGAAGACGTGAAACCGGACGACCTGGCCGGCAAAGGCTTGTGGGAGATCACGCCGCTGGACCGCCAGCAGCAGCTTCGCGCCTTTTTTGATGCAGAGGATTTCTTCGAAGACCTGGCCCTCATGCCCGGCGCCCAGGACGTGCTGAAATCCCTTTCCGAACGTTTTGAAATCTACATCGCCACTCAGGCCATGACTGTCCCCAACTCACTCGGCTCAAAGTACCGCTGGCTGCAGCGCCACTTCCCGTTCATCCCGCCTACCAACTATGTCTTCTGCGGCAATAAGTCCATCCTCCGCGCCGACTTCCTGATCGACGACCTGCCCAAGAACCTGCTCCGCTTTGAAGGCCAGGGACTGCTCTACACCGCCCCGCATAACTTGGCCGCGACAGGCTTTGTCCGAGTAGATAACTGGCAGCAGGTGGCCGAGTATTTTGTAGCAGTCAGGGAGTGAGGGTAACGGAATGAACTACTGGGAAGGCGGAGCGCCGGGTTTGGCAGGTGGCGTAAGAACAAAGTCCTTCCGAACCATTGCGAAGCCTTCCTGCGGCAATTCAGCCTGTAGCAGTTGGTTTTCGGGGCCTGAGAAGATGTCGGTTACCGCGCTGCCCATTGTGGCGACAAGGTGGTGTACGGCCACCGGCTTGCCGCCCAGCGTGCCCTGTTCATCGGCGTAGGTAGCCAGTTGGATGGAAGAAACAGTGCCGGCCCCCTTGGGAATGATGGCCCAAAGGTCGCGGTTATTGTTGGCTGCCGCAAGGGTCAGCAGTGTCTGTAAAGCGCCCGGATCAAAATCAGGAAGAAATACTGCGTAGCTGCGCGGCGTCAGGCGGGTAGCGGTACTGTGTCCATTGGCCGAGATGTTGATAACCATCTGCGCCCCGTCAGGGGCCGCAATCACCGTCACAGCCGATCCGTTGACCGTTGCGCTCAACTGCGCACGGCGAAGGTGATTGGCCGCGGACAGCGCCTCAGTTTTGGAAAGCGAGTAGTTAAGGCCCTGAATTTCAACTCGAACCATCGAGGTCGAATCGTTGCCCTGGGGTCCGGCACTGAAGCTGTAGCTGGCGGAGCCCACTGGCTTCCCGTGTTGCGAGATGACAAAGTTGCCGGATTGGCCAAAAACAGAAGGAGGGATCAGAGCGAGGAATCCCGAAGACAGGATCACGGCGAGAATGCGGACAGGACTGTGCATGGTTCCTGGTGAGTAAGACACAGTTTAAGCGAAAGAGTTGCGGAAGGACAGAGACGAGGGAATAGGAATCAGGGAACAGCATACGCATCGGTGAGATAGCACGGACCTTTCCCCGACACGACCAGCCTGTTCCCTGTTCCCTGTCTCTTACCCCTTTGCTGCCGCGAAACGCTTGTTGACTTCAGCCCAATTGACCACGTTCCACCACGCAGCCAGGTAGTCCGGTCGGCGGTTGTTGTACTTCAGGTAGTAGGCATGCTCCCAGACATCATTAAACAAAATCGGATACAGCCCCTGGCCCAGCGGCGAATCCTGGTTCGGCGTGGAAATCACCTTTAGCTTGCCGCCCTGTAAAACCAGCCAGCCCCAGCCGGAGCCGAACTGCTTGGCCGTGGTCTCATTGAAGGTCTTCTTGAAAGCTTCAAAGTCGCCGAAATCGGCGGTAATCTGCGCGGCAATGGCGCCGGTGGGCGCGCCGCCAACACCGGTCGATCCGACCGGGCCCATCAGGTTCCAGAACGCCGTGTGGTTGGCGTGGCCTCCACCGTTGTTGCGGACCGCGGTGCGAATATCCTCCGGTACCTGGGCCAGGTCGCGCAGCAGGTCGTCCGGGGTCTTGGCGGCCAGTGCGGCGTGGTTCGCCAGCGCGGCATTCAGGTTGTTCACATAGGCCTGGTGGTGCTTGTCGTGGTGAATCTTCATCGTCTCTGCGTCGATAAACGGCTCAAGGGCGGCGTAGTCGTAGGGAAGCGGTGCAAGTTCGTAAGCCATCGGGGAATCTCCTCCATTTTGGGTTGTACTGTTGGGGCAGGCGACTGCGTTGAGCGGCAAAGGTGCGGGGCGCGGGCCGGATTGAACGCAATCCTCATCTGGGCCGGCGCAACCCTATATCTGGATGGATGCGTGAAGCGACGGCAAGGGTTCGAGAAACTTGGCGGATTCAACCGTTTAGCCGGATTATTAATTCCAGGCCACACTAACGCGGCCGCCAATGACCCGGCAGGCGTAGAGCAATTGCGAACACCCCACTCACCCAAACCCGCCGTTCCCGCCCGGATACAATTAAAGGGCAGGCTAGTCCGCAGCCGAACTGATTTACTTGAGCATTCCGTACCGACCGAAAGGAAAACACCCAGCCAATGACACCCACCGTCGCCGAAAAACCCCTCAATACACAGGCTCTTGACCAACTATCCATCGACACGTTGCGTCTGCTTGCCGTTGACACGGTGGAGAAGGCCAAAAGCGGCCATCCCGGCGCTCCGCTGGGCTGTGCGCCCATTGCCTACCTGCTCTTTCAAAAGCTCATGAAGCACAACCCGGAACACTCCAAATGGGCCAACCGGGATCGCTTTGTGCTGTCGAACGGGCATGCCTCGGCGCTGTTGTATGGCTCGCTGTTCCTCTCCGGCTACAACGTGACTCTCGACGACCTGAAGAGCTTTCGCCAGTGGCACTCCCGCACTCCCGGCCACCCCGAGCGCGGCGACACTGACGGCGTCGAGGTAACTACCGGTCCCCTCGGCCAGGGCTTCGCCATGGCGGTTGGCATGGCCATTGCGGAGAAGCACCTTGCCTCCATCTACAACCGGCCCGGCTTCGCGGTGGTCGATCACCATACCTATGGCCTGTTGGGCGACGGCGACCTGATGGAAGGCATCTCCCACGAAGCAGCTTCGCTGGCCGGAACCCTAGGCCTGGGCAAGCTGATCTTCTTTTACGACGACAACCTCATCTCGCTCGACGGACCCACCGAACTGAGTTTTACCGAGGATGTCCTGAAGCGTTTCGAAGCCTACCACTGGCACGTGCAGCGTGTGGTCGATGGCAACGACCTGAAGGCCCTTGAGGCTGCCCTTGAGGCAGCCAAGGCCGAAACCGGCCGCCCCTCCCTCATCGCTGTCCGAACCGTCATTGGCTACGGCAGCCCCAAGGCCGGCTCGAACAAGGCGCACGGCGAGCCGCTTGGCGCCGCCGACGTCATTGCAACCAAGAAGTTCTTCGGATTCCCTGAAGACCAGAGCTTCTATCTCCCTGAGGATGCACTGGCCAATTGGCGCAAGACCGTGAACCGTGGCGCAAACCTCGAGTCCGAGTGGAAGAAACTCTTCGCCGCCTATGCAGCCGCAAATCCCGAGTTGGCAGCCGAATTTGAGCGCACCCAGAAGGACGCGCGCAAGGCCGGCTGGGAGAAGGCGATACCGAGCTTTGCGCCGGCCAAGCCAATGGCCACGCGCACCGCCGGCGGCGCGGTGATGAACGCCATTGCCGAGGTTGTGCCGGAGTTGTTTGGCGGCGCGGCCGACTTGACCTCGTCAACCAAAACCATCTTCAAGCCGGGCGCAAACTTCCACCAGGATCCTGCCGGCCGTAACGTCTTCTTTGGCGTACGCGAATTCGCCATGGGCGCCGCAGTCAACGGAATCGCTGCGCATGGCGGCCTGGTTCCCTTCGGCTCAACCTTCTTCGTGTTTTCCGACTACTGCAAGCCGGCCATCCGCCTGGCCGCGATCATGCAGACGCATTCGCTCTTCGTCTTTACCCACGACTCGGTTGCAGTAGGCGAGGACGGCCCGACGCACGAACCCATCGAGCACCTCATGGCTCTCCGGGCGGTCCCGGGAATGACCGATTTCCGCCCTGCCGACGCCAACGAGACCGCAGCGGTCTGGCGACTGGCTCTGGAGCGCACCGGTCCCTGCTTCATGGCCCTCAGCCGCCAGGACCTTCCTGTGATTGACCCGGCCGCAGTCGACGTCTTCGCCGGCGTCAGCAAGGGTGCGTATGTCCTGGAAGACGCATCCAATCCGCAGGTTGTTTTGATCGGCACCGGCGCCGAAGTCTGGCCCGCCATGGAAGCTGCAAAACTGCTCGCTGCCGAAGGCATTCGCACGCGTGTGGTCAGCTTCCCCAGTTGGAAACTCTTCGAGGAGCAGTCAGCCGGGTACAAGGCAAGCGTGCTTCCGGCCGGTGTGCCCCGCCTTGCTGTTGAAGCCGGAGCTACACTGGGCTGGTGGAAATACGTAGGCCTGGACGGCGACATAATCGGCTTGGACCGCTTCGGTGCCTCTGCGCCCGGCGCGACGGTGCTGAAAGAACTCGGATTCACTGCAGAAAACGTAGCAGCGCGGGCCAAAAAACTCGTAAAGTAGCAAGTCAGCGGACCGCAACAAGGTCAAGAAGAATGTAAGCGGCAAGCGATAAAAATAGGTTCCTACGCTGACTCGCTGACTCGCTAAGTAGAGGGGATTTTATTGTGAAGCTAGTCATCAGTTCCGATCACGCCGGATTCGCCTTGAAAGAAGAGGTCCGCGCCTACCTTGCCAAGGCCGGCCACGAGATCGTTGACCTCGGCGCCTACAACGACGAACCTTCGGACTATCCCGACTTTGCAGAGAAGGTAGGCCTGGCTCTGAAGCAGGGTGTGGCCCCGCGCGGCATCCTCATCTGCGGCTCCGGAGTAGGCGTAAGTGTGGCCGCCAACAAGATTCCCGGCATCCGCGCCGCCATTTGCCACGACACCTATTCCGCGCACCAGGGCGTGGAGCACGATGACATGAATGTGATCGTCCTCGGCTCCCGCATCATCGGCTCGGCGCTGGCATTCGAAGTTGTAAGCGCCTTTATCGGCGCAAAGTTTATCGCCACTGAAGAACGCTTTGTGCGGCGGTTCAAGAAAGTCTTGGCCATCGAGGCCAGGTACCAGTGCGGAGACGGCTCGTCGAACCCTGCCTGATTCCTCAAGTCAACTCCAACCACAAGAGGCGCCGATGTTCCCCTTCGACGTGATTCTCTTTGATGTGGGCGGCGTGCTGCTCACCAACGGCTGGGACGTCGGCGAGCGTGCGGCAGCCGTTGAGCAGTTCCACCTCGATCCAGCTGAATTCGAGTCCAGGCACCTTGCGTATTACGACGCATGGGAGCGGGACGCAATTTCAGGCAAGGCTTATCTGGATGCGACAGTCTTCTATGAGCCGCGCAGCTTTTCCCGCGGCGATTTCTTCTCCTTCATGCTCAGCCAGTCAAAGCCGTTGCCCGATGGAGCACTGGGAATCCTTATCGAACTTGCGGCATCCCATAAATATATGTTGGGCGCGCTCAACAACGAGGCGCGGGAAACCAACGAATACCGCTTCAGGGAGTTCGGCCTGCGGAAGTACTTCAGCGTTGCGCTGAGTTCCTGCTATTTGGGCCTGCGAAAGCCGGAACCGGCCATCTACCGCCGGGCGGTGGACATCGTAGGCGGGCCCGCGGACCGGATTCTGTTCATCGATGACCGGGAAGAGAATGTAGCCGGCGCCACGGCTGCAAAAATGAAGACGATTCTATTTCAAGGCGCGGACACTTTGCGACGTGAGCTGGAAGGCATGGAAGTCTTATAAGCGACATTCACAGGGGAGAAGTTATGCATCTCGGACTGATCGGCCTTGGCAAAATGGGCGGCAACATGGCGGAGCGCCTGCGGCTGGGCGGCCACCAGGTGGTCGGATTTGACTTCAGTCCTGAAGCCGTGGCCCGACTTACAGCTTCGGGAAACGTCGGCGCTTCAACTCTTGAAGGTCTCGTCCAAAAGTTAAAAGCTCGGAGAGCCATTTGGATCATGGTGCCGCAAGGCAAACCGGTAGACGAAACCATCGCAAAGCTGACCCCGCTCTTGAATCCCGGCGACATACTTATCGACGGTGGTAACTCGAATTACAAAGACACCATGCGCCGTCACAGTGAAGTTGCCGCCAAGGGCTTCCACTTTGTCGATGTAGGCACCTCAGGCGGAGTATGGGGATTGAAGGAGGGCTACAGCATGATGATCGGCGGTGACAAGGAGCCGGTCGAATATCTGAGCCCCATCTTCAAGACGCTCGCTCCGGCCGCCGACAAAGGCTGGGGACACGTGGGTCCCGGCGGCGCGGGCCACTTTGTCAAGATGATCCACAACGGCATCGAATACGGCATGATGCAGGCATTTGCCGAGGGATTTACCATCCTCGAAAAGAAGACCGAGTTCGGCCTCGACCTTCCGCAGATCGCAGAGATCTGGCGCTACGGCAGCGTGGTGCGCAGCTGGCTTTTGGATCTGACTGCCGATGCTCTCAGCAAGAATCCCACGCTGGAAGGCCTCGAAGCCTATGTCGAAGACTCGGGCGAAGGACGGTGGACGGTCATCGAGGCCATCGATCTCAATGTTTCCGCGCCCATCATTACCGAGTCGCTGATGCGGCGCATTCGTTCTCGCGAGGAGAATAACTTTACCGACCGCATGCTCGCCATCATGCGCAATGAATT
>OCZT010001610.1_pt1 | contig 23330 bp, 18 predicted proteins | sample 1539031 | NCBI WGS metagenome assembly OCZT01 (sample SAMEA3539308, study PRJEB22396) | soil metagenome | biome: tundra; feature: field; material: soil | place: USA | collected 2010-05 | depth 0.15 m | reverse complement strand
GTCACCTACGATAACATTGCGGGGATTTGCAATCAAAAATCGACTTCGAACCAACATGCCAAGTTTGCGGGCGGTTGGTCGGCTACTCGGAAGTTGGCCCGAAACGGGCTTCGAGGAGATCACTTTTTCGGTCCTGACCTGTAATCGAACATGTCCTCGAAGCCGAGACGAACGAGGTTAAGTGGACCGCTACCCGCGTAGACCTGATCTTCGGTTCGCACTCGCAGCTGCGTGCTGTCGCGGAAGTCTATGCGTGCGCGGACTCTAAGGAGAAGTTTGTGAACGACTTCGTGGCGGCGTGGGCCAAGGTAATGAACCTTGATCGCTACGACCTTGCCTGAGCTCGGCGAAAAAAGAAAGCTGTCAATTTCCAGCTGTTGCTGTTGTTTGGATCGGCTAAACCGAAGTGGCTGCTTTCCTGGATCTCGGGGCGCAGCCTGCGCCCCAAGCCGCGTTGGTCAGCAGGTGCAACAATTTTATACGGATCGAGTTTGTCGCCGGGACTGAGCGGCGTCTGGGTTTCAAGCTAAGTTTAGCCGATCAAATTTGGGATAAGTTCTCGGTTACCCAACTTGTCATTACTTATTTTGCTGCAGTGCAGTCCGGCGCTCAAGGTGCTTCCTACACGGGTACATTTACTTCCGGCCAATATCGGAAATTGCGCAATGTAGCTTTGCCGGAGCCGCATGCGTAGACAGCGGGCCGTACATCAAGAAACCCGCCCAGTACGTCGTGATGCATCCCCGAGATCTCGGCGGATTCCTGTGTGCGCTGCCAAGGTTTGTCGGGTATACGGAAATAGAAATCCACTTCCTGGCGGTCGTTGACGATGCGCAGACTGGTTCGCCCGGGCACACCGCCCTGCGCAATCCCAAATATCCTTCGTGCACTCCATTCAATTTGCATAATCACCGCGTCCGTCGCGCGAGCGGCTTCCTTCTGACGGCTTTATCGAACGCGCGCCCCAACCCTCCGTTTCTCTCCGCGCTTCTTGTCAGGGGTGCGCCTCCGATAAAGCACTAGCGTCACTCGGCTCTAATTCGACCCGGGTTGCGGCAACCTCTATCGAGACTCAACTTCCCCAGAAGATTCCACCTGCTGCTGTCTGGCGGGAGATCTAGCGTGGCGTGCCAGGGACTGACGCTGGGGCCTCGCCTCACGTAAGTGACGCTCGCACCATGTTGTGTGATTTCAATCACTGCGTCCATCTTGCTCCTCGCTCAATCATGGGCGACCAAGTTTTTCCTGAGCCATGGCAGAAGAGCGCGAAAAGAGAGCCGCTGATTACGATCGTGCGTCGTTAGACCGCCGCCAGTTCGTCAAAGTCGGAACGACGTCGTTAGGCGTCGCCGGACTGGGCGCCTGCGTATTCGGATTCCGTTATCTTTCTCCGAACGTCCTCTACGAACCGCCGCCAATCGTCAGCGTGGGCCGGCCTGAACGTTACCCCGTCGGCTCGGTCACGTTGGATCCCCGATTCGGTATCTTCGTGGCGCGTGTGCAGGAAGGCTTCTACGCCCTGAGTGCCGTGTGCACTCATCTCGGCTGCCTCTCGACTTGGAAAGCGGACACGGGTGAAATCGTGTGTCCCTGCCACGGCAGTACGTTCCGGCGCGACGGCACTGTCACCTCCGGCCCTGCGCCGGAACCTCTGCCCTGGCTGAAGGTGTGGATTAGCGACGACGGAAACCTGATGGTCGACCGATCGGCGACCTTGCCGGCACATTCGGAATACGTTCAGGCATAAGGAATGGAGAGATCAGCCGACATGCCGCATGCAACGCACATCCGGAATCCGCTTCAGGCAATCGCCTGGTGGCAACATGATTTCCGGCGGATGCTATCGGCCCGGGTACGCGATGCCCAACTGGGATTTCGCAACACGTGGTACCTCGGAGCGCTCACCCTGGGTACGTTCACGATCCAAGTCAGCACCGGACTCCTGCTCATGCTGTACTACCACCCCTCGATTCCCCAGGGCTACGCCGACATGAAAGACCTGGAATTTGTGGTCTCCTCGGGTGTCATGCTGCGAAGCCTGCATCGCTGGTCCGCCCACGCCATGGTATTCCTGGTTTTTATGCACATGGCCAAGGTGTTCTACCGCCGTGCATATCAGCCTCCACGGGAACTGAACTGGGTGGTGGGCGTGTCTCTTTTGCTAGCTACCTTATTACTAAGCTACACAGGGTACCTCTTGCCGTGGGACCAGTTGTCTTACTGGGGCACTACGGTGGGGGCCAGCATCATTTCTTCGATGCCGTTCGTGGGCGCGAGGCTTCGTTTCTACCTGTTGGGCGGCCACACGGTGAATGCCAATGCGCTGCTGCGTTTCTATGTGCTGCACACCATGATCTTTCCGCTCGCCGTCATCATGCTCATCGCCGTCCACCTCTGGCGTCTCCACAAAGACGGCGGGATGTATGAGCCCGACGAGCAGGGAAAGCCAATCTTGCCCGATCACATCCCCGCCGAGGACGACCTATTCAGAGGAGTCGAGAACGAAAAGACTCTCTCCTACCGCGAGTTGTTGTTTCGAGAAATCATTGGCATCGAGGCGCTGGCCGTTGTGCTGTTCTCGACGGCCTTGATCTGGAAGGCTCCCCTGGACGAACTGGCGAATCCGCTGCACACGCCGAATCCCGCCAAGGCCCCTTGGTATTTCACGGGACTGCAGGAATTACTCCACTACTTTCCGCCTTTCGTAGCAGGGATCATCCTGCCTGTGCTCATCGTGAGCGGCCTCTTCATCATCCCGTTCGTCCCGTTTTTCGATGATGTGAGCACGGCAGATTTATGCCGGTGGGCTCGCGACAAATCAGGACGGACCATAACCATCGCGATTGTCATGCTTGTCCTCAGCGCGCTTCTGATTCGAATTCATGCGTGGGATGCGCTGCTTCCGCTCTGGATTGTCGTGACTCTCTTGTGCCTGGCAGGCAGAACCGCAGACCAGCAAAAAGGATTTCGAAATTGGGTGAGATCTCGATCGCTCTCATTCTGGATCATGACTCTGTTCCTGATGGAGGCTGTGATGCTCACCTCCGTGGGCACATTCTTCCGCGGTCCGAGCTGGACCTGGGTATGGCCCTGGAGGAGCTAGGTGAGTTTGAGAAATCAATTCGGAGGAGTCTGGCGTTTCTTTGTAGGAACAGCGCCTCGCCGCTTTGCTTCGGTGAGCGTACTGCTGGCGATTGTCTCAGCAATTGCTCCCACCAAGGATTTCTTCAGCCAGTGGCGCCATTACCAAAAAGAGTACTCGCATTTCATCCGCACCAGGCCGGATGCGGGGCGTTTGCAGCGGCGATTTGAAAGTGGCATTCACCAAATATGGATTCCCGAGCAGCGCGTGGTCGATCGCTGCACAACCTGCCATGTAGCCTTGCAGGAAGCAAGCCTCAGTGATGTGCGTGAGGAACCCTTCCGTCCGCATCCTGCGATGCCGCACTCGCTCAAGGAGTTTGGCTGTGTCGTTTGCCATCACGGGCAGGGAGCTGCCACAACCGTCCAAGAGGCGCACTACAGCACCAAGGCATGGGAGCAGCCGATATTGCCGGCACGTTATCTCGAGTCTTCGTGCGGCCAGTGTCACATGGACGCCCTTGAGGGCACGCCTCAACTTAATCTGGGGCGACGGCTGTTGGCGCGCTACGGTTGCGCTCACTGCCACGCCATCACCCAGCCCGACGGTACATTGGTCGCTCCGGTAGACGAGCCGCCGTCGTTGGAGCACGTCGCCGAAAAAACTACGCGGGAGTGGATTTTTGCGTGGACCAAAAATCCCCAGGCGTATGCAGCTTCGGCCACCATGCCGAACTACCGCTTCAGCGACCAGGAAGCGGCCGACATCGCGTCTTTCTTGGTCGCACAGAGCACGCCCTCAGACAATTCCGCCAAGGGACTTCCCAAGAGCGTCGCGTCGCTGCCTGGCAGTGATACGGTACAGGAGGGCACCAGCCTGTATGGAACGTTGTTCTGTGCCTCCTGCCACGCGATTCAGAATGCCGCAGGGAACCTGGTGGGCGGAGAGATGGCGCCCGAACTGACCAGAGCCGGCAATAAAGTAAATCCGGACTGGCTTCGCCGCTGGCTGCGGGCGCCTCAAGGATACGATCCGAAGACGCGCATGCCGCGTTACCGGTTCGACGAAAAACAGATCGCTTTGCTTGCTAGTTTTCTGCTGAGCAAGAAGGACGATGATCTGTTGGCGAACGTGCATCTGCCCGCGTCTGATGCGCAAAGCATCGCCCGGGGCAAGAAACTGGTAAGCGACTACGGCTGTGTAGCCTGCCACCGCATCAACGGCGTGAATCCGCCGGAGAGTTTTGCTCCTGATCTATCCCGGATCGGCAGCAAACCACTGTTCCAGGTGGGCTTCCTCCGTGGCATGCCGGAAACTCTGCCAGACTATATTGCGGGCAAGATTCACGATCCGCGTGCCTTCGGCCCCGCCCTGAAGATGCCGAACTTCAGTCTCACGGACGGACAGATCGAAGCTCTCACCACCGCGTTGTTGGCCCAAACCGATCGTGCTGTCACCATGCCCCCGGAACTGGTCCGATCTTCCCCACATCCGAAATATCATCCGGGTGGAGATGCGGGCCGCTTGATGGAAGACCTCCGTTGTCAGAGTTGCCACGCCATCAACGGAAATGGCGGAGACATGGCTCCCGACTTGACTTTTGAAGGAAGCGCAGTCAATCGGGCATGGCTGTTAGATTTCATGAAGAATCCCAATACCCTGCGTCCGGCATTGATCCGGAGAATGCCTAAGTTCAATTTAAGCGACGCGGAGATCAAGGGCCTCTCGGACTACATGCTGTCGGCATATCAGGCGTCGGGTTTTGACTCGCAGGCTCTGGACCTGAGTACTCTGAACTCCGATGCGGCCACCAGGGGAAAGCAACTCTTCTACAGCAAGTATGCCTGCCAGTCTTGCCACATCGTGGATTACAAGAAGGACAAGGGTTACGTGGGTCCAGCGCTGGCGGGAGTGGGAGACCGGTTGACTCCGGTCTGGATGTATCGCTGGCTGAAGAATCCCAACGCCCTGCTTCCTGGGACGCCGATGCCAAACTTTAGCCTTAGCGACAACGAAGCCCGAGACTTGACCGCTTTCTTGACGACACTCAAGGAGCATAAGAAGGGAGGCCTGAAGTGAGACCGCTCCATGTTGCCTGCCTGACTCTCCTTCTTATTATTCCGATGGGATGTACGAAGCGCAGCAACGTGAATCCCCCTCTCTCTTCCAACGTCTACGGCGCGCAGATTGTGCAGGTGAGCGGAGATAAACAGGCCGCTGGTGTCGGTTCGAAATTGGCCGATCCGGTGGTTGTGCAAGTGAATGGCGCCGACGGAAACGCGGTGGCGGGAGCGTTGGTCTCATTTCACGGCGATGGACTCGTGCTGAATCCCAGCAAAGCTCTCTCCGACCCCAGCGGACAGGTGAGCGTTTCCGTCCAGCTTGGCGGCATTCCCGGAAGCTACCAACTTGTTGCGGACACCCCCAAACCCGGCGGAGGAAGCACGACCATCAACCTGCGTGAGATCGCTATGGGATATCAGGAGAAGGTAGGCAAGGAAGTGAGCTACAAATACTGCACTACTTGCCATGATCCTGAGTCCACACCCGAGCGGGTTTCGAATCGCGACAACCTGACTCCCCCGCTCCCGCATCAGTTCACGGACGGGAACACGCTGAATAACATGTCGGATGCTGACTTGATCAAAGTCATCGCCGACGGTGGCCCCTCTTTAGGAAAGTCTCCTCAGAGCCCGGCATATCGAAGTACTCTGTCACAGGCACAGATCAAAGCTGTGGTGGCCTATATAAGAGCTATCGCTGACCCGCCATATCAGCCTCCCGCCACCAAACACTGACCTCGGTGATCCTTAATCGACCCGTCTCATCAATCGCTGCGCCTCGGGACATTTCTCCGCTTCTCCTCGATCACCTGACTCAGCTCGGCAATCGTCGGACTCAGTCGGTCCAGCAATTCCAGCAGATCGCTTCGCCGCCGGCTCGCCCACGGGGCTAACGGGAACGACTCCAGTTGCTCTCGTCCCGCTTCCCGCCACAGCCTCTTCTTGCAGCGTAGCTACCTAGTCCCCCGTACCCGGAGTGGAGATCCTTCCCTATGTTATTTGCAAAGACAACGTTTAGCTTCCATCTGATCCGGCGCTTACGCTTGCCTCTGGTGTGCTGATCGTGACCGAGAACCACGGTTCGGCAGGCGGAGTGGCAGGCGTCGCGCCTTGCGCGGCTGCGATGCTTGCGACAAGACCGATGCGTGATTTTGTTTCGTCCGTTGTCCAGGCGAGACAGTCCCGATGAGCAGAGCGCACGCTAGGCACTCTCCGACGTAGCGCTTGAGTTCGGGAGCAGGGAGCACACGCCGTATGAAGATCAAATCAGCCAACAACACGCTCCGTAAAAGACAGAAATCATCGCGAACGTCCGCCACGTGTCCGCGTAACGGAGGGCGTGGATCTGTTCGTGTATCAAAATGCTCGTAACACCTTGGACCAGGCCCAGTACTGGCGCGAAAACAATCCGCAGAATTATTTGCGCATAACGGCCCAAATCACCCTTCACAACACGTTATAACAACAAGACTATCGTAGTAGTAACTGCCCGATACGATCCGCCCTTGCTTGTCGAAGTGGCAGATCTCGCAGAAGGGGAGAGACATTTTGCGACCGGTCGGCTTCATTGAACCGAGTGGCCCGTCGCTAGTGCCTTCGACGGTGAACTGGGCGACGACAATGTTTCCCGCGTCAGTGTATTGGGGATTAGTGATGTGGCCGTCCGAGAAGGCCTTGGCCCAGTTTTCCGTCCATTCTCTAAACTTCTCCCGTGTGTTTAGCGTGATAAACACGAGACGTGATCGGTCTAAGGTGAGGTTCTCGGCGGCGTTGTCGATGACGCCTGCGAAGTCGCGCTTGTTCCAGCTCTCGTGCGCCGCACGGAGCGTTTTCACATTTTTTTTCATTCATCCTGGGTGCCTCCTTTCTCAAAGAGCGCAAGGACGGGCGGCCCACGTATGGGCCGCCCTGGTGCGCGGTGGGTTGTTAGGCGGCTTTCTCTGCAGCTGGTGACGAGAGCGAACAATTTGATAGCAACTACATTGGAATCGTGGATACTAATAGGCGGAGTGCCGTGATGCCCAAAACTGCAAAGAGAATTCTTCTAGTCGTCGCCGCCTTCATCGTGGTTGTATTCACCATTTTCCTATTCAACCAGACGATGCAGATCGTCCAGTCGGCGCGAGCGGTCAACGCCGTTTTCGGCAACGGAGTGATGTGGGGTCTCATTTTCACCTACTGCATTCTGCTGACGACGCCGTTTGTGCTTTGGTTCCGGTTGCCGAAACGGATGCTACCTCCAGAAACGACTGAGGGGGATGCTTATGAGCGATTCCTTATCGATTTCAAGAAACGGTTGTCACGCCATCCTCGCCTCCGCGGAATTACTCTGAATTCCACCACGGACATCGAAACCGCCCTTCAGACACTGGATAAACACGCTGACGATGTGGTCACGTCAACTGCATCGGCGGTATTCCTGAGCACAGCCGTTTTGCAAAGTGGTCGATTAGATGTTCTGGTCGTATTTGCGGCCCAAACACGGCTCATTTGGCAGGTTGCCCACGTGTACTATCAAAGACCGTCCCTTCGAGACTTTGTGCAGCTATACGCAAATGTTGCTTCGACTGCCTTTATCGCTGCTGGCATTGAGGATATCGATGTCGATGTGCTGGTTGGGACGATTTTCGGCTCGACTGTTGCTGCGATTCCGGGAATGCATCTTCTCGTCAGTTCTGTCCTGTCTGGTTCAGCAAACGCCTTCCTGACTCTCCGAGTAGGAATGATCACTAAGGAATACTGTCGTTGCACGGTGCGGGTTGAGAAGATGGGACTCCGAAGAGCCGCAACCGTGAAGGCTGCGAAGCTGCTTGTCTCTATTGTTCGGGAAGGAACTGTGAAATTGTCAAAGGCCACGGTGACTGCATCAAAAACAAAACTGAGCCAAGCGTTCGAACGTGTAACCGGGTGGCGTGGAGCTGCGAGCACCTGACACGGTGCTCCCCTCACGCTGTTAAGCTGAGAAGAAAGATGCAGAAGATTTTCATGGGTTCAATTAGCCCTCGGTATGCGATCCTGCCACTCTGCAAGGGTTGGAAAGGCAGCATCCGCGTCAACCCTGGCGCAACAGGTGCGCAAGGTGGCACGCATTGATCCGGTCGCTGCACAGGCAGAGGCCAGGCGAATCACCGACTCAACTGTGTTTGTCAGCCCTGATGAGCTGGTAGCGCTGCTCGCGGACAGACTGGCGGAGTCCGGCACGGCAACGGACCACCCACAATTCCGGCTACAATATCGGGGACTGGGACCATAGCGCTCGATAAATATGAAAATGTCAATGAGTGAATCCGGGAACCGCTTCCTGCAACACTCGGAAAAATCCTATAATCACTGAATCTGAGTTCGTTGCTTTTACGGAGGATGTCATGGAAAGGCGTGAGTTCTTAAAAGCGGGAACAGCGGCGGGATTAATGAGCTCGGCACGAATCCTTGAGCCCCTCGCGAAAGCGGAGCAACCAGCAACTAACCTCGCGCCCATTCCGCGGAGAGCATTAGGCAAGACCGGGGAGAAGCTATCCATTATAGGTTTCGCCGGCATCGTGGTGATGGAAAACAGCCCATCGTTTGCCAGCAATATCGTCGCAGAAGCCGTGGACCGTGGGATCAACTACTTTGATGTGGCTCCCACATACGGTAACGCACAGGAGCGACTGGGACTGGCGCTGCAACCGTATCGCGACAAGGTCTTCCTCGCTTGCAAGGAAGAGGACTGGAGCAGGGAAGGCTCCGCCAAGTTGCTCGAAGAGTCTCTGCGATTGCTGCATACCGACCACGTTGACCTCTACCAATTTCACGCGCTTTCGAAGATGTCAGATCTCGAGCAAATCTTCCGGCCCGAGGGCGCCATGGAGACTTTCGAGGCGGCAAGGAAGGCGGGCAAATTGCGATTCATTGGTTTCTCCGCCCATTCGGTGGAAGTAGCCCTTGCCGCTATGGACCGGTATCCCTTCGACACCATTCTGTTCCCGATCAACTTCGTTCTCTACTCGCAAGCCAAGTTTGGACCGCAGGTGCTCGAGAAAGCCAGGCAAAAGGAAATGGGGGTCCTGGCGCTGAAAGGTATGGCTAAGACAACGTGGTCGGCTGCTGCAAAGAACGATCACCCGCAACCCAAGTGCTGGTACGAACCTGCGGCATTTCCGGACGAGGCTGCTATGGGTCTGCGCTGGACGCTCTCGCAACCGATTACAGCCGCAATTCCTCCGGGCGATGAGCGATACTTCCGACTGGGAATGGATGTTGGTCAGAATTTTCACCCGATTACCGAACCCGAGCAGCAACAGCTCATCGCTGGAGCCACGGGTGTCAATCCCATCTTCCATCTTGGTGCAGTCTAGGTTTTTGCGGGCTCCACGGATTGATTTCTAATAACGCTCATCCTATGAAAGAGGATGAGCGTAAAGTGGCGCTGGTTGCATCGGGACAGGACTGGCAAGACTGCAAACCGAGCTCTTGTTCCTTCAAAGAGGTGAAGGACTTTTGTGCAGGGAGCGATTCTTGCTAGTGAGTTTCACGATCGCAGCTTGGCCTACGAAAAGGCTTGCTGCTTGGATTGTAAAGCGCAGGAAGGTACTCGAAGAGTAACCTTGTCGCGAGTTGCTCCGCAGCTCCAAAATGTTAGCGCAGGCCGGGTAAAATGCAAAAGGCACTCGGCACATTCACACCGGCGGTATTTTGACTTATGCTGATTCCTGTGTTTCTGACAACAGCTGGGAAGTTGATATGAGAGGTATTGTTGTAGGTTTTGTGGTCGCGTTGACTGCGCAGGTGCTCGTAGGCCAGACGGCGCCGCACGTTCCGCTGGGAATCGTTTCGGATTGGACGCACCATCATGTCCTCTACCCGGAGTCGAAGGACGATTCCGTTATGGCCCGAATCCGAAGAGATCCCCGCTGGGTGCAAAATTGGTATCTCCGCCATCGGGAGGCCTGGTGGCCGGAACACCATCGCAGGCCCCGCGAGGGCAGCCGCAGAGATTGGAGCCTGCCCCTGGGCACGTCCGGTTTTGGGCCGTTGTGCGACTTTACATTCGCCATTGGTGCCATGACGGGGTACGGCAGCGTCAACACAACAGAAATTGCCGATAATGAGCCTTTCGGCAATGTCGGTGGGCTCCTCGGCATCGGCGGCACCCTCACCGTGACTGGCAGCAATGAGATTGGCACGTATTCGCTGTATCCAGGTGGGCCAGGCACAACATCTAGCCCAAGCGGGAAGTTCTTCTACGATAATGTTTTCCTCCCCTCAAGCGACCCTCAGATTGATACTGTCGCTGGGCCTCTCTTCACCGGCAACGGGCTGGAGATCAACTTGTGGGCCACCGCTCCCAATGAATACACATTCTATGATTGGGATGGTACTGGTTATACCAACATCGGTACTGATGGATCATTCACCTTGAACGTGGATCCTGGCGGGGGCCAGACCTTCCCCGCCAAATTTGTGTTTGATAAGACCGCGGCTCCAAGCTGCACGAACGACTTCGTGGTGATCGGCATCCCAGCGAACCCCGCGTCGGGCGGTCTAGCCAACATCGTTGGAGTGAACAATCTCTATAGCGGCGGCACTGGCGCACTGTGCTCGACCGGGCCGACGGTGACGTTCGCCTACGCCTCAGGCACCGGACAGGTGCCCGCTTCCGTTGTCATCTCACAGAGTGGGAACCAAATTGCCTACGTTGAGAATCTCCCTACCGGCAGCTCCTACTTCCACGTCCTGACCATTGGCACCACGGGAATTAACGGGTCCAGCGCGACGGCGGCAGTCGTGCCGGGGAGTGCCGGGGGCAACAACGCCGTGGACCAGAGAGTGCTGCTTTCGCCGGACGGCGGCACCACAAACCAAAGCTCCACGAATGCCGCTTTCGTCGTTTACACATCTGCCGATGCCAACGATGTCGCCTACGCCACTACCTATAGTACGGCCGGGAATAGCTCCGGCTACCTATACAAGATCAGCAACGTATTCAACGGCAGTGCAACCCCAACGATCGATTGGAGCGTCCCCATCAATGCAGTTCCGTCAACTCCGGTATACGATTCGGTATCGAATAAGGTCTTTTTTACGGATGGCAGCGGTCGTATCGATTATGTGACGGACACGGGCACGTCACCCTCGGTTGTTTATAGCGCGGTCTTGGCCAACGGCGACACAGCCGAGAATCCAGTAGTTGTCGACAGCACCAATCAGATGGTCTACGCTTCCTTCAACTCCAACGGGACCAACTCCCTGGTCGTGCAAGCCCCCACGAGTATGGCGAGCACCGTCTCCGTACCCGTGGGCACGGAAAGCACGATCTACACAGGGCCATACGGCCCTGACTTTAACAACGCCTGGTACACCGGATCGGGGACACCTCTCATGTACGTCGCCGGAACGGGCACCGGGACGCTTCCGACCCTCTACAGCGTCGGGTTCAACGGCAGTGGCGTGATGAACTCCAGCGCCGACGCTACGGCGGCTCTGGCTACCGGCATGGCGGACTCGTCGCCGCTTACGGAGTTTTACAATGCTTCGCTCCAGAAGGACTACATTTTCGTGGGGGTCACGGACCATTGTATAGCTACCACGGGCGGCGGAACTGGCGGCTGCGTCATGAGCTTAGACATCACCGATGGCTTTCCAACCGTCAACGCCAGCAGCACCGCGCTGTCCGCCGCTGGTGGCACAAGCGGCATCATCGTGGATAATGACAGCAGCCTTGCCGAAGCATCGAGCATTTACTACGCTACCAAGACTGGGGCGACCCTGGTCAAAGCCACACAGTCGGGGCTGAACTGATGCCAGTGCACCGGTTTGAGCTTCGGGTGAAGGACATATGGCCATGAATCAGAACTCACTTCCTCACTGTTGCCATCAGAGCCCGGAGATTTCTGCCTGGATGCGGCTCTGGCTTAGTCTGATGGCGGGTCTGCAGGCTTGCTGGGAAACTAGGAAACTTTGCGGTTAAATCTGCACTGCGTTTCGGTGGGCCCAGTTTTTCCGCAGCTCAGCGCTTGTGTCTCAAACACTTGCTCAAACCGGAACGCAGGTTCAGTGTAGGGCTTCTTGATGTGATCTTCCTGAATCAGTCGCTTGTCTGCAAGTTCCGAATTCCCATTTGCCATTAAGCAGTTACTCCTGCGGGCCCAACTTCGAACAATTCCATTTGCAGGTAGGAGAGCCCTTCGCCGCCGGCTCCATATTTCTCGATGCGCATCAGCCGTAAACGCTCTTCCAGCATACGAATCTTCAACTCCGCGCACTGCAGCCGACTCTTCAGTTGTGCGATGAGTTCCAGGCCGTCTGGCGCTGAAGGAATGGGAGCTGCACTCACAATGGGCTACTGATTTAACAGAGTCGATCGAGGCGTTCAAGCGATTTATGCGGCAGCATGTCCTCTGCTGAAACTTTTCGGTACCACCGCTTGTTCTTCGTTTCCGCCAGATCGATCCCACCTATAGTAATAGTAAGGAGAGCTCTTCGTGAGTCAGTACGACCAGGTACAGCGAACGGGGGCACGTCATTCCCAACGGCGGAGCGCACGTTTCAGGCCGGATCGAGAGCCGAGGGATTCGCTATGTTCTGCAGAACTGCTTCCCGTTGATCCACGTTCACTCGATTCCGTCCACTCCATTTCGCGTCGTAGAGCGCTTTGTCCGCGGCGGCAACCAATTGATCAGGGGAACTATGGAATTCCAGACTTGCTGTCGCGACGCCCACGCTGACCGTCAGGAACGGGGCAACCGGCGATGCAGGATGCGGCAACTCGAGATTAGCGATTGCCAACCGCATCGACTCCGCAACCCCGGCGGCCCCGGCGGCGCCTGTTTCCGGAAGAATCACGGCGAACTCCTCACCGCCGTAGCGCGCAGCCAAATCAGTTTGGCGCTTGGAAAGCCGACGTAGTTCCGATCCCACCAACTTAAGGTACTTATCGCCTCGCTGATGTCCCTCGGAATCGTTAAGCGCCTTAAAGTGATCAATATCGAGCATCAGGAGCGAGACTGCAGAACCCGTTCTCTTCAGGCGAGCGCATTCCATCTTAAGTGTTTGGTCAAACACCCGCCTGTTCGCCAGTCCGGTCAGCGAATCGAGGGACGATAACCGTAACAGATCCTCATTGACCCGCCGCAGATCCGCTGTTTTCTCTTCCACGATCCGCTGGAGCTCGTGCTCCCGTCTTTGCGCTGCCAGCATCCGCAATCGAAGAAGCCCCAAAACCACTGACAAAGGGATCAGTCCGCACGTGCCGACAAACCACCAAGTCCAATACCACGGAGTCAGGATCTCAAATTGAAACTCAGCCCTGTGACCACTCCACACTCCATTGCTGTCTTGGGCTTCTATCTCCAGCCGATATGCTCCTGGCGCCAGTTCCGCAAACTGCAGTTCCCTTTGAGCCGTCTCCGTCCAGGTTGAATTCGCGCCCTCCAACCGGTAGCGAAAAACAACCCCGTTTTCACGGGGAGCATTCGGTGCGGCGTATCTTGCGATGAGAGAGTTTGAATGAATGCCGAAGGATGGGTTGCGCTGCCCGGAAACATCCGTCCGTCCCATGACAAGCTTGGTGAAAACGACCTCGGGCGGGGCTTCGGGCGCGTGGTGCGGACGCGGCTTGAAACGTGAGAGTCCACCGCTTGTTCCGATCCAGACTGTGCCATCGGCCTCCTCGGCGAACGCGTTCAGGTTGCAGTCATCCCACGCCAAACCGTCCCGAGTATCGTAGTGGCTCCAGCGGGAACCATCCCACGTGTCCACGCCCCGCTCTGTCCCCACCCACAGCCGCCCCGATGCATCGAATTCCAGGAAATACACGAGCCCGTCGCTCCCACGTCTCTGAACGGCTTTCTCGATAGCTATGCCGCCAGGCTGCGGATGGATACGGTCGATACCGCCCCCGTGGCGATAACCGATCCATATGGTGCCATCCGCACCGGCGCCCAAAGAAAGCACTTCCTGATTGCTTAAGCCATCGGCGCGCGTCCAATTCTTCCAGCGCCCGGCTGAGTAACCGAAAAGTCCGTCGGCACCCCCAGCCCAGATCGTGCCATCGGTTCCCTGAGCAATCGCCCAAATGCGCGTGGACGGCAATTCCGTGATTCGCGAAAACTTCTGGTACGGAGCTCTGGCTACAAATAGGCCCACTTCCGTGGCGGCCCAGAGCCTTTGTTCGCGATCAAAGCTCAAGGTATACGCTGCCCTGCCCGAAAGACCTTGCTCCTGACCAAACCACTGCACCCTACCAGTTCGTGCATGAATGCGGGCTGCGCCATGCGTTTCAGTACCGATCCATAGATCCCCGCCGGGAGCCATCTTAAGACTGTGCACCGGGAAACTATCCAGTCCCGCAACTTTCTTCCACGAGATGCGGAACTGCCGACGCGTCCCACGAAACAGCCCTCCTTCGGTGGCGACCCAGAGCGACCCGTCGGCCCGCGGCAGGATCTCGTACACAATATCGCTTGGCAGCCCGCTTGCAGGCGAGTAACTCTCCCATTCCCGGTACCCTCGCCACTCGGCGAGTCCCCGGCCCGCCAAACCAATCCATAGAGAGTGCTGCCGGTCCTCGAAGGCTGAGTAGACTACTCCGCGAAGGCCAACGGATCGGTCGATCTTCTGCCAGCCTTTCTCGTCCCGGATCAGCAACCCATCGGGCGACGGAAGCAGAATCCGCCCTTCGGCATCGGTTGCGATACGTCCCATCTCGCTGCCTGGAATGGGCGCATCTGGCCTTCGAAATCTGGTTTGGCCGACCGGCAACACGAACACACCCGCATTCTTCGCTCGCACCCAAAGATTACCGTCGCGGTCTTTCTGGATCCCTAGCCAGATACGATTCGGAAGTCCGCTGTCTCGCCCGAAGACGGTTGTCCTATCCCGGTCCATGCGGCACAGCTCCCCTCCGCATCCGTACCATAGGATGTCACCATCCACTGAAACGCCGTAGGCACCCGGCCCGGATGTTCCGGGCGCTTGGGGAAACGTCTGCACCGCGAACCCAACCTGCCCGGGTTCGGAATAGAGCTCCACAAGACCGGAGTCTGTGCCAATAAACGTGTGCCCTTTCCCATCCGACTGGATGCCTTGTGCCCAACTGACCGTCTTGAAAACGACTGGAAGTTTTTCGAAACGGTTGCCCGACAGTTGGTAGAGTCCGAAGTCACCTCCAACCAGAAGAGATCCATCGGGAGCCTCGCCAACCGCAGCACCCGAAGTGGACGGAATCCCCTGCTCCGGTCCAAAGGCCTGGAAGCGTTCCCCGTCGTACCGGAAGATACCGTTTTCCGTGCTCACCCAAATGAAACCTACGCGGTCTTGGTAGATTTGCCGGACCGCGAGGTTCTTGAGGCCTTCTGTGACCCCGAAGTTGCGGAAATTGTATTCCTGAGCGCACAAGACCCCGGACGTCAGCACGAGGAGAGCGAATACGCGCGCCGTTGATGAATTAACCGCTGAGGATAGGATCGCTACGATCAATTTAGTCACGGAACAAGAGGGGCCGCCCCAGACCCTCGCACGCACGCGGGTGCCCCTTTTTCCCCTTGGTCTTGACCGGCGTCACTTTTACCGTTCATAGCCTACCCGCGCTCCGTATTGCGGCGTGTTTTTATCCTACTTCTGGAATTTCTCAGCAACGGATTCCGGAAGCATCTCTTCCAGTTGTCGTGACAGCCAGACCTGTAGTTCGGACTTGTGCTCGTCCGAAATAGATACGAAGCGAACTCCTAGATGGCCCGTTTTCGACCAGCAGATCGTTGATTCTGCCACGAACGGTACTTTGTGATCGGGTACCGCGAACTGAACCCGGACGCTTTCTCCGGGGATGAGCGGAACGAACGTACTTAGAGCCATGCCCCCTTCGCTGATATTTTCGCTGTTGCAGCGAACTTCCTGCGCGCTTTCCCTCAGGATGGTGACGGGAATACAGACCGGACAGCGGAAATAGCGCCGCCGTTCTCTCAGGATAAGTCCGTAAGCAGGCTTGAGTGTGTTGCGGATTGACGTGGCAGAAAGCGGCCTCTCGAAGACAAACTCCGAACTCTTCCTGAAGGCTGTGTCTTCCGCATCAGTGCCGCTGATGGCAAACGTCACCGCTCTCCGGTTTGACGGAGAGAGACGTACCTCGTCCAAAATCAGTCCGGACTGTTCTCCTAGCTGGAGATCAACGATAACAGCATCGAACTTTCGGCGGTTCAATAGACCAACCGCCGCTGGCACTTCCCGACAGACATCAGGCGAAATAGACAATTCTTGTAGGGCGTGGCTGAACTGCTGAATTGTCACTGGATCAGAGGACACCAAAAGCGCGAGTCCGATTGCCATAATGAAATACACTCCTTATAAGGTTCCCTGTGAGGATTGTCCCCCGCTTGCTTGTGCTCGGACGAGCGGTTCGGGATAGCCGCTTCGCAGTTTGTCGGCAATTTTGTCAACCGCCAAAGGCTTGCTGAAGTAATAGCCTTGGATTTCGTCACAATGATGTGCCCGCAGGAATGACATTTGTGCTTCGTTTTCGACGCCTTCGGCAATCACCTTGAGATGGAGGCTTTTGGCCATGCTGATGATTGCGGTTGTGATCGCCGCATCATCACGATTCACGGCGACATCTCGAACAAACGAACGGTCGATTTTGATCTTGTTGACCCGAAACTGTCTCAAGTAGCCGAAGCTGGAATAGCCAGTCCCGAAGTCGTCAATCGCGAGTGTCAACCCCAGAGCCTTTAATTCCTGAAGAACTGAGAACGTCACGTCTGCATTAGCTAGCAAAAGGCTTTCTGTGAGTTCCAGTTCGAGGTATTGCGGGGCGAGGCCAGTCTCGTGGAGCACTCCCCTAATGAGTTCGCAGAAGTCCTCTTGACGAAACTGAACCGCCGATACATTTACTGCCACCGAAACCGCGGAAAGCCCTTCATCTTGCCATTTCCGCGCCTGCTGGCAGGCCGTCCTCACCACCCATTCACCAATTGGCAAAATCAGACCGCTGTTCTCCGCAATTCGTATGAACTTATCGGGTGGTACAAGACCCAATTCCGGATGTTGCCAGCGGAGGAGTGCTTCCAGTCCCGTGATCTTTCCAGTGGCAATATCCATCTGTGGCTGATACACCAGAAAGAGTTCTTTCTTGTCGAGTGCCAGTCGTAGGCCGCTCTCCAAGGTCAATCGCTCTACGACTTGGGCATTCATGTCGTCGGTGAAGAACCGAAAGTTGTTACGTCCACTCTGTTTGGCACTATACATAGCCGCATCGGCATTCTTGATCAGGGTTTCGCCGTCCACACCATGTTCGGGGTAGATGCTGATGCCTACGCTACAGCCAATACTAAGGGAGTGACCCTGGACAACGAATTCAGCGGTCATTGCATCCATGAACCGCTCAGCGGCAATTGCTGCATCGGGTACATCCTTTATACGAGTCAGCACAATGAGGAATTCGTCTCCGCTGAGCCGGGCCACCGTGTCTTGTTCACGCCCCCAACTCTTAAGGCGCTCTGCAACTTCTTGCAGAAAAAGGTCACCGAGGGAGTGTCCAAGCGAGTCATTGATGTCCTTGAATCGGTCGAGATCGAGGAACAGAAGTGCGACTTTATCCTTCTGGCGACGAGCGCCAGCGAGTGTCTTGGCCAGTCGATCCTGAAGGAGAGTCCGATTAGGTAGTCCCGTAAGAGCATCGTAATAGGCCAGGAACTGCACTCGTTCCTCAGCGGCCTTGCGTTGAGTGACGTCCTGCTTAATGGCGATGAAATATCTATTGGCCGGATTGCCGGCGTCTCGGTTTATAGGCGTGATCGTCATCTCTTCGGTATAGGTTGTTCCATCTTTCCGCCTGTTAACAATCTCGCCTTTCCAAACTTCGCCTGATGAAATGGTTGACCAGAGATTGGCATAATAGCTTTCAGACTGCTCTCCGGATTTCAGCACACGAGGGTTCTTGTCTAATACTTCTTCCTTGCTGTAGCCCGTCATGGTCGTAAACGCCCGATTTACCCACACGATTGTGCCCTCGTGGTTTGTGATCATGATCGCGTTGGCGGCCGCTTCTAGAGCGGCTGACTGCAAAATCAATTGTTCCTCAGCATGTTTACGATGAGTAATGTCCCGAGCAATGGTCGAAGCTCCTGTGACTCGCCCGCTTGCGTCTCTTATCGGCGAAATGGACAGCGACACGTCTAAGACGGAGCCTTCCTTCGTGAGTCGCTGCGTTTCGAGGCAATCTATTGGGGAGCCACTCTGTACTCGTTCCATAATGGCCCGTATCTCAGCTTGCCTTTCCGAGGGCAACAAAAAGGACAAGTCTCGCCCGACCGCTTCAGCCGCCGTGTAGCCATACATCTTCTCCGCTGCTCGGTTCCAACTGGTGATCACCCCGTCCATGTTTTTGCCGATGATGCCGTCTTGCGAGAACTCCACGATGGACGCCAGCTTCTGGAGGGCTTCTTCCGCTGCCTTTCGCTCTGTGATATCTGAGAGAATACCAGTGGCTACCCGAATGCCGTTTTTGTCGCAAGTGGCAACGGCCCTATCATGTGCCCAAAACCATTCCCCACTCTTTCTCTGGACCCGGCACTCGACATCGTATGATTTTCCCTCCGTAATTAGCGCTTCGAACGCCTGCCTCACTCGCTCTCGATCATCGATGTGAATTGAGTTATGCCAGAGAGAATCTCCCGCTTGATAAACCTCGTCCATTGAGTAGCCGAGCATCGTTTCGACTTGCCTACTAACAAAGCATACATGGCCTTCCGCATTGGACTTCCACACGAGTTCCGGGATGCTGCCAATCAACGATCGATACTGTTCCTCACTTGCCCGCAAGCCCTCCTCTGTTTGCTTGATTTTCCTGAGGTCGGCAGCGATTCCAAAAACGTAGGGCTGATTATTCAACACGACGCGAACGCCCGTGAGAAGACAGGGTATGCGAGTACCGTCTTTGGAGATCAAGACAGACTCAACTTTGGCCATTCCATCGGCGAGCGCCTTTGTGGTGGTTTGTTGTACGGTTACTCGCTGCTCCTCTGCGATTGTGTCAAGGACCGTGATCCTCGCAATCTCTTGGGCCGTGTAGCCAAGCGCCTTTTGAAACGTCGAGGTCCACTGCTTGAATCTTCCGGCTTCATCAAGAATGTAGGCGATTTCTGGAAGACCCCTGATGATGCCTTGAAAAAACTCTTGCCGAGGTTGTTTGGGGGAGAGCAATTCGATACTTAGAAAGAAGACGATAGATGCGCACAGCAGGATTGCAGCAATATGCGACTGCCAATTGGAGAGATTGTGAAAGACAAGGTGCTTGAGTCCCTCAACACCTGTCGCAAGAAACAGCGCAACTATTGCGAAGCGAAGCGCGCGAAGCATGTGGTACTGCTTGAACATACTTCCCCAAGGCCTTAGTTAGATCCGCTTAGTACACTATTGAATATTCATACCACACACCAATGTGATTCTGATCACTCTCTCGTTACCAAGGTAAGGCCTCATTGTCTTCCGCTCTTCAAGGCGTGCACGCCGCTCCTGTAATAACTTTGCCAAAAGACTTACTTTCCCCAAAAATTAAGAAGGCAACGCCTGCGCACAACATAGCTGTTTTGGACGAAATCAGAACGGGAACTATCGTTGTTGCCTTTCGTAACTTTTACTTTCCCGTCATTGGTCTCACACTAAGCTTCTATTGTTTGCCTCGCGTCGGGTTAGCCTTGAATAAAGAACAACATAAGCAATATCGCACGAGACCGATGCGGCAGGTCGAAGCACGCGAGTGGTGGCTGTGGGGATTTGCCGTCACAGTCACGTTAGTGTTGACGGCGGGCATCGTGTCTCTGACCTTCTCCGGCCCTCACCTCTTACAGAATTCCGAGTGGCTTGATCTCAAGGAGTGGGTACGGGGGCTGGCATGCCTTGTGCTTCTATTCGATATCTACACGGTTTACCAGCAACTCCAACTCCAGCGCGTCCGTCGCGAACTGAACGAGCGCAATCAGCTTTTTGAAGTCATCACCGAGAATGCCGCCGACATGATCGCGGTCATCGATTGCGCTGGCAATCGGCTTTATAACAGCCCTGCGTACCAGAAGGTTCTCGGGTATTCGTTGCAGGAATTGAAGGTGACTTCGTCAGCCGAGCAAATTCATCCCGAGGATCAGCAGCGGGTACTAGAAGCGGCGGAGAAAGCACGACTCTCTGGACGAGGAGAGCGCCTTGAATATCGCATGCGTCACAAGGATGGGAGCTGGCGCATTCTGGAATCCGTCGCCACCGCGATTCCAAATGAAGAAGGTCAGACCGAGAGACTGGTCATCGTCAATCGTGATATCACGGAGCGCAAGCGAGCAGAAGAGACGCTAGCGCATAATGCTTTGCATGACGCTCTGACCAACCTGCCTAACCGGACCCTGTTTTTGGATCGCGTGCGACATGCACTTATCCTTTCCCAGAGGCACACAACCTATAAGTTCGCTGTGTTGTTCATTGATCTCGATGAATTCAAGATCTTTAATGACAGCTTAGGACACGCGGCAGGAGACGCCCTTCTAATACAAATTGCCCGCAGATTGAATGTTTCCATTCGGGGTGTTGATACGATTTCGCGCTCGGGGCTGATACAAAGTACAAGCACTGTCGCGAGCGAAGAGATTTTGGCGAGAATGGGCGGCGATGAATTCACCGTACTGTTGGAGGAGATCAGAGACTGCGGCGATGCGATTCGGGTGGCCGAGCGTATTCAGGAGCGATTGAGCATTCCTTTTATTGTGGAAGGACAAGAGGTGGTGACGACCGCCAGTATCGGGATCGCCTTTTGCGCAACTTCATACAGCAATTCAGAAGAATTGGTACGCGATGCTGAGATAGCGATGTACCGAGCCAAGCGGGAAGGAAAAGCACGTTGTCAGGTCTTCGATAACGCGATGCACGCCTTTGCCGTCAAGAGATTGCGCCTCGAAACTGACCTGCGCCGAGCACTGGAACTGGGCGAATTCCGAGTTCACTATCAGCCCATCGTGTCATTACAGAGCGGGAAAATTGTGGGATTCGAGGCACTCAGCAGATGGGAACGGCCTGAAGGACTCCTGTCACCTGCCCATTTCATCCAGATCGCTGACGAGACTGGAATCATTCTGCCAATGAACCGTCTGTTGCTGCGCGAAGCGTGCCAACAGCTTCGTGCATGGCAGTCTCAATTTCCTTGCGATCCGCCACTGACGATAAGCGTGAACATCACCCCCAAAGAGTTTGCCCAGCCGGACTTCGCGGCCCAGATGGGAACCATTCTGGGCGAAGTTGGAATCGATCCGAGCAGCGTCGATGTAGAGATCACGGAGACCATCGCGATGGCAGACCCGCAAAGATCGAGTCTTGTCCTCTCGGAACTGAAGACATTGGGAGTTCACTTAAGTATTGACGATTTCGGAACTGGGTACTCTTCACTCAGCCGATTGCAAGGATTCCCGGTGGACAACTTGAAGATTGATCGCACCTTCATTTCCAAGATGGACACCGACAGCGAAACAAATGAGATCGTGCGCATCATCATAATGCTAGCTCACAACCTTGGTCTGAAAGTGGTAGCCGAAGGCGCTGAAACGGCAGAGCAGGTCAGCCTGCTCAAACAGCTGAAGTGCGAACTCGTGCAAGGGTACTTCTTTGCCCGACCCGGAGACCACGCCGCTGCTCAAGAGCTTTTGATGAGGACCTATACAGTGGACGCCCGGCTGTCGTAATAAACACAGCGAGGTTTCTGGATTAACAGCCGAAAACGTTCTTCGTGCTCCTTTCGAATCAGTTACTTGCAGACTGCATAGAAACCTTTTCTTGAGCACGTATCGGAATCATGAGGTTAGCGATCACAGGTGCTTCGCCGAGGTTCAAATCGGGGTAGCTGCGACGAGATGTTCTTTCCCGAAAAGCCAAGGCTGGGAGCATATAGGCAGCGTTCGAAACCCACTGACGCCAGTCTTGCCGTTTTGACTTCGATCCTGTGTCGTCGTCCCCTTACTGTAAAGCTGACTGGGTCAGCTTCACGGCACAATGGGGACTTGCAACTCCGCCTGGTACGTTGCACTGCTGGCCGTTCACAGATCCCGCTGCAATGGTCGAGAAGTAGATGTTGGTCCCACCGTTCGACAATTCGTTGTCGATCACGATTCCGCTGGTTCCTCCGAGAGCGCTAGGGGCCGTAACGCAACTCGATGTCGGTAGGCCGGTGCAGGTCGGTGTCGTCAAAGAGGTTGTAATCGTGGAACTCTCCAGGTATCCGTCGGTTGAGCCCACTCCGAAGAACATTCGGTCCGTCGTTCCGTTGTAAAACTCGGTCAGCGGAGAACACTCATCCCCCACGGTGTTGTTTACCACAAAGGTGGACGAGCCCGTGCTCGTAATGATGTTGCTCGCGAAGGGGAAGAAATACATGAGGGGATTCGACGGGATCAGCGGTGCGCTCAATGTGCCCGACACGAATCCGCACGCGATCATGTGCCCCGACGTCGACCCGTTCACCCAGAAGGCGTTATCAAATGTTCCGGAGTGTACGTTGCCCGTCGTGCAGTCCCCGTTCCCGTGCCCCGATCCCAGATCCACTGTGTTGCTTGTTGTGAGCGTGCTGGAACTCGTGAAGTTCGCGGGAAGCTGGCTGAGCGCACCGCCGATGCCCTGCACTATGCTGCATCCCGTAAATACGAACACCTGATCGGTTGTGGGATTAGCGGGATCCGTGACCGCAATCGGCGGGTCTACAACCCCTGTCCCTGGTCCGTTCCCCACCCACCCGACCGTCACCTGCGCCATGGATGTGCCGGGGTTGGTCAGGTTGACCGCGTACAAGTAGCCATACCCGTCTCCGAGAAAAATTCTGCCCGACGTGTCATCGACAACCGGAGCAGTCAGCACCTTGGTGGTCTGAGTCGAAACCGTGACCGGCCAGCCCCCAGTGCTCACCAGCGCCGGCGCACCACCGCCGAAGACCGGCGTGACCTTATACAGCAAGCCATTGTCGGCGCCGACGTATGCCGTATCCGCATCGTAGTCGATCCATGGCGAGGAGTTCGAATTGGTCGCGGTAGTTTCGATGGGGAGGGTCGTCATGCAACCTACCGTCGTCGGCGTTGTGCACGAAGTCGGCGTCAGCGGACTCAACACCGTTCCTGACTGCGCCGGCGGCGTGGGAATCGGATTCGGCAGCACCAGAACGTGGAAGTACGAAGCCCCGCCAGTGCTTT
>OCZT010001609.1_pt1 | contig 23338 bp, 22 predicted proteins | sample 1539031 | NCBI WGS metagenome assembly OCZT01 (sample SAMEA3539308, study PRJEB22396) | soil metagenome | biome: tundra; feature: field; material: soil | place: USA | collected 2010-05 | depth 0.15 m | reverse complement strand
CAGCCGAATCCTCCGAGCGGAGCCCTTCATGGCTCCGCTTTTTTTGTGGCCCGGAAGCAAACTGGCCCGGCCGGTCCACCCGCGCGCACCACATCCGCCTACGACACCGGCGCCAGGGTTTCCGCCACGGGCGTCCGGTAGGCCTTGAACGCCGGCACGACCCCGCCGAGCGCGCACAGCGCGATCATCGCGACCGGGCAGATCCCCCAGCACCCGCTGCCAGTGCCAGACCTCCAGCACCACGCCCGTCTGCGTGCGGCTCACGCCCGCCACTGTCGTGAGCAGCCCGAAATAAACCCCATAGCCCGCCAGCGTGCCGAGCGCGCCGATGACCGCGACTTCGCTCACCACCGCGCCAAAAATCATCCGCCGCCTTGCGCCCAGCGATCGCAGGATGGCGAGGTCCCGCTGCCGCGCACTCATCGAGTTGTAGATGCTCGCCAGCACTGAGCCCGCCGCCACCAGCGCCACGAGGTAGGGCACGAGCTCCAGCACGCGGTCGGAACTAGGAGATCTTGCTGAACAAGTCGGCAATGATCGTGCCCACGGGTAGGTGAACGTCAGCCGGTTACCCTGCTTGTTATACATCAGGTCGAGCATGAAACCGGCCGCTGACGCACGCAGCTGCACCAGCACAGCGCTCACGTCGGTCGTCGCGCGCGGGTCGTGCCCGCTCATCGTTTGCAGCCCGTGGAGCGGTATCCAGATCACCCGGTCTGCCGGCGTGTTCGTCGGCGCGAGCACGCCGGCCACCGTGTAGGTCTCCGCGTGCCGGTTCTGTTCGTCGAAGGCCAGCCCGTGAAACGGGTGGAACGTGTCGTCTGCCTTCAGCCCGAGCCGCTTTCCCCGCGCAGCGCCACCTGGTCGCCCGCCGCGAGGTTGAACCCGGGCACATTGACGATTTCCACGCGCTCCCCCTCGGGGGACAAAAAGGATTTTGTCAGGTCGGCGACGGCCAGGATGGGAATCGCTGCAACAGGCCACAAAAACTCCCAAAGCACATAACCAGAATCCTTTCTGCCGCCATTCGGTCTTTGACTACCCGCCCCGTCATCTCCGCCCCACGCTCGACTCACCCGCCCGCCCATGGCAACCTGCCCGTCGTTACCCCGTCCCATGTCCTCCCCCGGTTCCCAGTTTCGCGCCGCCCTGCAGGCCGAAAGGCCCCTCCAGATCGCCGGTGCCATCAATGCCTATGCCGCGCTGCTCGCCGCGCGCGCCGGCTTCCGCGCCCTCTATCTCTCCGGCGCCAGCGTCGCCAACCACTCCCGCGGGATTCCCGACACCGGTCTGACCGAACTTGCGGATGTGCTGACGGACGTCCGCCGGATCACCCGCCGCGTCGAACTTCCCCTCCTGGTTGACATCGACACGGGTTGGGACGATCCGGCGACCGCCGTGCGCGAAGTCGCCCAGGCCGGCGCGGCCGCGGTCCACCTCGAGGATCAGGTTCCGGCCAAACTCTGCGGTCACCTTCCGGGCAAGCAAATCGTCCCCGTGGACGAAATGGTCGGGCGCGTGAAGGCCGCGGTCACGGGCAAGCCGGACCGTGACTTCGTCATCATGGCCCGCACTGACGCCGCGGCCATCGAGGGCGTGCCCGCCGCCATCGCCCGCGCCCAAGCCTACGCCGCCGCTGGCGCCGACATGATTTTTGCCGAGGCGCTCCATACGCTCGACGACTACCAGAAATTCACCGCCGCCCTGAAAGTCCCCGTTCTCGCCAACCTCACCGAGTTCGGCCAGACGCCTTGCTTCACCCTCGCCGAGCTCCGCGCCACCGGCGTCGCGATGGCGCTCTACCCGCTCTCCGCCTCCCGGGCCGCCGCCGCCGCTTCGCTCGAGGTTTACACCGCTATCCGCCGCGACGGCACGCAACAGTCCGTTCTCGGCAAAATGCAGACCCGGGCCGAGCTCTACGACGTCCTCGGCTACAAGCCAAAGGAATGAAAAACCTTGCCGCAAATTTTACGGATGACCGCGGATCAATGGATTCGATTCCTCATCCGCGCAGATTCGCGTCATTCGCGGGAAAGTTCCGATGAGTCCCGATCCCACGCCTCTTCCTGTCACCAAGGCCAAGAAATCCGTCGCGCTCTCGGGCGTCGTCGCGGGCAATACCGCCATCTGCACCGTCGGCCAGTCCGGCAATGACCTGCATTACCGCGGCTACGACATCGCGGAGCTCGCCCGGGGCGCCACGTTTGAGGAAGTCGCGCACCTCCTCGTGCACGGCCATCTGCCCAACACCGCCGAGCTCGCGGCCTATCGCGCCAAGCTCATCCGTCGGCGCGGCCTCCCGGGGCCCCTGCGCTCCATCCTGGAGCAAATCCCCGCGAGTGCCCACCCGATGGACGTTCTCCGCACCGGCTGCTCTGCCCTCGGCACGCTCGAGCCCGAAAAGTTTTCCGCCACCACCGCTGAGTCCGCCGCCAGTGCGCGCGAGATCGCCGACCGGCTTCTCGCCGTGTTTCCGTCCCTGCTGCTTTACTGGCATCATTTCGCCACCCGCGGCACCCGCATCAGCGTCGAGACCCCGGATCCGTCCCTCGCCGCCCATTTTCTTCATCTCCTGCAACAGCGCACACCCGCTGCCGCTCAGGTCCGCGCCCTCGACCAGTCGCTCATCCTCTACGCCGAGCATGAGTTCAACGCTTCCACCTTTGCCGCTCGCGTCATTGCCGGCACCGGCACCGATTTTTATTCCGCCATCACCGGGGCGATCGGTGCGCTCCGCGGGCCCAAGCACGGCGGCGCCAATGAAGTCGCGCTGGAGATTCAGCAGCGCTACCGCACACCCGATGACGCCGAAGCCGACATTCTCAACCGTCTTGCCCACAAAGAGATAGTAATCGGTTTTGGGCACCCGGTTTACACGGTCAGCGACCCGCGCAACCCCATCATCAAGGACATCGCCGCCAGACTCTGTGCCGCGGCCGGCGATTTGAACCGGTTTCGGATCGCCGAGCGGATCGAAACCCTGCTGTGGAACGAAAAGAAGATGTTTCCCAACCTCGATTGGTACAGCGCCGTCGCCTATCATGAGCTCGGCGTGCCCACCGCCATGTTCACACCGCTCTTCGTCATGGCCCGCACGGCCGGATGGGCCGCGCACATCGTTGAGCAGCGCATCGACGGCAAGATCATCCGCCCCGGGGCCCACTACACCGGCCCCGACAACCGCCCGCTTCCTCCGCTTGATCAAAGATAGTTTTGTCACCGAGGGCACTGAGAGCCACAGAGGTCACAGAGAAATTGCTCTGTGATCTCTCGTTTGTCCTCTGTGCCCTCTGTATCCCCATAAAATGTCCGCCCCCCTCTCCAACGTCCGCGCGGCTCCGGATAAACTCCTTACCGACCTCGCCGACTTTGCGCTGAACGCCCGCATCACGCGCGACGAAGCCCTCGACACCGCCCGCTGGTGCCTCGCCGACACGCTCGCTTGCGGCATCATGGCGCTGGCCTATCCGGCGTGCACGAAACTCCTCGGCCCCATCGTGCCTGGCACCGCCATCACCCGCGGCGCGCGCGTGCCCGGCACTAGCTACGAACTCGATCCCGTGCAGGCCGCGTTCAATCTCGGCGCGATGGTCCGCTGGCTCGATTTCAACGACACCTGGCTCGCCGCCGAATGGGGACACCCATCCGACAACCTCGGCGCCATCCTGGCCACCGCCGACTGGCTCTCCCGCCATCAGCAAGCTCGCGTCGAACCCGCCGCTTTCCAGTCAAAACTCAAGAATCGCCGGGCAAAGATCACCATGGGGGACGTTCTGGTCGCGATGGTGAAGGCCCATGAAATCCAGGGTGTCCTCGCGCTCGAAAACTCCTTCAACTGCATTGGCCTTGACCACGTCCTGCTGGTCCGCGTCGCGTCCACCGCTGTCACCACCGCCCTGCTCGGCGGCACGCGCGGACAGGTGATCAACGCCCTGTCGCAGGCCTGGATCGACGGTTCCGCGCTGCGCACCTACCGGCATGCGCCCAACACCGGCTCGCGCAAGTCGTGGGCCGCCGGCGATGCCACCAGCCGTGCCGTCCGCCTTGCGCTCATCGCGATGACCGGCGAGATGGGCTATCCCTCCGCGCTCACCGCCAAGACCTGGGGCTTTCAGGACGTCATTTTCCAAGGCAACCCCGTCACCCTCGCCCGTCCACTCGGCAGCTATGTGATGGAAAACGTCCTCTTCAAAATTTCCTTCCCCGCCGAGTTTCACGCCCAGACCGCGGTCGAGTCCGCCATCCAGCTTCATCCGCTCGTGCAAAACCGCCTGGGTGAGATCGAGCGCGTTGAACTCACCACCCACGAGTCGGCCATGCGCATCATCGACAAGACTGGTCCGCTGCACAACCCCGCCGACCGCGACCATTGCCTCCAATTCATGACGGCGGTCGGCCTGATTTTCGGCACGCTTAACGCCGACCATTACGAGGACCAGGCCGCCGCCGATCCGCGCATCGACGCGTTGCGTGCGACGATGACCGTCACCGAGGACGAACAGTACTCCCGGGACTATCTCGATCCCGCGAAACGCTCCATCGCCAACGCCGTGCAGATTTTCTTCAAGGACGGCTCAAAGACCCGCCAGGTGGTCGTCGAATATCCTCTCGGTCACCGCCGGCGCCGCCGGGAGGGCATCCCGCTTTTGAAGCAGAAGGCCAAATCCGCCTTTGCCGCCCACTACGGCCAGGCCAAGGCCGCCCAGCTGATGGCCCTTTTCACCGACCGCGCCAAACTCGCGGCCATGCCCGTGCACGACTTTGTCACGCACTTCGTGAAATAGACTGATGCCATGAGCCGTCCCGCCCGCAGTGTTTTTGCCTTCGGCATGTATCTGGTTGCCGTGGGCCTCGCGCTGGTCGCGCTGCCCAATCCCCTGCTCGCGCTGCTCCGGTTTCCCACCACCCACGAGATCTGGCCGCGCGTCGTCGGGGTGGTGGCGCTCGTCCTGGCGTATTACTACCTTCAGGCCGCGCGCCACGAACTGACTGCATTCTTCAGCTGGACCGTCAGGGCCCGCGCCGCGGTGTTCGTCGCCTTTGCGGCGTTCGTGTTGCTCGGCCTGGCCCCGGCGCCGCTGGCCCTGCTGGGTACGGTGGACCTGGCCGCCGCGACCTGGACCGCGATGGCGCTGCGTTCCCCGGCCCAGGCCTGACCCCGCCCCGGGTGCTAGGCGTCCTGCTTGTTCAGCGCCGCGGCCACGATGCCCAGAACTACGGTTGCGATGCCGCCAAAACAGATCTGCTTGACCGCGACCGTTAGCCCGATGGGTTGCACCGCGTAATAGATGAGGAATCCGGGCACGCAGGCCGCGACGGCGAACCACACGCCGAAACGGACGCCCTGGCCGAGCCACGGCTTGCCGGCCTCGCGGCCGCGGCGGTAGATCGCGGTGATGCCCGTCGCAATCAACACGTGCGCCAGCAGCATCGCGGGAAAATGCCGCTGGGCATCCGCCTCTTTGCGCATCAGCGCCGGCTGGGCGGCATAATCAGCTTTCAAGAGCACGGCGTGCACGAAGAAATCGAGCGCCATCGAGACGACAAACAGCAGCACGACCGAGATAAGGAATTGCCTGTTCATGGGGTAACAGGGGTTGAGGGTCACCTCCGCCAAAATTGGCGGGTGACGGACCACTAGCCGAAATCACCTCTGAAACAAGCCGGCGAATTGCACTCGGTTTGCTACTCCATGACGCGAATCGTCCAGAAATCGTCCGCGAGATTGGTGTCGAGCAGGTAGGAATACGGGATGGTGAAATAGCCCTTCTGCCCCCACGTGGGACCCCAGGAGTTGCGCACAAGGAAGGTCTGTTTCGCGTCGTTATAGCCCACGGCCAGGACGGCATGGCCACCGACCGACTGCTCGCTCGGCAGCGGCATCAAGAGGACGCCCGTCTTGGCAACGGCCGCGCTCTCGAACGAGTCATACACGGTGAAACCGAACACGAAGGGATAGCCGGACGCCAGACACCCCTTCATCTGCGAGAGCGTGCGGTCAACGCGTTGATAAGCGACTGACTGGTAGTTCAACGCCTCGGAAAAACACGCGGCGGGCGGACGCTGCGCGGGCTTGGCGTTGCTCGCCCAAAGATTCGTCTTCGGGTCCGCCGGCGTGTCGTCGTAGGTCCAGTCGGTTTCCGGACACACCCCGAGCTTGTTGACGACCTTGATGCCGTCGCGGATCTGGGCGCCGTTGTCGATGGGCACCGAGTGCTCCACGTTGCGCTCGTTCCAATAAATGAACAGCCGGGAGGGCGTAAAATCCGGCTTATGTTTTTCCAGTCGGCGGGTGAACTGGACCGCGGCGGCAATCGCATTCGCGGTGCAGGAGCCGATCTGGCCTTGGTCAAAGACCGCCGGACACTGTTTGCGCAGGTCGGCGGTGGGCGGGAGCTGCGAGACCACCTTCTGTGGTGCCGCGTAAACATGGTCGCGATGATCTGGCAGATCCGCGACCCAGCCATAACGATTGGAAGCAGGGAGGGCAGGCATGAGGAACGAGGGTTTCAGGTTAGACAGAACACCAACGGATGCCGGTGAGTCTGAATCGCCCGGACCCGGTGGCAAGAGTGGGAGCGACTCCGAAAAAAAATTCATGCCCTCCCGAGCGATCTGCGACTAGATATTTTCCATGCCCCGATCTAGGCAGAAACCCCTCTCCAGCTCGAAGGCAGTCATCCCGGTCCGCGCGCTCGATTTCGTGATGTATAACGCGAAGGACGTCCGCCAGACCCGCGCGTTCTACCAGAAGCTCTTCGGCTTCAAGCGCGGCCATGAATGGACCGAGTTCTGGTCCGAGTTCGACACCGAGCCGATCACCCTCTGCCTCAACGGGACTTCGAAAACCATCCGCCCCGAGTGAAACTGGATGGGCACTCCGTGCGTAGCCTTGGCGGTGGACGATGTGCCCGGCGCCATCGCGAAGTGCCGGAAACGCGGGGTGAAAATTCTGATCCCACCCGTCGAGACCCGCGTGTGCTGGATGGCGTGGATTGCCGACCCGGCGGGCAACCGCATCTGCCTCCACTCGCGCAAGGACGGCACCGCGGGGTGAGTGGTAAGACTGCGGACCGAAAGGTGGAGCGCGTTGCCCCCAACGCGCTTGATATTTTGGAGATGCGGCGCCCTCGCCGCGTCCCACCTTGAGCCAGCCGAAAGGTTCCAGCTCAACCGCGGCGAGGGCGCCGCGGCTCCAACTCACAACCCAACGCGTTGGGGCAACGCGCTCCACCTTTAACTGCACCTGCCGCTGGGCGCAAAAAAAACGGCGCGGATTGCTCCGCGCCGTTGTGGCTAAGATAGCTTCGGTGAGCCTGACTCAGTTCCAGTGACCCTCGTAGAACCGGTAGGCGTTGCCTTCCTGTTCCCAACGGGGGGCAACCCAGCTCGAGCCGCGGTTCGGGGGCAGTTCCCAATGGCCGGAGACCCACTGATAGCGCTCCTCGCGCCAGGTCCAGTAGCCGCCGAGCCACACGTAGTCGCCCGACGGGCGCGCGAGGATGACTTCCTGCTGGGGCGCGGGCGGGGCCTGCGTCACGATAATGGTGCTGACCGCCGGGTTCGATGCCGTGGTCGTCACATAGGCCGGGTTCTGCACGACCATGGGCTGCGATTGGGTGGTCTGCGTCGTCACCATCTGCGTGGTGGCCGGCGAAGGCGGCGGAGCGGAGACGACATGCGACTCCTCGGAGGAACAACCGGCGAAGATCGCCAGTGCACCGCAGAAGGCAAAAGCCGGCGCGAGAAACATCGTCGCATGGCTTGTAGGGGTAGAAGTGTTGGTTTTCATACTCAACTCGCAGACCGTCGAATTGGCCGTCGGTTCAGGGTGAAACGGGAATAAGGGGTATCCACCCTACCCGGTTTCCTGATTTGCCAACCGAGGTCGCGATGCCTTGGCTGAGGCCTTACCACCATGCCACGCACCCTCGTCAAGGACGCCCTCAACGCCGCCGCACCGATGGACGCGATCCTGCTCCAAGGCTGGATCCGCACACGGCGCGATGCGAAGACCTTCTCCTTCATCGAGCTCAACGACGGCTCCTGCCTTAAGGGTATCCAGGTCATCGCCGACGCCGGATTGCCCGACTACGCGCACATCGCCCAGGCCAGCACCGGCGCCTCCCTCGAGGTGCGCGGTCGTTTGGTCGAGTCAAAGGGTTCGGGCCAGAAGTGGGAGGTCGTCGCGGAAAAGTTCACCGTGCTGGGCGAGGCCGATGCCACCTACCCGCTCCAGAAAAAAGGCCACACGCTCGAGTTCCTCCGCGAGATCGCGCACCTGCGGCCGCGCTCGAATCTCTTCGGCGCCGTTTTCCGCGTGCGCAGCCGACTCGCCTACGCCGTGCATCAATTTTTCCAGAATAAGGGCTTCTGTTACGTCCACACCCCCATCATCACCGCCAGTGACTGCGAGGGCGCCGGGGAACTCTTCCGCGTCTCGACGCTCGACCCGCAGAATCCGCCGAAGACTGAGCAGGGCGCCGTGGACTATGCGAAGGACTTCTTCACGAAAAAGACCTTCCTGACCGTCTCCGGCCAGCTCGAGGCCGAGGTCTTCGCCTGCGCCTTGTCCAATGTCTACACCTTCGGACCCACCTTCCGCGCGGAGAATTCCAACACCTCGCGCCACGCCTCCGAGTTCTGGATGATCGAACCCGAGATCGCGTTCTGCGACCTGACCGGCAACATGGATCTCGCCGAGGAGTTCGTGAAATATCTCATCCGCGACGCCAAGGAACACTGCGCCGCCGACCTCGAGTTCTTTTCCAAGCTTGTGGACAAGGACCTGCCCGCCCGCCTCGACTTCGTGCTCGAGCGGCCGTTTCAGCGCTGCAGCTACACCGAGGCCATCGAGATTTTGGGCAAGAGCGGTCGCACCTGGGATCATCCCGTCGCGTGGGGCGATAATCTCCAGTCCGAGCACGAGCGCTACCTCGCCGAGGAGCATTTCAAGTGCCCCGTCACGCTCTACAACTATCCGCGCTCCCTGAAGCCGTTTTACATGCGCGTGAACGACGACGGCAGAACCGTCACCGCGATGGACCTGCTCGTGCCGGGGATCGGCGAGATCATCGGTGGCAGCCAGCGCGAGGAACGCCTCAGCGTGCTGCAGGAAAACCTGCGCGCCCACCACCTTTCCGAGAAAGAATACAGCTGGTATCTCGATCTGCGCCGCTACGGCACGGTGCCACACTCGGGTTTCGGCCTCGGCTTTGAGCGCATGCTCATGTTCGTGACCGGCGTCGGCAACATCCGCGACGTCATCCCGTTCGCCCGCACCCCCGGCACCGCGGAGTTCTAGCTAGGTCAGTTTCCAGTTGGATAGGACGTAGGCGCGCAGTCTTGCTGCGCCCGTTGCAACGATCCTTTGAGGGTGCAGCAAAACTGCACCCCTACGCAATTCGCCATATGCGTCTATCGGAATCAAATATGCTCTAAGTCCCGCCCGGCGCTATTTCTTGGCCGACTCGGCCAAGCCGTAGGTCTCTTCCGCCGCCTTGATCAGCGCGCGGCTGATGATGAGCCGCTGCACCTCGCTGGAGCCCTCGCCGATCTCGCACAGCCGCGCATCGCGCCAGCAGCGCTCGACAAAGGTGTCGCGCGTGTAGCCCCAACCGCCGCAGATCTGCAGCGAGCGGTTGCACGCACGCGAGGCCGCTTCCGACGCGTAGAGTTTGGCGAACGAGCCCTCGAAGGTGAATTTCTGCCCGCGCGCATGCATCACGCAGGGCTGCAGCAGCAGGCCCTCGGCGGCGCGCAACTCCACCTCGCAGTCGGCGAGCATGAATTGCAGCGCCTGGAATTCCGCGATGCGCTTGCCGAACTGCCGGCGCGTGAGCATCCGCTGCTTGGCGATTTCCACCGCCGCCCGGCCCAGCCCGATGGCCATCGCGGCGATGCCCAGCCGGCCGCAGTCGAGACATGCGAGCGCCGCGTGCTGGCCCTTGCCGCGCTGTCCCACCAATTCGCCCTTCACCTGCTTGAGATAAAACTCACTCGTGTTGCTCGCGCGCACCCCGCTGGTCTTGACCTTCCGCACCTTGAGGGTGTCGGCGCTGTTGATCCAGAACGCCGAAAACTCCTTCTTCCCCTTCTCATCTCGGCCGGTGACAGCCATCACGATCATGCGGTCCGAATGGTTCGCCATCGTGATGTAGAGTTTCTGGCCGTTCAGCTCCCAGGTGCCGTCGGGCAGCAGCGTGGCGGTCGTCTCGACGCCGCCGGTGTCGGAGCCGGCATTGGGCTCGGTCAGCGCCCACGCCACCATCCAGTCGCCGTTGAGCACGCTGGGAAAAATCTTCTTTTTCAACTCGTCGCTGGCATAGCCGAGCGGATGCCCGACGCAGAGCGCGTTGTGCGCCGCCATGTTCATCGCAAAGGCGCCGCAGTGACGCGCGATTTCCTCGATCACGAGGCAGAAGCAGAGCATCGAGAGCGCCTGGCCCCCGACGGCCTTCGGCGCGAGCATCCCCATCAGGCCCGCCTGGCCCGCCGCCGTGAACAGGGCGCGCGGCAGTTCTTCCTTTTCCTCCCACTCCGCCGCAAACGGGGCAATTTCCTTCTGGCAGAAGGTCGTGGCTTTTTTCAGGAACTCGTGTTCCGCGGGCTGGAGAAAATCATGATAGAGCGAATTCGGATGAAGCATGGGAGTGTCGGGGTTGGGCGCAGAGAAACGCCGGGGTTCTTTGACCCTGATGGTAGCGCCCCTCCCTCCGCTCGCAAGCGGCGTCGCCCCGCCCGGCGGGTTATCATGGCCACTCATTCCCCGAATCACGGCGGACCCTATCCGGCCGGGCCCGGCCGCGGCGGCGGTTTGCGATTTGCCCCGGTTGGGGAAAGACGTAGCGTCCTGCCATGGTTGCCGTCCCCCTACGCCGCGCCAACAAGGTTGCGCCATCTCCCCTGCGCATTCTCACCGCCGTGCCCATCTGTGACGGCCATGACAGCGCGGTCAGCACCATCAACATGGAGCTCGCCCGCCACGGCTTCGAGGTCATCTACCTCGGCTACCATTGTCCCGTGAGCACCATCGTGCGGGCCGCCATCCAGGAGGATGCGCACGTCGTCGGCATCAGTTCCTACAACGGCGGCCACATCGTCTTCTTCAAGGAGGTCGTGGAACAGCTGCGCGCGCTCGGCGCACGCGATATTCCGGTCTTTGGTGGTGGCGGCGGCACGATCACCAAGGCCGACGAACGCGTCATGCAGCGCCAGGGCACCGACCGCATTTTTCACGCCGGCACGCCCCTCAACGACATCATGGCCCTCATCCAGCGCGAGTACGGCCGGGTCCTGAAACCCAACGCAAAACTGCGCGGCGACCGCGCCCTCGCCCGCGCCATCACCTTGGCTGAGGTAGGGACGGACCGCCGGGCCGTCCGTGATACGCGGCGCGCCCAGCGGTCGCGCCCTACCACGAAATCATTCGTCGTCGGCGTCGCCGGCCCCGGCGGTGCCGGCAAATCCACGCTCATTGACGAACTCACCTCGCGTTTCCTGCGTCGTAATCCCGCCGGTCGCATTGCCATTCTCGCCAACGATCCCTCGCACCCCGACACCGGCGGCGCCATCCTCGGCGACCGCGTGTCGATGATCTACGCTCAGGACGACCGCGTGTTCTTCCGCTCGCTCGCCACCCGCGGCAGCCTCACCGGACTCTCCGCCGCCGCACCCGCCGCCATTCACCTGCTCCGCGCCAGCGGCGAGTTCGACCTTATCCTCGTCGAGTCCGTCGGCATCGGCCAGGAAAGCGACCCGTTCGGCCTGTTCGGCAAAAAACGCCGGCTCGTCGACGCCATGCTGTTCGTCCTCGCGCCGTATTATGGCGGGCGCATCCAGCTGCAGAAAATCGGCCTGCTCAATGGCGCCGATCTCGTCGCCCTCAACAAATGCGACCACCCTATGGCCCATACTGCCCGCGCCGAGATCGCCGCGCGCCTCGAGGCCAATGGCAAGGGCCAGCGCCTCTTTGGCACCGTCGCGGCGAAACATTACGATCCCGGCGTCGATGCGCTCTACGCCGCCCTCGCCAAGCTCGGCAACCTGACCGAATCTCCCGGCGGCGAAAAACCCTGCCAGATGGAGGTCAGGCCATGAGGCCTTCGGTAGTCATGATCGAGGTAGGGCGCGACCGCTGGGCGCGCCGCGTATGGATTGACGGCCGGCCCAGCGGTCCGGCTCTACCCCATACTCGCCCCCGCACCGGAGGTGCCCGATGAGCTCCCTCGGCAAAATCGCCGACGCTGTCGACGCCTACAACGCCCACGTTGCCGCCGAGGTGACCCGCGCCCGCACCGACGAAAAGTTCGCCGCCGAACTCCGCGCGCGCTGGCAGCGCATCCACGAGACCGTGGACTGGACGGTGTCGCCTACCGGCACGCCGCTCCCACGCCTCGCCTTGCCGCGCACGGACGACCCCGGCGACATCGCCGAATACCTGCTCGGCCAGGGCCTGCCCGGCGAGTTTCCCTACGCCAACGCCGCCTACCGCGAGATGTACCTCGACCGCGGGACCGGCCACGCCAGCGGCCCAGCCGCGACTGCCAGCGAGGAACCGATGCGCCTCTTCGCCGGGCTCGGGCTCGCCGAGGACACCAACGCCCGCTTCCACTACCTCGGCACGCACCAGAAGAGCCTCCGCCTCTCCACCGCCTTCGACGGCCCCACGCTCTACGGCCTCGACTCCGACCATGAGGGCGTGCTCGGCAAGGTTGGCGAGGGCGGCGTGGCCATCGACACCGTCGAGGACATGACCCGGCTCTTCGCCGGTTTCGACCTCACGCGCAAGGACGCCTCCGTCTCGATGACGATGAACGCCCCCGCGCCCGTGATCCTCGCGATGTTTATCGCCGCTGCGAAGCACCGCTTCGGCCCGGACTGCGTGCCCAACCTCCGCGGCACCATCCAGGCCGACATGCTCAAGGAGGTGCAGGCGCAGAACGAGGTCATCTTCCCGATCGACGCCTCGCTGCGCTTCCTCTGCGACATGATCGAGTGGTGCGTGCCCAACATGCCGCGCTGGTATCCCGTCAGCATCTCCGGTTACCACATCGCCGAGGCCGGGGCCACGCCCGTGCAGCAGGCCGCCTTCACGCTCTCCAACGGCTTCACCTACGTCGAACTCCTCCGCGCGCGCGGCGCCGACGTGAACCAGATCGGCCCGCGCCTCTCCTTCTTTTTGGACTGCGGCCTCGACGTGGAATACCTCGTTCTCGGCCGCGTCTGCCGCCGGCTCTGGGCTATCGGCATGCGCGACGCGTTTGGCGCCAACGCCAAGGCGCAGGTGCTGAAACTCCACACGCAGACGAGCGGCCGCTCGCTCATCGCCGCCGAGTTCCAGAACAACCTCACCCGCACCGCCGTCGAGCTGATGCTGTCGTATCTGAACTACACCAATTCCTGCCACTCCAACTCCGCCGACGAGCCTTTCACCACGCCGACCGAGAAATACGCCACCCTCGCCTCGCACGGCCAGTCCATCATCATGGAGGAGTCCGGCGTGTTTAAGCACATGATGAACATGTTCGGCGGCGCCCCCGGCCTGCTCATCCTCGAACAGCAGGTGGAGAAGGCCATTCTCGCGGTCTTCCGCGAGATGGATACCCTCGGCGGCGTCCTCGCCGCGCAGGAGCAGCGCTACCAGCGCAGCAAGATCCAGGAGGCCGGCCACGCCTACGAAAAGCAGATCTACTCCGGCGCCCGCCCCATCATCGGACTTAACAAATACAAATCCGACGAGCCGATGCCGAGCGTCCCCCTCGCCCGCACGTCGCCGAAAAAACAGCGCCTGCAAGTCGAGCGACTCCGTGCCTTCAAAAAGAAGAACGCGAAAAAATCCCCCGATGCCTTGCAGAAACTGGAGAACGTCGCCCGCGGCAACGGCAACGTCTTCGCCGAACTCATCTCCACCGTCGAAGTCTGCTCGCTCGGTCAGATCACGGCGTGTCTGACTAACGTCGTGGGGAAATTTAGGCCGATGGTGTGAAGAACCGCCGCACTATGAAATCTGCAACATGCCTTTTTCTTGTGCTTGTTTTGAGTAGCTACGCAGAGCCAAAGAAATACCCAATCGAGGTTACTGCGGAGCAACTGCTAACCCATCCTGATCAATATTCGGGCATGAACGTAATTGTGAGCGGATATTGGGCCCGAGGTTTCGAGGAGTCTATTCTTGATACAGATGCGAACCTTATACATCGCTCAAACATCTGGGTGCAAACATGGAAAGAGTCTGACGCGGACCCGGCAATCAGCGAAAAGGCCTACGTTGAAATCGTACGTCGGGCACAAATGGATGCCCATCTCGATGAATACCCCTCTAGCGCCTTCCTTTGGATCAAGTGTGAAGGTCTTTTCGAGACTAACAAGAATGCTGGAAAACAAACGCAGGTGATGGAGTTTGGCCATTTGGGCGGGTACAGTTCACGGCTCATATTGAGCCGCATTATTGAAATCAAAGCTCTACCTGTTCCTGAAAGTCTTCGTCGCAAATAGTGAAAGCTTCTACCCCAACTTCTCCCGCAAATCTCCTCCTCGACCGCTGCAATGAAGTCGCGCAGCAGGAGGCCGTGCTGCGCGAGGGCGGCGGGCCCGACGGCCTCGCCCGCCAGCACAAGCTTGGCCGGCTGTTCGCGCGCGAGCGGATCGCCGGGCTGGTCGATGACCCGGCGTCGTTCCTCGAAACCGGGCTCTGGGCCGCCAACGGCATGTATCTCGACTGGGGCAAGTTTCCGGCGGCGGGGGTCGTCACCGGCATCGCCGACATCGCGGGCCACCCGTGCATGATCGTCGCCAACGATGCCACGGTGAAGGCCGGCGCGTTTGTCCCGATGACGTGCAAAAAGCTCCTCCGCGCCCAGCGCATCGCCTTCGAGTGCAACCTGCCGCTGGTCTACCTCGTGGACTCCGCCGGCGTGTTCCTGCCGATGCAGGATGAGATTTTCCCGGACGAGGACGACTTCGGTCGGATTTTCCGCAACAATGCCGTCATCTCCGCCGCGGGCATCCCGCAATACGCCGCCATCATGGGCAACTGCGTCGCCGGCGGCGCCTATCTGCCCGTCCTCTGCGACAAAATCCTCATGACCGAGGGCAGCGGGCTCTACCTCGCCGGCCCGCAGCTCGTGAAGGCCGCCATCGGCCAGGAAACCGACACCGAGACGCTCGGCGGCGCCGCCATGCACGCCGAGATTTCCGGCACGGTTGATTTCAAGGAGAAGGATGATCCCGCCGCGCTGAAGCGGCTGAAGTCCCTCATCGGGCTGCTGCCGTCCGAAGGTGGGTCGGGCGCTCCGCCGCCCGACCAAACCGTCGCGCAAGGGACTGCGCGGCCCACCTCTGCCAGTGTCTCTGCATCCAACTCGTCACTCGTCACTGGTCACTCGTCACTTCGCGAGCCGGAATTTCCGGCGAGCAGGATCTACGAACTCGTCTCCTTCGACGGCCGGAAGGAATACGACGTGCGCGAGCTGATGAAGTGCCTCGTGGATGCGGGCAGCATCGACGAATACAAGGCCGACTATGGCAAGAGCATCGTCTGCGCTTTCGCCCGGCTCGGCGGCCGGCCCGCCGGCATCGTCGCCAACCAGCGCCAGCGCGTGCAGTCGAAAACCGCCGGCCTGCAGATGCCCGGTGTCATCTACGCCGACAGCGCCGACAAAAGCGCGCGGTTCATCATGGACTGCAACCAGACGCGCGTGCCGCTGCTGTTTCTGCAGGACGTCTCCGGCTTCATGGTCGGCAAGGACGCTGAGCAGACCGGCATCATCCGCTCCGGCGCGAAAATGGTGAACGCCCTCAGCAATTCCACCGTGCCGAAGCTCACGCTCATCACCGGCGGCTCCTTCGGCGCCGGCAACTACGTCATGTGCGGCAAGGCCTTCGACCCGCGCTTCATCTTCGCCTGGCCGCACGCCAAATACGCCGTGATGGGCGCCGCGCAGGCGAGCGATGTCGTCTTCAATATTCTCACCCGCAGCGCCAAGGACAAATCCCCCGCCGAACTCGACGCCCTTCGCGCCAAGGTGAAGGCCGACTACACCGAGCAAACCGACATCCGCTATGGCGCCGCCCGCGGCTGGGTCGACGCCATTATCCAGCCGCATGACACGCGCTCGGTCCTGCTCCGCGCGCTCGCCCTCGCCTCCCGGCCCGCGCCCAAAGCCAGTTTCCACACCGGCGTCCTCCAAGTGTGATAACTCTTTCTCTTTCCCCTTTATCTTAATCTTTCTTTCAAACCGACCCCGCCCTTCGCCCCGCACCCTGACGAAAGAGAAAGATCAAGAAGTAAGAGAAAGATTCCCTCCGTGTCCTCCGTGATTCCCTCTGTGCTCTCCGGGTCGAAAACTTCCGTCCTCAAAATCGCCAACGCCTCCGGTTTCTGGGGCGACCAGCCGGATGCGGCCGCGCGGCTCGTCGCGGCCCAGCCGGACCTCGATTTTCTCACGCTCGATTATCTCGCCGAGGTCTCGCTCTCGATCATGGCGATCATCCGCGCGAAGGATCCCGCCGCCGGCTATGCGCGCGATTTCACCGAGGTCCTGCTCTCGCTCGTGCCGTTTTACCACGCCGGCGGAAAAACGAAAATCGTCACCAACGCCGGCGGGCTCGACCCCGCCAGCTGCGCCCGCGCCTGCCAGGAAGTCCTTCGCGCCGCGAAGCTCGATCGCCTTAAAATCTTCGTCGTCACCGGCGACGATGTCTTGCCTCTGCTGCGTTCCGAGCCACCGGTAACCTCCGTAAAGTGTAACCCAATTGGTTACACTGGCACGGGCGCGCCTTTCGCCAATCTCGACACCGGTGCGCCGCTCTCGTCTGTCGCCCCGCGCCTCGTCACCGCCAATGCCTATCTCGGCTCCACCCCCATCGCCGACGCCCTCCGCGCGGGTGCCGACATCGTCATCACCGGCCGCGTCGCCGATCCTTCGCTCACCGTTGGCCCCTGCCTCGCGCACTTCGGTTGGAAACTCACGGACTACGACCGCCTCGCCGGCGCCACGGTCGCCGGGCACCTGATCGAATGCGGCACGCAGGCTACCGGCGGCTTCTCCACCGACTGGCTCGATCTGCCCGACAACCACGACATCGGCTTCCCCATCGTCGAAGTTTCCGCCGACGGCTCCTGCATCGTCACCAAGCCTGCCGGCACCGGCGGCGCCGTCACTGTGCCGATCGTAAAGGAGCAGCTGCTCTACGAAATCGGCGATCCGGGAAACTATCTCTCGCCGGACGTCACCGTTTCCTTCCTCAGCCTGCGCGTCGAAGCCGCTGGCGAAAATCGCGTGCGTGTTTCGGGCGCGATGGGCCGCGCACCGACGGACAGCTACAAGGTCTCCGCCACCTACCGCGACGGCTACAAGGCCCACGGGATGCTCACCGTTTTCGGCCACGACGCCGTGCGCAAGGCCCGCCATGCCGGCGAGGGCATCCTGCGCCGGCTGCAGGAGCGCAGCTGCGTTTACCGCGAAACCCTCATCGAGTGCCTTGGCACCGGCGCGAGCGTGCGCGGAATTGTCAGCCGCATGAGCGACACGCATCTCGTCGAGACCGTCCTGCGCGTCAGCGTCGCCGCCGACACGAGGGAACCCGTCGAGCGTTTCACCAAGGAAATCGCGCCGCTTGTCACCTGCGGTCCTCAGGGTGTGACCGGCTACGCCACCGGCCGGCCGAAAGTCCTGCCCATCTTCGGCTACTGGCCGTGCCTCGTCGCCAAATCACTCGTGAAACCAACGTGGAAACAAATTTGAATTCAAACCATGCCCAGATGTTTTATTTTTACAGGAGGTAACAGAGGCCACGGAGAGCAAGCTTTGGATTCGAACCATCGATCCTCCGGCGTCGGATTTTATCCTGATCGAATCCGCAGAATCCGTGGCAAAAATTGTCTTGGGCGGCCTCTCCGTTCCCTCCGTTACCTCCTGTGATAACTACCATGATTCCCCTCCGCGAGATCGCCCACGCCCGCAGCGGCGATAAGGGCAACTCCGCCAATGTCGCGGTCTTCGCCCGCACGCCCGCGGCCTACGTGTGGCTGCGCGACCACCTCACCGCTGCCATGATCGAGACTTACTTCAAGCCGCTCGGCGTCGGCGCCGTCATGCGTTACGAGGTGCCCAATCTTGAGGCACTCAACTTCATCCTCCCCGACATTCTCGCCGGCGGCGGCAGCCGCTCGCTGCGCATCGACGCCCAGGGCAAGACGCTCGGCATGGCGCTGCTCGAAATGCCCGTCGATGCTAACGAGGTAGGGCGCGTTATCCCTAACGCGCCGTCCGTCTCCGCCACAACCAAACCGGCGCGTTAAGGATAACGCCCCCTACCCCAATGCCACCTTCAAATTATCATTCTGAGCGCAGCGAAGAATCCACTTGGACGTTAGCAATTGGAGTTCGCGTGAATCGCACTGGATTCTTCGCGATGCTCAGAATGACAAAGTCTGATCCGCGCCCATCCGTGTAATCCGTGGCAAAAATCCGATGTCTTCCTCTCCCATCCTCCTCGCCCACGCCGGCCCCGTCACGACCGTCACGCTCAACCGTCCCGACAAGCGCAACGCGCTCAACACCGAGTTGCTCAGCCAGCTCATCGCCGCGGTCGCCGCCGCCGAGGCCGACGCGACCCAACGCATGCTCGTGCTCCGCGGCGCCGGCCCCGTCTTCTGCTCCGGACTCGATCTCGACGAGGCCGCCCAGCCGGATCGGGCCCACGCCTCGGCCGATCTCGTGGCGCAGGCGCTGCGCGCGCTCGCCGCGACCCGCCTGATCACAATCGCGGCCGTCCAGGGCGCGGCAATTGCCGGTGGAGCGGGACTCATGAGCGCGTGTGATTTCGCCGTGGCCACTAACGACGCCAAGTTTGGCTATCCCGAGGTGCGCCGCGGGCTCGTGCCCGCGCTCATCATGACGTTTCTCCGCCGGCAGCTCCGGGAGCGCGATGCGCGCGAGCTGCTGCTGCTCGGCAAGCTGTTCGACGCGACGCATGCCCACGCCATCGGCTTGGTGAACCGGGTTGTCGCCGACGAGACCGCGCTTTCCGCCGAGGTCCACTTGCTGGTCAGCTCCCTGTTGCAGGGTGCGCCCGGGGCCGCCACCGAGACCAAGCGATTGCTCGCCGAACTTTGGCCCGTCCCGGTGCACGCTGACTTGAACCGCGCGCTCGCGTTTCATCTTGGCGCCCGCAATTCCGCCGAGGCTCAGGAAGGCATCGCCGCGTTTCGCGAAAAGCGCCCGCCGCATTGGGCACCGTAAGCATCCGCCACCACCCCTCGGCAGCGGACGATTACTGCCAGGCCAGAACCATGCTCCGGGAACCAGCCTCTGAAAGAGCGAGCGCGACCTGCGCCTTCGTGCCGGCGGCCAGTTTCAACGTCGCCCGGGCCGCGATCCCGCGGCGCAGTGACGTGTCCGTTGACGCGTAGGCCTGCGTGATGACTCCGATGAGATTGCGGGCCGTGACCAGATCCGTGTCCTGCTCGGGGTTGTTGACGCCCTGGGCGATCCAGCCGTCACGCGTTTCCTGCACTAGCGCGTGCGCCACACCCCGACCATCGTGGTTCACATAGACCACGGACATGCCCGGGCGAAGCTCAGTGTAGGCACAGGGCGTGACCACGATCGCGGTGCCGCTCGCATAGACGGGCTCCATCGATTCGCCCGCTCCGATAAAAGCCTGGGCGCCGACCACGTGAGCCGCCGCGGCCTCGGCCGTGCGCAGCTCCGAACCCTTCGTGACCAGCACCGGCGCCGGGGCCATCGCCACAACCGTGTCGAGATCCCGGTGCGCTGACAGCGTGCTGCAACCGCTGAAGAAGAGGGCTCCACCCGCCATCGCCAAGACGGTCCCAAACCGTGACAAGAAGGACATGGAGCGGGCTTGGAAGTTGGCGCGGTCAAATTTCACACCCTCACCCTACCGTTTTCGGCTCTTCCCAACTATCCGTGCCGACCCTCGTTCGAACCGGTTAATTGCGCTGGGGTGTTTACCTAGACACCTGGGGTGTATTTCAGTCCGGCCGCGGGTTGCTATTGCAACTTTATGCCCTGTGCAGTGATAATAGATTTACGCCCAGCCACATTCCGGTCAGATAAAGCTCCCTTTCTGGCCGCGCGCGAATGACCTCAGAACCCACGAGACCGACGATCCGCGTGCTCTACGCCGATGACGACCCGCAGGTCTCCGTCGTGGTCCAGACCTATTTTGAGCGCATGGCGCCGGAATGCGCGCTGGAGATCGTGCCCAATGGGCAGGCCTGCCTCGATCGCATGCAGCGCGGCGGCATCGATGTGCTGATGCTCGACTTCGAGCTCCCGGATATCGACGGCCTGCACATTCTCAGCGAGCTGGCGGCGCGGCGCGACACCACGCCCGTGATCATGGTCAGCGGCAAGGGCCAGACGAAACTCGCCGTCAAGGCCCTGCGCGCGGGCGCCGTGGACTGCATTGATAAAACGGGCCCCCAATTCCTGGAACTGCCGGCCATCGTCCAGCACGTTCACGCGCGTCATCAGGAGAATTTCTCCGGCCAGCGCACCGCGCCCGCCGCGGAAAAATACCACGTGCTGCTCATCGAGGGCTCGGCACCCTTGCGGCAGACGCTGATCGATTTTCTGGCCCAGTACGCGCCCCGCTTCGCGCTGTTCGCCCTCCCCACGCTCGAGGGGCTCGAGCGCGCCCTGGCCAGCCGGGTGGCGTTCGACGCCGTCATCATCGGGCCCAACCCCGGCGCGCAGGGCCCGCTCGATGCCCTCCGCAAGATCCATTCCCATTCCGCGGGCGCACCCGTGCTCGTGCTGACGGCCCGCAATGATGGCGAGACCGCCGTCGCCGCGTTCAAGCTCGGGGCGCAGGACTACATCCTGCAGACCGAGGGCTATCTCTCGGAGCTGGTATTTTCGCTCCACAGCCTGCTGAGCCGCGCCGATACCGACCGGCTCAACCAGCGGTTGACCCGCGATCTCGCGGAGCTCAACCGCTCGCTTGAGGCCCAAGTCGCCGCCCGCACCCAGGAGCTGCAGGCCGAGGTGGCCGTGCGCCATAAAGCAGAGCGCCATGCCGCGGAGCATGCCGCGCGGTTGCAGATCCTTTCCAAGCGCCTCTTCAAAATCCAGGAGGACGAGCGGCGCGCCATCGCGCGCGAGCTGCACGACCAGGTCGGCCAGATGCTCACCGGCCTGAAGATGCAACTGGAGGCCATGGTGCAGGCGGCGCAGAACAACAGGGGCGGGACCCAGCCCCCGTTCTTGAAGGATGGACTGGCGGAATCCCTCACGCTCGCCACCGAGCTCATGGCGCATGTGCGCGAACTCACGCAGCAGTTCCGCCCGCGCATCCTCGACGATCTTGGCCTGCGCGCTGCCTTGGAATGGCACGCGCGTCTCTTTCAACGCCAAACCAACGTGACCGCCGCGGTGGATGTCTCCCTGCCCCAGGAACGCCTGCCCATCGAGCTTGAGATCGCCGTCTTCCGCATTGTCCAGGAGGCGCTCACCAACGTCGCCCGCCATGCCGGCTGCACCGAGGCCTCGGTCACCGTGGCGCACGACCCAGGCACCGGGGCACCGGAGGGCGGACCCCGGTTGCTCGTCGAGATCACCGACCGCGGACAGGGCTTCGACCTCGACGCGGTGCTGGCTTCGCGCAATTCGATCGGCCTCACCGGCCTGACGGAGCGCGTGACGCTGGCCGGCGGCACCGTGGAAATTTTCTCCCGCCGCGGGCAGGGCACGCGCATTTACGCGGAGTTTCCGCTCGGCGTCGGCGCCGAGCCCAAGCCGGATCTGGCCGCATTCCCGGCGGGAGGCCGCCTATGACCACCGTCGTGCTGGCCGACGACCACGAAATCGTGCGCAAGGGCGTGCGCAGCGTCCTCGAGGCGGAAAAGACCTTCACGGTCCTCGCCGAGGTGGCCGACGGTCTCGCCGCCGTGCAGGCGGTCGAGAAGCACAAGCCCGCCCTGCTCTTCCTCGACCTCAGCCTGCCGCGGCTGCACGGCATCGAGGTGCTGCGCCAGGTGCGCGCCGTGAGCCCCAACACCAAGGTGCTCGTGCTCTCGATGCACAACGACGAGCCCTACGTGATCGAGGCGCTGCGCGGCGGAGCGATGGCCTATTTGCTCAAGGGCTCCGACTCGGCGGAAATCCTGCATGCCGCCCGCGAGGTACTGGCCAACCGCCGGTTCCTCAGCGCACCGTTGTCGGACTGGGCCATCAGCGCCCTCGTCAGCAAACCCCCCGAGGCCGCCGATCCCCTCGCCACGCTTTCGCCGCGCGAACGCGAGGTGCTGCAATACGCCGCCGAGGGCCTGGGCAACTCCGAGATCGCCGAGAAACTTTTCCTCAGCCCGCGCACCACCGAGACCCATCGCACCAATCTCATGCGCAAACTGAACTTGCAGTCCCAGACCGACCTCGTGCGCTTCGCCATCCGCAAGGGTCTGATCCAGGCGTAGGCCGCGAGCTTGCTCGCGCTCCGAAGAGCGTCCGCAAGCGGGCGGCCTACGCAAGCATGTCCGGAGGTGGAACAGCCCTCAACGCGTTGGTTTGGGATCGGACAGGCGAAAGCGCGTTGAGGGCAACGCGCTCCACCCGCCACGGCCGCGCGCTACTCCTCCTTCGCCTCGGGCTTTTTCTTCGCGCGGCCGGCGGGCTTTTTACCGGCACCGGCCTCGCCGTCTTTGCCCTCGGGATATTTTGAGGCCTTCGCATTGAGCCAGAGCTCGTCCTTGGCGTTCTTGTTGAGCCAGAAGATTTCGCCCGCGTGCTCCACGAAGACCGGTTTCTCGCGAGCCTTTTCCGGCACCTTGAGCCCGGCCGCCACCAACGCCGCCACAAATTCCTCCGGGGACTTGCCGAGTTTTTCGGCGAGACGGTCAGTCTTGCCGGCGACGGCGCCCGTCTTGGTTTCCTGCAGGAGCAGCCGGACCGCGGCGAGCACCGGGCCCGGCGTGGACGCAGCCACCGCCGGCTCCAGGGGCAGCTCCGTTTCCTTGGGCACCGCATCCGCCGATTTTTCCCGGCCGTTGATCCACAGTCCGCCGCGCGAATCCAGATTGAGCCACCAGAGGTCCGGGCCGACTTCGATCGTCACGGGCTTGTCGGCCGCGGCTTCCGGCACCACGAGCTCCAGCGTCTTGAATGCCGCGACGAGATCCGCTTCGCTGCACCGGAGCGCCCGCGAAAGGAAACTCGTGCTGCCCGAGCCGCCGGGTTCGTGGCGGTTGCGGCGCATGTGTGGGCGGATTTTTTCCAAGAGCGCCGGCCCGGCCGGCAACGCGGCTCCGCCCGACTTCGGTTTTTGATTCTCAGGTTTCTTCTCCGTCACCGTCTCCGTTTGGGCTTCG
>OCZT010001608.1_pt1 | contig 23339 bp, 20 predicted proteins | sample 1539031 | NCBI WGS metagenome assembly OCZT01 (sample SAMEA3539308, study PRJEB22396) | soil metagenome | biome: tundra; feature: field; material: soil | place: USA | collected 2010-05 | depth 0.15 m | reverse complement strand
CGTGCTGGCCTCCGTGGGGCTCGGGGGTTCGCGGCGTTTCAGTCCGCCTTCCGAAAGGTCAGGACATAGCGGGTCCCTTCGTCCTCCAGAGCCTGGCACCTCACCGCACCCCCCATCATCTTGACGAGCGCGGCGGTCTCCGGAAGACCGATCCACGGGCGGTGCGCCTCGCGCAGGCTGACCGACGGCACGAAAACGCGCTCGACCTCGGAGGACGGGATCGGGACACCGTTGTTCGTGACCGAGAGGATCACCCAGGGCGGCTTCACGAACGACTCGACGACGATCAGCCGGCGGTCGGCTCCGGTCATGTCGGCCCCCTCCTCGCCGTAGCGGCACTGGATCGCGTTTCGGGCGTTCCGGATCAGGTTCACGAAGATCTCCGTAAGCCGTGCCGCGTCCGCGAGGATTCTGGGCGGAGGGTCGTCCATGTCGTTGCGAACCCGGATCCGGTTCGCCCGGAGAGAACGCACAAGAAGGGTCTCTGCGCGGGTCAGGAGGAGCGACGGGTCGACCGGCTCGACCTTCAGCGGGGGGACGGAGGCGAATCGCTCCAGCTCGGAGGCCGCTTGGTCGAGGCGGAGCAATCCCGAGGACGCGTCGGCGATCCGGGCACGTAGCTGGTCGGCGACCGTCCCGTGCGCACCCGACTGGTCTAGGATCTGCTGGGCACCCAGCAACGCCTCGGAGAGACAGAGCCCGATCGGACCGATCTCACGGGCCAGCTCCAGCCCGAGCTCGGCAAGTAGGTCGGTCCTCGCCTGCAGGACCCGGACTTCGATGGAAGGGTCGGTGGGACCCGATTCCCGGAACGACCAGACAATCTCTTTCAGCCGGCGGTCCCCGTCGAACCGCCCGCTTGCCGCGACGCGGACGGCCACGGGTCCCTGCCGGCCGTTCGCGACCAGGTCGATCTCCTTCGCGCCCCGGCCGTGGAGCGCGCTCTCCAGAAGGGCGGCAAAGGCGTTCCGATCTGCCGTCGCGAACAGCTCGGCAACCCGGACCCCGGCCATCGTTCCTTCGGAGACACCGAGCATCCGCCGTGCGGAACGGTTACTCGCCGTCACGACTCCATCGTTGTCGGAGATCAGGATCCCCACCGTGAGCGCTTCGACGATGCTCGAGGGGTCTCCGGCCTGCCGCAATCCGCGGGAGGCGATGGAGAAGCCCTGCGATGCGCCGGGCGACGGGGCCGAGACCGGGATCGGTCCCGTCACCGCGGACGGAGAACGAGCCTCTTCCGCGGCGCTTTCCACCCCGACGCTCGTCTCGACGTCCCTCTTCACCTCCTCGGCCAAACGGTCGGGGTTCGTGGCCCCGGCGAAGGCCCGGTCGAGGATCTCGTCCAGATCGTCGGGAGGCTCCTCTCGTTCCCGCATACCTCTATCCCGGCGCCACGCGTTCGTCGAGCGGCTACTGGAGGCGCACCCGGCCCGCGAACCCTTCCTTGTAGCCATGGAAGAAATCTAGGGACTCCTCCGGCCAGCTCCAGCAGTAATAGCCGGCGCCGCAGTCGAAGTCGACGAGCCACGGCCCTTTCACTTCCGCCCCCATCGACTCCACGTCCCGCGCCCACTCGGCGAGGATCCGGGTCGCCTCTTCCCGGAACGCCTCGGTCGTCTCGGCCCCATCGGGGTCCTCGTCGTCGGCCGAGAGGCTCAGGGCGTGGACCTCCTCCATTGCGCGGCGGGTCCGCTCCCTTACCGCGGCCAGCAGCCCCTGGGCCTCGCCTAGGGAAAAGGTCTTCGCCGGCGGTGCCTTCGTCACCGCGTCATCGTAACCCGGGCCAGCGGTCCCCCTATCATCGGGCGCTTGAGATTCGCGTTCGCGCTCGTGGCCTATGGCGCCGCCGTCCTGGCGGTCGGCACCCTCGTCTCCCGGCGGGCGGCCCGTTCCCCGGAGGCTTTCCTGGTCGGCGACCGACGCTTCGGCCGGCTCTCCTCGTGGGCCGCGCTCTCGTCCACGACGATTGGCGGCTCGACCACCCTCGTCCTGGCGGCGCTGGTGGCCGCGAACGGCCTCAGCGGTCTCTGGTTGGACCTCGCCGGCGTCGGGGGCCTCGCGTTCCTGGGCCTCGCCCTCGCCGGCCGCGTCCGCGCGACCGGTGCCCTCACGCTCGCCGAGGTGATCGGCAGGTCGTACGGTCCTGGCGTTCGAAGGGTCGCTGCAATCCTGATCGTCTTCGCCGAGATCGTCTGGTTCGCCTTACTGACGCAGGCGACCGAGACCGTCGTCACGACCGCCACCTCTTGGCCCGGCGAGGCCGTCCTCGTCGCGACGGCGGCGATCTTCATCGCGTACACCGCGCTCGGGGGACAGCGAGCCGTCGTCGGCACAGACCTCCTCCAGTTTGGGCTGATGGTCTTCTGTCTCCTCGGCATCGCTCTCCCCTCGGCGGTCGTCTCGCTGGGGAAGACTGGCCTGCCAGTCCCGCTGATGTCCTTTCCGTTCAGCGCGACGCTGGGGCCGAAGGACGTGGCGGCGTTGTTCGTCCTCGTGGGCCTGCCCCATGCGGTCGGAAGCGACGTCTGGTCGAAGCTCCTCTCGGCGAGGGACGAGGCGACGGCGCGGGTCGCGACGCTCTGGGCGGCTGCCTCGAAGCTCGTGTTCGGTCTTGCGGTCGCGGCGATCGCGCTCGCCGGGGTCGCGGCGGGTCAGCCTGGCGGCCCGAGCCTCTTCCCCCGTGCCGTCCTGCTGCTCTCCGGTCCCGCGCTCGCTCCGCTCCTCTTTGTGGCGATGATCGCAACGATGCAGTCCTCGTCGGACTCGGTGCTCCTCTCGGCGGCGGGAGCGACCGTCCACGACCTGCTACCGGGATGCCCGAGTCCTTGCCGCCTCCGGATGTTCGTCGTGCTCCACGGCCTCCTCGGCCTCCTGGTCGCCCTCTGGTTGCGGGACCTCCTCGAGACATTCCGGCTGGGGTACACGATCTTCGCGTCTGGGCTGATCCTGCCGACGCTCGCCGGATTCTCTCGCCGATTCCAGGTCGACGGCCGCTATGCGGCGACGGCGATGATCCTCGGGGGCGGGACAGCGGTCGCCGCGCATCTCCTCCGCATGAGGGGAATCGATCCCGTCCTCGTGGGGACGGCGGTCAACGCGGGGATACTGTCGCTCGGGTTCAGACGACGCCAGCGATCCTGAGAGCGGCCTCCACAACCGATTCGCGGACAGTCCCCACGTCCCGCGCCCCAGCCGGCGCGTCCTTTCCAGGCGGGTCGACCAGCGCCAGGTCGATCATCCGGACGATCAGCCGCGCCGCCTCGTCCGGCGGCAGGCTCGGTCCCGCCTTCACTGCCCCCCCTACGTTTCGACTGGAGCGGACGGCGCTGCCCATCAGGCCAATGCGACGATCCTCGACAGGGGGCTCGGAGGTGTCGTCGACCGGACCGGCAAGATCGTCCAGGAGCGCGAGGCGCGGGAGCGAGACCCGTTTCGCCGTGAAGTCGAAGAGAGCCCCGATCATCCGCCGAAGCCGATCGGTCGGGCTTCCCGCCTCCGAGAGAGGCGGAAGCTCTCCCAGGGCGACCTCGGCCAGGACCGCCCGGTACAGGCCCTTCTTGCCACCAAAGTGGTAGTGGAGCGTGGCGACATTGACCCGGGCCTCCCCGGCAATCTGGCGCGTCGTGGCTCCGGAGAATCCGGCGGCCGCAAACGCTCGCTCGGCCGCGCGGAGGATTTCTTTCCGCGTCTCGTCGGGGTCGCCATCCCTGGGTCGCCCGACCCTTTTCTTTTCCGACCCATATTCAATGGTCAATGACATCCCAGAAGATTTGGGCCTTTTGGAGGAAATAATCAAGGCGCCTGGGCCGCAAATCGACCGATGATCGTCGCCACCGGCTCGATCGCGGAGACCCCCGCAACGCTCCGTCCAGCCTGCCAGCAGTCCTTGGTCGATTTCCCCTCCCGGAGTGCCCTCTTCAGCTGCCAGAAAGAGCGGACCGAATAGAGCGCACGTATCAAGTGCTTGGTTTTTCTTCCCTTTAGAAGAAGCCGGCCGACCGGCCCCGCCTTCGTCCCGACTCGGTCGATGTATTCATTCCGGATAACGGATAGGGGGACTCCGGTGACCCGCTCGGTCAGGACGATGTCTTCCTCTCCGGCGGCGACGATGGCCCGCTTGTACTCCTCCGGGACCCGGCATTCGTCCGTCGCGATGAAGCGAGTCCCCATCTGGACACCGGCATACCCGGTCCGCAGCGCGGCCGCAAACGCCCGCTCGTCGCCGACGCCTCCGGCGCAGACGAGCGGGACGCCGAGGTCAGCGACATCGGTGAAGAGCTCTTCCGGCTCCCGGTACCCCGCGTGGCCGCCGGCCCGGCGGTTGACGCAGATCAGGCCGTCCACTCCCGCCTCGAGGCCTTTCAACGCCCACTTACGATCCACGACGTCGTGGAAGACGACCCCTCCGAGCGGTTTGACCCGTTCGACGACCCACCGCGGGTTCCCGAGGGCGGTGACGAAGAACCTCACGCCTTCCTCGAGCGACTCGTCGACGTATCGCTCCATCCGTTTCCGGTAGACGCGCGAGAGCGACTTCTCCGTCAGGACGTTCAGGCCGACTGGCTTCTTCGTCAGGAGGCGGATGCGGCGCATCCCCTCCCGGAAGCTGCGTCCATGGACGACCGCGAGCGAAAGCGGCTGGACGACGCCGAGACCTCCCGCCTCGGAGACGGCCGCGACCAGCTCGGGGTTGCTGCACGGATACATAGCGCCGCAGATCAGCGGGATCTCGATTCCCGCCGCTCTCGTCAGTCCGGTGTCGAAGGGCGCCATCTACCTCTCCTCCGGCCCTACCAACCGACGCTCTGCCGCGCCCGTCATCGCCGCGTCCTTCATCTCTTCTTCCCCCTCGTCGGGCCCGGATTTTAGGGGCGCCCAGCGTTTCTTGTGGGGACGCTCGCCGTTGCCCGGTCGTTCAACGAAGGACCCTTTCGAGGTCCACTGGGAAGGAGCGCGCCCCCCACGTACCGGCCGAGGGCTCGAAATGACCGGGACACCTGGCCCCGCAGAAGGCGCACCGCCCCGAATCTTTGAGGTTCCAGGTGCGAATCTGGTAGCCGTCGCGCTCAATGAGCAGCTCCCCACAGGAAGCGCACCGGGTGCTCTCCCAGTCGCTCCGGACGTTCCCGATGTAGACGTACGTAAGACCGCTCTCGATGGCGATCTCTGCAGCCCGGACGAGCGTGGCGATCGGCGTTGGCGGGAGGTTTGTCAGCGTTCCCGCGGGGTGGAAGGCGGAGAAATGGATCGGAGTGTCGGGGCCGAGGTGCTCGCCGATCCACCGGGTCATCATGTCGATCTCGGCCGTGGAGTCGTTGACCCCAGGGATCAGCAGGTTCGTGATCTCGAGCCAGACCCGGGTCTCCCGGCGGAGGTACAACAGGGTGTCTAGGATGGGTTGCAGGTGTCCCCCGATCATCTTCCGGTAGAACTCCTCCGAAAAACCCTTCAGGTCGACGTTCGCCGCGTCGATGTGGTGGAACAGCTCCGCGCGGGCCTTCGGCGAGACATACCCTGCCGTCACCGCGACCGTCTGGATCCCGCGCGCGTGGCACGCCTTCGCCACGTCGATGGCGTAGTCGAAGAAGACGACTGGATCGTTGTAGGTGAACGCGACGCTCCGGCACCCGAGCACCGACGCGGCCCGGGCGATCTGGTCCGGCGGCGCTTCCCGGAGCCGCTCGGGGCGAACGCGGGCGCGCGTGATCCCCTCGTTCTGGCAGAAACGGCACCCGAGGTTGCAGCCTATGGTCCCGAACGACAGGACGGGCGTCCCCGGGAGGAAATGAAAGAGCGGCTTCTTCTCGATCGGGTCGATTGCCAGGCCGCTCGTCCGGCCTGCCGCTAGCGTGACGATCTGGTCTCCCCGGCGCCCACGGGAGCGGCAGTACCCGTCCTGCTTCTCGCGCAGCTTGCAGCACCGGGGGCAAACCTCGCACTCGATCCGGCCGTCCGGGAGGGACCGCTGGATGAGCAGCCGGGTCGGGGGCTCGCCGGCGGTTGTCGTCACGGCACCACGTAGATCAGGATGCCGCAGGCGACGCCCCAGAGGACGATCGTGGCGACGAGGCCCGGATCGCGGAAGAGGTCCCCCGACGGATCCTCCCCGCCCCCGCGGGCCTCCAGGAGCCGCCACCGGAAGAGACCGAAAACGACGAAGGGGACCGTCAGCAGAAGGCGGTCGGTTCCGAACCACGCGACGGTCTCGGGCGCGACGGTGTAAATCGTGTAGCAGACGATCGTGACCGCCATCGCGATGTTCTCGAACGACTCGATCATCGCGACCGGCACCGCTTCGAGGGACGGACGGACGCCGCCGTTCACCAGGATCAGCTCGCCCCGGCGCTTGCCGAGGGCCAGGCAGAGCGCCAGAAAGAACGTGCAGAGGAGGAGCCAGTGCGACGGCGCCACTCCTGCCGCGCGCGACCCCGCGACGACCCGCAGGACGAAGCCGCCAGCGATTACGAGAACGTCGAGGAGTGAAACCTGCTTGAGGAGGCCGGAGTAGAGGGCCATGAGGGCCGCGTAGATCGCCATCGGGGCCAGAGCCGGGAGAGACCAGACCAAAACCGCGGCAACCGCGCCCACGAGGAGGCCGAGCGCGGTACCTGCGGCCGCCGGGACGGAGACCGCTCCCGATGCGATCGGACGGTTTCTCTTGACCGGGTGGAGGCGATCGGCCTCGCGGTCGAAGAGGTCGTTGAGGAGGTAGATCGACGAAGACGTCGCGCAGAAGGCCAGGGCCGCCACCGCCGTCTGTCGGAGCGAGACGGGCTGGGTCATCGCCTTTCCGAACAGGAGCGGAGCGGCTACGAAGAGATTCTTCGTCCACTGCTCGGGCCGGAGTGCCCGGACAAGGGGAGGCAGCCGCATGCCACTATTGTGACGCAGGCCCGGACGACCCGCTCCAGCTCCCCTGTTCTCTGGGACAATGGGCGGAAGGGAGCGCCCGATGCTCACGCCGCTCGACCCGACCCACGGAAACCTCCGGTGGACCCAGCCGGACATCCACCAACGCCTGTTCGAGCTGAGGGACGGTGATCGTCTCCACGCGCGCCTCCGGATCGAGCGGGCCTCTGGGACGCTCGCCACCGGGGAGACCGCGGCGGGGACCTGGACGTTCAAACGGGTCGGCTTCCTCAACCCCCGGGTCACCGCGCGAACGCCCGGATCGCTCGAGGACGCCGCCGTTTTCTCGCCGGTCTGGGGCGGGGGAGGCACCTTCGCGCTTCCAAGCGGGCGGGCAGCGCGGTGGACGCCGGGGGCTCTCTTCGGCCCGAGCGCCCAGATCGTCCGGCCCGATGGCCTCATCCTCGCCCTGTTCCACACGGTCAAGCACGGCATGTCGGTGAAGGATCTCTTCCGGACCGAGGCCGACGTGGAGATCCTTCACACGGCCTGGCACGACCCGGACCTCCCGCTCCTCTTGGTCTGGACCTGGTACCTGATGATCCTCGCCTACCATGAGGAGACCCTGATGGTGGCTGTTACGACCGCCAGGTTGGACGACTGACTATCGGCGGTTGCCGACCGTCGCCCGCAGGAGCCGGAGCCGCGCGTCGAGCTCCTCGGGAGTCATGTTCGCGTACTTCGCGGGAAGCAGCCGCCGGCTGGAGGCCTCGAAGACCGCGAGCAGCTCCATGTACTCCAGCAGCTCCACGTCGCGGCTCGGGAAGTAGTCGGCCGCGGCCGCGAGGAAGTGCTCGGCCTTGACCGGTGCGTCGCCGTCGGCTTCCCGGGCGGCCGTGTCGTTCGCGAGGAGAACGACCGCCTCCACGTCGGCGTTGGAGTAGCCGACCAGCTTCTTCCCGAACCCGTCCCGGATCGACGGGAAGTCGACGTCGGTCTTCACCTTGTTCTTCCGCACCTGGGCCCGGGCGACGTTCTCGACCTCCTCGGGGGTCTGCGAGTAGAGGAACGGGATCTTCCGGTCCAGGCGGCCGGCCCGCTTGAGATCCACGTCGAGCTTGTCGGGGCGGTTCGTCATGACGAGGAAGAGGATCCGTCCCCGGTTCGACGTGTCGGACATGAACTCCTTGATGCGGGCGATGACGCGCGAGCTGGTCCCGCCGTCCCCCTCGCCGTCGGTGTTCCCGAACGCCCGATCCCCCTCGTCGACGATGACGACCACCTGCCCAATCGCCTTGATGACGGTCAGGATCTTCTCGAGGTTTCCCTCGGTCGCCCCGACCCACTTCGACCGGAAGTTCTTCAGCTTGATCGTCGGGAGGCCGCACTCCTTCGCGAACGCTTCGGCGACGAAGGTCTTTCCGGTCCCCATCGGCCCGGTGAAGAGGATCCCCATCGGGACCCGGGCGACGCGGCCGTCCCGGATGTTCGCGGCGACGAGAAGGAGGTCCTGCTTGACCTCCTCCATCCCGCCGACCACCTCGAAGCCGTAGTCGGGGACAACGAACTCGACGAGTCCGAAGCACTCGCGCTCGAGGATCTCCCGCTTCCGCTTCGAAATCAGGCGATCGATCTCGCGGCGGGAGCGCTCGGCCGCGCTCTCGGCCGTCGGAAAGGGCTCGGCGGCACCGGGGGCGAGAAGCTTCTTGATCTCGTCGCGGTTCAGACCGGCGGTTAGCGCCGCCAGCTTCTTCGCCCGCTCCGCGGTGTCCGGGCTACCTCCCAGTATCCCGGCGATGAACGCCTCTCGCTCGGCCTGGTCCTCTTCTGACGGGGGCGGCGGGGCGAGGATGGAGGCGATCTGGACCGACTTGAGGCCGGCGGTGACGTCGGCGTACCGGTCGGCGTCCTTGTCGGAGAGGCGCGGGTCGGCGACGAGCACGGTCTTCCTCCGCGTATCGCGGTCGGGCATCGGGACGTCGACCACCGCGACCTTCGGGTTGGAGACGAGCTTCGGGGAGAGCTCCGAGAGGTTCTCCGCGATCAGGAGGACGACGTTGTCGCCCGATTCGATCTGAGGCAGGAAAGACCAGCGGTGGAGCGTGACGATCGCCGACCGGTCGAAGTCGGCCTGGAACGACAGGTCGCCCGCCGGGGCCAGCGTTTCGGCGTATTCGAGGACAACCCCGACCTTGGCCGACGTGATGAGGAGCCGCTCGAGGCCCACGAGAACCTTCGCCTTCTCCGTCTCGGCCAAGAGCGCCGCCTGGGTCTCGACCGTCTTCGCCTTCTTCGGGAACCGGACGCCGGTCGCCAGGTTGTAGACGGCGATCGTGTCACGCGACTCCTTCAGGAGCGTGTCGGTGAGGAACTCCGTCAGGGGCCGGAGCTTCCCGTCGTCGAGGACCAGGTCGAAGACGTTGCCGTGGAGGAGGAAGATCGACGACTCGCCCCGCAGGTAGCGGCGGCGCAGGTCGTCGGCCCACGCCGGGAGGGAACGCGGATCGGCCATCGGAATCCTCTACAGTTCCTTGTCGCCGGGCCCGAGAAGGGCCTCGGTGTCGCGGGCGGTCTCGCGGATCGCCTCGACGCCGTTCAGGAGCTCGTCGAGCTGTCCCGACAGCTCCTGCGGCGACTGCATCGTGATGATCTGGTCGGCGATCAGCTGGAACGAGTTCTCGATCAGGTCGAGCTGTCCGCGCGCGACGCCGAGATACCGCCGGATCTCCTTCATCCGTTCCTGGCGCTTCAGGACGATCGCCAGGTTCTTCTGGGCGAGGGTAGTCCGCGGGTCGTCCGGAGCGCCGGATCGGACCGCCGCCGCGTACCTGTCCACGTCGCGCTGCATCGCGCGGTCGTCCACCGACCCGAGGTATGCCTCGTTCCGCGCGCACGTCAGGGAGAGGTCTATGAACGCGTCGACGAGGCGGTCGGTCTTGAGGAGCTCGGTCCGGAGAAGCTCTCCGGTGAAGGACGGGTTCTGGGCCGCGAGGTTCCCGATCTCCCTGCGGCGGGACGACAGGGCCTCTACACGCGAGCGCTCTTGGTCCCCGAGCGTCCGGATCCGTGCCTGCCGATCAGCCAGATCGCTGGCCTTCCTGTCCGCGTCAATCTTCGGGTCCCAGACGAGACGGCGAAGGGCCAGGTTGTCGGGTCCATGCAGCAGCCAGAGCCCTTCGAGGCCGAGGGCGATGACCGCCGGGATCGGATTGAGCGTGATCGCCGACGCGGCGAGGCCGCCGGCGAGGAGGGAGATGTTGTACGGGTTGGAGAATGCCAGCTTCAGATACGACGTCTGGCGGGCCTGTTCGCGCAGGCCGGTCCGCGCGGCCGCCGACAGTCCGCCAGGCAGCGACGCGTCCAGGACCTTCTCGACCGTCCCCTCGGACCGTCTCTCCGTCGCCGGAGGGGCGGGCGTTACCGACTTCGTCGCCTGGGGCACTGTCAGGGCTTCATGTCCGCGACCAGCGGGGAGGAGTAGATCAGGTCGAGAAGCTTCTTCTCGACGGCGCGGAACTCGGACGATGACTTCAGCGCGATATTCCGCTCCTCGAACGCCGGGACCTCCACGCGGTGGAGGATCCTCGCGGGGCGAGCCGAGAGGACGTAGACGGTGTCGGCGAGGTAGACCGCTTCCGACACGTCGTGCGTGACGAAGAGGATCGTGTTGTCCTCGCTCTTCGACACGTCGAGGAGCAGGCCCTGCATGCCCCAGCGGGTCTGTGGGTCGAGGGCGCCGAACGGCTCGTCCATCAGGACCACCCGGGGCCGGTTGACCAGCGTCCGGGCGATGGCGACCCGCTGCTTCATTCCGCCGGAGAGGTCCTTCGGGAACCGGTCGGCGAAGTCGTAGAGGCCAATTTGCGCGAGGACCTTTTCCGCCCTTTGCCTCCGCTCGGCCGCCTGGACCCCCTGGAGCTTCAGCCCGTACTCGACGTTCTGCCGGACGGTCAGCCACCCGAACGACGTGTAGGCCTGGAAGACCATGCCGCGGTCCCGACCGACGCCGTCGACCGGCTTGCCATCGATCTCAACCGACCCCTTCGTCGGCGGGAGGAGCCCGGCGACCGCCTTGAGAATTGTCGACTTACCGCAGCCCGACGGGCCGAGAAAGACGACGATCTCGCCGACGCCCGGCTTGTCGTGGATTTGGAGGGAGACGTCGCGGACGGCCTCGGTCCCGACGCCGTCGCTCCTAAGGTACGTGATGCCGAGGTCTTTCAGCTCGAGCTTGACCGGGGTCCCTTCTGCGCCGGGACTCACGCGTCCGCCTCCCGCCACCGGAAAACGATCGAGGAAAAAGAGCGGATCAGGAAGTCGGTGAAGAGGCCGATCCCGCCGATGACGAGAAGGCCCGCGAAGGACCACGACGCCTTCTGGTGGGTGCGCGCGAGCTCGACCATGTACCCCAGCCCGTGCTCCGGGTTGACCGCCTCGGCGAGGATGACGTACGTCCAAGAGATCGCGTTCATGACGCGGAACGAGTCGAAGATCTCCGGAGCCGCCGCCGGCAGGAGAACCGTCCGGACCACCTGCCCCTTCGTCGCGCCGAGCGTCAGCGCCGTCTGGACCAGCTCGTCCGGCACCGCCCGGATCGCCGAGACGACGACGGGGAGCAGGTAGACGAAAACTCCGAGGAAGAGAAACGCGATCTTCTGCTTCTCGTAAATGCCGAACCAGAGGATGAGGAGCGGGATGAAGGCCGAGATCGGCATGTACCTGAGGGGGGCCATCACCGGCTCGAAGACGCGGTTCACCGGCTCGAACGCCCCCATCAAGACCCCGAGCGGCAGCGCGAGGGCCGCCGCGAGGAGGAACGACAGGGCGATCCGCCGGGTGGAGATCACGATGGCCAACCCGAGGTCGTGCTGGACGAAGAGCTGCAGCGTCCCCTTCACGACCTCCGTCGGCGACGGGAGGAAATCGGGCGGCGCGAGGCCGCCATAGCTGCCGAGGCACCAGCCGCCGAGGACGACGGCCGGCGCGACGAAGCCGAGGGCGACCGCGGTCGCCCTCGGCAACGGCGCCCGTAGCGCGAAGAGGTCAGTCCGCCGCAAGAACGACCTTGATGTCGGTCCGGCGGTTCAGCTGGCGCCCGGCCTCGGTCGTGTTGGGCGCGACGGGATTCGCCTGGCCGCGGCCGATCGTCTGGAAGCGGCTGGCCGGGATGTTCGGGAAGTTCGTCAGGACGTAGTTCTTCACGGCGAGGGCGCGCCGCTCGGACAGGGCCATGTTCGCCTGTGCCTTGCCGACGGCGTCCGTGTTCCCCTCCACGCGGAGGTAGGTGTTCCCGAACGAGGTCATCGTCTCCCCGAGCGCGTCGAGGACGAAGAAGGAGCCCGGCATGATGTCGTCCGACCCCGGCGTGAAGTGGACCTGGATTTGCTTGTTGATGATCGCGCGGTCCTTCGCGGACGGCGCTTTGGCAGCGACCTTCGGCTCCTCGACCTTCTGCTCCTGGTAGCTCGGGGCGAGGGCCGAGAGGAACCGGGTGTCGGCCCAGTCCTTCGCCTCGACCGGCTTCGAGACGAGCCCCTTCTTCCGCCAGATGACAAAGGCGGTGTCGAAGAGCGTCTCGTAGTGCGCCTTGCCACCCGTGAGCCCGTAGAACTGGGCGTTGTCGGCGTAGGGCGTCAGCTTGAGGCCGGACAGCATGCCGGAGACCGTCTCGTCGTCGAGCTTGAGCGCCTTGGCGACGAGGGCGTAGGCCTGCGCCGGGTCGGTCTTGATCATCTCGATCCCGTCGAACCAGCCATGGATGAAGTCGCGGACCGTGTCCGGTGCCTTGTCGATGAGGTCCTGCCTCGCGCAGAGCGTGTCGGCGATGATGTTGGTCGCGGCCGTGGTCGAGACCAGGACATGGGCCTCGTCACCGCGGGCCGTGACGGCCGCGGAGAGGTCCGGCTCCCACGTCACGGCGGCATCGACCTGCTTCGCCTTGAACATCGCTGCGGCCGCCGGCGCGTCCTGGGTGAACACGATGCCCTTCTCGACCCCCGCGCGGTCCTCTGGGGTCAGGCCCGACTGCGCGAGCAGGTAGAGGAGGAGGAAGTGCGACGGGGTGAACTGCGTGCAGGCAACCTTGTGGCCCCTGAGCTGCTCGACCGAGGTGATCGAAGAAAGCGAAACGATGCCGTCCCCGCCGCGCGACCAGTCCTGCATGATCACGGACTTCGCCTTCTGGTTCTGCTCGGCCAGGATCGAGGCCTCGCGCGCCCAGTTGTCGACCGTGTTCCACATGATGTCGATGTCCCCCTTGCGGAATGCGGCCAGCTTGGCGGCCGGGTCCTCGAGCAGGACGAACTTCACGTCGAGGCCGTACTTCGTCTTGTACCAGCTCTGGGCGTTCGGCTCCATGCCGCGGTTCGCGACGATCCCTGGCGCGTGGCCGGCCCAGGTGTTGATGGCGACGACGAGCGTCCGCTTCAGCTTTCCGCCGGAGCTCAACGCGGCGCCCGTCACCCCGGCACCACCCTTCCCCCGCTCCGGGTCGGGCGACGGGTTCTTCAGCGCGTCGAAGTCGTTCCCGGCCGAGGCCGTCTTCGCGGCTGCCGCCGCCGGGGCCCTCTCGGCGCCGGCCCACTTCCGGATGTCGGACCCCTTCTTCTCCCAGACGACGTACCCGACGACGCCGAGGATGACCACGGTGATGAAGAACTTGGCGAACGGAGTCAGTTTCACGTCACTCTCCCTTTGGACCGTCCCGGTCTTCGCGCCCGGCGCCGGACGGCGCCGGAAAGCTTTGGTTTTCGTTGCGCTTCGAGTTCCTGTGTCCTCGTCCCTACATCGTTTTCTGCGCCTGGGACGCCAGCTGCGCCGCGCGCTTGGCCTTCAGCTCCACGAGCTGCTGCTTCGCCTGGACGTCGCCGGCCTTGTCCTTGAGGGCGGCCAGCCGGCCGTCCAGCGACGTCTCGGAGAGCTCCTTCCCCAGGTTCGCGGCCGCGACCGTCGTCTTGATGTGCTCGCGGACGTTGTCCAGCGCCCTGACCTCGGCGTCCACCGAGAGGCCGTCGAGCTGCCCCTGGATCTGCAGGCGCGCCTGGGCCGACTGCATCCGCGCCAGCATCACGTCGCGCTCGGCCTTCAGCTTCTTGATCTCGGCCTGCACCTGCAGGAGCGAGGACTTCGCCGAGTCGGCGTCCTTGCTCGCGGTGTCGAGGTCCCCCCTCATCTCGATGACTTCCTGCTCCAGTCCGTTCTTCTTCTGGATCAGGACGACGGCCAGGTCGTCCTGGTTCGTCTCGACCGCGGCGCTGAGCTCGGCCTCGGTCTGGGCGAGATCCTTCGTGGCTCTCTTCAGCCGCTCGTCGACGTCCTCGCGCCGCTTGATGATCGCGGCGGTGGCATTCTTGAGCTTCGAGTACTTCTCCACCATCGAGTTGAGCGCGTTCTCGTAGGCGATCTCGGGGTGCTCCTTCTCGACGTCCGAGATCCAGATCGAGAGGAACCCCTTCCACAGATTCCCGAGACGGGCGAAGAATCCTATGTCGGCCATGTCAGTCCTTTCTCTCGGGAGCGGCGGCGGGGTCGACCAGCTTCGGCGACTCCCGCACGACACGCGCCACCTCTTCCTGTCCGAAGAACTCGAGAACTTTTTGGATCTCGAGCTTCCTTCCGTTGCAGCTCGTCTGGACCGTGCCCTGCTCGGCGATCCGCCGCTCCAGCAGGGCGCGCACGTCCCGGATCTTCGCCTCGTAGTCGGCGATCAGCTTCTGCGACTCCTCGGCGACGCCCCGCGTCTTTACGGCCTGCTCCTGGAGGTAAGCCTCGAGCGTCTGGACTTGGTGGGCCCCGGTCTCGATGATCCGGTCGATCGGGATCCCGAACGCCTTCAGCGAAGCCTCGACGATCTTCTTGCGGGTGGCCGGTTCGGTCCCGTCCGGAAGGGTCGCGAGCAGCCCCGCGGCCTTGGCAAAGAGGTCGCGTTCGGTCCCGCCGATTCCCGCCGCGTTGAAGACGGCGTCGAAGTCGACCCGGCCTCCGGGGGCGGCCGGCGCTCCCCCTTCGAACGCGACTTGGGCCGCGGGAGGCTCCGGTGCTGGAGGGGCCTCTCCCGAAGCCGGCTCGCCGGGAGCCGCGTCCCCTTCCCGGACGACGAACCACCCCAGGACCGTTGATCCCCAGCTCTTCGTGTCAGTCATGAATGCCTTATCCAGCGAGAAATCTTATCAAGCGCCCGTGAACGATCATTACGTAAGGTCGGCCATGATCGTTTCAGCCGCGGTCCGCCCCATCCGGACGGCATAGTTCTGCCCCCGATCCTCCGGGTAGATCTGCGCCATCGCTGCCGAGTAGAGCCCCTCGAGAGGGGTCCGGATTCCTGGCAGCAGCCGCGAGTAATGTGGCGTCACGATCGGCTGGGCGTACTCGGCGCGGAAGATCCGCTTCGAGAGGATTGAAGCCTTCCGGAACTCCGGGGAGAACCGCTCCAGCCCGGGGGTGTAGAGGGCCCAGAGATCCTCGTCCCGCATCCTCCATTTCGGGTCGTCGGGGAGGACGTAGTCCGAGACGTAGACGACGTGGCGGCCGCCGTACCGTTCCTTCGGGATGTAGTTCGTGTGCTCAATGACGCCGCCGAAGGGCATGTCGCTCTCTCCCACGTTGGTCCAGTAGAAGCGAGAGAGGGGCCGGTCCAGCTCGAGAACGGGACAGAGGGCATGCCCATACGCGATGCCGCTCCAGAGCGCCCGGGTCTCGCCCGGGAGGTCGGGGGCGAGGCGGAGGAGCTCGGGGATGGCGACGGTGGAGAGGACCCTCGGGAAACGGCGGGAGCCGCTCGCGGTCTCCACGTCGAACCCCTCCTCCGCTCTCCGGACGAGCCGGACGGGCCTCGCGGGGACGAACTCGCCCCCGCGCTCGCGCAGCCGCGCGACGAGAGCATCGACCACGCGGCCGAACGAGCCCCGCAGGTAGCCGAGGCTTTCCCTCAGGCTGCTGCGGTTCCTGGAACGGCTCCGGAGCGCGATCTTTCCCCAGAGCCAGACCAGCGAGACCTCCTCGGCCCGCCGGCCGTACTTCTGCAAGAGGAGAGGCGCCCAGACGGTGTCATACGCCTTGGCGTACCCATGGGCGCGGAACCAGCCTGCGGCCGTCTCGCCCTCGAGGGCGTTCCAGTCGGAGATTCCCCGCAGCTTCAGCGTCGAGAGGACGAATTGGAGCCGGCCCGCGAGGCCGAGCGGCGAGAAGGAGAGGAGCGACGCCGGGGTCCCGAACCGGTAGAGCCTCCCACCTGAGAAGAACCCCATCTCCGGGGAAAGCCACTCGATCTCCCTCGCCAGGCCGAGCTCCTCGGCCAGGGACATGTAGTCGACGTCGCTCGTGAAGATGTGGTGGTAGAAGCACTCGAGCCGCTCGCCCCCGACCTCGAACGTCCCGACGAGCCCACCGGCCTCGGGGTACTTCTCGTAGACGGTCACCGGGAGGCCCGCCGCTAGGAGTCGATCGGCCGCGACTAACCCGGTGAGCCCTCCACCGATGACCGCGACTGCCGGCCGTTCTGCGCTTCTCACGTCCGCAGTTTACGGGCTAACGTAGTCTGGGGAGGAATGAAGCGGGGACATTACAACCGCTCGATCGGGGACCTCCGGCATCGCCTGGTGGGCGCGATCCCTCACGAGACCCTGAAGGCGCTCCACCGGAAAGATCCGATGCGTCACTTCGGGGTGCTCCTGCGGCAGGCCCTCCTCTTTTCGGCGACCTTCTGGGCGGGGTGGACTCACGATGCCCTCTGGGTCCGAATTCCGGCGGCCATGGTCCTCGGATTCGTCGTTTTCGATGGGACGGTCCTCCTTCACGAGGTCGTCCACCGGTCCGTCTTCCGGGGAACCACCCGCGAGCGGACCGGCTGCTGGGAATCCTCTACGCCCTGCCGTCCGGGATCTCGCCGGCCCAGTTCACGAGGTGGCATCTCGACCACCACGCGGAGCTCGGCTCGAACGTTGACGACCCGAAACGGGCGCACCTCTCGCCGAAGCGGAACGCGCGCTGGCTGAAGCTCCTCTACGGCACGCCGGCGCTCTTTCCGATCTACTTCCGCGCCGCGAGGAAAGAGACGGCGACCTATCCTGAGCCGCTCCGGAGGACGATCGCCGTGGAGCGGGCGGCGGCGATCGCCCTCCACCTCGCGGCCGCCACGGCGATCGGGCTCCTCGGCGGACCCGCCCGCCTGACATGGCTCTACGTCGTCCCTGTGTGCCTGGTCTTTCCGCCGGCGTTCGCCCTCAACAGGCTGGGTCAGCACTACGACATCGACCCGGGCCACCCGTCGAAATGGTCGACCCGAATGGTCCGGTCGCGATTTTGGGAGTTCGTCTACCTCTGGTCGAACTACCACATCGAGCATCACTATTTTCCCGCTGTTCCGTTTTACCGTCTCGCCGCCCTGAATAAAGCGCTCGAGCGGTTCTTCGACGAAGAGGGGATCCGCGCGCGGACCTATCGGGAGCTGCTCATGGGATGGCTCGTCCGCAACGAGGCCCCCCATTCGGACTGGTCGGCGCCCCACGGTGTCCCGGAAGGGGTCGATCGGACGTAATAAGATCTGGGCGGAGCCCATGAATCAGCCCAGACGCGTCCTCGTCATCGACGACGAGCCCTTCGCTCGTCAGGTCGTCCGGCGTTTCCTGGAGAACGCCGGGTGGGACGTTCTCGAGGCGGCCTCGTCGGCCGAGGCCCGGAAGCTGCTGTCCGACGGACCCGAGCTGGCCGCAATCCTCCTGGACGTCCTGCTCGACGGAGAGAACGGCCTCGACTTCCTAGAGCGATACCGGTCGGGCGGCGGCCTCGTACCTGTCATCGTCATGACCGCGATGGAGGACGTCGCCACCGTCGTCCGGGCGATGAAGAGCGGCGCCTACGACTTCCTCGTCAAGCTGGCCAACCGGGAGCGCATCCTGACGGCCGTTCACAACGCCGCCGAGAAGAGCGAGCTGCTGAAGGAGAATCAGGCTCTCCGGAAACGCGTCCGGCGGGAAGGCTTCTCGCGCGTGCTCGTGGGCGAGGGCCGCGCCATGACGGCCCTTCGCGAGGAGATGGAGCGGGTCGTCGAGTCGGACATCTCCGTCTGTCTTCTGGGCGAGACCGGGACCGGGAAGGAGCTCGTCGCCCGCTGGCTCCATGAGCACGGTCCCGCCGCGAAAGGCCCGTTCGTCGACCTGAACTGCGCCGCAATCCCCGAGTCGCTCGTCGAGAGCGAGCTGTTCGGGCATGAGAAAGGGGCGTTCACCGGCGCCGTCGGGCGGCACCGGGGAAAGCTCGAGCAGGCGGACGGCGGAACGCTCTTCCTCGACGAGCTCGGGGAGATGGCGCTGCCGACCCAGTCGCGGCTCCTCCGCGTCCTGCAGGAGCGGACCTTGGTCCGCGTCGGGGGCGCCGAGCAAACCCCTTTTCGCATCCGGCTGACCTCTGCTACGAAGAAGGATCTCCAGGAGGCCGTGCGCGAGGGCACCTTCCGGGAGGACCTCTACTTCCGCGTCGTCGTCTATCCCATCCGCGTCCCTCCGCTTCGCGAGCGGAAGGAGGACATCCCGCTTCTCGTTTACCACTTCATCCGCAAGCACCGGGACAGTAGCGGGGGAGCGGTCGAGGGCTTCACACCCGACGCGCTTGCCCGGCTCGAGCACCACGAGTGGCCTGGCAACGTTCGCGAGCTCGAGAACGCGGTTCACCGGGCGATCGTGGCCGCACACGGTCCGCTCCTGACCGCTGGCGACTTCCCCCTGATCCCCGGAGTCGATTTACCGGCGTTCTCCTCTCGGCCCTCTCCATCCCGGCCGGACCCGCTGGGCGCTCCTCCCGCCCCGAAGGCGGACGCGATGGTTTCCCTTGTCACGCTCGAGGATCACGAGCGCGCGGCGATTTCCCGGGCGCTGGCCTCGGTGAACGGGAACGTCAAGGCGGCCGCGGACCGGCTCCAGGTGGCCCGCTCGACGCTCTACCGGCGGATCAAGGCCCTCCGCATCCCGGCGACCGGGTGATTCCCGCCGGCGGGGCCGGCCGGGCCCCAGATGCGATAACCTCTCAAATTCTGATGTCGACGGAACCTGCCCCCACGTCGGCTGCCTCGTATCACGGCCTGGAACCCGACGAGTTCGTCCGCGCCTTGCGGGTGATGCTCCTGTCCCGGCGTATCGACCACCGGGAGATCCAGCTGAAGCGCCAGAACCAGATCTTCTTCCAGATCAGCGGAGCCGGCCACGAGGCGGTCCAGACCGCCCTCGCCTCGCTCCTGAGGCCCGGGTCGGACTGGCTCTTCCCGTACTACCGGGACCGTGCGCTGTGCCTCGGCCTCGGGATGACCGTTTCCGACATGTTCCTGGACGGGTTCGGGGCCGCTGCCGGCCCGTCGTCGTCCGGCCGCCAGATGCCGTCGCACTGGGGGTCCCGGCGGCTCCGGATCTTCACGACCTCGTCTCCCACCGGCTCCCAGTGCCTCCCCGCGGTCGGCGCCGCCGAGGCAGCCCGATACCTGACCCGTTCCGGGGCGGCGGCTCTCCGTGAGGCGGCAGAAGCCGTGGCTGGCGACGAGATCGTCGTCGTAACGATCGGCGAGGGGGCGACGTCGGAAGGAGAGTTCTGGGAGGCGCTGAACGCGGCGACTAATCTCCGCCTTCCCGTGCTGTTCGTGGTCGAGGACAACGGGTACGCCATCTCGGTGCCCGTCGAGGTCAATACCGCGGGGGGCTCCATCTCCAAGCTCGTCCGCTCGTTCCCGGGCCTCTTCATCGCCGAGGTGGACGGGTGCGATTTCCTGGCGTCCTACGACGCGCTCCGCTCTGCCGCCGCGTACTGTCGCGAGCGGAAGGGACCCGCGTTACTTCACGCCCACGTCATCCGCTCCTACTCGCACTCGCTGTCGGACGACGACCGGCTCTACCGGACCGAGAATGAACGGCAAGAGGATGCGGGACGAGACCCGATCGACCGCTTCGCCGCGTGGCTCCAGTCCGAGCGGATCCTCACGCCCGAGTCGTGGAGCGCCCTCCGCGAGTCCGTGGACCTGGAAGTCCAATCCGCATGCGATGAGGCGGCCCGTCACCCTCAGCCCGGAGAAGCCGAAGTCCTGGAGCATGTCTACTCCGCCGACGTCGACCCTACGTCGGGAGTTTTCGACCTCGAGGATGAGCCGGCGGCGACCGGCGAGCCGACGACGATGGTCGACCTGATCAACAGGACGCTCCGGGACGAGATGGAGCGCGACCCGAGGGTCGTCCTCTGGGGCGAGGACGTTGCCGACGCCTCCCGGCCCGAGGCCCTCTCGGAGTGCAAGGGAAAGGGCGGCGTCTTCAAAGTGACCGCTGGCCTCCAGAAGCGGTTCGGCCCGGACCGGGTCTTCAACGCCCCGCTGGCCGAGGCCAGCATCGTCGGCCGCGCCATCGGGTGGGCCGCTCGTGGCCTGAAGCCCGTAGTGGAGATCCAGTTCTTCGACTACATCTGGCCGGCGATGCAGCAGCTCCGGGACGAGCTGGCGAACGTCCGCTGGCGCTCCGGCGGCCGGTTCTCCTCCCCGGTCGTCGTTCGCGTCGCGATCGGCGGCTACCTCACCGGAGGCGGGCCCTACCACTCGCAGTCCGGGGAAGTCGCCTTCGCCCACATCCCCGGCCTTCGGGTGGTCATGCCGTCGACCGCGCTCGACGCCGCCGGTCTCCTCCGAACGGCCATCCGGTGCGAAGACCCGGTCCTCTTCCTCGAGCACAAGCACCTCTACCGGCAGACCCACAATAAGGGGGTCTACCCCGGGAGGGACTTCTGCGTTCCTTTTGGCAAGGCGCGGATCGTCCGGAGCGGCCTCCACGCGACGCTCGTGACGTACGGGGCGACCGTCCACCGGTCAGCCATCGCCGCGCGGCGACTCGAAGAGGAGACCGGCAAGCGGATCGAGGTGATCGACCTCCGCTCGCTCGCTCCGTACGACTGGAAGGCGGTCGCGGCGAGCGTGAGGAAAACCAGCCGGCTCGTCGTCGTCCACGAAGACTGGCTCACCCATGGCTTCGGGGCCGAGATCGCCGCCCGTGCCGCCGACGAGCTCTTCCCGTGGCTCGACGCCCCGGTTCGGAGAGTCGGGGCGAAGGACGTCTTCTGCGCTTACGCCCCCCGCCTCGAGGACGCGACCCTTCCGCAGACCGAGGACATCCACTCGGCGCTGGCTTCCCTGCTGTCGTGGTGACCTTGCCCGTGCGCCCCCACCGTTTCGCCCGGCCCCTCCTGTCCTCGGCCTTCGCCCTCGGCTTTCTTGGCCTCGGGACCCTGGTCGCCGACCCGCTCGGGGCGATCCGCTGGGCCGGAGAGGTCTCGCTCCGCGGGTCGGGGGCCCGGGAAGAGACCTTCCGCGGCCCTTCTGGAGAGGCGCTGCACACGTGGGTCGCCGGTCCTCTCTCCGGGCCTCCCCCGGTCGTCCTCCTGCACGGCCTGGGGGCCGCGTCCGACTACTGGTCCGCGGTTGCCCGCGCGCTCGTCCGCTCCGGGAGGACCGTCGTGATCCCGGATGCGCCCGGGTCCGGGAAGAGCGAGGGGCCGGGAGCCATCGGCTGGGGGATGACAGGCCGGGTCGCGGCCGTCCGCTCCCTGGTCGAGGCGCTGGGGCTGTCGTCCTTCGACCTGGTCGGCCACTCGCTCGGCGGATGGACCGCCGCCCGATACGCAATGGAGGAGCCCCGGAAGGTCGGCCGTCTCGTCCTCGTCGACTCCGGTGGCTTCTCGGTCCCGCCCGGAGACGATGATTCGGCCTTCCGGCGGCGGCTCGTTCCAATGAGCCGGGAAGAGGGCCGCGATCTCCTCGGCCTCCTCTTCTTCCGCGCGCCGTTCCCCCGCGCCGGCTTCGTGGCCGACGCGATCGCGAGGAACTACTCGTCCCTCCCGGTCGCGTCGACCGTGGCGTCGGTCACGCGTGAGGACCGGCTCGTCGGGCGCGAGCGGGAGCTGCCGGACGGCACGGTCCTGATCTGGGGGGCCTGCGAGACGCTCTTCCCGCTGAAGGACGCCCGCCGGGCCGCCTCGCTGCTCCGGAACGGCCGGCTGCTCGTCATCACCGGGGTCGGGCACGACGGCCCGCTCGAGGCCCCCGGACCTTTCACCGAGGCTCTGTTCGCCGCTCTGGAGGGCCGGCCTCTGAAGACCTCGCCTTGAACGTCTGAATCCTACAGAGGACCCAGCCGGGAAACCCCTCCAGCGGGGTCGACACCGCGATCGCTTCCCCCCCGCGCCCCCACCGCCTCAAGCGCATCCTTCGTGCGGGGGGCCGCGATCAGGATGGTGCGGCCCGACTTAGCTGCCGTCGCGGCGTTCTCCAGCGATTCGGGGGAGACGAGCGACCATGCGAGGACGCGGCGCCCGCCCCCTGACGGCGAGGCGAGCAGGACGTCTACGACCCAGGGGTTCCGCGCCGCCCGAGGGTCCAGCACCACTCCGGCAGCCCGCCTCGCGCGCGGCGCGCAGGGCGTACGCCTCGTCGATCCAGGGCCCCGCCGGGAGGTCGAACAGCCGGTAACAGCGGAGCGAGATCCCTCCTAGGAGTACCGCCCCAAGGAGGGAAAGAAAGAGCAGGTTTCGGGCAGGCCGCTCGTCCCGCCGCTCGACGGTCACTGCGGTCCGCCTGGCTCGAAGGAAATGATGATCGGGATGCTCGTGCTTTCCGCGAACCGTTCATCGAACGCTTCGGCGAGGACTCGCCCGTCGAAGTCGCGCGCAACCGGCTCGCCGGCTAGCGCGAGGAGGGTCGGAGCAAGGTCGAACAGGTTCGCGGACGTGAGCCGCGCACCCGCGCGAATGCCAGAGCCGGTGAGGATGACGAACCCCGAGTGCCTCGGGTCTGGAGCCGCCTCGGGCTCGCGCCCCATCGCGAACTGGACGAGGGCGTCCCGCACGGGCAGAGGGCCGTACCCGACGGGCGCGAAGAGACAGATCGTACGGTCCTTCCCTTCGCGTTCCCTCAGCTCTCCGACCAGCCGGTCGACGAACCGGTAATAGCCGAGGAGCGCTCGAGCCCGGACGTCGGCCGCCCGGCCGGTCGCGCCCCAGTACCCCGATGGTCTCGCCGACGGGCCGTAGATGCGGGCCGGTTCGGCCATCCCTGTCAGAACGAGGGCCGAGACGCTCCCCGGCCCAGTCGGGAGGGCCGCGAGCGCGGCGCCCACCACCGAAAGGTCCCTGGCCGCTCCCGAGAGCGCCCCTGCGCGCTTTCGGTCTTCGGATGGAAGGCCGCGAGGCTCCAGCGACGCTACGAGGACCGGATCGAGGCCGGCCACCCCTAAGCGGAACCTGGCCGCCCGGGCGGCCGTCTCCTCGGGACGTCCATCGACCGCCCCCCCCGGCGTGGCGAACATCCGTTCGGACGCCCAGAGGACGAGCCCGTCCCGCACGGCCGCCGCCGGCCAGCTCAGGACGGCGGCTTCGTGGCCCCGCGCCGCGAGGATCTCCCAGAAGGTCAGGCTCCTCCGCGTCTCGCCGTCGAGAGGCACCGTCGTGGAGAAGGGGAGCGCGCCGAGCGGTTC
>OCZT010001607.1_pt1 | contig 23348 bp, 16 predicted proteins | sample 1539031 | NCBI WGS metagenome assembly OCZT01 (sample SAMEA3539308, study PRJEB22396) | soil metagenome | biome: tundra; feature: field; material: soil | place: USA | collected 2010-05 | depth 0.15 m | reverse complement strand
GCCCAGCGGGCAAGGCACACGGAGAGCCCGGTGCGCGGAGACGCGCACGCCGGGTTCGGCGGGCAGGCCGGGGAAACCCACCGGGAGCAATCCCGGCAGGGCGCCCCGGCCTGACCCAACCAAGGAACGCTACCGCAGCGAACACCACCTCAGCCGCTACGACCCCGCCACCATCGAAGACCTCAACCTCGCCGCATAACCGAAACATCCAGAAAAGAGGCACCTCTTAAAAATATGCACCCCTTCGGCGGCGCACCCTTGGTGTACCGCCGAAGGTCGCCCGTCTCGTGCTCCAGGTGCTTGATCGAACCTCCCCCCCATCGCAGAAGGTTCCCCTGGAGACACCTCGGTACGCTCTGGAACTTCAGAGGCCGGCGATCTAAGCGAAGCCGGACCTGGAAAAGATATCTATCTGCCCGGGAGCCGGTGAATATCTCGAGCAGGGTCTCCGCGCTCTATATCCAGAAACCTATTAGCAAGTACATCTGGCCGGCTCAATGACGCAGGCCTACCGCGACGACGGCAGGCCTGCGTGGATCGGCCCGGGGCTTCCTTACGAAGGGCTGACGCGAGGCATCCCCTCGGCCTAGCCTGATCGTTGCATGATGGAGGCGGTACCGAAAGGCAAAGGGGATGACATTATGTGGGGTGGGATGTCACCCATCGTAAGAGGTGACAATTAGATGACAGCCGCGGGTACGGCGCTCCCAGAACGCGTCGCAGCTGAGATCCGCTCGCTCAGGAAGGGGCGTGGCCTGCAGTCACCCGATCTCGATTCACGACTCGGCCCGCTCATGCGCGAGCTGGCGGCCGGCGGGGATGCGGCGGCTCGCCGTCAGGCCCTATTGACCGAGGTTAACCGGTGCTGCGGAGAGCTTCTTGGTGATCACCGCACGGCCATCGAGGCGAGCTTGGCGCTATCAAAGGAGACGATGCAGGATCCCTACTTCGGTGGCCGGGTGAGCTGGCTGGCCAGCCAGCTCAAGCGTGACGACCGGACTGCCCTGCGCCGTATCGATGAGGCCGAGCAGCGCCTAGCCGAGGTGATCGCGACTGAGTTGCGGCGCCGCCGCGGCCGAACCGCGGTGACACCGGACGGCTGGTACGTCGAGGAGCTCCGGACCTTGCTCCGGCTGGACAGCGAGATCATGGAATCGCGCGAGGATCGCCGCATCGTATCCACCCGCGAGAACCTGACAGAAGTGATGGCATGGTTTGACATACCTCGCAGCTCCGATCAGCCGAGACCAGATTTGCAGGCCGAAATCCTGTACGGCGGGCGCCTTGTCCGCAAGGAACAGCCGGCCCGTAACCGATTTCACCTCATGGTCCAGTTGCCTAACCCACTCCAGCCTGGGCAGGAACACGAGTACGGTTTGGTCTTGCGGATGCCACAGGACATGCTGCTACATCCCCATTACCTCCTCACCCCGGAATGCCAGTGCAACAAGTTCGATCTCAGGGTTCGGTTCGACGCTGATCGGCTGCCCGCCTGGGTACGCCGGGTGGATGGCGAAACTGTCCGTACGTTCGATAATGCGCAGCCAGCAGGGGACCTACTGGTTCCCGACGCGGCCGGAGAAGTCCGAGAAGAGTTTCGCGACCTGACCATGTATCTGGGCTACGGCATCCAATGGCAGCCCTCCGGATGACAATCGAGGCAAGACGCGGCCCACCGGGTATGCAGGTGGCCTCAGCCGGACGGCTGGCCCACCTGCGTGCTTCCCGCAGGTGGGCCAGTCAGGTAGCCAGGAGCCGCCTCGATAACGAGGATCTCGGTTACCTTGCCAGAACACCCTGATTAAAACAGCCATGCGGCCAGCACTGAAGTGACCGCGGTGAGAATGAACATGATGCCGTGCACCTCCATCGTCGGGTGTCACCTCCCGTCCCTGCCCCGCCCGGCCCCGGTAACTGCGGCAAATACACTTAGGACCACGTCGGCAGTCGACCTAACGGCCGTAACGCCATCCCAGCTCTGTATCGCCCGACGGGAATTCGCCAGCGAACGACGGCGAACACGGTACATTGCGCGGCGCGCCTGAGGTGCGGCTCCACCGGGCGGCGAGTTTTTCGCCAGGTGATAAGCAGCGAAGGCACGGCAGGGACTAGCTGACCGTCTTGGGAGGTGAGATGGCTCGCAGCAAACGCGCGGAGCCCTATCTGCCGCCAGGTCCGGCCCGGGATCTGGTGGACCTGTTCAAACGGCTCCGCGATTCCAGTCAGCTGCGCATCGGGCAGATCGCGAGCAGGACGGGTTACGCGCCCGGCCATATCAGCGAAGTGCTGCGCGGCTGGAAGACCCCTAGCCCGGACGCCGCCGCGAAAATCGCGCAAGTGCTCGGCGCAGATGACCGCGTGGTCAGGCGAGCTCGCCAGCGAGCAGAGGACCTGAAGGAGTGGAAACGCGATAATTCAAGGAACCGTCCACGGCCAAGCACGCCTAAGGAAGTGCCGGACTCCCCCGGTCGGCATGCGCTGGAGATCGAACTCGCCCGCGCGATCGCGCACTACGCAGAGGTGAACGGTCAGCGTGACATCGCCGGACGGCTTCTCGCCGTCCTGGGAGCAGCCGCTGGAGAAAGTATCGCGAGGCTGCCCATACATCAACAATTGAGCAGCCCGGATATTGCGCTGAATATTGTCGAGGGTGACCTTTTCGATCAGGATACGCATCTTGCCGTTGGTTTTAGCGACACCTTCGACACGTCGATCGTGGATGACCGCATCATCCACAGTTCAAGCGTCCAGGGCCAGCTACTCCGCCGGGTCTACCACGACGATCAGGATCGACTTGATGAGCAACTCGCAGCGGCGCTGACTGGGGTCTCTCCTGTACTGGTCGAGCCGCGGCGCGACAAGCCCTACGGAAAGCTGGCTCGCTACCCGCTTGGCACCGTCGCTGTTCTCGGTGAACCGCGTCGCCTGATCTTCGCCATCGCTTACGCCAGGATGGGAAACGACCTGGTAGCACGCGCTCCCGTGGAAGATCTGTGGCATTGCTACACGAGACTATGGGAGACCGTATATGGCCGTGGCCAACGCGGAGCGCTTTCTGTTCCGCTCATGGGTTCCGGGCTGGCCAGGATAGACACGCTTGACCGCGGGAACCTGCTACGACTTATCCTGCTATCGTTCGTGGCATTTTCCCGGCTCCGGCTCATTTGCCATGAACTGCGGATCGTGATTTCTCCTGGTGACGTCGAGCGAGTCGACCTGGCGGCCCTGAGGGATTTTATCCAGACTCTCTAGGCATTGACTGGAGTCCCCTCCTCGGATTATGACTTGACTCGTGACTGGCGAGTGTAGGCGTCCAGTCCGAGAAACCTGCGGGTCCCGCGCCAGTCTGTTCCCATATCGTCCACCGCGCAGCCGGCCACCTTCAGGCGCTCCACGATTTTGCCGATTGCAGTATCCGACCCGTCGAAGTGAATGATATTAAACCCGGCCAGGTCGGCAATGCGGCGAATGCGGCCGACCTGCACGATGATCGTCTGGTGACGGTAAGCGCTCAGCGCCATGCCGAGCTCGATAAGCACGTTGGGGCGTGGCTGCATCACCTGCGAGGTCTCGTCGTCCGAGTCGCCGGCCTCGCGCAGCGCCGGATGCAGGGTGACGATGTCATCCGGGGTCAAGACGGCTAGAACCGCCTGTGCCTGTCCGGCCGACAGGCCCGTGGTGACGACCTCGTTCAGGTTCGGAAGGGTGCTTCCGGTCGCCGCGACCAGAGGTTCCCACTCCAGAGGCGACAAGTCGAGCGCGCGCAGCAGCTCGAACATGGTCCTGCGGACCTCTTCGTCGCGTCCGTAGATGACGAATACCTTCCGGCGGATGTCCTTCGTGTCCGGCGTGGACCGGCTCGCGGGCTGGCCTTTCACGACGCGGGCCTGATCTGCCGCCGCGGCGAAGCCGGGTTCCCGTACTACCAGCCGGAGCTTGGAGTGCCGTTCCGGGCTGACCAAGGTAATGCCGTCATCGTCCCAGCGCGCCAGGCCCGCCTGGTGGAATCGTTCGACCATGTCAGCCAGCTCGGCGGCGGTAAGCTCGTCGCGTATGTCCCTTGGGAGCGCCTGGTAAAGCTCCCCGAGATCATGAGAGCGTGCTGTGACCGCGTCCAGAAGCCTGGCGTGCAGCACTAGCTCGCCCGGGGTTATCTCGACTCGGTGGATCGAGAACAGTAGCGCGGCCACTGCGCTCAGGACCGCCACCGGCAGGTGGTCGACCGCCATATGCTGCATCACGACGGTCGAGACGGTGCCGGCGAGCACCGCTTTCGCCGTCGCGGGAAGCAGATCGATACGCCAGCCGCCGGTGCGGATCTCGTAGGCCGGCACCGGCACGGCGTGCGCGTCGAGCAGGCAGCGCACGGTCAGGGCCAGATTCTCCTCATCGACAGCGAGGAGTTCAGCAAGATCGGTGATAAGTGCGGAATCGATGGCGACCATACCGGCCGCCGCCGGCCGCGCGGTAATAGTGTCAGTCAGCCACTGATCGAAATCCATGGTGTTATTCAACAGCATCCTGATCCAGGACATGCCAGGCGCCAAATACGTGGTTGAGCATGAGGTTGAACGCCACGGCGTTATCACGGATCAATGTGCCGCTAACGGCGAGCCTGTCGCCGTGACGCCGGCGCAGGCGCTCCACGAGGAGCGAAACGCCGGCCTTGCCGCCGGCAAAGACGAAACGGAAACCCGGGACGCGATCGACGGCGAACGCGACCATGTCCAGTTCCGCTGCGCCGACGCCCTCTAGCGGCACCAGCGCCATCCGCACACCAGCCCCCTGGCGGAACCAGTCATCGACGTGCCAGGCCACCGGCAGGTCCATGAGCACGAAGACCGGCTCTACCCGTCGCAGCCTGGCGGCTGTCGCTTCTCCAGCCAGGGTGTAATGAGTAGTCAGCACCAGCAGCGGCACATGACCAAGCAGGTCCTGACACTGACGGGGAGTAGTCGAGGACGGCAGCAGGCCGAGCCTGACGACGGCCGATCCGTCAGGGGCTCGGGCGTGCGCAAGCAGGGCGACCAAGAGATCCGGCAGCATGACGCCGGGCGGGATGGCGAACTGCTTCTCGGCGACCCGCCGGGATAGCCACACGCAGCATGCGTGAGGCTCGCCGTCGGCGTCGCCGGCGACGAACGCGGACAACGACGTCTGCGCCGTCGCCAGATCGATGATCTCGGCAGGAAGCCGTTCCCGCAGCACCACCTTCTGCCGGTCGAATTCCAGCCCGTCGTCGACGACCGGGCGCCGGCCGGTCACGATGTTGAGGCGTTGCGCAAGTCCGGCGTCGGCTCGCCCGACTGCTTCGGTGAGCGCATGTGCCACCTGCTCCTGCTCGGTCCAGGATACCGACGGCAGTCCGGCGCCAGCCAGTACGGCGCACGTCCGTTCATAACATTGCCGCAGCAAGGCCTCCTCGTCGAGCTCAGCTGCCTCCTCGGGCCATCCGGCGGCTCCGCCGGCCTCCTCGAAGGCAACGAGCCGCTCATCGGGCACCCCGCCGCGAACCGGAAGACGCTGCCTGGATATCTGGCCGAAGCCAAGCTCTAGCAGGTCGAAGACCCCTGCCGGGGCCATGCAGCAGCGCAGGACGGCCGCGGCCGCCGTCCCGCGGTAGCGAGGTGGCGTATCTGGGCCGCCGCCGAGCGCCAGGCCGCGCTCGAGGTATCCCAGGTAGACCGGGTTGTCGCGAAGTATCGTCCTGGTCTGCTCGATGCCCGCGACCGGCGCTGACAGGGTGGTCGCGAACAGTTCGTGCGTCAGGCGAGAGCTGTCGACCAGCCCGTGGAAGAGTTCCTTGAGCGCATGCGGCCGCGTTCCCCGCTGGGCCAGCAACAATACCATCGCGCTGACCAGGCCAAACCCGCTCGAAGCCTGCAGTTCATGATGCAGGCCCTCGTGGGTCTCAACCATCAGCTGCTCGTCGCCGTCCCGGATGCTGTCCAGGGCGAGTATCCAGGCCCCTGCGCCGTCATAGCCGCCGAGCAGTCCTTGCCGCAAGGTTTGCGCCAGCCCGCTTCGCGCGCAGGAAAACACGACACGGTGCGGCTGGTCTCCGCTCATCACGTGGCGCCGCGCTGGTCAAGCACATGCCACGTACTCAGCACCAGGTTCGCCGCATGCTCTTGAGCGACAGGCTCGTCGGCCCGATCCTCGACCTCGACGCGGTCAGGGTGGCGCTGGCGAAGCTGGTCGACGAGGACATAGGTGCTGGTTTCGCTGCCGATGCGGAGAAAAATGAACGGATGCTGCCTGCCGATGGCGAACGTCGCCAGGCCCAGGCGTCTCCCGGACCGCTCGATCGACGACGCGCAGATCCGGACCGTGGCCCCCTGGCTGATCCAGTGGCCGACGTGGCGGCCCACGGGCAGGTCCATCAACACGAAGACCGGCTTGACCATCTGCAGCATGGCCAGCGTATCCGCGTGCCGCGCCAGCGTGGCATGCGTAGCGAGCACGACGAGCGGGGTGTCGCCGAGCGCGAGCTGACACTGCTGCGGTGTGGTGCCCGGCGGCATGAGGCCGACGCTGACAAACGGGCCGGCGCCGGAACGATTGACCAGGGCCGGCACTATCTCGGGCAACTCCGTGCCGTCCGGGAAGGCGAATTGCTTGCGTACCACCGCCTGGTCAATCCAGAACGCGCAGGCGAAACGGTTACCGCGGTCATCCTGGGCCTGAAATGCGGCGAGGTCGCCGGCGGCCGCGAGCCGCACCGGAAGGCGCTCGCGCAGCACGATCCGCTGACGTTCGAGGTCGAGGGTCTCCTCGTGCAGGGGACGCCTTTCCCGGACGAGCACAAGATGGCCGGCGAGTCCGGGATCTGCGGCGATGACCGCCGAACGGGCGGCCTGCGCGAGCCGGGACTGGTCCCTGGAGCCAACCGATGGCAGCCCCGCACGGTCGAGTACGGCGCAGACGTGCGCATAACACTGCGGCAGCAGGATTTCCCCCTCAAACCGGTGCAGCCGGTCCATCGCCTCCGGGTCCTCCGGCAGCCGGCGCCGGGAGCCAGGTCCCGGGTCGCCGCCGCGATCAGGGCAGCGCTCGAGCAGGTCGGTGAAGACCGGCCGCCACGAGGCCGGACCGCCAAGCCGTTCGAACGCCGCCAGGCGCCGGTCCGGGCCGTCGCGATCCGGATCCAGATCCCGGCGGGTCAGGGCGCGGAAGCCCCGGGTGAGCAGACCCAAAGTCGCAGCGGGCCGCATGCAGACACTCAGCACGGCGGTCATCGCCGCGTGGTGGAACTGCCAGAACTCGGCGTCGGCGGGGTCGACGAGCGCGAGCCCCCTGGAAAGGTAGCCCAGGTAACGCGGATTTGCGGCCAGCAGGTCGTAGGCCCGGTCAATACCATCGGTGGTGGCGGACAGGGCGGTAGCGAAGATTTCGTGGGTCTGCCTCGACTCCTCCACCATGACGCGGAACACCTCACCGAGGGCATGAGTACGGAAACCCCGGCTGGACAGCAGCCAGGCCATGCTGGAGATGAGCCCCCAGCCCGATGAGATCTGCAGCTCGTGATGCAGCCCCTCATGCAGCTCAGCCATGCGCTGCTCGTCGTCGCTGCTGATGCTGGCCAGCGCAAGGCTCCATGCTCCAGCACCGTCGTAACTGCCGAGCGACCCGAATTGCAGTACCGAGTCCAGCCCCAGCCCGGCACATCGGAACATGCTGTCATCCGCCATCACTCGCTCCATCCGCCGCCGGTCCTTCCGGCCTGCCTGCCAATATCGCAGCCGTCGCCCGGACAAAAATCAGAGTCATTATCTCGAACGAACCGTGGTGATCCCTGTACCGAAAGCCTCCTGCATCGGCACGCCCCGGTCAGGCGCCGGCATGCAGGTAGCCGGCCCACAGGAACGGCGTAGCTGGGTACTTTCTGCGGCGGGCGTGGTCGCGCAGGAATCCGCTGGCATAGGCTCGCGGTGGCGCCGATCCGTTCTTGATCCGCCCTGCCTTGCAATAGTTCCCTGATCCGGGCGTTGCCGGCGGGCAATAAAGCACCGGGTAAATGCGTCGATCGCGGTATTCAGATCCCGGTCATCGGCCGCGCCATGATATCTCGCCCAATGCAGCCAGCCGCCGATATGAGCGATCTCCATATTGGCTCTGTCGCTGCTGGCCAACTCGGCAAGTCGGCGCGCCTCCTCGAGAACCCCCGGTTCAAGTACGGGCGTGAAATCCCCGGTAGTGACGGCCCGTTCCAGGCGGGCGTGTATCGCGGCGAACAATTCTTCCCATTGCTCCACAGCGACCGTCCCTGACAGTTGGCCTGATCACATCTTATCTTTCGGCGGCATTACCGGATTCACCCGGCTGGCGAGCCTTACCCTGGCGAGTAGCCTGGCGGCTGATTCATACTCGCTGACCGGGACGCAGGGCAGGACTTGCGCCCCTGATCGCGTCCAGCACTGGCCCGGCAGCGGGTCGAGCGAATCAGCATCGCCCAGGTCATGATCGGCCGGTAGCAGCACCGGGACGCTGGCATTGGTGCTGGCGTGCCGGGACGGGTGTCCGAGGGGGTGGAGGCGAGCATCGGCGGCCAGCAGCCGCCTGGTCTCGGCGTGCGCTTGCCTGGCGAGCTGCGGCGACCATCCCGCGAGCGCGTCCAGGGCGAGGACGGCGGTCATCGGGTGGGGGCGCATAGCAAGCGAATGCGGGGCCGCATCCGGGATCCCTGTCAGCAGCTGGCGCAGGGGGTGGCAGGCGATGGCGGCGGCGGCCCGGCAGGTTCCGATGTCGCTGAAGATGAGGACGCCGCCCTCGCCGGCGTCGATGTGCTTACCCGGGCCGAGGCTGAAGACGGCGACGTCGCCCAGGCTGCCCGCCTGTTGCCCGTCTAGGCTGCAGCCGAATGCCTGCGCGGCGTCTTCGACGATGCCGATGCCTGGCAGAAGGCTGCGGAGGGCGGGAATGTCGGCACAGATGCCGTGCAGGTGGCAGGCGATGACAGCCCGGGTCCGCCCGGTGCGTGCCTTCGCCGCGGCGGCTGGATCCAGGGTCAGGGTCGCGGGGTCCATGGCCACACCGACCGGGACTGCTCCCAGGCTGGTGATGGCGGCGAACCCGGAGGGCCAGTCGATCGCCGCGCAGAGCACTTCGTCGCCGCGCTGAACCCCGATCACCTGCAGGCCCACGCGAAGGGCGTAGGTGGCAGACGGCATGAGCAGTGCGGGCCTGCCTCCGATCAGGCTGCTGAAGGCGTCCTCGGCGGCGGCGATGGCCCCGCCGCCAAGCACCGAGCTTGTCGGCGTGGCCGGGGCTGTCGCTTCCCAGCGGTCCAGGGCGCCGCGCACCTGCCTGATCCAGTCACAATCGGGGTGCGCGGCGCCGCTATGGGTGATGCTGAGCAGCGACTCATCCATGGCCGCTGAAAGCGTGATCGCCGCCAAGTGCGGCCAGGCGGCTGCGCATGAGGCTGACGTCGACCCCACCGGAGCCTGTCCGGTATGGCTGCAAGTAGGTGGGCAGCTCATAGCTCTCGCCGAGCCGGCTCGCGGCGACCCAGGGCCATGCGTCCGCGTGCCGCGCGCTGAGCAGGGACGAAAGGGCGGAGTATTCGGCCGCTGGTGTCCAGTCGCTGCCGATCCAGCCGTCCAGGGCATCGCGGACATGCTGAGATGTGACCACGGTGCTTGACGCCCGCAGCGCCTGAACATAGGCAGCTTCGATCAGTTGCACGGCGCTGCGCCCGCTGAGCACGCCGCCGACCGCGGTGTAGTCGGTCATCACTTGAGGCAAGTCCCCTTCCAAGGTGATCCCGAGCCGCCTGGCGTGGATGGCCATGATCTCGACGAGTTCCGCGGCCGACGCGAACAGCACCGGCAGGACCGTGAACCTGGACAGCGCCGCGTCGTCGAGCTGCATGGGAACGTTGGTGGTGGCCACTACCGTGATGCCGGTCTGCTCGCCGGTATCACCGAGGAACTCGAACAGCGAGGCCCGCATGTTCTGGTGGACCTCGCTGCTTCGCGCCATATTTCCCCGCGCGCCTAGCCCGACCTGATCGGCTTCGTCGATGAACAGGACCAGGGGGGCCATCGCGCGCAGGATCTGGTTGGCGCGAGCCATGTTGCGTTCGGCGACGCCGACATACTCGTTGAGGATCTCGCCGTAACGGACGGCCGGGACGTTCAGCGCCGCCGCGATCGCCGTGGCCGCCAGCGTTTTACCCGTGCCCGGCGGCCCCGCCAGGAGGATCCGCAGCGTGGTCCGGCCCGCGCGCTGCGCGTCGGCCAGCGCGAGGCGGACCGCAGGCAGCCCGGCGACATCTTCGGTAAAGCTGGCCCGGGATGGCATCAGCTCCAGGGTGCCGCCGCTAGTGTCCCGGATGGCGGTCGCCTTGAGGTCCGCGATCTGCTGCGGCGTGACCGGGCTTCCCGGAGTGCTCGCCAGCCGCATCTCGTGCAGATGCAGGTTCAGCAGCCCGCCAGCCCGCCGTCCGGCTTCCTCCTCGGATAGCGAGCTGGACAGATACAAGCGGGCCGTGGTGGCAGCGCGCGCTGCCCGCCGCGCGAATATGGTGAGCTCGGCCTGGTCGGGTGGCCCGATATGGATCGTCCGGATGCCGGGCTGGCGGGCCAGCCTCGGAGTGATCCCGCCGCCGCGGTCAATCAGGACAAGGCGCAGGCCGGCTTTATGCCAGGCGGTGTCCGTGGTCAGGGTTTGCAGCTGCTCGCACAGCAGCGATACCTCCAGGGTCATCCGGTCGGCGTCCAGAACGCCGTCGGCGTAGTCGAAGGCGAACATGGCGGGCTTCGCGCCCGCCCGCAGGTCAGCCAGGACCTGCCGGACCACCTGGGCCGGATGGTCGTCAGCGTCCGCGCTCCGGATCGCGACAGCCTCGTCTGCGGCCAGGGTGCGATAACTGCTGACCCCCTCGGCCATGCTGTAACGGACGTAGCCCATACCGTGGTCCGCGCAGTAACCATGCAGGAACGCGGCCAGGCGACGTGACTGGCCGCCCTCGGTAACGAGGAAGTCGTTCACTCCGGCGCCGGTCAGCAGAACCTGGACTTGCGAACGACGAGCCTCCTCGAGTTGCTGTTCCAGCCTGAGGCTGCGGCGCAGCGTTCCGGCGGAGGTATACGCCGGAAGCTGCGCCAAGTCCGCGATGGTCATGACCCGCCTCCGCGCCGCATTCCGCGAGAGCGCTGGCTGGCCTCAGCCGCACTGGCAGGCGAGAAAAGACGATGGTCCCGCGAGGAGAGCGCAGCCTGGCCGGCGTCCGTTACCGTGGCCCGGGCCAGGATCGGGTCACCGCGGGACACGGCGTTGCTGAACAGCTCTCCCCCGGTATAGGAGCCGTGATGGCGCTGCTTCCTCCCGGTGAGGACGACACCCCGCCTAGCGACGGCCTCCTCCAGTTCACGCTGGCGGTTTCCGCAGGTCTCGTCGACCAGCCCGGCATGATCGCACTCAATAGAGCCGCCGTCATGGATTCTGAGCAGCATGACCTCGTTCGCATGCCGCAACTCCACGCCAGTCGCCGTCGGACCTCGGCACAGCGAGACCGTGTACCGGAGCTCGGCTCCGGCCTCGGCGAAGGCATCCGCCGTAACGTCACGCGTAGCGCCATCGATCTCGGAACTAGCGGCGGCCATCGCGTCGGCAAGTTGGACGCGCGCGGCTAGCAGCTCCGATCGGTTACCCGCCTCGTTCTCCAGCCCGGCCAGGATGTCGCATGCCCGGGCAAAGGGAGCGGGCGCCAGCGTGCTGAGAATACCGCTGACCTCTCCATTCGCGAGCAAGCCCTGGAGGGAGGGCAGATCGATCCGCCCCGCATCCAGGACCGCGTTCACCTGGGCGAAGTCGATCGCCGAATCGAGCGCGATATTGAGCCGCTGATTAACAAGCTCGCGGCAGGCCGCGCTTATCCTCGTCGATGCCGTCACGCGGGTACTCATCTGATCCTCCTGCAGCTATGCGACTGGAATGAGATGCTGACCGGCACCTGGCCCTCGGGTGAGCAGCGCCATGACAGCCGGGAAACGGCGTTCATTCGGTCTCATCGAATTCCGCCGCCGGCAAGCCGACTATGGGGGCCGTCCCGGTCGCGGCGGCACCGGTCACCGGGCCGGCACCGGTCACCGGGCCAGCCGGAGGAATGATGTTGATGACCGGGGTAACTGGCGTGCCTCCCGGCGCAGGCACCGCGGGATGGCCTTGCGCGGGCCAGCCTGGCGTTCCTGACGGAGCGATGCCCGCTGACCCGCCGCCTGCGGGATTTCCGGCCGGGCTGCCTGCCGGATTTCCAGCCGGGCCTCCCGGCGTCCCACCCGGGGTTCCCCCGCCTCCCGGCGCCGGTCCGCCTGGACTAGCCGGGGTCGGCGCCGCGCCGCTGGTGAGCTGTCCGCTCACCGGCGCGTTCATGCGGGCGAAGCGGCTGAGGATTCTCCGCACCGCTTCCTCGTCGTGCCCATGAGCGACCAGGACTTGGGTGAGCTCAGCCATGAACCGGGCATTCGCCTGCTGCAGGGCGCTAGTTGCTCGCTGATGTTCCTGGCGGGCCCGCTCGCGCCGGAAGATGGCGAAGTAGAGCATCGCCAGTTCACCACCGAGGACAGCCGCCTCCGACAGGGGAATCTCGATGAAGGCCAGGGCGGCCGCACTGAGCCTGTCCACTTGCTGAGCGTGCGCCAGGTTGGCTTGCGCCTGGGTGACGGCCGCCTGATCTAGGGTGATCACCTGCTGGCCGACTCGCGGCTGAGCAGACTGATCCGCCTGAAGTGTCAGCTCGGCGGCGGCGATCTTCGCCGCGCCGGAAGGGTACGAACGGTTGGGCGCGATCACGGCCATGTAGGTGGCGACACCGACCGCCAGGATGGCACCCCCGACCATGACCACTCGACGGAAATACGGCGTGGCCGAATGGAGCAACTGGTGACGCGCGGCGCCGAGCATCATGATTGAGCCGACGGTGATTCCGAGCACGGCCAGGCAGGCCAGGCCGAGCGGCAGGATCATGGTCCCCGAGGGATGCAGGCCGCGGAAAATCAGGTAGTCCAGGGCGATCCCCAGGACGAACACGGCCAGGAAGAAGATCAGCCCGATCAGCACAAGCAGCCGGTAGGCGGCAGACGGCAGTTTGTTGTCCCGGTAGCTGGACAAGTGGTGCTGCACCTGCTCCACACACTCGTCATGACGGCGCTTACCCTCAGCGGCCGCATGCTCGAGCGGCATCTGTTTCTTGGCTATGTAACGGAGGTATTCGCGCAAGCCGGCGCGGTCCGGAGAATTACTCCAAAGGAGCTCGGCCTGTTGCTGCGCGGCCAGCGCATCCCGCTTTCGCTGTTCCTCATCAGCCCCGCGTGCGACAGCGGCGGCTTCCCGCCGCGCCATCGCCTTGCGGATTGGATCTACCAGCGCCGGGACGCCGAGCAGGATGATAAGCAGTCCCGCGCCCACGACCATCCAGATCATGGCGTTGCCGCCCCGGCATGAACCCACTGACTGATAGCCTGAGCCGCGTCCTCCGGGCGGATCACGGTGACTTGGCCGACGTCCAGCCGCTGCATTTCCTGCTTGAAGTGATCCAGGAGCCCCTGGCAGTAAGATGCACTTCCGTTGTCGCAGGCCTGCACGATGAACAAAGGCGCGCCGTGAAAGGACCCGGCCAGTTGCGGAGTGACGTTCTCCTCCAAATCCGATGCGAGCAAATATGAATGGTTCCCGGCCGGCGGCACCGTGAGGAGCAACGCCGACACGCACGCGCTGATGCCAGACCAGCTGGCCGCGTTCTGGTCAAGCGGAAGGGACCCGATCGTGCCCGATGCCCCGGCCGCTGCCCCGGTCGTGGCCTTACGGTCATCGCTGACGGTCTGGTAACCCTGAGACCAGACCCGCAGCCGGCCGACGTAACCGGCGGAGCCCGGCGCCGGTCGCGCCACGGTCAGCCCGTGGATGCCAGGTACCTGCACGTTGCGCGTGAACGCGCTCATAGTGGTGGAAAATGAGTAGGTATCGACTTGGCGGACCGTTAGGTTGACGCTTGGCTGTCCCGCCATGGCGGCGTCGGTGACGAGCTGGCTCTGCGCGGCCAGGCTGGCCAGGGACTGGGACAGGTCACTGCGGATGGCCGGAGCGAACGACGGAATCAGCGACAGCGTCGGATCGATGCAGGCTCCCAGCGACAACGCCCCGGCTGAGGAAAGGTCCGTTCCCGGCTGGCCCGGCACGCTCGCAGCCGATGGCTGTCCCTGCGATTCCGGCGCTGATCTAGCTGCGAGCGAGCGTCCGACGAGCAGGGCGAGCACGGCCACGACGCACAGCGCGCCGACAGTCACGGCCATCGTCCTGCCATGCCCGCTCCTGCGACGTGGCGGAGGATCCCACCCATCGAAGTTGATCATCGCGATGCCCCCTTGTGCTGTCGCGGCAGCCAGGATTCCGCCGGTCCAGACATGTATTCGCTGTTCCTGCGGGCTTTCCGGCTCGTGGAGCCGTCGCCGTGAAAGGCCACTAGCCGGGCCAGGTGCAACGAGGGCTCAGCAGCGTGCCGTTTTATTAACTTCAAGCCCACCGGCGGATAGCCGAAGGAGCACAGCCCTCTGGGGCCTGACCTGATCTTCCCCGACGACGAAACGCCGCAAAAGACAAGCAAGAGGACATCCCGCGGGGCTAGATGTCATGCTTAGGGCAAGGTGTCAGTTAGTTGACAACCTCGGGTGCTGTCGTCGGCGGCGCTGGCCCGCGTGGTGCTGACGCAAGGCCGGCGCCGGTGTCACGGAGCAGCCTTGTGGTTACCGGGACCCCGCCGGTAGGTACGCAGGTCGGCGAAGCGGCTGAGGTCGAGCCAGTCCACCGCCGAATCGTCAACCGCGCAGCCAGCTATTTCCAGTCGGCTCAGCACCTTTTTGATCGCCTCGGCAGAGCCGTCAAACCTGATCACGTTCAGGCCGGCCAGGTCGCTCAGCGGCCGCATGCGACCGACCTCCACGATCACGGTGTTATGCGGATAGGCCATCAGGGCCAAGCCCAGCTCGAACAGCACGTTCGGCCGCGCCTGCCCGGCGCGGCCTTGTTCTTGCGGGATGTCGTCGGCGAGGAATAGGTCGGAGTGAAGCTCGACGATGTCATCGGGGCTGAGCAGGACGAGCGTCGCCTGCGCGAGGCGCGGCGCCGCTGCCACGATTTCACCGAGCCGCGGTGTCGCGATGCCGGTGGCCTTGACCAGGCTTTCCCACTCCAAGGGCCGCAAGTCGACGGCGCGCAGCAAATCGTAGAAGCGATTGGCCAGGCTGGTGTCACGGCCGTGTACCACGAACACCCGTCGCTTGACGTCATCGATGCTGGTGGCTGGCTTCTCCGTGCTTGCTGACGCGGCCTGTCCGGCCGACGCCGGCCGCGGGGAGACACCGGCGGTATCCGGGGCCGGCCCGGCCTGCATGGTCTGGTCCAGTTCTTCGGCGGCGAGCTCGCGGGCGCGGCGGGTCTGGCCGAGGTCGGTCCGCAGATACTTGAGGTAATCCTCAAGCTGCTGCGTCAGCCATCGCGCCAGCGCCTGGTCCGCAGAGAACAGGTCGGTGGCGCCTTCGCCGGTGCCGCGGCCGACCGCGACATCGAGGTTGCCGCGCGCGATGGAGACCGTGTTGCTCAGGGCTTCCAGGTCAGCCTCGAGTGCGTTCAGGCGGACCTCTTCAGCCCGAAGCCGGCTGAGCCGGGAACGAAGCAATTCTGCCTTACCGGGGTGAGGAGCATCTGGTGCCAGCGCGACGCTCAGCTCAGCCAGCATCCCATTGACGTCGCCGCGACGCTGATCGCGACCCCAGGAATCGAGCAGCCTGGCCTCGTACCGCAGCTTCGCCATGTGCAGCAGGTACCTGGCGAACGGGGGTAGGTCAGTCGTCCCGTCCGACCATGCCCATGCGCTGAGCTCGTCGTCACGATCCGAGGCCGCAATGATGACAATTTCCCGGATGCTGCCTGTGTCCCCAGGACGCAGGTCCCACACCGCGTAACCGGCGCTGGTCGTGGTTCCCGACCGCCACCACTCCCGCGCCCTGTCCTCCCGGTAAGGCAGAAGTGGCTCGAGGGACTGGCCCAGTACCGCAGTCGCCGCGACCGTGCCGCTGCCGCCGACCGGTGCACGGGCCAGGAACAGCCGGATTTCGCCGAGCGCGGCATCAGAGCCTGGTGCGCTGACCTGCGACCATATCTGCGCGCACTCCACCCAGCCCAGCGGGCGTTTTGACGGCAACCCCATGATCTGCGGCCGGGTAGCCGACGGCCGGCGGAGCCCTTTCGGCGCCGGCTGCACCAGGGCCACAGACAGGTTCATCACGTCGTCCACCCGGCGCAGCACGGCTTGCCGGGTGGCATCGGGGCTTTCCTGGGCGGCTGCGACTCCGTCCGGGCGAAGGGCAGCATCTGTCTCGGGCGGCAGCGCAGGTGCCACGATGCCGGGGATCGGCTCAGTCATCCCCAGCTGGCCGCGGCAGGCGGACCATAGCCGCCTTAGCTGCTGGTGGGCCGTTTCCGCCTGCGGGCCATCGAGGGGGGAGAAAACATGGATGACAAGTTCTTGATCAATGACGGGAACCGTCACCGGCACCTCCGGAGCGTCTGGCTCACCCGCGCAATCTACCGTCTTAGCCATTGTCCCGCCCTTCTAGGGTGAGAGGTTTTATGATCGCGCGGTTTGTATACGGGCGCAGGTCACGGGCCGATATGAACATATGGTGCCCATATCTGCGGTCGTCCTGGATTGCGGGCACGCAGTCTGGCCACGGCCAGGTGGATGGCCTCGGCGGCTCGGGTGGAGTCGGGAACCTCGCCCTGGTTAAGCGTCTGGTACACATCGCTGGCGACCTGGGGAGCCAGACGGTCATAGATCGACCAGAGGGTGGCGATGACATGCCGGTAGCCCGCGACCTGGAATGCCGAGGCGAGGTGGATAGCTTCGTCGGACAACTGCGGAGAGCCGGTGAACGTCTGGCAGGCGGAGAGGAAGGCGAGGTCGGAGCCGGCTAGCAGCCGGCTTGCGATCTGCCGGATCGGCAAGGGGCCGTCGGAAAGCAGAACCGAGCTGGCGGATGGATCGGCGAGGATCCTGCCGTCCGTGGCAAGCGAGATGTACCCAGTCATGCTCAGCCATGGATGCGAGCACCCGGTTCCTGGTGGCAAATTCGCTCTCCAGCGTGAAGGCGTCAGGCAAACACGCTTGTATGCGCCGGATCTCGGCCGGAACGCTCCTCAGTAGCGGGGCCCCGGGAGCATCAGGGACGCCGACGAGAAGCTGGCCGCGCGCCAGTTCGGCTCGCGGCTCCCGCGCGCGTATCAAGGCGCCGAGCGTGGCGGTGTAAGAAGAGATGACCCGCTCGGGGACGGCGGCGTGCTCGGGTCCGTAGAATCCCGCTGCGTGCACAGGTAGCAGGGAAAGAACGCCAGTCGGGCACCACCACAGGCGGTGCCCCCGGGCGGCGTCATGGCCGGTGAGGTCGGGTCGTTCGTTAAGGTTGAGCGCATCGAGGACAGGGCGCGCTACCGCAGCCCAGAGCCAGCCCAGGATCCCGGCGAGTGCCTCAGCGGGCGCATCGACCTCGCCGCCGGCGGCCATATCCAAGGCCGCGAGCATGTTGTTCACCTGGCTGGTGATCTCGTCATAACCGAGCGCAGGAAGCGGTATGACCCGGACACCGTCGTTGTCTACTACCAGCGCGTCACAGCCGTACGAACTGGTGTTGACGATCACCACGGGGCCGCCTGCAGCAGCCGCACAGAGCTTGCGGAAGGGCACGGCGGCCAGGAAGTCCTCAAAACCGGGGATCTCCCTCACCTGCGCGACCAGAGCGTCCCACCGCTCGGCGTTCCGCCGGTGCGTGGCTGCCTCTAGCTCAGGGTCGAGTGGCGCCTTTCGTTCGGCGATCCCGCGGCGCGCTTCAGGGAAGTCGAGTGCCCGCCGTGTTTCCTCAAGTGCCTTCTTCAGGTCGGCGTCGAGCCCAGCGAGCTTGTCAACGTCGGCCTGCATGTGCAGTTGCTGCGCCCACAGCACCGACCGCCCCTGTTCCAGGAGTTCCACCGCGAGGTCAGGCTGGTGATCACGGATCGCCCACGCGGCCGCATCGCTGGCCAGTCCTCGCCAGCGCGCCAGGTTCTGTTCACGAACCGCCCGTTCCAGGCCACGCCAGGCCACGAGGGGAAGCAGCGACACGCCGACGGCGAAACCCTCCGCAGCGCTCGCGGCGTCAACCTCCGCGCCGGCCCGCCGGCCCCAGGCGATAGCGGCGGCCAGGCGCACCTGCGAGGCACCGGTCGGGGATACCGCAGCCTGCCCCCACGCGCTGATGGCGTCGCGGAGATCCTCAGGGCGACGGGTCCGCAGGAATCTCGCCTCCAGCGCGTTACCCAGGTTGGACATATGGGGACACCAGTTGTGGTGAGCGCCCGGCGTGATGGCCACGGCTTCGCGGGCGGCGTCGACGGCTTCATCGAGGTCCTCCGGGCTTCCCCGGAGCCGGAGCAGCACCCCCAGATTGTTCAGCCGCCCGGCCCGTTGCGGATGACCGGCCGGCGTTGCCTGCAGGGCCGCGCGAGCAGCCTGAACCATGTCGGCTAGATCGCGCTCCTGCTGGACAGGATCTGGTGCCCTCCCCCACAGCGGGCTCAGGGTGAACTGCGCCCGCAGAGCAGCGGCCAGGTTGCTCATGCACATGGCTCGTTCAGGATGAGTATCGGTCGTGGCGGCGACGGCACGCCGTGCGACCTCGACCGCTTCGGTCAGGTCGTCACTCTGAGCGAGAAAGACCGCCCGTGTCTGCAGCGCTCCGCTCAGGCTGGATAGCCTGCCGGCCAGCTGCGGATGCCCAGGGGGCGTCGCCTCGACGGTGGCACGCCCGATGGCTACCGCTTCGTCAAGGTCGGTCCGTTCGGTTGTCTCCTCGAAACGCAACTGGAGGATGCCGCCGAGATTCGCCTGGATCGTCACGGCATCGTCGGAGCCCGCCCCGGCCACCGCTTCGCGGTTGAGCGCAATGGCCTCGTCCAGATCGGAGAGCCGCCCATGGGACTCGAAGCTGAGCCGCAAGGCATCACCGAGGTTGGTCAGGAAGCGCGGCCGGGCGGGATACATCCGGTACTCCTCCGCAACCGCATCGCGTCCGGCAGCGATCGCCTCCTTCAGGTCAGCTTGATCCCCGCGTAGCTCGTAACGGTTCTTCAGGGCCACTGCGAGGTGCCCGAGCGCGCTGCCGTGAATCTCATGCCCGGGCGGCGAGATGCGAGCGGCTTCCGTGGCCGCGGCTACCGCTTTGTCCGCGTCGTCCTGGCTATGGCTGATCTCGGAGCGCATGGCGAGCGCACCGCTCAGATTGCTGAGAATCGTCGCGCGCGGCGCAGGCTGATCGGGCCTGAGCTGCCCGAGGCCCTGCTGCCATAGAGCGATCCCGCGGTCGAGCAGCCCGGCGGTCCCGGTCTGCCCGAAACGGAAGACCAGCGCGGCCGCCTCGGCGTTCAGCTCCCCCGCGTCGGGTCCGGTCCCGGCGGGCGCGTGTTGCGCAAGCATGCCGCGGAGAGGTGGCGGCACGAGCCGTGGATCGATGGTCCCGGCGATGGTCAGCCAGCCCTTCATCTGCTCCGCGTCCCAGGCGTCTTCGCCCTCGGGCAGCGCCCGCCAGCGGTGCATGTGAAAGGCGGCCAGGAGCATGACCGCCACGGCGTCAGATGCGTCGCGGGAGCCGATCAGCTCCGCAAGCTGCCGCGCCTCATCCAGTGCGCCGGGCCCGAGCACCGCCTCCGGGCCGTTCCGGAAGCAGTCCTCGATCCGCCCGGCCACCGCCGCGATGAGATCGTCGCGGCTCATTCGCGATTCAGCGCCGCCGGGTTCGCTAACCTCCGGCACGACAAACCTTGAAACACGTCTCCCCGCGGATTCGCCGACATATCCGTTCCTAACGGCTCGCTGGCTGATGGTGGGCTCTGTGCCTGTTCCGAGTCAACACGTGACTTTGCTCCCGCAACAGAGGTCGACGGCTTCCTAAACCCGTTCAGGTTCAGGTCCCGGTGTGGGTGTACGCGGCCCAGACGCTGGGGACGCGGGGAAACCGGTCCCGCAGTCTACGAGCGGCGTGATGCAACGCCGCGGCAGCCTGGCTGGGGTCGGGCGGTACGGCGCCGTGGCGGGTGAGATGGCGGTAGAAGTCGCTGGCCAGGCGGCGGGCGGCGGGGTCGTTGACGGGCCACAGGGTACCGATGACGTGCTGGTAGCCAGCGAGGTGGAACGCTCCGGTTAGGTGGACCGCCTCGTTAGCCAGCTCAGGCGGGGCGCTGCTGGTGTCGCACGCGGAAAGATACGCCAGGCCACCGGTGAGGTGCAGCGCGCTGATGTCGGTGACGGTCAGTGGCGCACTGCGGTGGTTATGCAGCAGGAGCTGGCTGGCCGCGGGATCGCCCCAGTCGGCGTATCCATGGCAGGCGAAGTGCGCAACCCGGTGGCTGGGGAGCGCGTCCAAGACCGCCTCGCGAGTGGGATAAGCCAGAGTCTGGACACCAGGGATGGCCTCGGCCAGGAAAGCAGCTTCGGCCCTTACCCCGGGCAGCGGCGAAGTACCTAGAGTGTCCGCTGCGGCGATGATGAGAGTGGTGTCGACGGCGGGGTCGGGGCGCTGGGCGCGAGCATAGGCCAGCCCGCGCACGGTGATGACATAGGAGGAAACGGCCAGGTCCAGCACTGTGCGCGGGTGCTCAGGGCCGGCCGTCTCAGGCTGGGCGCAATGATGGCCTGCGGCGTGCAAAGGCAGGTAAGTGAGGATCCCCACTGGGCACCACCACACGCGGGGCCAGGGATGGCTACCCGCCGGTGGCCTGGTATGCCCAAGGGCGGCCAGGATCGGCCAGGTGACAGCGTCCCATAGCCAGCCGAGGACGGCGAGGATCCCGGCCTCCGCGATGGTCTGCGCGCCCCGTTCGGCGTCTGGGTCGTGGATCACCTGCAGCGCGTCCAGCAGGCGGTTGACCTGATCGTAGGCGTCATCCTCGGTCAGATCCGGCAGCGGAACGAGACGGACGGGAGCAGCCGCCTCTCCGGTAAGGATGAGCGCGTCGCAACGTGCCGCGCTGGCGTAGACCAGAACGATCGGAGTTCCACTCGTCGATGAGGTGAGCTGGCGGATTCCCGGCGACTGGAGGAAGTCCGCGAAACCGTCTGTCGCCCGGATACGTGCGATGAGGCTATCCCAGGCCGCGTGGGCGTCCCGGCGCGACGCTCCGATTTCGGCGGCGGCGTACCGCGGACTCGTGCTCGTCAAAGTGGTGGTGCCGGCCTGGTTGCGCACCGTGTTCACGCTGACGCCCAGGTCAGCGGCGATCCGCTCATTATCCCGGCCGCGGGCGGCAGCCAGCACGATCTGGGCCCTCAGCCAGTCACGGTACGGCGTCTTCGCCCCGCGGACCCGTTTCTTCAGCGTCTTGCGCTCGGCAGCGGTCAGCGTGACCGGCACCGCGGCAGGCATCATCGGTGTCTCTCCCCGGCTAAATTACAGCAATGTAATTCATTCCCGGGCACAAGATCATAACCAGGACAGGCCCCCGGAGACGGCAAGATGAGCAGATGCCCGCCATCCCGGCCTCCACCAGCAGCTCCATCACCCTGCGGCTGCTCGGCCACGCCGAAAAACACTGGCCCCAGCTCGCCAGGGTCGAGGTCGCCTGCCGCGCCAGCTTCGCCTACGTCACCGGCGTCCTGCCCGGCGGCGAGCAGATCCCGCTGTTCCGCCTCCGCTACGGCGGCTCCGCCCATTCCTTCGGCTTCGCCATCTACACCGCCGTCCGCGAACGCTACGAAGACGCCCTCCTGCTCACCGGCTACCCCACCGGAACCCCGCAGGAAGCACTCGACACCGCCTGCACCGTTCACCTCGCCGGCCTCGGGCACGAACCCGACTCCGAACCCTCAACGAACTTACGGAGCTAACCACTAAGGAACACGGGACGGCCTGGATGATCGGTCGCAACGCCGGCGACGGCATCCTGGGCGGCCCGCACGGCTTCCTCCAGCGGGGCAGTCTGGCCGGTGTGCTGACCTAGTGCCTGCAATGCGCTGGCGACGTTAGCCAGGAACATAGGCCGGTAAGCGTGGCTGGCCGGGATAGCGGCGACCGCGTCCCGGCTGGCCTGGACCCCTTCCTCCAGCGCGATCGTCTCGCCGGTGCGCTCATACAGCAGGACAAGGGCACTACCGAGGGCGCTAAGGCACTTGGAACGGTTGGCGTGGCCGACCGGAGCGGCCGTCACGGCGTCCCGGCCTGCCCGCACAGCGTCCGCTAGCACGCCCGCGTCGCCTGTCCGCTCAAACAGCAGGCGCAACGTAGTGGCGAGGTTGCTGAGGTAGAAAGGCCGGTCGGGGTGGGAGAAAGGGACGGCAGCGGCAGCGTCCCGGCTCACCTGCACCGCGTCAGCTAGCGTGCCCGCATCGCCGGTCTGCTCGAAAAGCACCTGCAGTCCGGTGCTGAGATTCAGCAGGTAAATGAGGCGGTCAGAGTGCTCTGTGGCAGGGGCAGCCACCGCCGCCCGGAAGGCCTGGACTGCCTCGGGGAGCTTGCTGATCTCCCCGGTATGCTCGGCCAGAGACCGCAGCGCGATGCCGAGATTGTTCAGGTACTTGCCGCGATAGGGGTGAGCGTCCCCGGCGGCGGCGACCGCGTCCCGGGTGGCCTGCACCTCCTCGGCCAGGACAGCGGCCTGGCCGAGTTGCTCGAACTGCGTATGCAAGACCATGCCGAGATTGGAGAGGACACCGGCGCGGTCCGGGTAACCCGGCGGCGCCGCAGCGGCTGCGGCCCTGGCGGCCTGCACCGCTTCGGTCAGGATGGCCGCCTCGCCAGTGTGCTCCGACAGCGCCCGCAGGGCGAGGCCGAGATTAGTCAGGTACGCGGGGCTGGTCGGAGCAGCTGCGACCGCGCTCCGGGCCGTCTGGGCCGCTTCAGCCAGGACGGCGGTCTCCCCTGTCCGCTCGAACAGCATCCGCAGGGTATTACCGAGATTGGTGAGGTAGACCGGGCGCCGGGGATGATCCGCCGGGATGGACGCCACGGCCACCCGCCAATGGACGATGGCCTCCTCCAGAATGGCCAGCTCCCCGGTACGCTGATATGCATAAACCGCCCGCCGCGCTCCGCGCGCGGCCGCCGCCGCTTGCTTGCACTGTGCGTATATGCGGGCAATCGACATCATTGCGCACTCTCCATCCCGAGCATCGCCAGCGGAGTCAGATTCTGGCTACGCCCAGCGACGGTGAATCCCATTCGCCAAGGTGGATGGCCGGATTAGGGGCGATCACCGGGCGGTGCCGGTTATGCGGTCGAGCCACTCCTGCAACAGGCCCCGCTCCTGGCCGGTCAGGACGGTGG
>OCZT010001606.1_pt1 | contig 23349 bp, 22 predicted proteins | sample 1539031 | NCBI WGS metagenome assembly OCZT01 (sample SAMEA3539308, study PRJEB22396) | soil metagenome | biome: tundra; feature: field; material: soil | place: USA | collected 2010-05 | depth 0.15 m | reverse complement strand
CCTGGCTTCCCCCACGGCCGGAGGCATTGGAGGCACCGGCAGTTCACCGATGGGTGGGCAGGCCTTCGGCGGCATGGGTATCATCGGCTTCTCGCCCGGCAGCCCCAAGCAGTCCATTCTCACCTATAAAAAGAAGAACCACTACAACGAGTGGGAGTTTGTCTACGACCCGATGACCGACATGATGATGGGCATGCAGGGCGCCCAGCCGGGCGGAAATGTTCCCGGCCAGACAGGCGCGCCGGGGAGCAATGGCCCGGGAGGCTTCGGGAACTCCGGTGGCTTCGGCAACTCAGGTGGTTTCGGCAACTCGGGTGGCCCTGGCTCGAGCGGCGGCGGCTTAGGCTCCAGTGGCGGCTCAAATCCGAACCCACCCCCAAGCCCAAGTCCGCCAAACAACTAGAGGGATCTTTCCGTTCCAATAGCGGGCATTCCTGCTGTCCCACCTTAGCCGCAAAAACAAAGACGCGGTGCCCAGAGGGCGCCCAGGTGGGGCACCCAGCAGTTCTGGCGGACGCACGACTCGAAAGCCCAACGCCGCCTGGTAATCAGTTTTGAGAGTTGTCGAGAAAGTTGAAAGGCCCATCCTTTTCGAGGGATGGGCCTTTTGCCTGAGCCTGGATTGGCCGGAGCGCCGCTGTTTAGACGCTGAATGACGAACCGCAGCCGCAGGTGCTCTTTACCTGGGGATTGTCGAACTTGAAGCCCGCAGCTTCCAGGGTCTCCACGTAGTCCACCGTGCAGCCGTTGAGGTACATCAGCGAGGTGGCGTCCACAAATACCTTCAGGTCGTCGAAGCTGAAGACCTTGTCCATCATGCCGCTCTGGTTCTCGAAAGCCATGGAGTACTGGAAGCCGGAGCAGCCTCCGCCCACTACGCCGATGCGCAGCCCGGCAGGCAGCGGGTCCTGGGTGGCCATGATCTCGCGCACCTTGGCAATCGCCGGTGGGGTAAAGATGAGGGGCGCCTTCTTTTCGGTTTCCTGTGCGGGTGAAGCGGTTATAGTGGCCATGGTCTCTCCAGTACTTGAAATGCGTGCTGTTAAATGTAAATGTACAGTTCCGGGAGCCGGGATTCAAGGCCCGGCCCCAAACCAACAGTCATTCGATGCTTCCGGAGGAGGCAAAGTCGCAGCCAAATTGGGGGCAGGATGGACGCCGGTAAAGCGTTTTGGCCCTCACTTATACGCCGCGGGGGACCAGACTCCCTGCCGGCGGCGAGGCCGGCCCCCTGTCCAGAAAGGTGCATCTCATTTTTATTTCCACAGTTGCATGCTTTCGGAGCTATGATGGTCAACCGTACGGCCACTCTACCGGTGAGACCGTGATCTTTCGTTAGCGCATCCGCCGGGATTGGGGAGCAGAGGGACTTTCGGAGGTGGGGTATGACACACGCTCAAATCATGTGGGCGATCTGGGCAGCACTGGTGGTGATTACGTTTGCCATCTACCTGTATCGCGGCCGGTTGAGCCGCGATGAAGACGACGAGATCTTTCTTGGTGAGGGGTTCGACCACGAAAGGGCCGCCCAAGCGGAGATTGCCGCCAAAGTGGCCAAGATCGAGCCGGTATTGAGGATTGCCATATGGGTCACGGTGGGGGCAACCGTGTTGTTTGTCGGGTACTGGCTCTACGACATGCTGGTCAGCCTTCACCTGATTGGGTAGAGCGGCCGCGGAAGAACTCGACAGGTTGGGAGAAAAGAAGCCGATAGCATCCCTCTGGGGCGAAAGCCCCACTGAATCTGTTGGCTTTGTGCGGGGGCTCAAAATCACCGCCTCGCTCCGAAGCGAGCTTCTCGCAACCTGTAGAAACGCCGGACCCGATGCATTTGCTTCTTCATCCGGCAGCAGCCTCAAGGGCTGCTGCCGGATGATGCGCGTCTTCTACCTACTCCACTTCCTGCCTGGCCCGGTATCCGTCGCGGGCAATAATTTCGTACTTCAGCGGCTTCTTCTTCTCGTCTTGCATGCGCAGGGGCTGTCCCTCTTCGTCCACCAGTTCGACCCTCAGCTTGCGATAGGTCCCGTCCTGCTTGGAATTGGTGGGGTGGTAGACCAGTTGATATTTTGAGCGGATGTTCTGGTTGATTTCGCCGAAGATGTCGGGCATCTCCCCGGCAAAACGGGGGAAGAAGGACCTGCCGCCGGTTAGATTGGCAAATGTCTTCATCTCGTTGTCGGCCATCAGATAGTCCATATCCCGCAGCGTGGCATTCATGCTCCCCCCCCCTTCTCGAATGGCCCGAATCGCGCCGCCGGTGGAGACCGTGAATATGGTCACATCCTGCGTGGCTTTCACCTTTTGCAGAATCTTGTCGTAGGTGATTTTTGAGAAGGTGTCACGCCCCGAGGCGATGAGGATGATGTACTTGCGGCCCTCGACGCGGTTCAGCCGGTCCAACCCTTCATAGAGCGCGTCGAAGAGGTTGCGCTCGCTGAAGCCGGGAATGACCAGGGAATTGATGGCCTGGTAGAGCTGGTTCTTGTCCTGGGTAAAGTCGGTGACGATATTGGTGTGCATATCGAAAGTCATCAGGGCCACATAGTCCTGGGGCCTCAACTGCTGCGCAAAGGCATAGGCCGCGTTGCGCATGTCATAGACGAAGTAGTAGCTGGTTGAGGCAAACTCGCAGATCATCAAGGCCGTAATGGGCGCTTCGACACGCTTGAAACCGGCCACCTTCTGCAGAATGCCATCCTCATAAACCCTGAAGTTGCCGGGCTTGAGGCCGGGGATAAACTGGCCCGTCTTTTGAACCAGAACGCCCACATCCACGTTGACCTCGGGAACCTCAATGCGCAAGCTGTAGGTGGGCGCTCCCTCAGGGTTCTTGAACTTGGGAGCAGCCGGGGCGACGGGCGGAGGGGCGTCTTCGGGTTTGTCTTTCTTCTTGGGCAGGGCGATAGCGCCCGCGTCGGCGCCGGGACCTCCGGCATCGGGGCTGGCCTGGTCCGGCTGCTGGGGCTGCGGAGGAGGAGGGTTCTGTGCCCGGCCCATCTGGGCGGCCGCAATTGTGAAAAAAACAAGGAACAGCCCGATGAGCGAAGAATGGCGAGGTACGGGGACATTCAGGCGCTTGGTGGACATGGCAACCTCTGTGGTGACCAGCATACGGGATCATGCGGGGCAAGTGACAGGCCCCGTTTACTTTCTCCCATCAAAGCTCTTGCATTCTGCGTCTAACAACCATAACCGGATGGCCGGGCCCGTGCTCTGAATGGGCCAGGCGGCCGGTTGTACTCTAATAGACGTGGAGACTCCCCTGAAGGACACCCCCTTTCCCACTTCCCCGCCGGCGCACCAGTTACGTTTTGCGCCGTTGGTCGCGTTGAGCATGGCGCTTGCTGCCGCCCTAGCTCCCCTGCTACCGGCACAGACCATTCCTATGTCGCCGCCGCCTTCCGATGGTGGAGTATTCCCGGTGAGCGAGGTGCATGCTGGCATGAAGGCGACCGCATGGACGGTCTTCAAAGGCACTGCTCCGGAGCCGATGGATGTGGAAATTCTGGGCGTGATGCGCAACGCGCGCGGCCCCGGCCAGGACATCATCCTGGTGCAGTTGCGCGGCGCCAAGCCCGAATACACAGGGGTAGTGGCGGGCATGAGCGGAAGTCCGGTCTACATCGGCGACAAGCTTCTGGGCTCGCTCTCATTCCGCATCGGCCAATTCAGCAAGGACCCCATCGCCGGCATCACGCCGATCAAACAGATGCTTGAAGTCCGCGATATGCCGATTGACGAGGGGTCGGGGATCAGGGGTCAGGGATCAGGGAACACGGAAGCGTCTCTGCAGGCGCCGGGGCAGGAGCAGATGCAGGCCATGGAGACGCCACTGGTGATGAGCGGGTTTGGCCCCGAGGCTATTCGCCTTTGGCAACAGCGGATGGCTGGAACCGGGCTGGATGTGGTCTCGGCCGGGGGGGTGGGCGGGGCCTCCACTCCGGCTGGCACTCCGGATGGCGCGCCGGATGACGATCCGGATGCGATATCGACCACAACTACCGTTGTGCCTGGATCGGCGGTGAGCATGCAACTGGTTCGCGGCGACATGGAGATTGCCGCCACATGCACAGTGACTTATGTCGATCCAAAGCAGTTGCTGGCTTGCGGCCACCCGGTCTTGCAGGCCGGGCCCGTTTCATTGCCCATGACGGCTACCGAAGTGATCGCCACCCTTGCTTCGCCCATGAACGCCTTCAAGATCGTGAACACCGGGGCCACCATCGGCGCATTTACCGAAGACCGCGAATCCGCCATTCGCGGCGTGCTGGGCGCCAAGGCCCACATGATTCCGGTGCGCATTTCCATCCATGGGCCGAGCGGTGAAAAGACGATCAACGTCGAAGTTCTCGACCAGCCATCGCTCACCTCCCAGGCGGTTCTGGTTACCCTTTTCAATGCGCTCATCGAGAACAACCAAAGCACCGAGGACACCAGCTACCACCTCACCGGCACCATCGATCTTGAAGGATATCCGCCTTCCCCGCTGGACCTGTGGGCGCCAGCCGGAGAAGGCGCGAATGCGTCGATGCTGATTGCTTTATTGGCCGGCGATCGCTTCTCCAGGGTCTACTCCAGCAACGATCGGCGGGGAGCAGTACGTAAAATCAACCTCGAAGTCGAGGTGGTCCCGCACCGCGTGCTGGTGGAGTTGGCGGGGGCGCGACTGATTTCAAGCAATATTGTCCACGCGGGCGACACCGTGATGGTGGAGGCGACGCTGCATCCCTGGCGGCAGCCGGCCCGCAATGTGCGGATTTCTGTGAAGCTCCCGGCCCGGCTTGGCTCAGGCAACCTCAGGATGCTTGTTTCGGATGCAGGTACTCTGGACCGCACTCTGGACCAGCCTCGAGCCGCGGGCCATGGCGCCGACCTGGAAACCGTGCTGGCCCAGGCCCGCCAAACGCACCCGGCCGACCGCATCTACGTGACCCTGTTGGTGCCTGAGACCCAGGCCGGCATCAGTGGCCAAACCCTTACAAGCCTTCCACTTTCAGTGGCTAACGTCCTGGAACCACAGCGGGCGGCGCAGGAAGTTTCTCTCAACGGGGAGTCGGCGGTAGTGTCGGCGGAGGCACCGGCCGACGGAGTATTGGCCGGTCTTCAGATCCTGAATCTGCGCATAGAACCCGGCGGCGGTTTAAACTAGGAACTGCCAGTGTGAAAGACGCAACCCAACTGATAGGCTGGCACCTACACCACGTAGCCAGCCTCACCGCCACCCCTATGAGGAATCAAGAACAACCATGGGACAGATTCAAGGACTTGCAGCACATGCGGCAGGAGCCGAATTATTGCCTTTTCGCTACGACCCGGGGACACTCGGTCCGCAAGAAGTCGAGATAGGCATCACCCATTGCGGCATCTGTCATAGCGATCTCCACCTGATTGCCAACGATTGGGGTATCAGCCAGTATCCGTTCATTCCCGGCCACGAGATCGTGGGCTCGGTGACGGCGGTGGGCGCGGACGTCAGTTCGCTCGAGGTGGGCCAGCGAGTCGGCCTCGGCTGGCAGTCCAACTCCTGCGGCATGTGCGAGTGGTGCACCCGGGGCATGGAAAACCTGTGCCCGGCGGCAGAGGCCACCTGCGTGCACCGCAATGGCGGCTACGCGGACCGCGTGCGCGCCAACGCCCGCTTTGTGATTCCCGTTCCGGAGGCCCTGGAGAGCGCACAAGCCGCGCCTTTGCTTTGCGGCGGCATCACGGTCTATAACCCGTTCCGTACCCACGGCATCAACCCCTCGTCGCGCGTGGGCGTGGTGGGCATCGGCGGGCTGGGCCACATTGCCATTCAATTCGCACGGGTCTTTGGCGCGGAGGTCACGGCCTTCTCCACTTCGGCCGCCAAGGAAGAAGAAGTGCGCGCCCTGGGCGCCCACAACTTCGTCAACACCCGCGAATCCAAGGCGATGAAGGAAGTTGCCGGAAGCCAGGACTTTATTCTCAGCACTGTAAATGCAGACCAGGACTGGGGAGTGTTTGTCCAGGCCCTGCGGCCCACCGGGACGCTGTGCTTTGTCGGTGTTCCGCCCTCGCCGGTTTCAGTGAGCGCATTCCCTCTGATCAGCGGGATCCGCACGCTGACGGGCAACCCGACAGGCAGCCCGTATCGTCTGCGGGAGATGCTGGACGTAGCTGCCCGCCACGGCGTGAAGGCTCAAATCGAATCCTTCTCCATGTCCAAGGCAAACGACGCCATCGAGAAGGTGAAGAGGAACAAAGTGCGCTACCGGGCGGTATTGACTAACTAAGAGCTGAAGGGCGCGCATCCAGGCGCGCCCATCCCTCGCTTGAGTGCGATGATTGAGGCCGCACAGACCCCGGCATGATTTGGCCGCGACTCTTCAAGCGCGCCGTTTCAGGCGCGCTTTCTGAAAAGTGAGCCGCCATTTCGGCATGGGCACTTCGATCCCTGTTTTCTGAGAGGGTGTCTGCTTCGGCAGGCCCACCTCCTATCACCTGAACTCTCGGGTGACGCGCTGTTGTGTGTACCGGCAAGTGGTTCCGGCTTGGGTACGTCTTTGATCGGCACGGTTTGAAACTCTGTTCGTCTGGTCATGGGAACTTGTGCTCATCTGCTTACGGGGTTTGGACTGCGATCAGGCATATTTCTTTGACAGAATTCTGTCTTCTTCTTCTCTGACAATGACATGGCTAACGGGGCATCGAAAGCAGATGACTTGCCCAAGTCCGGGCGCATTCTCGTCTATCGCGACCTTTTGCTGCGCAACGATCACATTGTGCACGCCGCAGACAGGCGGATTTGAAGCCTTCTTCTTGAAGCATGACTCCGTCATTTACATCTCCAGGTTCGTTTGAACATCTATTCGGTTGAACATCCGATAATCCCCGGGCAGGTTTCAAGGTGGTGCGGGACAGGAACTGGGAGCAGCCTTTGTGAATATTCCGAGCTGGCCCACTGCCGGGAATCAACCTCTACCAGCCAACCTAGCAGCCTTCATTGCATACGGGGAAACTCTTTCACGCTACGCGCAAGTCTTTGCAATCTGGTACTTATAGGTTGGAACAGGTCATTTGGAATTCACCGGCAGGAGTTCCGGAGTTCTTTTCAGGAGGTTGCGAATTATGACTTTGGTCAAACTTTGGTCAAATTGTTTTTAGCTCAGGGATAGCACTACGGCAATTTAGGCATAGGATAAGCGTATGCTGCTTGATCGCGGAAGCGGCACAGGTGGAAGGGAGGCTGAATAACATGGCAACCAATTCAGACTCAAACGCGAAACCGATGACGTTTAAATCCGTTCTTCAGGTTGATGTTCCCAAAGGCCGGGATGGAAAGCACAAGCACATTGTGATGCAGTTGATGAGCGACATCGATCAGTTGGCTGCGGGCTCGGCGCTGAAGATTCCGCTCTCCGCATTCCCGGACACGAAGGAGAATATCCGCTCCGCGCTGAACCGGGTAACTCGGGAGAGGGGCATGGATGTGGCGACATCCAGTGACGCCGAATACCTCTATGTATGGAAGGTTGAACCGGAAGGCTGATACGACTTCCGCCTGAACAGCCTTCGCTCAAGCTCCTTCGCTAAATTTCTATCTTGCATACGACAATAACTTATGACCTCCGTTCGTATTGACAAGTGGCTGTGGGCGGCGCGGTTCTTCAAGACGCGCGCCCAGGCTTCAAAGGCCTGCGACCTGGGCCGCATCCACTCCAACGACATTCAGGCCAAGCCCGCGCGCGAGGTCCGCGCGGGAGACATGCTCCAGGTAAAGAATGAAGGGGGCGAGTTTCAGGTAGAAGTGCTGGCGCTGAGCCAGATGCGCGGTCCCGCGGCGGTGGCGCAGGCTCTTTATCGCGAAACCGAAGCCAGCAAGGAAGCGCGCCACAAGGCCGCCGCGGAGCGCAAGGCCATGCAGGAGTTCGCGCGCCTGCCGGAGCGGCGACCGACCAAGCGTGACCGGCGCCGGATCATCCAGTTTCGCGGCGGAGGGTAACCCGGATGACGAAAGGCATTTGCGGGCGTCCGATTCCACAAGTGGTTGAATCGCGTTCCGGGCCCCGTTACCTGCCCCGATGCCGCCATCTTTAGTAGACTCAACGGCAGAATGTATTTTTCTTTCCCTCACCATCGCCCCATTCCGCGCACTTTGAATGTTGTAGTGCTTGCCGCCCTGATGGCCGCCAGCGCCTCGCTGACTACATTGGCACAGGGCACCCACCTTTGGACCCAGTCGCGCGTGGAGGAGTTCGAGAAAGGCACGCCGCAAGGCGTAGCACTGACCAGTGACGGCCATCTGCGCGAGGGGCCCGGTTTGACCGAGTTGGCGACCACTCCGTCGACATTGGTATGGTCTGTTGCAGTGGACAAGAGCGGCGTGGCTTACGTAGGCACAGCTTCGCCTGCGACAGTTCTGCGCATTGGGCCGGACGGCAAGCCGTTCACGCTCTTCGAAACCAAGGACGTTGTGGTACAGACGGTTCGCGTCGGTCCCGATGGAGCGCTCTACGCATCCTCAATGCCCAGCGGACGCGTTTACCGGCTGAAGACGGATGCCACGGCCAAGCAGGATGACTCGAGCGCGGCGGTGGTTTTCGATATCGCCAAGCTGGAAGACGGAAAGACCAGCGGCAAGGCCGACTCCCCCAAGGCGGACCCCCCGAAGGCGGATTTTGACAAACACGACAGTAAATCGCACTTCATCTGGGATCTGACCTTCGACGTCGCGGGGCGGCTTTACATTGGCGCCGGGGGGCCGGCAGCGGTCTATCGCGTCGACCCGGCCAAGCCGGACGACAAACCTGAGGTGTTCTTCAAGTGCGATGAGCAGCACGTTCGCAGCCTGGCATGGGACCAGAAAGGCAACCTGATTGCCGGCACCGACGGCTCCGGGCTGGTGTACCGCATCAGCCCGAAGGGCAAGGGCTACGTGCTCTTCGACGCTCCAAGGCGCGAAATCACCTCCGTGGCGGTCGCCGCCAACGGAACCATCTACGCGGCCAGCGTAGGCGACAAGGGCCGCAATCCCCTACCGCCGCTGCCCGTGCAGGGCGCAGGAATGGCCACCATCACCATCGTCCAGCCGGGATCGTTTCAGGCGGCCAACACCAGCACATCCCTGCCCGAAGGAACAGAGATCTATGCCCTGGTTGAAGGCCAGGCGCCGCGCAAGCTGTGGTCAGCCAAGGACGAGATTGTTTACGCACTGGCGGCGCAGACGGATGGCCTGCTGGCGTTAACCGGCAACCGGGGCCGCATTTTCAGAATTGAAGACGACGGAAGCTACGCCGACATTGGCCACCTGGAAGCGCAGCAAGGTTTGAGCCTGGCCATTGCGGCTGACGCGAAAGGCCAAATCCTGATCGGTTCAGGCAACACCGGCAAACTCTACAGCCTCGCCGCGGCCGAAAAACACGAGTACGCAAGCGACGTGCTGGATGCAGGCGCGCTGGCGCGGTTTGGCCGGGTTGAGGTGCAGCCTGGTTCAACCGGGTTTGATTTAATGGCCCGCACCGGCAACGTGGAGCAGCCGGCACGCAGCCGCAACGACTGGGGCTGGAGCGATTGGCAACCGCTGAAGGACGGAGCCGTGGCTTCGCCTCCGGGGCGGTTCTTGCAGTGGAAGGCCGTGCTGCGCGCGAGCGGGACGCTGGGTGGCGTGGGCGTGAACTATTTGGCCGTGAATGCTGCCCCGACGGTGGACGAGCTGATGGTGGTTCCGGGTGCTCGCATGAATATGCAGAATCAGATGATGAACCAGACGCCGACCATCAACATCCAGTTCCCTTCAGCGAACCAAGGCATGATGAATTTTGAATCGGGGAATGCTGCACCGCTGCTGGCAAACAAAGACCGTACGGCGATTACTGTGCGCTGGGCGGCTCACGACGACAACGGCGACGACCTGACCTACGCTCTCTATTTGCGCGGGGACGGCGAGACGGTGTGGCGGCTGCTGAAGGAAGGCATCACCGAGAAGGCATACAGCTTTGACGCCGTGCTGATTCCCGACGGCGGATACCAGATGAAAGTGGTGGCGTCCGATGCGCCGTCGCACACTCCCGGCCAGGCGTTGACCGGCGAAAAAGAGAGCGAGCGATTCGAGGTGGACACCACGCCGCCGGTCATCTCCGCGCTCGCGGCAGCCGGAGAAAAGGTGGACTGCGAAGGCAGCCACTGCCCCAAACACTTCAAAGTGAGTTTCGACGCGGAAGATGCCTTCTCTCCCATCGCGCGCGCCGAGTATTCGCTCGACGCCGGCCCGTGGCAATACGTCGAACCGATGGGTGGGCTTTCAGACGCCCGGCGTGAGCACTACGAGATGCACATCAATCTCGACGTGAAGGCCGGCAAGATCAGCGAGCATTTAATCACCGTGCGCGTCTACGACCGGCACGACAACGTGGGGGTTGCCAAGACCGTGATTGCGGGACAGGACAAGTAGAATCCGGAAAGTAGAATGGAAGCTTGATGCGATTCGAACTCTTTCTGGCTGCACGGTACTTGAAGGCAAAACGCCGCCAAGCGGTTGTGGGCGTCGTGACCACCATCTCCATTGCAGGTGTGGCCGCCGGCGTGGCCGCGCTGATTATCGCGCTGGCCATCACCAACGGCATGCGAAGCGATCTGCAGGACCGGCTGCTGGGAGCCAGCGCGCACATCGACCTGATGCGCGTGGAGGCCGACGGAATCCGCGAATGGAAGCCGCTGCTGGACCGGCTGCGCAAGGTGCCCCACGTTACGGCCGCTGCGCCGGGACTCTACGGCCAGGTTCTGGTCTCGCGGGGCCCGCGTGCCGGCTTTGCGCTTATCAAGGGTGTCGTGCCCGCAGAAGAGCGCACGGTGAGCAGTTTGCTTAATACCGTCGCTGTGGGCTCAGCCAAAGACCTGGAGCCCGACGCCCCCAACCGCACCGGAAACCTGGTCCACGGACAGGGCACCGTCAACGCACCTTACCCGGCACTGGTATTGGGCAAGGACATTGCCGAGCAGATTGGCGCGCAGGTGGGCGACAGCGTTCTGGTCACCAGTCCTCAGGGCGAGTTGACTCCGCTTGGCCTGGCGCCCAAATATCAGCGTTTCCGCGTGGCCGGCATCTTCCATTCCGGTTTCTACCAGTACGACGCGGCCATGGCCTTCATGCGGCTCTCGGACGCGCAGAACCTCTTCAGCGAGCCGGATTTGCTATCAGTCATCAGCTTCAAGGTGGACGATATGTACAAGGCACCCCAGATCGGCCGGGCAATTGAGCACGAGGCGGGCCGGGGCTACATGACGACCAACTGGATGGAAGTGAACCGCGAACTCTTCCGCGCGCTGAAGCTCGAACAAGTAGTGACGTTCATCGTGATCGCGCTGATTGTGATTGTGGCGGCGTTGAATATTCTCATCGCCCTGACGATGATGGTGATGGAGAAGACGCGCGACATCGCGGTGCTGATGAGCTTCGGCGTGGAGCCGGGGCAGGTGCGGCGGATCTTCCTGATGCAGGGATTTCTGATCAGCGTGATCGGCACTGCGCTGGGCCTGGTGCTGGGCTACGTTGCAGCCTGGGCCGGCGGACACTACCACTTCATCCATTTATCGGCGGAGGTGTATTCGATTGATACCCTTCCCTTCGCGCCTCGCCTGCAGGATGGGATTATTGTGTCCGTTGTTTCGATCGGGGTTTCACTGTTGGCAACGCTTTATCCTTCGTCGGCTGCGGCCGGGGTGTTGCCGGCGGAGGCGCTACGGTATGAGTGAGGGTGGTCAAAGTTGACGATGTGACACATTTTGTGACACATTTGGACAATGCAGAGTATCAATCTTAGGCAACTCCGCGACACCCGTCAGATCAAAGCATGGCTCAAGGCTGGTGTGCACATAGAAGTGCGCGAGCGCAACCAGGTGATCGGCGATCTGGTCCCCAGAACTCCGCCAACGACTCCGGTCGAGTGGCCTGATTTTGAAGCTCGCCGTAAAGCCATCTTTGGCGATCGCGTGATTCCCGCAGTGGAGATGTTAATTGAGGATCGCGAGGACCGCTTTTGACGATCTGCGCGGACTCGAGTTTTTTCGTTTCCAAATACATTTCGGACGTACGCTCGGCGGAAGCGGATCGCCGCATGCTGCAGCATCCCCTGGTCTGGATCACTCCGTTAAACAGGGCCGAAATTGCTAATGCGATTCACCGGTATGTCTTTCGTCGGGCCATCTCGGCAACCGATTCTTTAGCTGCGTGGGCGCACTTCGAACAGGACTGCACCAACGGCGTCTGGATTGAAATCGATCTTCCCATCCGCCTTTGGGATACAAGCATCGCTCTCGCCCGGAAACATGGTCCCACTCTTGGCCCCCGCACCCTTGACGCGCTCCACGTTGCTTGCGCTCTCGAGCTGAAAGCGCAGCGATTCTGGACGTTCGACGAACGGCAGGCACGGCTGGCTGAGGCAGTTGGACTCGACACCAGCGCCTGATTGCCGGCTCTCATAGAACATCATTGCGGCGTGATAATCCCACCCAACGCGTGACGGCGGGGCAGGACAATGCCGCGACGATCGACTTCGGCGGCAGAGCGGCCGGAGTTGTTGGTGTCGGGAAGGGTGGCGCGCTCTATGAGGGCGCCGCCGCAGGCGGGGCACCAGTCTGCCACGGTGTCCTTGTCCAGCAGGGCGCGGCACTGGGTGCAGATTCTCTCCATGTCTACGAGATTACTTGTTTGGGCAGGTTGGTCGCCTAGGACAACACGTTCGTGATTGGCCTACACTTGAGATATGCATCCTCCGGTTCGGTTGGTGGCAATTGACATGGATGGCACCCTGCTGCCCACCTTCTCGAAGGCGGTGAGCACGCGCAACACCCAGGCTATCAGGGCCGCGCAACTGGCTGGCATCACTGTGGTTGTTGCCACGGGCAGGCGCACTGCCTACACCGCGCCGCTGCTGGAGGACGTGAGCCTCCGAGCGGATATGCCCCTGATCACGTCCAATGGTGCAGTGATCCGAACGCTTGGCGGCGAGCGGATTGACCGCAGCCATATGGAATCGCGGGTGGCGCGCGGGCTGTGCGGGCTGCTGAGGCCGTTCGGGGCGCTGGTGTTTACGTTCGACCGGCCAGGACGAGGCGAGTTGGTATTGGAAGATCTGGACCAGGCGCATGGGCGCATCGCGCTGTGGATCGAGGCCAATCGCAACGCGATTGAGGTGGTAAAGCCGCTGGAGAAGGGGCTGCTGGATGGCGACAACCCGATTCAGGGTATGGTAGCCGGCGGGTTAAGCCGCATGCGCAAGGCTGAGGAAGCGCTAAAGGCCAGTGAATGGGCCGCCGATTGCGCTTGCGTCCGGACCGAGTACCCCGGGCGCGACCTTTCGATTCTGGACTTGCTGCCGGTGGGGGTTTCAAAGGGACGGGCGCTGGAGCGGCTCGCCGGGCACCTGGGAATTGGCCGCAAGGAGACCATGGCCATTGGCGACAATTGGAACGATGTGGATATGCTGGAGTGGGCCGGGCAAGGCGTGATGATGGGCAATGCGGCCACTGAGTTGCGCGAGATGGCCAAGGTGCATGGGTGGAAAGAGGCTCCGCCGAACGATGAGGACGGGGTCGCGGTGGTGCTGGAAGCTGCGGTGGCGAAACGCATCAAGGTTGGAGCTTGAACGGACAGGAAGTTCAGGAAAAACGAATCGGAATGCGAAGGAAACTCCTCATCACGGTGGGAACATTGGCCGGCATTGCCGCCACTGCCCTGGCTGCGCACGGGGCCGAGCGCGTGACCCTGAACAATGGGTTTGCGATCGACTGCCACCACCACGCGACGGTGGAGGAACATGTGCGACTCTACCTTAGCTCGGGCGAAGACAACTTTATCGAGTTCCCGCCGCAGGAGATTGTCGGAGTAGAGATCGTCCCCGATCCGCTTCCGCCCCTTGTGCCCGATGCCGAGCAGTCGGCAGTTCCGAAACCCAGCCAGGATGCGAAGCTTTCGCCGGCGGACCTGGGCGAGATGCTGGCCAATGCCGGGCACGCGCATAACCTGGACGTTGACTTGCTGGCCAGCCTGGTGAAGGCCGAGAGCGGCGGCAATGCCAGCGCCGTAAGCCGCACCGGGGCAAAGGGGCTGATGCAACTGATGCCGAGAACTGCGACGGACCTGGGCGTGGAGGACAGCTTCAAGCCCGATCAAAATGTGCGCGGCGGTTCGACTTATCTGGACTGGCTGCTGACGCGCTACCACGAGAACATGGCACTGGCACTGGCCGCCTACAACGCCGGGCCGGCCGCGGTGGACAAGTACCACGGCATTCCGCCGTTCCATGAGACAAAGGTCTACGTGGCGCGAGTGATTCACGAGTTCAACCGGAGGGTGGCGGCTCGTGAAATGAGGGCTAAGCGGGCTTTGGCTTCGGCTTTGCCGAACGGCGGGGGACGATAGAGATTCATCCTTAACGTTCCTGGAACGAACTTTGGAGGTATCCCATCCTTTTCGTCCGCCGCGGCGGACGCGCGAAAAGGATGGGGCACCCGGCCACCCCCCACCCCGTCTCTGCAAGGAAGTGACCTATTTTCAGTGAGATGCGATGAGGGCGCCGCTGTAAAGAATAGATTCTACTGGAGTTCTTTACAGTGATTAGACAGCAAAGGGGTTACGGGCGTTTTCCGGTTGCCTTTGAGCCTCCAAAGCGGTCAACTGACTCTTTGTACGTGGGCTTGGCTTCGGCCTGGAGCGGCAGTGAATGTCACTATGAATTGATTGTGCGCCAAGAGAGGGTAATTATATGCAAATCGTTGGTGGGAAATTTCGATTCTTTTGAGGGGCCGGGCGGGTTGGGGTTCGTGGTATCCCGCCCTAGTCACGAAGTACCGTCGCGGCGGATGAAGATAGATGGGTTGAGGTTCGTGGTATCCCACCCTAGTCACAAGAACAAAGACGTGATGCCCTGAGGGCGCCCAGGTGGGGCACCCAGCATTTGTGGGGATCTGGCTGCGGCTGGGCTGGGTTCGTGGTCTCCCACCCTCTTCGCAAACAGCGCGAAAAGGATGGGGCACCGAGAATCATTGGGGAACGAACACTGCTAGTTCAGGCGGTAGTTGCCGTATCCGATGCAGGTGGCGGCTACTACCATGATCAACACGCCGCAGACCATCAGGCGGAGGGCTTTGGTGCCCGCACCTTTCCATTCTCCGGTGGCGAATCCGCCGAGGTTGGAGCTGACTACCAGGCCGCCAATAAAGAGCGCCCAGCCAACGGACGGTCCAAGGGTCCCGAGCATGGCGGGTGAGCTGGACATGCCCCACATGACCGTGCTTCCCGTGTACATGACCGCCATGAGAAGAATAATCAGCCAGTATTCGGCAGACTCCCGGTAGGCTTGGTGCGTCTTGTTCTTGAACAGCAACCAAGCGGCATAGAGGCAATTGGGAAGCGCGCCGCCAACGAGGACCGGCAGCAGAACAACATTCTGAGCGGTGATTTGGTTCGCACCGCCGAAGAGTTGCGCCGACGCCCTGATATTGTCGGCCCAATGCATGCTTAAGCCCATGGGCAGGAAGCCGGAGAGTACGCCGCCGGCGATGGCCAGCAGCATTCCCTTGACGACCACGGAGCCGCGGTTGGTCTGGGGAGAGTCAACGCCTTTGGCCTTGCCCATCAAGTTGCCGGCGCGCGCGCAGACCACCAGGGCTGCAAACATCAAGAGGATTCCGAGGTCGATCCAGCGGCCGCCCGGCGTCACGAGTTTTTCCGGGTGGAAGAGCAGCATGGGGCCGAGGACGCCAACTGCGCTCATGCTGCCGACGAGCAGCGAGAAGGCAAGGGAGTTTCCGATAAGGCCGAGGGAGATGCCGAAGAGGAGCGACCCGGCGTAGGCGCAAATGCCCATGATGACGCCGGTCAAAACGCTCGAGGGCTCCGCATTGCTATAGGCCGCAGCAAGCCGCGGTGCGCCCATGGTGGCTACGAGGTAAGGAAAAATAACCAGCGCCAGTGCGCTGAAGGGCAGCCACACATTTTCCCAGGACCATTTTTTGGCCAGCTTCATGGGAAGCGCAAACATGCCGTTAACGGCCCCGCCGATGACGGCGAGGAAGGCTCCTAGAATTACGTTCATCCTTTGTCCTCTCGGTTCTTTGCTGCTCTCAGGTCTCTAACAGAGTGATTCAGTTTGTGGAGATTTAGTTTTGTGGTATCCCAGGTCCCAAAAGCGGGACCTGGGGCACCCAGCATTCCCTCGGGGGCTAAAGCCCTCGATCATTTTGCGCTGCCAGCGGCGCGGGACCCAGAGGGTACCCCGCCGCGCCCTTTCAAAACGACAACCAGCTCAGAATGGCAAGGCTAGAAGCGCCCTTTCAAAGCCGTTCTACAGCAAAAACAAAGGCGCTCTCAGTAGTGGTACTCCTCAAAGGCTTCGTACATCGCGGCTATGTTCGCGAGGGGCACGTCTTCAATGACTTCGCCGCAGGCGATGATACCGCCCTGGGGCGTACCGATGGTATCAAAAAGATTGATGGTGTACCTTTTGACTTCATCCGGAGAGACAAAGGGGAGCACGTGCTGGCGGTCGATATCGGTGCGGAAGCAGATCTTGCCGGCATAGGGCTTGAGGTTGTCGAGGCCGATGAGCGAGGCCTGGCAGTTGAGCACGTCCACTCCGAGTTCAAGCAGGTCTGGCAGGATCTTGGTGATGCATCCGTCCGAGTGGAACCAGACGTCGAGCCCTGCGGCATGAACCTTGTCAAACATGGCCTTATAAACGGGCTTGAAGAAGGAACGCCACTTGGCGGGCGAGATCATGAGGTTGTTCTGCGAACCCCAGTCGTCGGCAAAGTGCAGGCCCTGGTAATCGTTGGCCAGCCAGCGGTCGAGCCAGTCCATGTTGAAGGCCAGCAGGTCGTCGCGAAGTTGATAGATTTCCTTGCGGTCTGAGGCGAGGTCCATCATGGTGGCGTTGAAGCCGTGCAGTTGCTGCATCTGCTCGAAGAAGACAATCCAGCCGCCGCGCGCGTAGTAGTCGTCGCTCTTGCCGTTCATGTGGCCGCTGTAAAGGCGGTACTTTGGAACGCCGGCAGAGAAGACCGGCCACTTGTAGTCTTTGTAGTTTTCGTAGTTCTCGGCGATGGGGTACTCGATGGGGATGCCGCAGCGGCCTTCTTCGGTAACGTGCCAGAGGGTGCCGAAGTCGTCGCGGTTATAGCCGAATTTGTAGACGGCGGGCAGCTTCTCCGGCGGCAGGTCGGGCAGCAGGCTCCAGCCGAAGTCCTCGGGGACCTTGTCGGTGATGTCGCTTAACGCCTTGCCGTAGTGGTATTGCGCCGAGGGAAGAATGGCGTGGGAGATGGGCGGGCGGTCCGGGCCCTGAAAATGGATGGCGCGATTGACTCGTTCTCTGCTTTTCAATGTGGAATTCTCCTTGCGTGACTCTGGCCGCGGTTTTGCGGCGAATATTCCGGTTTGTTTCAGCATCGAGTTTCGAACTCGGAATAGCTGGTCATGGTTTCAGTCTTTCCGGGGCTAAAGCCCACGATTTCTTTGTCGGCTCTATGCGGGGGTTGAAACCCCCGCCTCCCTCCGTCGAAACCCCACCTGCCCCCGAATCGAGTGTTTCCGCAGCTTGTAAGCCGCGGCCTTTCAACACCGCCGATTTTTTCCAACGCTCGTCGAGCCGCGCCCTTTCAAAGCAAGATTTCAAAGCAGCTATTCGACCTCCTCTTACCATTTGAAGTCGAGGAAGGCCTCGTACATGGCGGCTATGTTTTCAAGGGGCACATCTTCGACGCTGCCGCAGGCAATGATGCCGCCGTCGGGCGTGCCGAGGGCGTGGAACAACTCGTCCACTCCGCGTTTCACTTCTTCCGGCGTGCCGTGGGCTAACAGGTGCTGGCGGTCGAGGTCGGTGCGGAACGCCATTTTGCCGACCAGGGGCTTCAGCTTGTCGAGCCCGATGATGGAAGACTGGCAATTGAGGACGTCTACGCCGAGTTCAAGCAGGTCGGGAAGAATGGCGCCAATATTGCCGTCGCTATGAAACCAGACGTCGAGGCCTGCAGCGTGGACCTTGTCGAACATGGCTTTGTAGACGGGCTTGAAGAAATTGCGGAAGATTTTGGGCGAAACCAGCATGCCGGTCTGCGAGCCCCAGTCGTCGGCGAAGTGGAGACCCTGGTACTCGAGCGCCAGCCAGCGGTCCAGCCAGTCCATGTTGAAGGCGAGCAGGTCGTCGCGGAGTTGGTAAATCTCCTTGCGGTCCGCGGCCAGGTCCATCAGCGTCGCGTTGAAGCCGTGCAACTGCTGCATCTGCTCGAAGAAAACGATCCAGCCACCACGCGCATAGTAGTCGTCGCTCTTGCCGCTCATGTGGCCGCTGTAGAGGCGGTACTTGGGCACGCCAGCTGAGAAGATCGGCCACTTGTAGTCCTTGTAGTTTTCCCAATTTTCGGCGATGGGATAGCCGATGGGAATGCCGCAGCGGCCACCCTCAGGCACGCTCCACACGGTGCCGAACTCGTCGGTGTTCACGCCCGGCTTGTACATGGGCGGCAGCTTGTCTTTGGGAAGATCCGGCAGCATGTCCCAGCCAAAATCCTCATGAACCTTGTTGGTGATGGCCTTGAGCGCGTCTCCGAATTGGTACTGCACCGACGGCAGAATGCCATGGGAGATGGGCAGACGGTCAGGCTTCTGGAAGTGGATGGCGCGTGTTACTCGCTCTCTGCTCTTCAACTGGGATTCTCCCTCGTGGTCTCCCGCTACGTGGCGGAGTGAATGGAGCGGTGAGCCTCGCCGGAAACGACTTCGGGCCGATTGAAATGGCCACAAAAGAAAATGATCCGCGGGACAAAGAATATACCCTCTGCCATGGCCTCGGCCCCCACCCGCAATCCCGAGGCAAGCGGGACTGCGGGCGGGGCGTTTCCTTGTTTGCAGCCGCCGCCACTCTCGCTCATTCGACAGGATCAGGCCCTGCAATTCCGTGAGTTGTAGTAGCGCAGTTACCCTAAAGGGCCTGCCCGACCATGGACAAGAGATTTCTGAATCAACGAACGTTGTTTCATTTTGCGGAATGGCGATTTTGGCTGCCTGGCACCCTTCGCCTGCAAATTGCCTTCTTTGCCGGCCGCGAACCGGGACTCCAATGCGGACCTGCGGCTCGATCGTATTTCACTTTGCGAAACATAAAGCAAACACGAAAATTTCGGGAAACAACCGCACCGGCATCGGGATGGCTGCTTCACGCGCCACACCAGCGATTTAGACTGGCTATACGTTTAGACCGGAACCAGAGTAACTGTGTCCTGTTTGGTTTTGTGCAAGGTCGTCACTCCCTGATGGTCGCGCCGACTTCCACCCCAGCGACGAGGACCTGTCGTTGGGGACCCCGGACTTGAAAGCTGTGCTTTCGGGATACATCTACTCTGGTTCAGGTATAGCCGTTGATGGGAGAGAGCTTGAAGAAGAATCAGTTGATTGTGGGCCTGGTGTTGCTTGCGGCGCTGGTGGCGCTGGTGGTTTGGGGGCGTGACCGAATCCACTTCGACTTTGCGGCTTTTCGCGCCCAATTGGCCATGGCCGACTGGCGCAAGATCGGTATCGCCCTGGGACTCATCTATCTCTGCTACATCTTCCGCGCGGTGCGCTGGGCACTGCTGCTCCGGCCGAACAAGAAGATCCCGCTCCTGTCGCTGCTGGGAACCCAGGCGATGGGCTTTACGGCGGTGGCCCTGATTGGCCGCGTGGCTGACCCAGTGCGGCCTTACCTGGTGGCCAGGAAGACCGGCCTGCCGCTGAGCTTGCAGATCGCGGTTTACATTGTGGAGCGCATGTTCGACCTGGGCTCGATGGCGCTGATTTTCTCTGTGGTGCTGCTGACAACGCACGAGACACTGCCCCACCCGGAACTGCTGATGAGGGTGGCCAAAGGCGGGCTGATTGCCACCGCCGCCATGGCAGCCTTCACGATTGGGGTCCGCATAGCGGGTGGGGTGGTTGCGGCGCTGATGGAGAAGAGCCTGGGCATCTTCTCTGCCCGGCTGGGCCACGCCGCGGGACACAAGATTCGCATGTTTCGCGCCGGCCTTGACACCATGCGGACATTCGCTGATTTTGCCGCGGCCTCGGCACTCTCGCTTTCCATGTGGGGGCTGATTACGCTGTCCTACCTCGAGATCGCCCAGGCCTTTACCCAGAGCCCGGAACTGGCCTCGATGACCTTGCCCAAATGCATGGTCCTCATGGCAGCCAGCATGGTGGCCAGCGGTTTTCAACTGCCGGTGATTGGCTGGTTCACGCAGATCGGACTGGTGGCAGCGGCCACGTCCGCGCTGTTCGGCGTAACCCCCGAGGCCTCGACGGCCTGCGCCGCGACCTTACTGCTTGTGACCTTTTTGGCCATCGTGCCCGTAGGCCTGATCTGGGCCCAGTTTGAGCACGTAAGCCTGCGCGAAGTAACCGCAGAGAGCGGCCACGCCGGCGAAGAACTGACCGAGGAAGAGACCGAGAAGACCGAGGATTGGGAAGGCTGAATCGCGCTCTTCAGGGCGCAGTTCTGCGGGCTGGGGTTCAACCCCGGGCATCAACCCATTCGTCGCTCAGCTCGCCGCTTTCTTCACGAGCGCGCCGATTCTTGCTTCTTCGGCGGCACCCAACGCCTTAAGCGCGTATGCGGTGGCCCACATGGCGCCTTCGTCGAGGTTGGCTTCGTGCATGAAGCCGAAGGTCGCGTACCTGGTCTTGAATCTCTGCGCGCTCTGGAAGAAGCAGACGATCTTGCCTTCCCTGGCATAGGCGGGCATCCCGTACCAGAGTTTCGGCGAGAGGGCTGGCGCGTTGGCTTTGATGATTGCATGAAGCCGCTGGGCGAGGTCGCGATCGGATCCCGGCATTTCGGCGATCTTCTTGAGCACTTCAGCTTCGGCGTCGGGCTGCTTGGCAGCCTTCTTCGCGGCGGGGTTCGCGGTCTTACTGGCTTGCCTGGTTGCTTTCTTCTGAGCCATGGAAACTCCTCACGTCGGCGAATCGCTTAAGGAACCTCCGCACAAGTTCAATCGCGATAAGCGCATTTTGGCAGGGCTGAAGCCCGATTGATTCTATTCGGTTTGCGGCACGACTGAACAGCTTGCGGAAGAATGCCTGTTCTTGAACCAAGTGGGAGAAAAGCATCCCGCTTGGGTTAGACAGGCTGCGAAAAAACCGGGCGTTTCATGCGAAACGGTCGGAAAACGTCCCTCCGGGGCTGAAGCCCCCACTGATTCTGCGGGCCTTATGCGGGGTTAAAACCCCCGCCTCCCTCCGTCCTGCGTTTTTCCGCAGCCTGTAAAGCCCGATGTTTCTTGTCGCCGTATTGCGGCGCGGCTAAAGCCGCGCCCTTTCAAAACCGCTCCACACCAATGGGAGAGATGCTCTAGGCCGAGGTTTCGCCGGGTTGCGTGACCGGCGCGCGGGTGAAGCGGATAGTGTCTGGCCCCACTGCGCCGCCGGTCATGATCATGCTCATGGCTTGCTCCATGTTCATGTCGGTCTCGGTTACGCGGTCAAGCGGGAGCACCTGGAGGAAGGCCGAGGTGGGGTTGATGGCGTTGGGAAGCAGCACCGCCGCCAACACTTCCCCGGTGGTCGAGTCGGTCATGATGCGGGTCAGGAATCCAATGCTTTTCTGGCCGGCGATGGGGAAGTCGATGAGCACTACGCGCTGGCTTGATTCCTTTTTGGCCATCATGGTATCCAACAGTTGGCGCACCGAAGTGTAGACCTTGGCGATGAACGGGAGCCGCTCCAGCACCGCCTCAAAGAGGCTGAAAACCTGGCGGCCGATGACCAGCGAAGTGACCCGGCCAACCACGTAAAGCATGATCACGGTGAGCACAATGGCCACCACCGATTGCACCCACGCCTGGCGGAGCCAGTCCTGGGGAAAGACGTCCTCAAACAGTTGCACCACGGGCAGACCGGCCTTGGCCAGGGAGCCGAGCACGAAACTGAAGATGAGGTAAGTGACGAAGAGCGGTCCAATGGTGAGAATGCCGGCCAGGACGTTGCGTTGAAGATTGCGGATGGGACGGGTGATAACGGATTTCACTTGGCGTCTCCCGATTCGAGGAATTCTGGCTACGAGAATACTGGATCGGGCTCGGTTGGCATTGAGAAGGCGGAATCCGATGGAAAAGGTAAAAGCGGAGAATGCGAGATAGGGAACCGGCATTCCTCCGGGGCTGAAGCCCGCAATACCCTGGCGGCTTTATGCGGGGGTTGAAACCCCCGCCTCCCTCCGGATTGAGTTCTATTGCAAAGTGTTCATCCACTTAACCGCCGGCGAACCAGCCACTGCCCCAAAAGAGCCTGCAACCGGCGCAGCGGCAGTGAGGAGGGCGGGGTCTTTCTGTATGATGAATTGCCTATATTATTGAGGGAGCAGGTAGTCCATGAGCGATCCAGAGGGTTTCGGCTTCAATGAATCGGCCCGCCGGGCGAACGCCGCGGAGCAGCCGCTGCCGCGCGCGATTGGAGCGCCGCTGCCGGTTGGGAACGGCGGCAGGACACCGGTTGCACCAATCGAAGACGAAATTCCAGCGGTGAGGACTGGCCCGCCGCCTCCGGGGCGCGCGTTGACCAATCCCGCCCCGCAGCAGAACACGGGCCTTGACCGGGCAATGGGCGTGCTGCGCATGGCCCTTCCCTTTGTGCAGAAGATTCTTCCGCTGCTGGACGGCAATATCGGGACTGCGGTCTCAAACATTCTGAACCCTCATCCGCATCCGCAGCCGCAGCAGTCTCATCCGCCGGTGGACCTTGAGCCGATCGAGAATGGTCTGGCCGACCTGAAAAGCCAGCATCGCGAGCTGCGCATCCAGGTTGGGGAGCAGAATACGTCGCTCAAGCGGGTGGAGGACCAGTTGGAGATGGTTCGCGAAGCCACCGACCGCAATACGCTGGAGCAGCAGGAGCTGATGGAAGACCTGAAGACGGTGGGCAACAAGGTGAATGTGTTTGCCCTTTTCGCGCTTGGCTTGCTGGCGGTCTCAATTTTCATCAACGTTATTTTGTACCTCCATATCAAGAAGGTTCTGCCCTAGCAGCCCGTGGCAAAAGTCCAGATTGCTGAAAAACATCCCTCAGGGGCTAAAGCCCGTCATTTCTTATCAAGCATTTGTGGCACGCGACCCCGACCCAGAGGGTACCCCGGTACCCCGGTCGTGCCCTTTCAAGACCCGACTTTCACCACGGGCTGCTAGCGGTCGATCAATCTTCCGCGCGACTGGGCCCAAGGCCAGGCTGCCTGGATGTTCACGGTGAGGGCCTGCTTGATTCCCTGCAGGCATCAAATTTGCCGGGGGCCGACACCCCTAGGGCCTGTTCACACTACCGGGGCGGTGGCGCCGGGAGCCAGTTTTTTTGAGTTCAAGGAGTGA
>OCZT010001604.1_pt1 | contig 23356 bp, 20 predicted proteins | sample 1539031 | NCBI WGS metagenome assembly OCZT01 (sample SAMEA3539308, study PRJEB22396) | soil metagenome | biome: tundra; feature: field; material: soil | place: USA | collected 2010-05 | depth 0.15 m | reverse complement strand
CAGGTACATATATTGTAACTGTTTTTGATGGAAGTGGTTGCAGTGCAACTGCCAGCACAACAATTACAGAACCTGCTGCAGCATTATCAGGAGCTATTACCTTGCAATCAAATGTCACAATTCCTGGTGGTAATGATGGCAGCGTTACAGTTGCCGGATCTGGGGGAATTTCTCCGTATCAATATAAAATAGGATCAGGAGCTTATCAGGTTTCAGGTACTTTCGGAACACTCATGGCCGGATCTTATACCATCACAGTCCAGGATATTAACCTTTGTACTTTTGATGTTCCTGTTACAATTACGCAACCTGCAGCTACATTATCTGGAAGTATTTCTTCACAAACCAATGTTGCATGTTTTGGTACCTCAACCGGAAGTGTTACTGTAATTGGATCAGGGGGAGTAGCACCATATGAATATAGTCTGAATGCCGGAACATATCAGGCATCAGGTACATTCGGATCATTAGCAGTCGGGACCTATATTATAACTGTCAGAGATGCCGTTCTAAATACATTTGATGTAAGTGTTATTATTACTCAACCTGCTTCATCACTTGGAGGATTAAGAACATCTCAGACAAATGTTCTCTGCTTTGGCAGCAATACAGCAAGTGTAACTGTTACCGGATCAGGTGGAATAGTCCCATATCAGTATAAAATGGGGACAGGGTCATATCAGGCATCAGGAACCTTTGGAACTCTTACTGCCGGTTCGTATATAGTTACTGTTCAGGATGCAAATCTATGTACTTTTGATGTAGTGGTAATTATTACACAGCCTCTTGAGGCTCTTACAGGAAGCATAACCACTCAGACTAATGTTTCATGTAATACATCAATAAATGGTTCAGTTACAATAGCCGGTTCTGGCGGAATTGCTCCTTATTCTTATAGCCTGAATGGCGGGGCATCCCAGACCTCTGGCATATTTAACGGACTTGCAGCAGCGACTTATGCAATTACTGTTACGGATGCTAATTTATGTACAACAATTGTTTCAGCAACAATAACAGAACCTGAAGTACTTTCAATTTCAAGTACCAAGACCGATGCATCATGCCCGGGTGTTTCTGACGGCTCAATAACACTCACAATTACCGGTGGTACACAACCTTACAGTGTGATTTGGTCCGATGGTATACTTACAAAGGACCGGCTGACCATTCCTGATGGAACTTACAGTGTAGTTGTTACTGATAAGAATGGATGTGCTTCATCTCTCGATATAGTTGTTGGTATTGTTGGTTCTGATCAGTGTCTCGAAATACCTGACATCATAACTCCAAATAATGATGGATTTAACGATACCTGGAAGATTAAAAATATTGATTTGTTCCCGAATGCTGAAGTCTTTGTATTTACCAGATGGGGGAAACTTGTATTCCAGAGTAAAAACCTTGCTGCAAATCCATGGAATGGTACATTTAAAGGCAAGCTCTTACCGACAGATTCATATCATTATATTTTACATCTTAATGATGGATCCAAACCAAGATCAGGCGTGATAAGTATAATCAGAAATTAATTACCTATTTAGAATTATAAATATATGAGGTATCTAAGAAGTATATTGCCAGCAATCGTTCTCAGCTTCATTTTTGGAGCCACCTTTGCACAGCAGGTCCCTATGTACAGCCAGTACATCATGAATGGATTTCTGATAAATCCGTCGTTCGCTGGTCGAGACGGCTATACTACTGTTAACCTTACAGTTAGAGAACAGTGGGTTGGACTGGCCGGAGCACCAAGCACTTATGCTGTTAGTTTTCAGACTCGTATCCTCAAAAACAGTTTCATTTCTAAATCTACTGCAGTCAGAAAGAAGATTATTAAACCTACAAAAGGAGGTAAAGTAGGTCTGGGTGGATATGTCTTCAACGATAACAATGGTATTATGCATAGGACCGGATTTTCACTGGCTTATGCTTACCATATTTCGATGGGTCGGACAGGAGGGATACCGAATGATCTTTCTTTTGGACTGGCAATGACGGCCTATCAATTTGCAATCAATACCAATGGTTTGATTTATGATCAAGCTGATCCGTTGATGAATTCATTCGACAGAACAGTCTTTATTCCAGATTTCAGTTTTGGGGCAAGCTTCACAACATCCAAATATTATGTGGGATTTGCAATGTCTAATTTGCTTAGAGGTTCATTATTAATTGCCGATACATCCAGCACCAAGAGAACGGAACTGGGTAATTATTTTCTTACTGGTGGTATAAAGGTTCCATTGACACCCGATTGGGTACTTGAACCGTCTGCATTATTTAAAGCATCAGATATGTTCTTTAATTCGGCGCAGATGGATCTGACGGCGAGAATCTATTATAAAGATGATTATTGGGCTGGAATTTCATGGAGAACCAATGATGCAATTGTCGGTATGTTTGGTTTAAAGTATGACAGATTCTATTTCGCCTATGCCTTTGACTTCACATTAACTGATATAAGAAAAGCAAGTTTTGGGACTCATGAACTTTCGTTTGCTGTAAAATTTGGTGAGAGTGCCAGGAGATACCGCTGGATAAATGCATATTAAAATTTGAGATAAATTGGGAGGCTGATTTCATATCAGCCTCATCTTTTTCAGTAAGATTTATGTCTAAAGGGATTTTTCCAGGTAGATTATTTGCCCTTTCGCTGCTTACTCTTATTTTCAATTCGGGCAATTCCCAGGTTGTTATATCGCAACCCGTGAGGGTTATGTTTTATAACGTAGAGAACCTCTTTGATATTTATAATGACTCTCTTACAGATGATAATGAATTTCTCCCTGATGGTTTGATGAGATGGAACTTAACCAGGTATAATAAAAAAATTAATTCACTTTATAAAACAATTATTGCAGCAGGGGAATGGGATCCACCTGCTGTTATTGCTTTCTGTGAGATAGAAAACAGGAAAGTACTTGAAGATCTTATTTATGGCACATATTTGTCGAAATTTAATTATAGTATTATTCATGAGGAATCACCGGATAGAAGAGGTATAGATGTTTGCCTCATTTACAGAAAAAAAATTGCCGAGATTATTTGCTATTCTTACTGGATCCCGGCGAAAATAAAACGGAAGGAATTTAATACAAGAAGCGTACTATATGCTAAACTTCTAATCAACGCCGATACTATTCATCTTATTGTAAATCATTGGCCTTCAAGAAGAGGAGGTGTACTGGCCAGTGAAAATTTCAGACTTCAAATTGCATCTATGGTAAGAGAAAAAGTCGATTCCATAGTTAAAATAAACCCTTCAGGGGAAAGGATAATTATTTTAGGAGACTTTAACGCAACACCTGATGACCAGGCTATTAATTCATTGATCAGCTCCAATGAATCAACCAATTCCATGATAAATCTTTCTGACAGGCTTGATGAGAAGGGCCTTGGAACATATCGCTATATGGGGACGTGGGAGATGATTGACCAGGTTATTGTTTCAAAGGGACTTTTGTCAGATAAAGAAGGAATATATACAGAGCCAAATCTGTTAAGGATTTTCAAACCGGATTTTCTATTAAAAAAAGACCCTAAATATCCAGGGTACAGTCCGTTTTCAACATATCGTGGTTATAAATATCAGGGTGGGTTTAGCGATCATCTCCCTGTAATTCTCGATCTTAAAGTAAGGTGACCTGGTCAACCGGAGTAAGCCCAAGTTCCACTCCTTTTTCAATCATCAGCTTTCTGGCAGCTTCATGCTCATTCGGGATTACGCCATCAAGTATAGCATCCCTGATTGCATTTTTAATTACACCAACCTTTTTACCAGGTTTTATTCCAAAAGTTGAGATAATCTCACCCCCATCAACAGGCGGTTGGAAATTTCTGACAGCGTCCTTTTCTTCAATCTCTTTGAGTTTTATTCTTACAAGTTTGAAGTTTTCAAGATGTTTGGTTTTTTTTGATTCATTCTTTGATGTTATATCGGCCTCGCATAATATCATAAGATCGTCAATATCATCGCCGGCTTCAAATAACAATCTCCTGACTGCTGAATCTGTAACCAAATCCTGAGACAATGCTATTGGCCTGAGATGCAGGTCAACTATTTTCTGAACATATTTCATCTTTTCATTCAGCGGAAGCTTTAATTTTCTGAAAATATCCGGAATCATTTTGGAGCCAATAAATTCGTGCCCATGAAATGACCATCCTGTATCCGGCTGGTATTTTTTTGTGACAGGTTTGGCAATATCATGAAGCAGCGCGGCCCATCTCAGCCATAGATTATCAGTATTTTTACTGATATTATCAAGAACTTTTATGGAATGATGAAAATTGTCCTTATGTGCTTTCCCCTCTTTTGTCTCAACTCCTTTAAGATTATCAAGTTCCGGGAGAATTATTCTGAGCAAGCCTGCTTTTTCCAGAAGAATGAAACCTTTGGAAGGATGAGAACACATTATTATTTTATTAAGTTCAGTCACAATCCTTTCAGATGATACAATCTTTATTCTCTCCGCATTTTCTTTTATTGAATTAAAAGTGTTCTCCTCAATTGAAAAATTAAGCTGGCTGGCAAACCTTATAGCTCTCATCATCCTTAACGGATCATCCGAAAATGTTCTGTCTGGTTCGAGAGGAGTTCTGATTATTTTCTTCTTCAGGTCATCGATGCCTCCAAAGGGATCTAATAACTCCCCAAATGTCTCTCTATTTATGCTAATTGCCAGGGTGTTAATAGTGAAGTCCCTCCTTTTCTGATCATCTTCGAGAGTCCCGTCTTCAACAACGGGTTTCCTCGAATTTCTGTCATACGACTCCTTCCTTGCACCCACAAACTCGATTTCATATTCGTGATTCCGAAACATTGCAGTTCCAAATTTTTTGAAGATACTGACTTTTATACCGGGATGTATCTTTCTTGCTGCTTTCTGTGCTATTTCAATACCGCTTCCTATGACAACAATATCAATATCCTTATCGGGGTGGTCTCTTTTTAATAGACAATCCCTTACCCAGCCTCCTATAACATATGCTTGTACATTCTCCGAAGTAACCACAGATGAAAGTATCTCGAAAATATTGTCATTAAGACATATATTCATATATAGATATGACAATTTGTTTTATATTCATGACAAAGTTACTATTAATACTCAATTATAATCTAATATTGATATTTACAGTTTATTGGCATAAAGATTGACTTGTTTGTAAACAAACACAATATCTATATGTTTATTAAAAAAAATGATATGATAGAGCATCTGACTAAAGAGACATTTTTGAATAAAGTATTCAATTATGAAAAGAACAAAGCATGGAAATTTGAAGGGGAAAAGCCTTGTATAATTGATTTTTATGCTGATTGGTGTGGCCCTTGCAAAGTTGTAGCTCCGGTTCTGGAGGACCTGGCGAAAGATTTTGATGGAAAGATTAATGTATTCAAAGTAGATACCGAGGAAGAACAGGAACTTGCGTCAGTTTTTGGTATAAGAAATATTCCTTCATTTTTATTTGTTCCTGCAGAGGGTCAACCACAGATGGCAATGGGGGCACTTCCAAAGGAGACTTTCGTGAAAGCATTCAAGGATGTACTTGGCGTAGAAAAATAAACAATTCGTCAAAAATTGATATTTCTTTATTAAATAAACAGGGAAAAGTGAAACATTTTATGTCTCATAAACGTTTAACAGCACAGAAGCTAGTAAATTAGGTTATAAGGGTTTTTTTCATGGATTTAGGTTTAGGGTAGTAAAGTAGTAAATCAGGACTTAGGTCCTGATTTACTTTTATAGCAGGTCCTTAAATATACTATTGATCTCCTCCTCAGTTGACCTTAGTTTTTTCTGACACTCTTTAATAAGATCAGAAGCGCGTTTTACTTCTACTGACAGCTTATCTATATCCAGATCGCCGCTCTCAATATTATGCAGAATATTTTCTATCTCAACCACTGCATTATTAAATGAGAATTCTTTTTTAGCCATATTTTTAAGTATTAAAAATTATTCTTTCTCCCTATCACCCCTTCTCCCTTTCTTCTCCAATACCCTGCTTCTTAAATTTCCTTCATAGAGTTGTGTATCAATAAGATCGTCTTTTTTTATCTGTTCTGTGTTCTTCAATATCATGCCATTAATTGTTGTAATTGAGAAACCTCGCTGAAGTATGTTTTCGGGATTAAGGAGTTGTAAAGTGCTCTCTAAACCTTTCATCCTGACATTGTTTACACTCAGACAATTAATTGTGCCGGTAATAAGTCTATGACCGTTCCTTTTTAACATTATATCTTTTCCGGAAGCAAGAGATTTGGCTGCCGAGGAAAGTCTTGTTTCCTGATTTGACGGAATTAGACCAGCTCTGATAATTAATTCCTTACCAATATTTATTATTTCAATTATTTCTGCTGAAAGCTTATCTTTTATATCCGACATCATTATTCGTGCAAGAGGAAATAATTTGATTCCTAATGTTTCAATCCTGTTTTTGTTTTTTTCAATAATAATCCGCGAGGCACCAATAATCTCAGAACTCATCTCAACAATATGATTTTCTGCAAATGATACATAATCAATTAGAAAATCTGCAACTGCTGTTGGCGTTTTCAGGGACCTGTTTGCTACCATATCAGTGATGGTTACATCCTTGTCATGCCCTATCCCGGTAATTACAGGCAAAGGAAACTGTGTGACATGATACGCAATATTATAACTGTCAAACCAGCTTAGGTCAGATTGTGAGCCTCCGCCTCTGATAATCACAACCAGATCAAATAAATGGGAGTTTAAGGCAATCTTGTCAAGCGCGCTTATTACACCCTGCTCGGTTTCCGTCCCCTGTAATGAAGTTTCGATCAATGCAGTATAAAATACGTATCCAAAACTATTACTTTTAAGATGGTTTATAAAATCCGAATATCCGGCTGCGTTTTTTGAAGAAATAACAGCTATTCTTTGCGGAACAGCTGGAAATTTGAGCTCCTTATTCATTGAAAACACGCCTTCCTGCTCAAGCTTTTTTATCACCAGCTGACGTCTTATAGCCATTTCGCCTAGTGTAAATGCAGGATCGATATCTGATATTATGAGGCTCAACCCATATAATTCATGATATTCAACCTTTGTTTTTACAAGTATTTTGAGTCCTTCTCTGAGAGACTCTCCTGTAATATTTTCAAAAAATGCTTTGAGGAACCTGTAGCGATTACTCCAGATTATTGCCTTTACCCTTGCCCTGACATTTTTCTCCTCCGGATGTTTTTCAATTAGTTCAAGGTAACAATGCCCGGCAGTATTCTCTTTAAGTTCTGATATTTCAGCCATTACCCAGTATGAATCAGGTAAAGACAGATATAAAGAATCTCTAATGATCACCTGTAATTCGGTCAATGAAACTTTTTCAGTCATGATCAGTCATTTAGTTTAATAATCTTCAGAACATTTTTTTCTGACCCATTTATTACTCTTAAAAAATATACTCCCTGTGCCTTATGCTGTAATTCTGATATAATTAAACTTCTACCTGCATAACTTGTAAAGTCTTGTCTGAAAATTAATTTCCCGGTCATTGAAATTAACTCAATTGTGACTTTTTCAGGGGGAGATGGAAAAATAATTTCAAAATTCCCGGTTGTGGGATTTGGACTTACTATTATTCCTTTTTCCGGAATTTTTAAGAATAAATTTTGAAGTTTAGTCAGAACAAGTAGAATGTCAGGAATTCCATAACCATAAAGCGAATCGGGGTAGTTATATCTGTCGGCACTGGAATGGAGCGCCTCAATGATGTCGCTGTTGAGAGCCCGGGGTACAGCCTGCATAAGACATGCTGCCATTCCGCTTAAGATAGGACATGAAAAAGATGTGCCGCTTGATCTGCCGATTGAACTATCGGATATTTGAACGGGAACACTAACCCCCATAGCAACATTATCAGGCTTAATCCTGCCATCGGCCGATGGCCCTGCTGAAGAGAAATCTGAAATAATCTTATTTCCGTCGACAGCACCTACAGCCACCACACTGTCACCATCTGATGGGAAGATTATTCTCTTCCAGGCCGTATTCCTCTCATTCCCGGCACTATTGACCACAAGAATTCCTTTTGAAGCCGCTATATCAGCTACTCTTGTCACGAAGGCTGTGTTCCCGTCGAGATCGGAGTATTTGTAATTAAGAGTTGGATCATCAAAATTGAAGTATCCCAGAGATGAGGAAATTATGTCAGCTCCTGCGCTATCTGCAAACTCAGCGCCTGCCGCCCAAAAGTCTTCTTCACAGGGGAACTCAGACTCTACATCTTCAGTTTTAAGAAGCAGGAAATCAGCGCCGGGAGCAGTTCCTTCAATCTGACCGGGTACTTTTCCTGCCAGAACTGAAAGAACAGCTGTACCATGTGCACTGGAATTATAAACTGATTTATTGTTTTTTACAAAATCATATGTCGTCTTAACTCCATTCCTTAACCGAAGACCAGTTAATGAGGATATATTGTCAGCATTTATAAAACCTCCGTCAAGTATTGCTATCAGAACATCCTTCCCATCGTATCCTGAAACATGCAGCTGATAACCGTTAATCATCGTAATAGGCAGGTCGAAAGAAGGAAGGTCAGACTGAATTACCTGAAAATTGAGTTTGTTATTATAGCTGTTCTTTTTTCCAGGAGTTTTTACAGGTTTAATATCGCTTACAAATGGTAAACTAAGAAGTATTTTTATATCAAATGCAGATTGCGATTTGAAAAGCGCTGTGTTCATCCATTTTGAAGTAGAATGAAGTTTTAAACCTAAAAGTGATATCTGATTCAGGTAACTCCTGTCAACAGGAAGATCCCTTATATCGGGTACCTGAATTCCGGCTTTTTGTCTTCGTACAAGAGCTCTGGATGAAAGAAGATCCGATGCTGAATATTTACTTGTCACATTGTCTCCTTTGTCTCTAAGATAGACCCTGTAAAAATAGGGATAGGTTGGTTCTTGTCCATGCAAAAAAAAAGTTATGGATAGTAGCAACAGAGTAAATATTATTTTGACTCTATTCCGGTTCGAATAATTTAAAGTCTTCATTACCTAATGACTCCGTTATTTTCCGGGTCGGCAATTTTCCCCTTGTTTTTCTCTAGAGAGTCTAAAAAGTCAGATTCATCTATATCCATCTGGCGATCTTTTGTAACTCCTTCCAGGTATTCTAATTTGTATTTAATAGTCCCGTCATTTTTATAAATAAACCACAGGCCATCCCTGGAATCATTTTTGTATTGTCCTGAAAATTCGATACTGCCATTTTCAGACCACACTTCAAATTTGCCATTGATTTTGCCATCCAGATAATTAGATTTCAGGCAGACAGCCCCTGAGGGGTAATATTGGGTCCATTCTCCCCGCTTTACATCGTTTAAGTATGTGAGTCTTTCAGCTATTGTACTATCGGGATAGAATTTAAGAGAAAGCCCGTTTTTGAGATTTTTTGAGTAATATTCTTCGGATATCAGATACCCATTTGTAATAGCAGAGAAAAATTGCCATTTGCCCTCTTTCATCTGGTCGATGTAAGATCCTTTCGAGGATATATTTCCATTTGGGTGGTAAAATGTTGCAATCGCCTTTTTGCCATCATCACTGTAAATAAGAACGGACTTTATAGATTGATTTTCAAAATATCTTTTGAACTCGCCAACAGGATGATTATCCTTAAAATAACCATCATACATGGTAATTTCATTGGGATATTTTTTAATCCAGTGCCCCTGTTTTCTTCCCTGTTGGTCAGTTATATTAATATGTGTTTCGGTCTGGCCTGCTGTACCGATTGAAATAGCTAAAAGAGAGGCTGTTATAAATAATTTAAGATTCATATTCAGGAAACGCCAAATTTCATATAAAAGTACAAAAAATCGCCCATGATTTCTAATAATGAAATATTTGCCATTAAATTGTCCTTTTGTCTGTTTTCTCTTTATGTTAATTTGATTTTTACTTTGTGATCCATTGTGGTTTAATGAATTAGCTTTTTCCACAAATGTACACAAAGGTTATCACCAAGGTTCACAAAGGGCTTAATAGAGATGGCTAACTTTAAAAAGAGAATAAAAAAAGAGGTTGGGAAAATTCCAACCTCTTATAATTAAGAAAATCATTAATTATTTTACCTCTTCAAAGTCAACGTCTGTCACCTCTTCATTCCCCGATTTCGTATCCTTACCGGATGGTTGTTCAGCACCGGGTTGAGTTGTTGTCTGTCCTGAATTCTGGGCTGTTTTGTACATCTCTTCTGAAGCGACCTGCCATACTGAATTTAACTCTGCAAGAGCTTTATCGATTGCATCAACATCCTGCGACTTGTGTGCTTCCTTAAGCTTGGCAAGGGCGGTTTCAATTGCAGGTTTCTTATCGGCAGGAAGCTTATCGCCAAATTCCCTAAGTTGTTTCTCGGTTGTAAAGATCATACTGTCAGCAGTATTAACCTTGTCAACTTTTTCCTTTGCTTTATTGTCAGCTTCAGCATTGGCTTTAGCTTCTTCTCTCATTCTCCTGATTTCATCATCATTCAATCCTGAGGAGGCTTCGATCCTGATTCTCTGTTCTTTACCCGTGCCTCTGTCCTTAGCTGCCACGTGTAAAATCCCATTTGCATCAATGTCAAAACTTACCTCAATCTGAGGAACACCTCTTGGGGCAGGTGGCAGACCGTCGAGATGGAACCGTCCGATAGTTTTATTACCGGTTGCCATAGGTCTTTCACCCTGAAGAACATGTATCTCCACAGATGGCTGGCTATCTGCAGCAGTTGTAAACACTTCTGTTTTCTTGGTTGGAATCGTAGTGTTCGATTCAATTAATTTAGTCATTACTCCACCCATTGTCTCGATACCAAGTGATAATGGAGTAACATCAAGCAGCAGAACATCTTTTACTTCTCCGGTAAGCACACCGCCTTGTATAGCAGCTCCAACAGCCACAACTTCGTCGGGATTGACACCCTTGGATGGTACCTTCCCAAAGAATTTTTCAACAAGTTGCTGAATTGCCGGGATACGGGTAGAACCTCCTACAAGAAGAACCTCATTTATATCTGATACTGTAAGACCAGAATCTTTCAGGGCTATCCTACAAGGTTCGATGCAAGCCTGGATCAGTTTATCACAAATCTTTTCAAAATTTGCCCGTGTGAGGGTTTTCACAAGATGCTTTGGAATTCCATCTACAGGCATAATGTAAGGAAGATTAATCTCCGTCGTTGTAGCACTAGAAAGTTCGATTTTGGCTTTCTCGGCAGCTTCTTTAAGTCGTTGCAGTGCCATCGGATCCTTTCTCAGATCAACACCTTCTTCTTTGAGAAACTCGTCTGCCATCCAGTCAATTATCAGATGATCAAAATCGTCACCTCCCAAATGAGTATCTCCATTTGTAGATTTGACTTCAAAGACCCCATCTCCAAGTTCAAGAATTGAGATATCGAAAGTTCCGCCTCCAAGATCAAACACAGCAATTTTAAGATCCTGTGACTTCTTGTCGAGACCATATGCCAGAGAAGCGGCGGTCGGCTCATTAATGATTCTTTTGACATTCAGTCCGGCTATTTCACCTGCCTCTTTTGTTGCCTGGCGCTGTGAATCGCTGAAATATGCCGGAACTGTAATAACAGCATCAGTTACTTCCTGTCCGAGATAATCTTCAGCAGTCTTTTTCATCTTTTGAAGTATCATTGCAGAAATCTCCTGAGGAGAATACAGACGATTATCAATCTTCACCCTGGGAGTATTATTGTCACCTTTAACAACAGTATATGATACCCTTTTAATCTCTTTTGTAACTTTATCATAGGGCTCACCCATAAACCTTTTGATCGAGAAAACAGTCTTTTTTGAATTGGTGATAGCCTGTCGTTTAGCAGGATCCCCAACTTTACGTTCTCCGTTTTCAACGAATGCAACTATTGAAGGTGTAGTTCTCTTCCCCTCGCTGTTGGGGATCACAACAGGTTCATTACCTTCCATTACTGCAACACAAGAATTTGTTGTTCCAAGATCAATTCCAATTATTTTTCCCATTTTATAATAATTTTAAAAATTTCATTTTGATATTATGAACAGACCCCCGGTTTGTCTGAGAGTGTTCAATCGTTTCTATTAAAAATTTATACTATGATGAGTAAGCAATGATTATGCCATTAAAGATTTCAGTGATTTTTATGACAAAACGACAGGATATCTGATTGGGGCTGCCAATTTAAAAAGATGACAATACGAAGATGTATCATCCAATTCAAATCTGTAACTTTGCCTTTATAAATCAACACATTTATTATTATGCCAATACATAAATCTGTTAGAAGGATCACAACTCATGTTTTGAATGAGATGAAGCTTAAAGGTGAAAAAATTGCTATGCTGACAGCTTATGACTATTCCATCGCAAAAATACTTGATGAAGCTGAGATAGATGTAATTCTGGTTGGTGATTCTGCCTCGAATGTAATGGCAGGTTTTGATACTACACTGCCTATTACGCTTGATAATATGATTTATCATGCCGCCTCTGTTGTCAGGGCAGTTAAGAGAGCCCTTGTTGTTGTGGATCTGCCATTCGGTACTTATCAGGGAAATTCAAAGGAGGCATTGGTTTCATCAATCAGGATCATGAAGGAGACCGGAGCTCATGCTGTTAAACTTGAGGGAGGTCTGCAGGTCGTTGAATCAATAGAAAGGATCCTGTCAGCAGGAATTCCGGTGATGGGACATCTGGGTCTGACACCACAGGCTATTCATAAATTCGGGACTTATGTTGTCAGGGCCAAGGAAGAAGAAGAGGCTCGCAGACTTATGGAAGATGCAAGGTTACTTGAACAGACAGGTTGTTTTGCCATAGTACTTGAAAAAATACCGGCTAAACTGGCAGAAGAAGTCACGAACAGCCTGAAAATACCTCTGATAGGAATAGGTGCCGGAGGAAAGACTGACGGACAGGTACTTGTTCTGCATGATATGCTCGGTATAACGCAGGAATTCTCTCCCCGTTTTCTACGGAGATACCATAACCTTTATGCAGAAATAAAAGGTGCTGTACAGGCTTATATTACTGATGTAAGATCACAGGACTTTCCAAACGAAAAGGAGCAGTATTAACAAAATCTGAAATGGCTGAAATACTTTACGAAGACAATCATATTATTGCTGTTTATAAAAGATCTTCTGACCTGGCTCAGGGGGACAAAACAGGTGATGTCCCTTTGGATGCCGAAATTAAAAAGTATATAGCTGAAAAGTACAAAAAACCGGGAGAAGTTTTTCTGGGTGTTGTTCACAGGCTCGATCGGCCTGTGAGCGGGATAATGCTTTATGCACGAACATCCAAAGCACTTTCAAGACTGAATGAGATGTTTAAAATGAAGCAGGTTAAAAAGATATACCTGGCAATTGTTAAAGAACGACCACCCGAAGATGAAGCTACAATAACCCATTTTCTTAAGAAGAATGAGATCCAAAACAAAACATACGTATATGATAATGAGGTAAAAGGATCAAAAGAGGCAAGTCTGACCTATAGACTTAAAGGAAGATCAGAAAAATATTATCTACTTGAAGTTGAACTTCATTCCGGAAGGCACCACCAGATAAGAGCTCAGCTGGCGAAAATAGGATGCCCCGTCAAAGGTGATCTGAAATATGGTTTTGCTCGATCGAATGAAGATGGTGGAATTAGTCTTTTTGCACGCAGGCTGGAGTTTATTCATCCTGTAAAGAAGGAAGCGGTTACTATTATAGGCCATTTTCCTGAAGGCGATATCTGGTCGGTTTTTATGGATTCTATCGCATAAAAAAATGAGCCGGAAGACCCGGCTCATTTTCTGGAATTGAAAAAACTAAACTGAGCGGAATTGTTATTTCTTAATTATCTTTTTTGATTCAACTTTTACTGTCTCCTTTTTTTCTGTTCCTTCACCGTTTACACCAAGCTTGTTTTCAATTTCCTTTACCAGCTCTTTTGTCTTGGTTTCGTCATTGCCTTCTACTGTCACTACCATACCATCCTTTGCAATGACATATTTGGTTTTCTCTATTGTTGAATCGTTATCACCGTATCTTCCTGTGTGAGTTTCCGAAATTCTATAGTAAGTAACCTCATTGTCATCACCGGCTTTTTTCAATTCCGTGGAATCTGTACCGATCACAGTCACCTCTTTCATTTCATTGACGTTGTCCTTTCCATTTGATGAATAAGTTACAATATAATGCTCTTTACCTTTATGATGCCTTAAATCCGCTTCCTCACCCGGATGTTTAACATATATGACCGAACCATCCTTGAGCATTAACGAGTCGGGTCCGGGACTGCCTTTAAATACTGTATCAATAACAACCTTTGTTCCTGAGCCATCGTCTACTATAATTTTGATCCTTTGTTCACTTTTCTTATCCTGTCCCAAAGCAAGTGAGAATGATATCATCAGGATAAACAATGCAGTATAAATAATCATAAAAATTCTTTTCATGACAGGGTTATTAATTTTATAAAGGTTCAAAATTACTCTTATGCAGGTATTTCACAGTTAATATTCGGTTAATAAGCGTTAATGAAAAGTTAAATACTTCTTTATTAACGACTTTATGATTTATTTTTGTATCATGAACAGGAAGAAATTCACCGGTCTGATATTAATGATGTTGCTATCAATAATCGGCATTATCTGGGTACAGATCGTGTGGATCAGGAATGCAGTAGGAATTATGAATGAAGGTTTTAATAATGCTGTAAGTCAGAGTCTAATTAATACTGCAAATACCATCGAATCTTCCAGGAAGATGAACTTTTTTAATAACTTCATGCCTATTGAGCCGCTTTCTTTCAGTAATTCTACGGATGATGTTACAGGCTATCTGAGTATCGGAACTTATTCTTCAACCCCGGGAAATAAATTAAGTTTAAGGATTACTAACCAGTCAGTTACGGGAGGTATTGATACAGGCAAAGTTACAACGGTTAACAAATCTTACATAATCACAAATGATAATTCAATCGTTTCTGATTCAGTTACATATGTGGTTTCTTCTCCGGATAAATCAGGTAAGTTAAACATCATTAGAAAAGGTGATGACTTCACTACAAATTCCAGAGCCTCGTATATAAGACAAAATGAATTCCTCAATTGGGTTAAAAAAAGATCGAGTGAGTTTCAGAACATGAGCAACCAGATGGTAAATGAGATTTACCAGTGGGAGAAGACGCTCGAACTTGACAATAAGGAGATTGATTATACTCTAAAACAGACCCTGGCGTTCAGCGGAATACAGACTCCTTATGAATATGCGATAATCAAAAACGGGGTTGTCCAGGATGGTACATATAAAAAATCGCAAAAGAGTGATTTCCTGAAAAGTAAGTATGTGGTCAGATTGTTTCCCGACAATATTATCAGACAGGACCTTATTCTGTCAGTAATTTTTCCTGAACGAACCAATTATGTTCTTGGATCTATGGTTTGGATACTTGGAGGTTCAATGCTCTTCTCTCTTTTCATACTGGCAACTTTTGCGTTGAGTCTCTATTTTATTATACGACAGAAGAAAATTTCGGAGATGAAATCCGATTTCATTAATAATATGACTCATGAGTTTAAAACTCCTATTGCCACTATCTCCCTTGCAGCTGATACCATAACTAATTCAAAAGTAATTAATGATGAGACCAGTATCAGACATTTCATCGGTATGATCAAAAAAGAAAACAGCAGGATGAATAAGAAGGTGGAAACTATATTGCAGATTGCATCACTGGATAAAAAGGAGATAGAATTCAGGTACGAAAATGTATCAATACATACTATTATTGAACATGCTGTTGAAACAATTGAAATACAGGTTCATCAGCGAAACGGTATAATCAATCTTGACCTCAATGCTGAAGATCCTTTTATATTCGGCGACAGTGAACATCTCACAAATCTTGTAAACAATCTTCTCGATAATGCTATAAAATATTCACCTGAATTACCTGAAATTACTATCATCACAAAAAATTGTGAAAAAGGTATAATTTTATCTGTTGAAGATAAAGGCATTGGCATGACTAAAGCAGTCCAAAGCAAAATATTTGAAAGGTTTTACCGCCAGAGCTCCGGCAATGTGCATGATGTCAAGGGATTCGGACTTGGCTTAAATTATGCAAGGTCTATAATTGAAGCCCACAAGGGCAGTATAAGTGTTTTCAGTGAACCGGGAAAAGGAAGCCGGTTCGAAATATTTTTACCATTTAACTGGGATAATTAGAAATGAGCAATAAACCTGTTAAGATTTTTCTTGTTGAAGATGATTTAAGTTTTGGATCAGTTCTTAAATCATACCTTGAAATTAATGACTACTCTGTTGAGTGGGTCGATGATGGAAAATATGCAATTGATCATTTCAGGAAAGGGGTCTTTAATGTCTGTATACTTGACATTATGCTACCCCATGTGGATGGATTTACAATTGCCAATGAGATAAGACAGATTAACAATGATGTCCCTATTATTTTTCTTACAGCCAAAAAACTGAAAGAGGATGTCCTTAAAGGTTATGGAGTAGGAGGTGATGATTACGTCACCAAGCCGTTTGATACAGATATACTTCTGGCAAAGATAAGGGCCATTATCCTGCGACGGGATTTTCAGTCCGGAACGAAGGATTTTTATGAGATCGGGAAGTTTGTTTTTAATTCAAAGCTTAGGACATTGACCATTGGCAATGATGAAAAGAAACTGTCTCCAAAGGAGGCACAATTGCTGGAATTGCTGGCAATTAACCCGAATGCATTGATCAGCAGGGAGATGGCTCTTAAGAAGATTTGGGGCGCTGATGATTATTTCACAGCCCGTAGTATGGATGTTTATATAACAAAACTAAGAAAGTTCTTATCTGAAGATCCAGATCTGAATATTAAGAATATCCATGGAGCTGGTTTCCAGTTGATAGTCAGGGAAGATTAATCTTCAGATTCTTTCTGTTGAATTGCAAAGGAAGCAGACTGTTGATTCCGTCAATAATCTGTGTTTTATTTTTACCCGAAAGGATAATTCTAATCTTATTTCCGATTCTTGCCTCCTCCTCGGCAATTACCTGCCGGCAGTTTCCGCATGGAGAAGGTGAATCATCAGTGAAGCCATCTTCTGTCATAGAGGCAATAGCCAGAGCGGAAGGTTTGTCTTCAGGATGATTTGATATAGAGTTGGAAAGAGCACTTCTCTCAGCGCAGATCCCGGAAGGGAACGCAGCATTTTCCACATTTGCACCCATGACTATTAAACCGCTCTCAAGCCTGACAGCCGCTCCAACTTTGAACTTTGAGTAAGGAGCATAAGCTTTTGAGGCTGCTTCCCGTGCGGCAATAATAAGTTCCATGTCATGGGAATCAAGTTCTTCGGTTTTTTCATACTCTGTATATGAAAATGATATATTATTCGTTCTTATCATGACATACCCGCTCAGTATGGGTTAAAGGTAGTAAAACTTTAGGCTCTCCAGTCACTTTAGACACTCCGGGCACCGATTTTTTTCTATTTTTGTCGTAAAATTATATTAGATGAGTAACAGACAATTTCTCCTTCTTCCTATTGTTTTATTATTGTGTCTGTATTCATGCAAAGCTTATAAACCACTAATTTCAACTTCAAAGCCGGATCAATCGGTTCAGGATTATGTAAATTCATATAAGGACCTTGCTATCACAGAGATGAAGAGAACGGGTATCCCTGCAAGTATTACACTCGCACAGGGTATAATTGAATCTGATTGTGGACACAGCTCTCTCGCGCGTGAAGCAAATAATCACTTTGGCATCAAATGTCATGACGACTGGACAGGACCTACAATCAGGCATAATGATAATAAAAGAAATGAGTGTTTCAGGAAATACCGCAAACCAGAGGAGTCTTTTTATGACCATTCTGATTTTCTAAAATCGGTATCCCGATACAGCTTCCTTTTCAATATTAATTCCACTGATTACAAAGCATGGGCCCACGGATTGAAAAAGGCCGGATATGCTACAAATCCTGATTATGCAAATATGCTGATCAGGACAATTGAAGAAAATAACCTATGGTATTTTGATCGGGGATATGTTGCAGCTATTCTGCCACCGCAAATAAGCGATACGGTAAAAGGACCTCTTACAAGTCATTCAGCTGACAGCACTAAAAAAACTGTAAAGCTCCCGAGTGGAAACATGACAGTTTTGGCTCGTGCTCCAAGAGTTATGGAGAATAATAGAATTCAGTACATTATAGTTAAAGATGGTGATACGAGAGAAAAACTTGAAAATGAGTTTCAATTACTGAAATGGGAACTATCTAAATATAACGAGCTTAAAAATGATTTTCCACTCACACCCGGGCAAATACTTTATCTCCAACCCAAAAGAGATAAGGCCGAACCCGGGAAAGAGTATTATAATACTGTTGAAGGAGACACAATGTACCTGATTTCCCAGCGATATGGTATAAAACTGAAGAGACTTTATGAAATGAACAGGATGACTGATGGTACAGAACCCGAAGCAGGGAAAAAGATATGGTTGAGAAGTATTAAGCCGGTTGAATAACCGGAATAATGAAGTCAGTTATTCTGAATCCTCGCAGGAATTCAATCGCACTCATCCTTTTCTTCCCTTCAAGCTGCAGACTTACAATATTTAAGAATCCATCCTTACAGCTGATCCTTATATAATGTTTCCCATCGGAGAATATTGTTCCCGGTTTGAAAGTGTGTTTTTCTATTTCCGCCTGACTCTCGAAGATTTTAAATGAAATAGTTGTGGAATCACTTTTGAACCAGGACCGTGCAGAAGGATACGGAGCGAGTCCTCTGACTAAATTATGAATTCTAACAGTGTTCTGGTTCCAATCAATGATACAGTCATTAGGATGTATCTTTGGAGCAAGTTTCAGAGGTTTCTCCCGATCTGTAAGTTTCTTCTGAGGCAGTTCCTTTACTTTGTTATCAACTATTTCAGATAGAGTTCTGATTACGAGCCTGGCTCCGAGTTTCATTAATCTGTCGTGAAGATCACCGGCATTTTCAAACGGGAAAATCTGTACTTCTTCGCTTAAAAGAACATTACCAGTATCTATTTTTTCATTAATGAAGAATGTTGTGACCCCGGTTATTGTCTCTCCGTTGATAATTGCATGATTTATCGGTGCTGCACCCCGATAGTCAGGAAGTAGTGATGCATGCAGGTTAATTGTACCAAGAGGAGGCATTTTCCAGACTTCTTCAGGAAGCATCCGAAAGGCTACGACAATAAAGAGGTCAGCATTTAACTTTTTCAGAGAGGCTATGAATTCCGGATCCTTAAGATTCAATGGCTGTATAATGGGGCGCAGATTACTGAATTCGGCAAATACCTTAACAGCCGGTTTTGTTATCTTCCTTCCTCTTCCTGAAGGTCTGTCCGGAGCAGTTACTACACCAACAATGTTAAACCCATTCATCAGCAATGAACCAAGTGTTGACACTGCAAACTCAGGAGTCCCCATAAATACAATCCTGAGATTTTTCATAAATGGTTTATTATCATATAAATATAATAATAAGAATTAATCCTTAGCAATATGTTTATAACATGAAAGATCATGTCCCATTTTGTTTGCCTTGGTTTCAAGATAGAACTGGTTGTGGGGATTTGATTCGATAACGAGAGGTATTGTTTCAACAATTTTTATTCCGTAACCTTCTAATCCTGCTCTTTTTACCGGGTTATTTGAAATAAGCCGTACTTTTCCAAGTCCAAGTTCCCTCATAATGCTTGCACCAACACCATAGTCTCTTTCGTCTTCCCCGAATCCAAGTTTCAGATTTGCCTGCACCGTGTCCATCCCTTCATCCTGAAGCTTATAAGCTTTTATCTTGTTCAGAAGACCGATTCCTCTTCCTTCCTGGCTAAGATATATGACTACTCCTTTTCCTTCAGCTTCAACCATTGACATTGCTTTCTGTAACTGTGGTCCACAGTCACATCGCAAAGAACCAAAAATATCACCGGTAAAGCACGATGAATGAAGCCTGACCAGAACAGGCTCGTCTTTTGTCCACTTACCTTTTACCAGAGCAGCATGCTCAATTCCATTACTGGTCTGGCGAAAAGGGATAAATTCAAAATTGCCTATCGCTGTTGGAAGCTTAACCCTGTCGCCTTTCTCAATAATTGAATCTCTTTCAAGAGTATAAGTGATAAGGTCCTTGATAGCAATTATCTTTATGTCAAATTTTTCCCTGAGCTTAACCAGATCGTTTAATCTTGCCATTGAACCATCATCATTCATTATCTCCACCAGGGCACCTCCGGGACGGAGATTGGCATATCGTGTAAGATCTACAACAGCTTCAGTATGTCCGGCCCTTCTCAGAACTCCTTTTGATTTTGCTTTTAGGGGAAAGATATGTCCTGGACGCCCCAGATCAGTAGGTTTTGTTGCCGGGTCAACGAGGGCCTTAATAGTGAGAGCCCGGTCAAAAGCCGATACTCCGGTAGATGTTTCTTTATTAAGCAAATCAACGGTTACAGTGAACTGTGTCTCGTGGATTGACGTATTGTTTCCAACCATAAGATTAAGATCAAGCGCTTCGCATCTCTCTTCAGGTAACGCAGCGCAGATAAGTCCACGACCATGTTTGGCCATAAAATTGACGATCTCAGGAGTTATTAGTTCTGCGGAACAGATAAAATCACCTTCATTCTCACGATCTTCATCATCAACAACAATTAGTAGTCTCCCGAGTTTTATATCCTCAATTGCCTCTTCGATAGTATTCAGAAAAATATCATTCATTATCATAATTTTTTAGTCTGTTGCAGAATTTCTGCTTGATTCATTTATAAATAATCTGTATAAAAAATCCTTAACTTTTTTGAAGAACATCAGATAAGTTTCAATGTTCAAAATAACCGAATCGGTCGTAGCTTTATATGTAAGAAATATTCCTATTGGCAATAGAATATATGAAGCTGCCCACATCCCGGCAAATGTCCCAACAACATTCTCTTCCACAAGTTTCTGTCCGGAGATTGAGATGACATAATAAATAACGAAGAAAAATATTGAAATTACTGCAGGAGTCCCTAATCCTCCTTTCCTGATGATGGCGCCCAGTGGGGCTCCTATAAAAAAGAAAACAAGACAGGCGAAGGACATTGTAAGCTTCTTGTTCCATTCTGCTTCATACCTTCTGATAGCTTTGATTTCGTAATGCTGAGATTCATTTTTCTCAACCAGGATACTGTTGCCTTCCTTGAGGCTCTGAATAGCTTTTGCAAGAACTGTCTTTTTTTCCGGTACTGAAAGTGAATCGAACAGGACTTTTGTATCAAATCTTCCGACAAATTTATTAGATTCAGATTTTTCGGGTTGAGCAGGGTTACTGGGTTTTATATTTCTTACAACATAAAGTTTTATATTCTTAAAATCTTTGAATTCATTATTGAGTTTTTGAGTATATTTTTTATTGAGTGAGTCAATTGTAAAGTTTAATTGTGAAATGTTTAACATGGCAGGGCCGGACTTGAAAATCCCATCTTCACTTCTTTGCAGATCGAATCCGGTAAGAGGGATCACCATAGTCTGCTTTTTAAAATAGTCTTTCCTGGAAGGGTATTTTCTTAAGGCGAGACTAACATTTTTTTCTTCCAATTCAGTATAGCCATAGCCATTGTAAAGAGTCATAATCAAACCTGTCTCATCACTCGATGAGCTCATGTAACCTGAGTCAGCCAAAATCACAGAATAATTTCCTCTTCTCTGACGGTGGTCATAAATAATCAGGTTGTCGAGACGGCTGGTCACCGGGTCTTTTGTAGTTATTTTTATGCTGAAAGCAGGCACTCCGTTATAGAAGGTTCCGGCCTGGATATTAATATCTGGTTTTTTATGTTGTATATCATACAGAAGTGTTCGTGCCTTAATAGTTGAATAGGGGAGAACGTTATTTGAGAAAAAGAACGATATAATAGCTATAAAACCTATGAGTATTATTAATGGAAGCATAATTCTCTGTAGAGGTATTCCTGAAGATTTAAGGGCCGACAGCTCACTGAATTCTCCCATATTTCCAAATGTCATCAGGGAGGCCAGAAGAATTCCGAGGGGAAGGGCCATTGGTACGAAGGTAAGTGCAAAATAGTAAAGAAGCTCGCTAATTATTTTAAAATCAAGGCCTTTACCGGCGAGATCATCGACATACATCCATAGAAACTGTAATATGAGAATGATTAGCACAATAAAAAATGTGAATACCAATGGCCCAATAAATGATTTTAACAGAAAGCTGTCAACCTTTTTCACTGACTGATTGCATTTGATGTGCAAAACTACTTGATTTTTATCAAAAATCATCTTTAGTATTTGCTCATTTTTTACGCGCTACAAATACATGTTACTTTCTTTGTCTTAAAACAAAGAAAGCAACCAAAGAAAATTCAAGGCTGCAAATAATTTTAGGGTGACTGTTTTGAAGCTTGCCCACGCAATACAACTCCCCTTCGCTCCGCTCAGGGTCAAACAGTATTGCTTGCAGCAGGCCATCACAGCAATCTTAAAAACAGTCACTTTATCCCAAAATTCTCTGAGGCCATTTGAAATCCAATCAGCACTAAAATTTCACTAAACATTCTAAGTTGTGGCGCGCGGGCAAACCGGAAATGGTGCGAACTTCAGCCCAAACGATAGCGCCATTAAGGCAAGTGTAGCGGGCGTCCGTTTTGGCTGAAGTTGTCATTTCCGGCGCCCTTTTCTTTGGTTCATTTCTTTTGGACGAACAAAAGAAATGAACTATTAGATACCTAAGGCTCTTTTAAGATCATTGATCTGAGAATCCCATAAATAGATTGAATCTTCCTTTTCCTCTGCTTCAGCAAAATCAGTAATTATAAGAGCAAGTTCATTGGTCAATTCTTCTAAATTTATCCGGAATTCGAAGAAATTTGATTCTTCATTTTCCATTCCTATCCATTCAAATCTGACCATTTTATTCTCCTTCATGGCAGAAAGCTTAGCTTTTGATTCGGAACTATTCCAGAAAAATGTGAAGAGATCGCCGTCAACATTCACCTGATCGGCAAACCATTCGCCTAGTCCCTCAGGGGTACTGAGTCGGGAAAAGAGCACTTTCGGCGAGCAGTTAAGATTATATTCCAATTCGAACTTTGATCTCATTATATGGATGTGTTCTGACATCTGTACTATTTCTGCAATATAGAAAAAATATTGAAACTAAAAAACCTTATTGCTAATTTGTAACAAACTGATTATATTTGCACCCGCAAAAAGGAGAGTTAGAAAATACTTTGTTGGCGAGATAGCTCAGTTGGTTAGAGCGCATGATTCATAATCATGAGGTCCGGGGATCATTCCCCCGTCTCGCTACA
>OCZT010001603.1_pt1 | contig 23357 bp, 20 predicted proteins | sample 1539031 | NCBI WGS metagenome assembly OCZT01 (sample SAMEA3539308, study PRJEB22396) | soil metagenome | biome: tundra; feature: field; material: soil | place: USA | collected 2010-05 | depth 0.15 m | reverse complement strand
GCGAATCTGCGTCTTCCGACCCGTGGGAAGACTTTAGCAATATATTCCGTAGAGGGCAGCAGCCTCTTCCGCAAGCCTGGGCGGATGTGTTCGGTCCGCTGCGGAAGGGCACGGTGGACGATCTGGTGATCGTCGGCCAGATCGGCCAGTCACTTGACGGCCGGATCGCGACAGAATCCGGACATTCGAAATACATCAACGGGCCGGCGGGACTGGTGCATCTGCACCGGCTGCGGGCCCTGGTGGACGCCGTCGTCATCGGCGTCGGCACTGCCATCGCCGACGATCCGCAATTGACCGTGCGGCGGGTCGCCGGGCCTCAGCCGGCGCGCGTCGTTATCGATCCGAAGGGCCGGCTTGGCGCCGACGCCAGGGTGTTCGCCGACAATGGTGTCCGCCGCTTGCTGATCACCGGGCAAGGCACGCGCTGCACGCCGCCGTCCGGCGTCGAAATTGTCGCCTTGCCCGCGGCCGATGGGCAACTTGCCCCGTCAGCGATTCTCGCAGCACTCGCTGGTTTCGGCATGCGCCGCATACTGGTCGAAGGCGGCGCCAACACGGTATCGCGCTTTCTTGCCGCGGGGTGTCTCGACCGCCTGCACGTGATGGTCGCGCCGATCATCCTGGGGGCCGGGGGCTTTGGCCTGACACTGCCGCCGATCGAGCGCGCCGATCAGGCGCTGCGTATGCCCATCTGTGTGCATAAAGTAGGCGACGATGTGCTGTTCGACTGCGATCTGTCGGCTCAGCGTGTGGCGCTCGGTGTGGCGAAGAAATCGACGTGACCGACACGGAGTGAGGAGCATCCGGCGGCAACGGCGTCGCGGCGGCGCGTATGCCAAGCCGTTATGTCGGCGAGCGACAGCGCGCCCATGTCGTGCGCGGCGCTTGCCCATCCGGCCAGTATTTCGATTTGGATGTCGAGATCGTCCGGTCCCATCGCCCAGTCGGATGCGCCGTGCACCACCGAATAGCCGAGCGCTTCGAAGCGCGCGATCGCAAAGGCGGCCGCCGCCGGCCCGAGCGCCGGCCCGAAGCCTTTGTCCGTGCGCTGATGCGCGTTCACCGCGGCGGCGATGGCCGCGTCGAACGGATCGGGTGGAGTGAACCTGGTCCGCCCGTCATAACTCAGCGCCGCGTAAAGCGGGATCGAGCGCGCGGCGATCTCGACCGCGAGCCGGTCCAGCCAGGTTTCGGAGACGAGATCGAGCAAGGCCGAGGTCGCCACCAGATCGACCGGCCCATCGAGCGCGGCTTCGAGATCGCGGTTGAGATCGAGCGGGATGGCGGTAACGGTGACATGTTTGGCGAGCGGCGTGGCCTTGGCGCGCGCCAGCAGGCCGAGATCGTTGTCGATCAGCTTCCAGCTCTGCTGCGCCGGCAGAAGTGGGCCCAGCGCGCGCAAGGTCGAGCCGGTACCGCAGGCGAGATCGACCACGCGCACCGAGGAAAGCGCCTCGAGAGAGGCAGCGGCGGCGTCGAGAACTTTCGGATTGCGCGCGCGCATGTCGTAAGGCTCGCGCAGCGTTAGCCAGTCGGCGGAGAAGCCGCTCATGCCAGCGTCTCCAGCGCGCGCGCAAAGATTTCCGCGGACTGCCGCCAGGTCGGGAGCCGCAGCGCCGCCGCGCGCGCGGCACTGGCCAGGCGCCGCCGCAGCTCGGCATCGCCGATGACGCGGCGCAGCGCCTGTGCGAATGCAGGAATATCGCCGGGGGCGACGAGCAGGCCGGCGTCTGGCGGCACCGTGTCCGGTATGGCGCCGGCACTGGTGCCGATGACGGGCAGGCCGTGCGCGAGAGCCTCGGCATAGGCCATGCCGTAACCTTCGAAACGGGAGGCGAGCACGAACACGTCGGCTTCCGCGTAAAGCGCCGCGAGGCGCTGCGGCGATACCGCGCCGAGCGCGGCAATTCGATTTCCGAGCGCGTGACGCGCGATATCGGCATCAAGCTGCGCCGCGGCATCGCGGTCGCGGGTGCGGTCGCCGGCAATCGTCAGCCGCCATGACAGGTCGGTGAGCGTCGCCAGCGCGGCAATCAGCACGTCGAAGCCCTTGCGCGGCACCACTGCGCCGACCGACAGCAGCCGCACGACGCCGTCCTGGCTTGCTTGCGCCAACGGTGCCGGATCGCTGCCCGGCCTCGCGACGGTAATGCGCCCGGCCGGCACGCCGTAATCGGCAGCGACCAGCCGTGCCGTCGCCGCGCTGGTGACGACGACGCCTTGCACGGCTGCGAGCGCCGCCCGCTCACTCGCGCGTAACGCGTCGGCTTGCTCCGCGGACAGTCCCTGTTCCAGCGCCAGTGGATGATGCACGAGCGCCAGTAACGGATTACGGCCGGCAAGCTGGGACGCGGTTTCCGGCAAGACGCCGAGCGCCAGGCCATCGATAATGATCGTGCGGCCGGCGGGCATCGCCAGCAGCCGCGTCCGCGCGGTGGTGCGCGTCGCTTCGTTGGGCCAGGGGAAGCCTTCGCCGAGGTTGAGCAGGTCGATCTGCCAGCCGAGATGGCCGAGCTCGGCAATCATGCGCCGGTCATAGGCATAGCCGCCGGTCGGGGTCGCAAGATCCCCCGGCACGGCGAACGCGAAACGCTTCACCACAAATCCGCCTCGTACCAGGCGCGCGCGACATGCGACTCGGAGAGAGTGACGCGAATTGCCTTGAGCTCGCGGCCATTGCGGCCGAGTTGACCGGCGCGGGCGTCCTTGGCCAGCCGATCGAAAATATGCTTCGTCAGAAATTCGGTCGTGGTGTTGCTGCCCTTGAATTCAGGCACGTCGTCGAGATTGCGATAGTTCAGCGCCGCCAGCACGGCCTTGAGCGCGTCATGCGCGCGGCCGATGTCGATGACGATACCGTTGCTGTCGAGCGTCTCGGCGGAGAAGGCCGCGTCGATGACGAAGGTCGCGCCGTGCAGCGCCTGCGCCGGTCCGAACACGGCGCCGCGGAACGAATGGGCGATCATGATGTGGTCGCGAACTTCAACGGCGAACAAGGGACCTCCTCAAGGATAAGTAATGGGCTGGCAGAGTAAGCCACTCTTGGCGTCAAGAATATCGGGTAGCCGCCGCGCCAAATCCCCAAACGCAACCGCCGGTGCCAGCAGCGCGTCGAGCCGCGCATCGGTCAGCAAAGCGAGCGCCGCGGCGAGCCGCCGGCCATGCGTCCAGCGCGGCCGGTGCGACGGCGCGATCCGTCCAACCTGGCTCGACACCAGCCGCAGCCGACGGCTATGGAAGGCGCCGCCGAGCGGTGCCGCCACCGGCGCGTCGCCGTACCAGCTCAATTCAAGCACCGTTGCCTCCTCGCCGGCGAGTGCGAGGGCCGTGCCAAGTCCGGCAGCATTGCCGCTGGCGTGAACGACGAGGTCGCAGTCGCCCTTTGCCGTTTCGGGCTTCGCAAAGCCAACACCGAGGATTTGCGCTAATTCCGCGCGTGCCGGGTTGATGTCGACGAGCGTCACCTCCGCGCCGGGAAGCCGTCCGCACAAATACGCAACCAAAGAGCCGACCACGCCGGCGCCGACGATGGCGATGCGGTCGGCCGGGCCCGGCGCCGCATCCCAGACCGCGTTGAGCGCGGTCTCCATATTGGCGGCCAGCACCGCTCGTTGCGGCGGCAGATTTTCCGGCAGCACCACGGCGGCGCTCGCCGGGATGTTGAAGTAATTCTGGTGCGGGTGGAGCGTGAAGACCGTGCGCCCGCGCAGCGATTCCGTCCCGCCTTCGATCCGGCCGACCGTGGCGTAGCCGTATTTCACCGGAAACGGAAAATCGCCGGCCATGAAGGGCGCGCGCATGCGTTCGAACTCACTCTCCGGCACGCGCCCGGCAAGCACGAGCGCCTCGGTGCCGCGGCTGACCGCGCCGTAAAGCGCCCGCACGCGCACTTCGCCCGCTCCGGGCGGCGCGAGCGCTTCCTGGCGGATGTCGGCTTGTCCGGGCCCGCTATACCAGAGCGCCTCGGCAACCTCGTCGGGCCGGCTGATCGCCACTTTACTTTAATCCCCGGATTGGACTTAAGGACGGTTCGCGGTGTTATATCATCGAGTTTGCACCGTCCGCCCAGGGATTAGAAGTCGTAACCGCGTGCCAGAGCGCTCTCCGCTGCAAGTCATACAGGCCGACGCCGCCGGAAATGATATTTTCGGCCGGCGCATACTGTTTGCTGTCCTGTTTGCAGCCACCATGGCCGGATTCCTGGCGCTCGCCGCGCTGGCGCTGGCGCCGGGCGGCTTCGGCATTATCGACATAACGCTCCTGGCGCTGTTCGCGGCCACGCTGCCCTGGATGGTGGCGGGATTCTGGAACGCCGTGATCGGGCTTCTGATCATGCGTTTTTCCGCCGATCCGATTGCGGCGGTAATGCCGGCGGCGACGCGCATCCGCGGCGACGAACCGTTGGCTGCGTCGACCGCGATCCTGTTGTGCATCCGCAACGAGTTGCCGGAGCGGATGATCCGCAATCTCGAGCCGATGCTGGCGGGTCTCGACGCCGCCGGTTTCGGCGAGCGTTTCAATCTCTATGTCCTCAGCGACACCAGCGACGCGGAGATCGCAGGCAACGAGGAGGCGTGCTTCGCGGCGTTGACCGCGCGCTGGTGCGATCGGGTTGCGATCACCTACCGGCGTCGCGCGGTCAACACCGGCTACAAGGCCGGCAACATCCGCGATTTCTGCGATCGCTGGGGCAGCAAACACGATTTCGCGGTGACGCTCGACGCCGACAGTCTGATGACCGCCGATGCCGTTCTCCGTCTCGTCCGTATCATGCAGGCGGATCCCAGGCTCGGTATTCTTCAGGGGCTGATCGTAGGCCTTCCGTCTACCAGCGCCTTCGCGCGCGTCTTTCAGTTCGGCATGCGGCTTGGCATGCGCTCCTACACCATAGGCAGCGCCTGGTGGCAGGGTGATTGCGGGCCCTATTGGGGCCACAACGCGGTGCTGCGGCTCAAGCCGTTCATCGCGCATTGCGCGCTTCCGGTTCTGTCCAGGGATGGAACGGAAGATCGCCATATTCTCAGCCACGACCAGATCGAAGCCGTGCTGATGCGCGCCGCCGGCTATGACGTGCGCGTGCTGCCGCAAGAGGATCTGGGCTGGGAGGAAAATCCGCCGACTTTGATCGAATTCATCCGCCGTGATCTGCGCTGGTGCCAGGGCAACATGCAGTATTGGCGTTTTCTAGCGCTTCGGGGCCTCAAGCCGGTAAGCCGCTATCAGTTGGCGCTGGCTATCGTGATGTTCATCGGCTCCCCGGCCTGGGTCGGGCTGCTCGTGCTCGGCACGCTCGTCGTCGCATTCTCCGGTACGCCCGCCAGCTTTATTCGCGCCGACGCCGGCATGGCGCTGTTCGTGGGCGTGCTGGTGATGTGGTTCTCGCCGAAGGTCGCGAGCGCCATCGAGATTTTGTTGCGCCCGGAGCTTCGACGTGGGTTCGGCGGCGCCGGACTATTCATCATCAATTTCGTCATCGAAACCGTGTACTCGATCCTGCTTTGTCCGATCCTGTGGTTCGGCCACACGATCTTCCTCACCGGCCTGCTGTTCGGCCGGGAAATTGGCTGGATCGGACAGACCCGCGACGATCATGCGGTGCCATTCACGCTGGCGCTGCACAATCTGTGGCCGCACACGCTGCTCGGATGTGCCGCGCTAGGCACCTTGGCGGCGACACAACCGGCGGCTATCCCCTATGCGCTGTTTCTCGCCGGCGGCCCGGCCTTGGCGATCCCGTTTGCCATGTTGACGGCGTGGCCTTCGCTCGGCAGTCTTGCCGCCCGGGTCGGCATCGGCCGGCTGCCCGAGGAGACTGCCAGGCCGGCGGTGCTGCTGGCCCTGGCGCTGCCCGCGATCGAGTCGGCGGCGCCATTGCCGCGGCCAAGTTCGGTCTGAGGCGGTGTTCGAAGGCTTCAGGACCGCGCGCGGTATTATCCGGTCGCTTCGCATCTACTACGGCGACAGGTCGCGTGCGGCGGCGATGGACCGGCTCTATGGCGGCTTCATACGGCGTGGCGATCTGGTGTTCGATATCGGCGCCCATGTCGGCGACCGCGTGGCCTCGTTCCGCCGGCTGGGCGCGCGGGTCGTCGCGGTCGAGCCGCAGCCGGCCATGGTCAAGGTGCTCAGGCTGTTCTACGGGCGCCATGCCGATGTCGCGATCGAGGCGGTAGCGGTCGGCCGCGGGGTGGGCACGACCAGCATGATGATCAACGCCGATAACCCTACAGTCTCGACGGCGTCACGTGAGTTCGTGAGCGCCGCGCGCGATGCGCCCGGCTGGGAAACGCAGCGCTGGATCAAGTCGGTGCCGGTGCCGGTGACTACGCTGGATGCGCTGATCGGCAAGCACGGCGCGCCGGCCTTCATCAAGATCGACGTTGAAGGTTTCGAGGAAGAGGCGCTGCGGGGACTGACGCGCGCGGTCAAGGCGCTGTCATTCGAGTTCACGATAATCCAGCGCGACGTCGCGCTCGCCTGCATCGAACGCTGCATCGCGCTGGGCTACGCGCGGTTCAATGCCGCGCTCGGCGAGAGCCAGACCTTTGTGAACGCCGATTGGGTCGGCGGCGAGGAGATCGCCCGCTGGCTGATCGGGCTGCCGCACGCCGCCAATTCCGGGGACATCTATGCCGCTGTCGCCTGACCGCAAGCGGCCGATGCGGCGACGCTTGTGCGTGGCCGTCGCCGCGCTGATCGCCGCAGGCTACGGCCTGACGTTGCTGATTTTTTATCCCGGCATCATGACCTACGACGCAAAATTCGTCCACGAGGACATCGCCAGGGGCGTGCTCGGCGACTGGCAATCCCCGGTCATGACCGTGCTGTGGGGCGTGATCGACCCGGTTGCGCCCGGCGCGGGCAGCATGTTCCTGCTGATCGCGACCTCTTACTGGCTGGGCTTTGGCCTGCTGGCTTTCGCGCTGGCGCGCCGCTCAAGCCGGCTCGCGCTGTTGCTGCCGCTGCTGGCGCTGATGCCGCCGGCCTTCGTCTTTGTCGGGATCATCTGGCGCGATGTGCTGTTTGCGACCAGCTGGCTGCTGGCCGCCGCGATCGCCTTCGCTGTCGCCGAACGCGGCGCGCGCTATCGCGTGCCGGCGCAGGCGCTGGGCCTCGCGCTGTGCGCCTTCGGCGTCTTGCTGCGTCCGAATGCGCTGATCGCCGCGCCGATCCTCGGCGCTTACGTCGCCTGGCCGAGGCAAATGTCCTGGAAGCGCACGGCGATCCTGTTCGTCCCGGCCATGGCGGGGTTTTTTGCGCTGGTGCAGGTGGTCTATTACGGCGCGCTCGGCGCGACGCGGCAGCATCCGTTGCAGTCGATCATGGTGTTCGACCTCGGCGGCATCAGCCACTTCACCAAGCAGAACCAGTTTCCAGTCACCTGGAGCGAGTCCGAGACCGCGCTGCTCTTGAACAGCTGCTATCAGCCGACCCAGTGGGACATCTATTGGCGGCTCGAGCCTTGCGATTTCGTGATGCGCAAGCTCGAAGGAGAGCAAAGGCTGTTCGGCACGCCGGCGATCACCGAAGCCTGGGCGCATGCGGTGATGCGCCATCCGTCAGCCTATCTCCGGCATCGCGCGGCGTTCATGTGGAATTTCCTCGGCGCTAACAATCCCACGATGTGGCTCGCCGACGTCGAGCGGCCGACGGAGACGGTATTTCCGGACCGCCCGGCCTTCGTCGCGTTGGTCTCCCTGCACGACATGCTCAAGCTGACGCCGCTGTTCCGGGCCGGCGCGTGGCTGCTCGTTTGCATCACCGTGTGCGGGTTCGCCTGGCGGCGACGGGAGACGCCCGAGGGCGCCTTCGCCCTCGGCGTTTGCGGATCGGCGGCCGTCTATGTGCTCACTTTCTTTGCCGTCGGCGTGGCGTCGGATTTCCGTTACGGCTATTGGGCTGTCCTTGCCGGCATCGTTGGTGGCGTCGTCGCCGCGCTGGGCCGGCTTAAGCCTCAAGCGGCGTGAAGTGGCTTCCCGATCTATTTACTCTGTGCCGGCGGCGCGGCGGGGGCAGCCGCGGAGGCCGGTGCCGGCGCCGTCCAGGCCTTGAAGTCGGCTTCCGAGACGCCGGGCAGCTTTTTCAGGAATGCGACGATCGACCAGATCTCATCGTCCTTGACGCCGGCCTGCGCGAAGCTCGGCATGCCGGTCATGTTGATGCCGTTCTTGACCACCCAGAACAACTGCGCCGGAGAGAGTTGATCGACGACGTCCTTCAAATCCGGCGGATCGGGATGCAGTCCTTCCGAGAATTTGGCCCAATTGACGCCCGGCCCGCCATGACAATTGGTGCAGCCATGCGCGGCGAACGCCTTGGCGCCGGCCTGCACGCTGGCAGCGTCATTGATGGAAGCTGGCGGCAGGTCGTCCGCATGGCGATTGATCGACGCCGTGCGCACCCGGGTCAGTGCCCAGGTGACAATGGCGGGGTCTTCGGCGGTCCCCGCGACACTGTAAAAGCCCCCGAAAAAGAATACCGCCGCACCGATGCCGACAATGATCGCCAGCGCGCCAATCACCGCAAGGATACGCATGTGAGCCTCCAACGCGTTCGTCTGCCAGCCTACGCGGGAAATAATACATCGGCTGGGAAATAATACATCGGCCAAAGGGTTATGTACGTTACGATATCGTAACCGTGGCCCGGGCGGGTGCGCTGTCCCGGCACGATGTCTTGCAGCGAGGGTTTGAGGGAGCCGTATGACAGCCGACCGCGCATCATGGCACGTCAAAGAGATCGCCGCCGGACAGGGCCTTCGCTAGGTATGTCGTCCAGTGCGTCCATTTTGCTCTACCGTCTTATGCCCACCGAGGCAATTTCCCGCCGCGAGAGGGTGGCGTCTTGCCTCACCGCAATCCTTCACCTGGTCGCGCTGATCATGATGGCCGCGACCGAAGCCGATCTGGTCGCCAAGGCTGCGTTCCTGCTGGTCTGGGCCGTGCTCAATTTTTTCTGGCTGGGCCTGTTTCGCCGTCCGGTCGTCGCGGCTCTGATATCGATCGAGTTCGTCGTCGCGCTCACGCTGCTCTCGCGATTCAAGTTCGACAAGCTTTGGATGACAGTCGATTTCGTCGACCTGATGATCATTGACCAGGATACGTCGGCATTCCTGCTGACGGCCTTTCCCTCGCTACGTGGATGGATTGCGCTTGCCGCTACCGGCACGGCCGCGCTTCTGATAGCGGCCTGGCGGCTCGATCCGCGCCGCGTGCGTGTGCGCACAAGCCTTGCCGGCGGTTCGCTATGCATGATCGCCCTCGTTACCCTGTCACTGTCGTGCCCGACCGATCTCCATGAGGATTTCATCAGCCAGAATTATGTTTCAAAATTCGCGCGCACAGGCGTCGAGGCAATACACGAACTCGCCTCACACGGATATCTGGAAGCGGACGCGAGCGTAGCCGAAGGGCTGAAGGCCGCGCCGACAGCGGCTTGCCGTCCGTCACGCAAACTCCCGCACATTATCCTGTTGCATGACGAATCCAGTTTCGACATCACCGCGGCGCCCGGAATAAAAGTGCCGCCCGGCTATAACAGTCATTTCCGGTCGCTGGACGGCAAAGCGCGCAAGCTTGTCGTGGAGGGCGTGGGCGGACCAAGCTGGTTCACCGAATACAACGTGCTCACCGGCCTCTCGGCCCGCTCCTACGGACGTTTCGCCACGTCCGTGACCCGGATCGCCGCCGGCCGCGTTAGTCGCGGGCTGCCGCATTCATTGAGCCGCTGCGGCTATAGGACATTCAGCCTCTATCCGTTCTATGGCGCTTTTCTCAGTTCGCGTGCCTTCCAGACGACGGCCGGCATCGCGCGCTATCTGGACATGCTCGACCTTGGCACGCGTGACTTCGAGGCTGATAGTTTCTATTTCGATCAGGCCGCCAGGATTATCGAACGCGAGCGCGGCAATGGGCCGCTCTTCCTCTACGTTTACACCGTGGCCAATCATTTTCCCTGGGACACGCGCCTGCGTCCCGAACTTACCTTGAATTGGCGTGATCTCGGCAATGCCCCGGACGTTGATGAATACATTCGTCGTCAGGGGACGACAGCGCATGACTACAGGGGGTTCCTGGAGCGGCTGACGCAGGAATTCCCGACGGAATCGTTCCTGATCGTGCGCTATGGCGATCATCAGCCGCAGTTCGGCCCTCGCCTAGTCGATCCGTTACTCAGCGAGGAGGCGCTTGCGCGCCATCTGGAAGCGTCGGATCCGCGCTATTTGACCACCTACTATGCAATCGATGCGGTGAATTTCACGCCGGCCGATCTGTCCTCGGCGCTCGACACGCTCGATGCACCGTACCTGCCACTGGTCATACAGGAGGCAGCGGGAGTGCCGCTTGGTCCGAGCTTCTCGGAACAGAAGAAGATCCTGCAACGCTGCAATGGCCTGTTCTACCGCTGTGCGGCTGGCGCGGAGGCCCGCCGGTTCAATCGGCTCCTGATCGAGGCCGGCTCGGTGAAGGGGCTATAGGCCACGCCGCATCAGCGGTTGTGCCAACCGCTACTACCACCAGGACGCGGAGCATCAACTGCAGCTTGCTCAAGGAATTCTTCTGCCTTCAGCTTGAACGGTCGGTAGGCGCCCGTTACGCTCACCCGGCAATTCCGGGGAAGCAACAATGAGGCAGGTCAGGATCGGTGACATCACCATCGACGCGGTGATCGAGCGCGAAGGCCCGTGGCGGCGGCCGCAGGACTTCTTCCCGGCCTATGACGAGGCCGTATTCAAACGTCACTTGCCCACGATGGAGCCGGAGGTGTTCGACCAGGTGCTGGGAATGATGGTCATCACCTACCAGACCTTCGTGGTCCGAACGCCGCGTTACACGATCCTGGTGGACACCTGCACCGGCGAGGACAAGGGCCATCCGCCGCCGTTCGATTTTCCTGGCAAGGAGCGCTGGCGAAACGAACTGTTCGCGCTGGGCATCGCTTTCGACAAAGTCGACTACGTGTTCTGCACGCATCTCCATATCGACCATACCGGCTGGAACACCACACTGCGGGACGGGCGCTGGGTGCCGACATTCCCGAATGCGAAATACATATTTCACAAAAAGGAATATGCGGCCTGGGAAGCGGAGAACGCGCGAGGGGCCAATCCGCCCGGCACGGTATTCCGCGACAACTGCTTGCCGATCGTGGAAGCCGGACAGGCGCTTTTGGTAGACGACGACTACGCTCTGGATGACACCATTACGTTGACGCCGACGCCGGGGCACTCGCCCTGCCATTGCTGCGTCAACATTCTCTCCGGCGGGCAACGCGCGGTAGTGACCGGCGACATGATGCACCACGTGATCCAGTGCCGGGAGCCCGACTGGTCCCCGCGGGTTGACTGGGATGCCAAGCAGGCGGCGGTGTCGCGCCGGAAGTTTTTGTCCGCTGTCGCGGATACCAATACGCTAATTCTGCCGATCCATTTCCCAACACCGACAGCAGGTCTGGTCACGGCGGATGGGGACCGATTCAACTACCGCTTCAAACGCGATTAGGTCGCTGGGTGGTCCCAGGCGCAACGCATTGCAATGAGCGCGTCTGTCACCTAAATAGAACGGAAGCCGGCTCCGCGCGGCTTCAGCCCAACCATAAATTCCCAGCGTTGAACAGCTTCACAATTTGATGGCCGCTTTCGAGCGGCCGCAACTTTCTTTAAGGCGCGCGTGCACATGATTCGTCTCGATAACGTCAGCAAGCAGATTGGCCACCAGATCCTCTTCATCGAGGCCTCTGCGGCGCTCCTGAGGGGCGAGAAGGTCGGCCTGGTCGGCCCTAACGGCGCCGGCAAGACGACGCTGTTCCGGATGATCACCGGCGAGGAGCAGCCCGACGAGGGCCAGGTGGCCGTCGATCGCGGCGTCACCATCGGTTACTTCAGTCAGGACGTCGGCGAGATGTCCGGCCGCAGCGCCGTGTCCGAGGTGATGGACGGCGCCGGTCCTGTCAGCACCGTGGCTACCGAGCTGAAGGAGCTCGAGGCCGCCATGGGAGATCCGGACCGGGCGGACGACATGGATGGTATCATCGAACGCTACGGCGAGGTGCAGGGGCGCTTCGAGGAACTGGACGGCTACGCCCTGGAGGGTCGGGCGCGCGAAGTCCTCGCCGGCCTGAGCTTCAGCCAGGAGATGATGGACGGTGACGTGGGCGCGCTGTCGGGCGGCTGGAAGATGCGCGTGGCGCTGGCCCGCATCCTGCTCATGCGCCCCGATGCCATGCTGCTGGACGAGCCGAGCAACCACCTCGACCTGGAGAGCCTGATCTGGCTGGAGCAGTTCCTCAGGGGATATGAGGGCGCGCTGCTGATGACCTCGCACGACCGCGAGTTCATGAACCGCATCATAAACAAGGTGGTCGAGATCGATGGCGGCGCGCTGACGACGTACTCGGGCGACTATGAGTTCTACCAGCAGCAACGCGCGTTGAGCGAGAAGCAGCAGCAGGCCCAGTTCGAGCGTCAGCAGGCGATGCTCGCCAAGGAAATCAACTTCATCGAGCGCTTCAAGGCGCGCGCCTCGCACGCCGCGCAGGTGCAGAGCCGGGTGAAGAAGCTGGAGAAGATCGACCGGGTGGAGCCGCCCAAGCGCCGCCAGACGGTGTCCTTCGAGTTCCTGCCGGCGCCTCGCTCCGGTGAGGACGTGGTGAACCTGAAGAACGTGCACAAAGGCTATGGCGTCAGGAGCATCTACGAGGGGCTGGACTTCCAGGTGCGCCGCAAGGAGCGCTGGTGCGTCATGGGCATCAACGGCGCAGGCAAGTCCACGCTGCTGAAGCTGGTGGCGGGCTCCACGCCGCCGGACGATGGCACGGTGGCGCTCGGTGGCAGCGTGAAGATGGGCTACTTCGCGCAGCACGCCATGGAGTTGATCGACGGCGAGCGCACGGTGTTCCAGTCGCTGGAGGACTCGTTCCCCCAGGCGGGGCAGGGCTCGCTGCGCGCGCTGGCCGGCTGCTTCGGCTTCTCCGGCGACGACGTGGAGAAGAAATGCCGGGTGCTGTCGGGCGGCGAGAAGGCACGGCTGGTGATGGCGAAGATGCTCTACGACCCGCCAAACTTCCTGGTGCTGGACGAGCCCACCAACCATCTGGACATAGCGACCAAGGAAATGCTCATCACGGCGCTGTCCGAGTTCGAGGGCACCATGCTGTTCGTCTCGCATGACCGGCACTTCCTGGCCGCGCTGTCCAACCGGGTGCTGGAACTGACGCCCGAGGGCATTCACCAGTACGGCGGCGGCTACACGGAGTATGTGGCGCGCACCGGCCACGAGGCTCCCGGCCTGCGCAGCTGAGGCGGGAAGCGCCGCGGCCGGCCGCCACCAGCAGTCATTCGTCTGCCGCAAACACGGCATGGGGGGCGCAGGCGATATCCGGCGATGCGACGACGCCCGCTTGCGGCCGCTAGTGTTGAAAAAGTCAAAAGGCGATACAGTCGACTCTCGCACAGGAAGATCTTGTGGAGATTGGCGCGATCACGGGTGCAGACCGTTACAAGCCTCATCACGGTTGAGCCAGGAATAATGTCAAAAGGTGGTGTGATGCAGTTCGGCATATTCGATCAAAACGATCACGGGCCTTATCCGCTCGGCGAACAGTATGAAAACCGTCTGAAACTGATCGAGTTCTACGATCTGGCGGGATTTCGGACCTACCACATGAGCGAACATCATTCGACGCCGCTGAGCCTGACGCCGTCGCCCGGCGTATTTCTTGCCGCGGTAGCGCAGCGCACGAAGCGTCTTCGCCTGGGGCCACTGGTTTACGTGTTGCCGGCCCACCACCCGCTGCGGCTGGCCGAAGAGATCTGCATGCTCGACCAGCTCAGCAGCGGCCGGCTGGACGTAGGGGTGGGCCGCGGCGCATCTCCGCACGAACTCGGATATTTCGGCATCGATCCGGATCAGGCGCCGGCCATGTATGTCGAGGCCTACAACGTCATCAAGCAGGCGCTGACGCAGCCGGAGGTCAACTTCAAAGGCAAGTACTACAATTTCGAAAACGTACCGATCGAAATGAAACCCGCGCAGCTTCCTCATCCACCGTTCTGGTATGCGGTTCCGTTGCCCGAGGGCGCGGTATGGCCGGCGCAAAACAAGATCAACGTGGTTTGCGGCGGGCCGGTGCCCAGAGTTCGCGAGATCACGGATCGCTACCGCGCCGAATGGGCCGCGATGGGAAATTCGCCCGACGATATTCCCCTGCTGGGCATCAACCGTTTCGTCGTTGCGGCCGATACCGATCGGGAGGCGATCGAGCTCGGACGCCGCGCCTGGCCGGTGTTTTACGCGAACTTCATGAAGCTCTGGAAAAAGCACGGCACCCAGCCGCGCTATGCGAGGATTCCGGAAGACTTCGATACTGCGGTCAAGAATGGCGGCGCCCTCGCCGGATCTCCCGGCACGATCCGCGATTATGTGCGGACCATGGCCGCGGAGGCAGGCGCGAGTTATTTCATCGCGCAGTTTTCCTTCGGCAACCTGTCGCACCAGGAGGTGCTTCACTCTGCGGCAATATTCGCCCGCGAGGTGCTTCCGGTATCGCGGGAACGTGCGGCCCACGCCGTCTGAACGATCCGGCTTGTGTTTGACAGCCGAGAAACGGGAATTGAGTAATGATCATCCGTATCATCGCATCAAGTCACTCAATCGAACTCGACGACGTCAATAATTTCAAGGCCTTTTCGGTTCGCGTGGAAGGTTCGTTCGACGATCCGGCAAAGCCGGCCGAGTTGCTCGGCCGTGTCGCCGTCAGCAGCGACCGCGAACATGCATGGATTTCCGAGAAGGTGTTGCGCGAATGGCCGTCGCTGGCATCCGAAACCTGGTGGCAGGACGGACTAACGAAAATGACCGTAGCGGTGCAGCCGTTCGGCTGGATCGATCAGGTCAATCATTCAATCCGGGCACATATCGAATACGTGCCGTAGCGCGCTGCCTATCGGGCCAGAATTCCGTCGGTGAATCGAGGATCTTCCGCCCAAAAGCATCGTCGCCGGTGCCGAAGCTCAGCACCGTGGAAACATGGTTGTGGCCTTTGAGCCAGAGCACCGGCGGAGGCCTGCCATCCCGTCGCGTGACCGCCTCGGCAAGCTGATAGGTCGGTGCCGCCAGAAAGCCCGGATCGAATTCGGCTACGGTGAGCAATAGCGGAACGGCATTGTTCGCGACCTGCGTGATAGGCGAGCGGTCCGCGAACTTTGAAGGATCGGAACCGAAATAGGCGATCAGATTGGGTGCACGGTGCTCTTCGGTGATGCGATAAAGCCCGCTCGCCAAAATCACTCCTGAAATGCCGGCAACCGGCAGGTGCACTTGCGGATGAAACAGGAAGGTTGCGACGTGGGTCGCCCCTGCCGATTGTCCGAAGATGAACATCTTGCTGCGGTCGCCTCCGTGGCGGCGAACATTGGCCGCGGTCCACGCCAGGGCCAGTCCGACATCCTCGCCACCGGATGGCCACGCGTGATCAGGGGCAAGCCGGTAGTTCATCGCAATCACCACGAAGCCTCGCGCGGCAAACCATCGCGCCAAATTGCCGTAGAAAACGTTATCCATGCGCTTGTCGCCGCCGGTGAAGCCTCCGCCCGGAACAAACAGCAGTACCGGCCTCATATCGTTTCCATCCGCATGGTACAGATCGAGCTTTTGGCGCGGGTGCGGGCCGTAGCCGATATCGAGTTCGGCTTTGATAACAGAAGTGGGTGGCGAGACGAGGCTGGAATAAAGCGAGCGGGTGATCGCAAGAATATCCGGATTGAACTGTGCGCCAAGTTTGGCGATCTCGGAATGAACGGTGTCAAGCGTCGGGCTCATGGAATGCTCTTTTTGCAGTTCGTGAAACTGACGGCGCAGCGGATTGTTTCGGATGTCCAGATCTTCAGCCTTCAGGTCCAAATGCGATATAGTTTCCGCGATGGTAGCCAAGCGGTTGTTTTGCGGGAGAGTGCCCGAAGCTCCGCACCCTTCCAATGACGACAAGATGATCGCCTGCTTCAACACGATCATGAAGTTCGCAATCCAGCCAAGCGGTGGAATCGGGAAATATCGGGCTGCCCGTGATGCCGGACATCCACGGCGTGTCGGCAAATTTGTCGGCCGACTTCGAAGCGAATGTCCTGGAGACGTGTTGCTGAGCTTCGGAAAGGATGTTGATTCCAAAATGGGTTGTGCTGGCGAAGGCAGGATAGCAGCTTGCGGTCTTACCGACGCATACCAGAACCAGCGGTGGATTGAGGGAGACCGACGTAAAGGAGTTGGCCGTAAAGCCTTTCGGAATTCCCATCGAATCGAGGGTGGTTGCCACGGCGACGCCGGTCGCGAAGCTGCCGAGCGCTCGTCGCAGTTCCGTTATATCCACTGCAGCGGCGTTGAGCTGCTGGATTTTTTGACGCTGCATTATGGGCTTTCCGCAAATGGCAAGCTAGACTCCAGGGTCATCGTGTTATGATCTCGTCGTGTCTTGATTGGTGGCGGCTCCGGAAACATGTCAAATGAGCTTACGAAGTCTGCCCGCAGGGTGTTCGATATTCTTGAGCTGTTTCGCGAGCGGCAGTGCCCGCTTCGCCTGAAGGACATTGTCGATTCGCTGGAGATGCCGACGTCGAGCGCGGCGGCATTGCTGAAGACGATGGCGCAGATGAACTACCTGTCGTTCGAGAGCACGTCGCGCGCCTATCTGCCCACGCTTCGGCTTTCGCAGCTCGGCAGCTGGGTGACCGCGGCGAACTACGAAAGCGGGCCCATTCAGGAGGCGGTCCGCAGAATCGGACGCAAGGTCGGGGAAACCATTCTCTTGGGAACCGTCACGGACATCTACGTGGAGATCGTCGACATTCTTCGGGCCAAGCAGCCGCTGCAGTATTATACGACAGTCGGAACAAAGGTGCTGCTGGTGCACTCGGGCGTCGGTTGGTCGCTTCTCGGCCGGGAGACGGATGAGGATATTGCCCGAATCTACCGGCGAACGGTGAGACTGAAAAAAGTCGAACGCGGCGCATCCTCGCTCAATCGGCTGAAAGCCGGGATCGATAAGGTGCGCAGCGACGGTTACTGCCTGTCTCGCGGCATGGTAACGCGCGGCGTCGGGGTAGTGGGCATGGTGGTGCCGACGCCGCCCAATCATCGGCGGCTCGCGATCGGAGTCGCGGGTCCGATGGAGCGGATCGAGAAGAATCTGGCGAGAATCCTCGCCGCGGTTCGCGCCGAGAATGTGCGGCTGGCGCACTTTGCAAGCAGCATCGACTAGTGCAGGCGAGCCGGAAGTTGCGACGCGTCTGGTCACTTCGCGCGCTCGCTGGCGTTGTAGCGCGCGATGGAATCGAAACCTGCGAGGATGCGCGCATGACGGTCCTCGATCCATGCCCGCGGCTCTTCATGCGTGAAAATGAAGAATTCGGAGCGATCGACGGCATCGAGCACGCGTCGTCCGACATCGTCGGGCGACAGACCTGCGGATTGCCAGGCCTTTGCAGCCTCCGCGCCGGGTCGGTCATAGGCTCCGCCCAGCCGCGCCGGCCGTCGCCGGGACGAGGCGTAAAGCGTCGTATTGACGAGAGCGGGACAAAGCACAGAAGCGCCGATTGCGCTGCCTTCGAGATCCAGCGCAAGCGCTTCCGACAGCGCGACGATGGCATATTTGGTCATCGCATAAGAACCGTTGCGGAGCTTTGGATTGACCTGCAATCCGCCGATCGACGCCGTATTGATTACATGTCCAGCCTCGCCGTGCTTTCGCATGCGCGGCACCAGGATTCGAATGCCATTGATCACGCCCTGAACATTTACCCCGAATATCCATTCCCATTCGGCCGGCGTCACCTCCCATAGCGGCATCGCGCCCAGCGACACGCCGGCGTTGTTGAACAGAAAATGGATATTGCCGAATTCGGCCTCGGCCTGGTCCGCAGCGCGCTCAAACTGCGCCGCGTCGGACACGTCAACCTCTATCGCCCGTGTGCGAATGTTGAAGGCGGACAGCTCGCGGCGCGCGGCCTCGATCCGCTCTCTCTCGATGTCGGCGAGCACGATGTTGACGCCGCTGCGCGCCAGCGCCCGGCAGATGCCGAGGCCGATTCCATTGGCGGCCCCGGTGACGAAGGCGGTCTTGCCGGAAAACTCCATTACAGCCGTCCCGACCGGACTGCTTCCCGCCGCGATTGTTCGGAAGTTTCCTCAGCCAGGGCGTCGAAGCCGTGCATCATCAATTCAAAACGCCGCTGGACGTCGGTGCGGCGATCGGCGTGCGTGAAGACGTAAAGCCGGCGCGCCTGGATCGCATCAAGCACCAGTTCCGCGACCTGCGCCGGATCGAGGCCGTTTGCCAGCGCCTGAGCGTATCGCTTGTTGCGCTCGGCATTGCTGGCGTCGGTATCGAGGGAAATGGGGCCGCCGAAATGCGCCGGGCGATTGCGGCCGTTGTCGAGCATGCGGGTCTTGACCCAGCTCGGGCACAGCACGCTGACGCCGATATGGCTGCCCTCGAGCTCCGCCGCCAGCACTTCGGATATTCCGACGGCAGCGAATTTCGTCGCGCAGTAAGGGCCTGCCAGCGGCGCGCCGACGACGCCGTTCATCGAAGCGGTGTTGACGACGTGGCTTTGCTCTCCGTGCGCCTTCATGTGAGGGAGGAAGGTCTGCAAACCGTGGATAAGGCCCTTGAGATTGACGCCGATGACCCACTCCCAATCGGACATCGCGATACTTTCGATCGAACCCGCCCGCGACACCCCGGCGTTGTTGCAGAGGATGTGAACATTGCCGAACTCTGAAAAGACTTTTGCTGCGGCTTGAGCGAGAGATTCACGGTCCGACACATCGCAGGCCATTCCGATGACGTTTATTCCCTCCCGGCCAAGTGTCCCGACCGCGGCGGCACAAGCCGCCGCTTCGATATCGACCATCGCGACCTTCATCCCGCGTTGGCCAAAGGCCCGGCATAGCGCCAGGCCGATACCGCTCGCGCCGCCGGTGACGAAAGCGGTTTTTCCCTTGAATTGATCCATCGATATCTCGCTCGTGCCTGACGTTGAGGCTCCCGTCAGGCGTCGTTTTCCAATCGCCTGAAGCAATTCATCCGGACGGCCGTCAGGCCGTCCCCGTTTGCGTCGCGCCGACAACGACGCCTCGACGTCTGGCGGCCTTCACCGTCAGCAGGATCGTGGCGCCGGCGGCGATCAGCGCCGGTCCGCATGCGCACAGGAAGATCTGCTTCGGCGGCAAACCGAACGCCAGCAGCGCGCCACCCAGTGCCGGACCGGCGATGCCGCCAAGCCGGCCGACGCCGAGCGCCCAACCGATGCCGGTCGAGCGGATTCGTGCCGGATATAATCCCGCGGCCATGGCGTTGGCGCCGAGCTGGCTTCCGATCATCGCCCCGCCGGCGAACAGAATGGGAATCATGATGAAAGGCGCCGGCAGGTTATAAAGACCGATCGCAAGGACGAAGATCACGCCCGACGCGAAGCTGCATGCAAGCACGCGGGGTGCGCCGAACCGGTCGATCATGGGGCCGAGCAGAACCGTGCTCAGAATGCCGCCAAGCTGGAACATGCTGGCATAGAAGATGGCATTCTCAGGCTTGAATCCCGAGAGCGTAAGGACCGTGGGCATCCAGTAGCTGAACAGATACATGTTCAGAAGGTTGGCAAAGAATGCGATCCACAGCAGGATCGTCGATACCGCAAGCCCCCCCGTGAACAGCTGCCGGACCGGGTCGCCTTGCGCCACATCCACCATCTTCGACGCCGCGACATGCGCGCTGACGTTGAGCCGCCGCAGGATCTCCTGTGTCGCCGGCGCGTCGCCGCGATGGGCGATCAGAAACCGCGGAGACTCCGGCAGGAAAATCATCAGGAGGGGGATCAGCAGCAATGGAGGAATACCGCCGGCAAGGAAGATGCTCTGCCAGCCGAAAATGGGGAGGATCTGCGCGACCAGCTGCCCGCCGAGAAACCCTCCGAGCGTGTTGCCGCAGAACATCAGCATGATCAGCGTGCCGCGCCGGTGGATCGGGCTGTAATCGGAGGTCAGGGCGACCGTGACAGGCATGGCGCCCCCGATGCCGAGGCCGGTCAGGAACCGCATCGCAGTGATGGAAGGGATCGACCAGGTGAAGGCGCTGAGGACCGAGAAGAGGCCGATGAAGGCAACGCTGATGATGAGCAGCGGCTTGCGCCCGAAGCGGTCGCCCAGGGGGCCGGACAGCAGCGCGCCCACCAGGATGCCGACGCTCGACATCACGAATGCGGTCGTGAAGAGCGGTGGCGCGACGCCCCATGCTTTCGAGAGCGAGGGCGCCGCCATTCCGATCGTTCCCAGATCGAAACCGTCGAATGCCTGCACCAACGCGCAAAGCAGCACCACACGCAGCTGCAATGCGCCGAATGGCTGGTTCTCAAGCGCCTCTTCAACAGGCGATCTCACTTCACCGCTCATGGCTACCTCCCCTGTGGGTTTGATGCGGTGTCGTTCCCTGAGGTCGACACTCGTTCTTCGTTGTGAATTCGCGCGGTCCGGAAAAATCATCCTCTTCAACCAATGACAATGGCGATCGCGACGGACCCGGCCGGCGATGACGCAGGCCAGTTGCGATGGTCCACCGTTACGCGGCGATATCCTCCCCGAGCGGAACGCGAACCACCTGATGGGCCTGCAGCGCCGGCAGCACGTCCCGCGCGAAACGCCGGATTTGCTCCATGAACATTTCATGCGGCAGGGCGCCCCGGTTGAGGCTGACCTGAATCTGGTTGGCGCCCGCCGCCTCGGCGGCCTCGATGATCCGCTCGGTGACTTCCTTGGCCGTGCCGAGCGGCATGTTCTCGGCCTGCCGTTCGAAATCCGCCATCGTCATGTTGCGATAGTCTTCGCGCATGCCCGCCGCCGCTTTCAAATTCTCCGGACGCACATAGTCGTTCGATGTTTGCGACACATAACCGGCGTCGCGCTGTTTGGCCGTTTCGGTAAAGTTGCCGTGGCTGAACAGCGTGCGGTTGAAATAGAGGTGGTAGGGAGCGAATTCGCGGACCGCCTCGGCCTTGCTGTCGGCAACATAGGCGGACAGCGCGATCGAGAGGTGGTTTGGCGTAATCCGATGGCCATTGCTGGCAAGACATTTTGCGAAGTAGCGGATGATGTCTTCCTGCAGTCCGCCGCGCGCCAATCCCGGCGTGATGACGGCGTTCTTTTTTCCCGCGAACTCGATCGATTCCTTGCTTCCCACGATCGGGATCCAGATTTCCGGGCCCGGCTTCTGCACCGGTCGCGGCCAGATCGCGACGTCCTTGTAGGACCAGAATTGACCGGAATAGGAGAAGATCTCCTCGGACCAGGCGCGGGTGACGATCTCGTAGGCTTCCTCGTAACGCGCGCGGGAATCCTTGAGAGGGACGTTGTGAACCTGGTATTCCCTGGGAATGCCGCGCGCGAAACCCGAAATCAGCCGGCCATTCGACAGGCAGTCGAGCATGGCGAGTTCTTCGGCAAGCCGCAGCGGTTCGTGCAACGGCAGCAGGTTGCCGTAAATCAGGAGTTTGAGACGTTTGGTCCGCTGCGCGGCGGCTGCCGCCATCAGGTTTGGCGAGTTCATCAGTCCGTAAGGCGAACAATGATGTTCATTGAAACCGACGCCGTCATAGCCGAGACGGTCCATTTCTTCCCAGGCATCGAGATGCTCGGCGTAGGTGCGAACGGCGACGTCCGCCTTGAAGTACCGGTTCGACAGCGGGTAGGGGAGTTCGCTGCCGATCTTGAGATGGTCGAGCTGTTCGCCATAGGCGAGCAGGTCGAAAATGAAAACTTTCATGACGCCCTTCCCCGAAAACCTTGCGATCCTCCTTGTTGGAGGAATTCGCCGTCAGGTTACGACCAGAGTTATCGCCCAGCCAAGAGCGAAAAGAAAATTCCACATATGTGTAATACCGCGCAGCAGCGATCGCACCCTGATGCGGCTTCGCGGGTTGAGCGAAGCCATTTTTCCATGTTGCTGTGCATTGACCGCACAAACTGCTGCGGACTGTTGCCCGCGGGCTCAAGGCCTTGCTCCATGAGGAATTTTCCGATTTCGGGCGTTTTGCGTGCCTCCACGGCGGTCTTGTCGAATTTGTCGACGATCGGCCGCGGCGTATTGGCCGGAGCAGGCACGCCGTTCCAGCCCGTCGCTTCGTATTCGGGCATGCCCGCTTGCGCGATCGTCGGCATGTCCGGCGCGACCGCGAGCCGTTTGCCGGGGCATCGGAGAGAACGGTGGCAGCCTGTCCCTGGGGTTGGCGCAGTGAAGTCCATGACGGCTTGCACAAAGGTCAGCGTGTTGTTTTGACCATCAAATCCAGTTTCCTGCATGGTCTGGGCGACGCGATGGCCGGGCGCATCCCAGGTACATGTAGGTCATCTGCCGCGGGCCGTGCGCATACTCTGTTCGAAGTTCGGTCAGATCGAAGCCAGCCGAGCGCACAAGATCGTCTGTCTTGCGGTCCAAGTGACAACCGCCGGCGAGATGGCGCCACACAGGGGTGAGCCGGCGCTGCCAGCGTTCGACTCGAGGTTCAGGTGAAAGCCCGTGCTCAACGAACAGGAGTCTGCCGCTTGGGGCAAGGACCCGTCGCATCTCGCGTAATGCAGCCAGCGGGTCCGTGATCGAGCACAATGTCCAGGTCATCACGATCGTGTCCACCGTGTTGTCCGCAAGCGGGATTGCAGTCGCAGACCCCTGCAGGAATTCGGCGCGGATACCGGCCGTGGCAGCTCGTCGGCGTGCGATCGCCAGCAAACGGGGCGAAGGGTCGATCCCGAATACGATCTCGACCTGCTTGCCGTACAGCGGAAAGTTCAATCCAGAGCCGACCCCAACTTCGAGCACCCGCCCGCTAGCGGCGGTAACCACCTCGCGGCGATATTTCTGGAGCTGGTGCTGCCGCATGACCAGATCGAGCAACGGAGGAAGAACCCAGCGGTCATAGAAATTCACGAGAACCTCTCTGCGCGCCAACGGCCTGCAACCAACAAGACAAACAATCGGGAGCGACCCTCAGCACCATCTACGGCGCCCTCCCGAACTCGTTTCTCAGATGCTACTTGGCGCTTGAGATCAACGATCAGCAGGTTGTCAGTCGGGTAATGCAGCAGAGCTTGGTCAAGCTTATCTTCGACCGCTTGGTGTCGCCGTCAAGATCAGCAATATGGTTCTGGCTTCGGCACGATATTCCTCGAATCCAAACCCGAGAAAACGGAAGCCCAGGCTTTCGATTCAATGGCTCTCAGTCCATTTGCGCCAATGCGTCGGCTGAATGTCGATGTGCTTCTTATTTGAAGCATCGACCCATTCGGCTCCATTTTTGTGACACGGGTACCCCAGCG
>OCZT010001602.1_pt1 | contig 23362 bp, 17 predicted proteins | sample 1539031 | NCBI WGS metagenome assembly OCZT01 (sample SAMEA3539308, study PRJEB22396) | soil metagenome | biome: tundra; feature: field; material: soil | place: USA | collected 2010-05 | depth 0.15 m | reverse complement strand
CCAGGTACGCTGGACTGCGGTGATGCTGGCGGTGACGAAGATGATGCCGAGGGCCAACGCCAGCCAGAGCTGGCCGCGTGTGCCTGCGACGATGCCGCCGTCCAGGCCCGCCATGACCAGACCGATGGTCAGGAGGACGAGCCGCTCGGCGCGAGGGGCGATGCCCACCTCGCCGTGCAGCTTCAGGCTCTCCGCCTTGGCCCGGGTGTAGCTGACCTGGAAGCTGGAAACTGCCGCGGCAGCGGCTAGAACCGCCCCCACGGCGAAGCCGGCAGCCGAAGCACCGGCGACGATCCCGATGTAGACGACGCCCTCGCCCCAGCGGTCGAGGGTTGAGTCGAGGAATGCCCCGAACCGGGTGACGCGGTTTTGGGCGCGGGCGAGGCCCCCATCGAGCATGTCGAAGGAGCCGCCGAAGATTACGAGCGCGGCCGCCGGCAGCCACAGTTGAGCGGCGGCGGTCGCGGCTGCGACGCCTGAGATGAGGAAGCCGATGACGGTCAGGGCGTTGGGGGTGAGGCCGAGCCTCCCGGCGCCGAGGGCGATCGGTGTTATTGCGCCGCGGACTCGGGCGCGGGTTTGCTGCGAGACGAACGACTGGTCGCCCATGGCTCAGTGGACCTCGGCCAGACGGTCGGTCGGGGACGCCGGGAGGGAAGGGCCGACGGCTGCGGGGAGGGCCGGAGCCGGGACGCCTAGAAGCGCCCGCTCACGCTCGGCGATTTCACCGAAGACGTTGGGCCGGAGCTGGCAGAAGACCTCTCGGCCGGTCCGCTTGGTCTCGACGACACCGGCGGCCTTGAGCCTCGAGACGTGCCACGAGACCAGTGGTTGGCTGAGGCCCACGGTCTCGATCAGCTCGCCGACGGTCGCGGGTCCTTGCGCCAGCCGCTGCACGATTCGCAGGCGGTTCACGTCCGCGAGCGCCTTGTGGAAGACGCGCAGCTCACGCAGATCGTCGGGCTGGTCGACGATGGTGGCGACTGTCGAGCGGATGTGCGCGGGTGACGGCAACGTGGCGTGGCCTCAAAATGGGGATCAATTGCCGGGCGGTGGGGTCCCGTACAAACGAGCCTTTATATAAAGGCTGGTTGATGCTATGCCGGAGCGGGGCTGGTGTCAACCCAGGCTGAGTGCGAGCGGAAGTCTATCGCCGCGCCGAAGGTAACTCCATGGCCGCGCGCTGCATCGAGCCTGGCTTACCTGGTGCGAGGATCTTCGGGCGGCCAAATTGAGCGACGCGCCTCCTGAGTCTCGGGAGCGCGGATCTGGGGCGGCGCGGTCATGGAATCATCTCACTGCCGCAATCCTGAACGGCCCGTGGACCATGGATTGGCGTGCGTGGCCGCCCTGGGCTAGTGCGAGCCGGAGTGGATGACTGCAGTCATAAACGATGTCTTCGTCGGCAAGCATCGACCGCCGCCATCGGACAATGGCCATCTCCACGAGGGCTGTCTCCTGCTCGCTCAGCTGGAACGCGACTCCTTCAAGTCCTAGCCCGGCACTTCGATCGGTTTGAACCTATGCTCAAGTCCTGACACTAGGCTCCAGCCCGGGTGGGCATCACGAAGATGGCCGGCGATATAGATTGGGGCTGAGGTAACGATGGCGGGAGCTCGTTCGAAAGCTGCGATCGACCGCGAGTTCATGATGCTGCTAGAAGCGGGGTCGGCTGAATCAAGGACGCACATCGAGCAGATGTCGATGAAGATGTCGCGCCTACTCTTTGCCACCTTCCCGGAAGTCGTTGTCGACGCGGACGCTTTGGACAACGTTCCGTTCATCGCCAGGCTACGGACCATCGGCGCACTGTTGCGATCAACGTACGGTTCCGAAGTGCCTTCGGGTCCGTGGGTAAGTGACACAGTCCGAGGTTGGCTGGCGATGGCGACGGCCAGTGACGACTCGTTGAGCCTGGATGACCTGGTGTTGCGCTTGATGCCGTATGCCCACGACCACCACTTCGCCGTGCGTGAGTGGGCATGGCTAGCGATTAGGCCGCGCGTAGTCGCCAACCCGCTCGCGGCCCTGGCGTCATTGAAGCCCGCTTCCGGCAGCTCCAATCCCCTCGAACGACGATTCGCCGTGGAGGCAACCCGGCCCCGCAGCGTCTGGGGCGGTCATGTTCCACTCTTCAAGGAACAACCTGAAGTCGCAGGTCCATTCCTAGACGCCCTGCAGTGCGAGCCTGATCCGTATGTTCGACGCTCGGTCGGCAACTGGCTCAGGGACGCAGGGCGAACCAGACCCGATTGGACAGCCGAGGTCACGGACGGCTGGTGTCGTCAATGCTCATGCAAGTCAACGGCTTGGATCGCCCGCAGAGCCCGAGTCGGCCTGCCGTCGAGTTTCGAGCTGCGACTGCCCTTGGAGTGAGGCTGCGGTCTCGGAACGCACCCCCCGGGCTACCACCTAACCGCGCTCGCGGCCTGTTCGCTCGACATGACCTCACGCCATTTCTTGCCTTCTGGATCGGCTGGCGACTCCAGAGTGCACCCATGCCAGTGGTGCTCGAGCAGATTCCGCTTCTCTTCTTCAGTCTTGTCTGCCATATCGATGGCGAGTTGCTCGCACTCCTGGTATGTGAGATCCCCAATCCGTTTCTTGTCCTCGTTCGAGGTCAATGGAGCAAGCACTGACCACTGGCCTAGCTTCAGCTCGTAAGACGGCGGATTGATCGGCAGGACCAGGTCGAATCTGCCAGGCCGGCGGATTGCCGTATCAAATGTTTCGATGTGGTTGGTTGCCACAATGAAGACGATCTTGCGGGAATTGCGGAGGTCCGCGATCACCGGAAGCATCGCCGTGGTGAGCAGACGCGATTCAGCTTGCTCGCCTCGCCCCGTCCTCTCCCGAACCAGTTCATCAATCTCGTCAAATAGCACAACGACACGCTCGGCGTAGCGCAGCATCCGGACGATCTCGCTCAGCTCCATCCCGATGCCGTCGAAACCGTTTCGAAGCAAGTGAGACGGATCGATCGAGATGAGATCCCAACCGAGAGCACGGCTGATTGCCTTGGCATATGTGGTCTTGGAGGTCCCTGGCGGGCCGAACAGGATCGCTGAGAGGGCAATGTTCTTGGGAAGGGGCAGACCATTGCGAAGTCGCTGATCTTGCGCGAGTACTGGCTTGATCATGCGATCCTCGATGATGGTCTTTAGGTCCTTCTCCTCCCTCTCTTTCTTTACCCGTGAGTCAAGCAGTTCATCGAATAGCTGGCGGTCGGCTGTCGGCCTGACGACCGGCGCCTTTCCAAGTCGGATAAGTATGGAATCGGTTACGGCGGCGGGGATCAGTCGGTCGATCTGATAGCAGGCGTCAAAACCCGATGCGGTGGACCATGACTCGGGAAAAGTGATTTGTGGATGATGCCCAGAAGCCCAGCCATACCCGTCCCCCGACGGCAGGCCAACAGCTTGGGTCACGAGCCTGTCGACGGATCGGGTCAGATTGTCAAAGTAGGCAAGCAGGACCCTGGTCGCGGAGAACTCCTTCATGAGCTGGAACAGGAACTCGAACTCAAAGCAGTAGGCGTTGCCAATCTTTGGGTAGAGGAATAGTGGCTTGCCTAGAGGCCAGGAGCCGTCCGGAGCCTGCGTCCCAAAAAGAAGGTCGAGAGCGTGACCAAGCAACTTTCGGTCAGCCGGAGTGATCCTACCTTTGCCGTAGTGGTTGGCAAGGATCACCGAATAGCCCATCTCGATGACGTCGGCGCTCCCTGGGGGTCCGGAAGCGCAAAGCGCTGACTCACGACTTACCGATTCGATCGACTTGTCGTAGATCCTCCGGGCGAGATCATCATCGAGGAGACTCGGACCGCCCGTTGGAGACTCGGACTGCCCCCAAGACTCAAGGACTCGCGATACAAGGTGCGTTAGGTACGCGTTCGTCGGCCAGTCTTTAATCCCGACGCGTCCCGTGTTCTCGCCCTTACGAAGGCTCGCCGCCAGAATCTTGAGCTTCTTCTTGCAGATCTCGATCTGCGGGTCACTCAGCTTGCACTTAATGCTGTGCAAGGCCCAGACGAGCTCCAATAGGAAGCCAACGGTGAATGGGTTGTCATTCGGGAGACCGGCGCTTTTCCAAGGCTGATCGAGGACGATCTTGCCTAGCAGGATGTTGGCTTCGTCGATAGCCCACTTGCCCTCGTCGGCCTTGGCCGGCTGTCCGGCATTCTGGCCTTGGCCGTCTGCGCCCTCAGCAGGCTTGCTGGGACGGGCTGCGCGCGCCATCTCATCCCACCGCCCAGAGCGCACGAGGAACGACACAACCGTCGCTGTCGACGCCTTTGAGTAGTCGCCTGACTCGTTTTTGCGTCCTGGAGTAGCCCCGTCCAGAAGGTGAAAGTAGCCGCCGGACCCCTGATCGCGGTATGGCAGCAAGGACGGAATGGCTCCGTCCATAATCTGCTTCGTCTTGTCAGCGAGCTCCGCAATTGCCTCAAACGGAGCCGCCGATTTCCTCAGCGAGATCGGTCCCTCAACCATCCCCCGTGCTTCTCCTAGCGCCGCGGGCCGGTCGGGACGGACAGTATCGAGTGAATCTTTCCAATCGGAGCCTCGATGGGTTCATCCACCCGACCAGAAGGATTCGACAGTTCCTTCTCGATAACGTCCAGGTTTCGCCTGACAGCAGCAAGCGCAGTCGAAGGAGATATCAGCAGGCTCTCGTCGGGGGCGAGATCAGCAGATTCGTCGCGCCGTGCAGCGGCAGCAGCACTGAGGACGGTCCCGACCGGCCTGGTGTACTGGCGCAGCGTCCAGTCGAGTGGAGGCGCGTCCGAGTAGATGGGGATGCCGGCACCGACTGCGAAACCAACCTCCATGGCCGCTGATTGCCCAACATAACCATCCGGGCAAGCGAGCCACAGGAAGTCAGAGCGTCGGATTGCCTCGAGGTGACGGTTCTGGACGCCCTTGATCGATCGACGGCGGTCGCTGGAGACAAAGACGAAGTCGCCGAAGCTATCGACTATCCGAGGATCCGCGGGCGAGAGGACTACAGCCCCAATCTCCGTAAGCGCACCGACGGCCTCTTGAATATTCGCGAGGTGTCGCTTAAAGCTTCCGGAAACAGTGACGAAAAGGGGGCGATCCTCGATGGTCATCCGAGAGCTGCCTTCAGTGCGTGCTCCGGGGAGTCAGCTGGTACCCCCAAGGGCAGATTGTCTACGTGGATGTACTTCACCTCACTGGCAGTCGCTGTACGCCAGCGAGAGATCGGCAATTCTGTAAGGCGTAGAAGCTGCTGGTGCGGCTGCTGAAGAAGGGACTCCGCCCGGCCTTCCTCGTCCAAGCTGACGACGTCGCCGCCGTCCCAGAAGAGCGTGGCCTTCGACGAGAGCGCATCCCACCTATTTTCGAGCTCTTGGCAAGCCTTCTTGATCTTTTGCAGTGAGCAACCCGACGCTCGCAATTCGGCAACGGTCCTGACGACCACGGCGTCCTGAACCGTCCAAAGTCGCGTGCGCCGACGTCCTGGCTCAGTCCTTATCGTCGCCCGAATGAGGCCGGTCCTAAGCCAATAGTCGAGCGTGGACCGGTTGACGCGCGCGAGTTTGCATACGACTGCTGTTTCCAAGCACTCGAGAACCTGCGGTTCCACCATGGGCGTATTTTAACCCTAATTCAAAGTCTGATTCAAGTATTAGATGATCGAGGCTTCCTGAGAGCTTCACCCTGGCCGATGTTCGGGCTGCGTTTGAAGCACTATCTGGTCACTCTGTGGGGCTGACGACGTTCCGCAAGCACGTGCTGTCGTTCGGTGATCTGGTACGCACCGGCGAAATTCGGGTCACTGGCGAGCCCCATCGACCGCCTGAGCTCTACCGCAGAGCCTCCAGACGCGCGGGAAGCTGGCGTTAGCGCGCGACTGATGAGCTAGCGCCCTGCGTATTGCTCGAGTTCGCGTAGGGCTAGGTCCAAGCCAGTCACTGCCATTTGAGTAAAGACCCGCGTCTGTTCGGCGCTGGCCGTGAGCGTCACGCCGAGGACCTCGCTGGGGTCTTCTGGATCCACGACCTGACGCTGCGACATAGCGGCCAGGACTCGCGGTCCGGAATGGACAAAGCCGCTCAGCATGCGGTAGACCCAGACGCCATCGCCCTGCACCAGGCCGTCCATGTATCTCCGGAAGAGATCGGTCTTGTTGGGCTTGGAGAGACTGCTGATACCGAGCCTGACCAGGTCGGCCTCCCGTTCAGCCCGACGTTGGCGCGGCCCCGACGCTGGCGCAGATCGGGGTTTGTCATCCGTCCCAATCGCGACCTCGAGGTTATGCCACTCGCGGAGATCCCCACGTTCCATGCCGAGACCGCGTAGTCGCCGCTCCTCTGGAGTTGCGTTCAGATCAACTAGCCATCGGCTTACAACCACTCCTTCAAGCGCGACCCGAAATAGGCTGTACTGAGCGGCCATCGGCAGGATGCCGCCAGAGACAGCTGCCCGCCATGTGAGCATGTGATCGCCGGCTGTTGCCCAAGCCGGGGTGGCATAGACCCAAGGTAGATAGCCGAGTTCGAGACGGGCATCGAATTCGCCGGGCGAACCTGGCAGTGGGCGTGGGCTAAGAGCGCCGTATCGCTCGCGAAGGCCATCAAGTGGCGCCATGAGTCGCAGGAGCTCCTGCAGCTGATCGAGTGCGGCGATGCCCATTCCGACATTCTGATCGCGATCGGTGACACCTAGCGTGTCACGGGCGCCATCCCCACAGGGTTACGTAATGGGCCAAGTAGGAGCGATCAGCAATGAGCAACGAGGAATCCTTATCCCCCCGGAGCAGAAGCCTCGTTGGATTCGCGCCTGTTGCATGACGCGGCCATGGACTCGCTGGAGATTGGCCATCTAGCAGTTCTATGGCCGCGTTGGTCCTAATCGCTGAGCGTGGCCCGGCGCGGCCATGGACTTCCGCTCGCACTGAAGGCCCGGCTCCGCGATGCCGCTTTCTTGCGCAGTGACCCCGCCCATGCCGCGGAGTTGTCGCGCCCCTAAACTCGCGGTATGCAGCGCCGCGACTCGTACGTGCTCCTGGCAGTACTCGGTGTGGGGGTGTTCCTCGCCGGACTCGAGCTGATGATCACGGCTGTCGCGCTGCCCCAGATCCTGGCCACGATGGCCACCTGGACGGACTTGCGCGAAGCGTCGTGGATCATCAACGGCTACCTGCTGGTGTACGTCGTGACGATGCCGCTTGCCGGCAGGCTCACCGACGTGTGGGGCGCCCGCCGGCTCTTCCTCGTGGCGCTGGCGATCTTCACCCTGGGATCGTTGCTGGCGGGTCTCGCCCAGACGCTCGACCAGCTGATCGCGGCGCGGCTCGTCCAGGCCGTCGGAGGCGGGGCGATCATCCCGGTGGCGACCGCCGCAGCGGCTCACCTCTTCGAAGGCCCGTCGAGGCCGCGCGCCCTCGGAATCATCGGCGCGCTGACCTTCCTCGGCATGGCCGCCGGGCCGTTCGTCGGTGCGGCGCTTCTGGAGACGATGCATCCCGCGACCGCGCTGAACCAGCTGGGCATCGGATCGGGCCCGCTCGTGACGACCGTGGCGCCGGCGTGGCGGTGGGTCTTCTACATCAACGTCCCGATCGGGTTGTGTGCCCTGGCTCTGGCCTGGGCGGCCACCGCCGACTGGGACACCGTGCATCTGCCCGGCCGGGTCGACGTTCTAGGGGCGGTGCTGTTCACCGTGGCCCTGGGCGGCATCCTGGCCGCCGTCACGCTCCTCGGCTCCACCGACCGGCTCTTCGGGCTGCCCATCGAAATCGCGGTAGCCGGGCTCTTCCTGGTCGGGGGCGCCAGTGGCGTCCTCGCAATCTGGCATGGCCTGCGCCGCCCGGACCCCTTCCTGGACCCGCGCCTGTTCGCCGACAGGGTCTTCAGCTCGGCGGCTCTCATTTCGCTGCTGACCGGCTACGGGCTGGCAACGGCGATCGTCGGCGGTGCGGTGTTCGTGGATCGTGTCCTCTACGGCGGCGCGGAAGAGCAGCGGATCGTGCTGGGGGCGCTCGCCGCCGCCATGGCTGCAGGCGCGCTGGCGGCGGGGTTCCTCGCGCGGCTGATCTCGCCACGCCTCATGACTCTCGCGGGCCTCGCGCTCAGCTCCGCGGGCCTGGTCTGGATGTCGACGTGGAGCCCGGATGTGGCTCCGCCGGCGTTCGCGATCTCGGCGGCGACGTTCGGCCTGGGATTTGGCCTGACCGTAACTCCCCGCTCCATCGCGGCCGTGGAGTCAGCCGGTCGGTGGGCATTCGGCGCGGCTTCGGCCACCGTCACGGTGGCCCGCATGATCGGCATGGCCATCGGAATGGCGGCCTTGACCGCCTACGGCTCGACGACGATCTCGCGGCTGTCCGAGCAGGTCTACGGCTCGGGGGATGCCTACAAGCAGTACATCCCAGCCTATTTGCGCGACCGGCCGCTCTATGACGGGCTCGTCGCGCAAGCGCTCGAAACCTGGGCGGCGAACAAGGCGGCCTCGATCCTGGTCGGCGTCTTCCTGGCGGCGGCGGCGGTCACGATCGTCGCGACAGTTCCGGCGCTCGCCCTCCGGTCGCGAGCGCGTATCCTGGCTCCGGGGCGCGTTGGAGGTGGACCTGAGGATGGACTCGAAGACGGCGGACCGATCGGCCTCTGATACGCAGAAAGAAGGCGCCGTCCGACTCGTCGCTCTCGAAAAAGGCGTCTGCCGCGAGTGGGAAGGTCAGGAGGCGATCGCCGAATTGGCGCGCGCCGTCAAACGGCCCACGGCCCGACTCTGGGTCGACCTGTGCAGCCCCGAGCCGGCGGTCCTGGCCGAGGTTTCGACGATCCTCGGTCTTCACCCGCTGCTCGCCGAGGACCTCACCGAGCGAGACCAGCGCGCAAAGCTCGATCAGATCGGCGGCCTGGTCCACCTCGTCCTCTTCTCACTCGGCTTCGACGACGGAGCGGTTTACGAGCGCGAGCTCGACTTCGTCCTGGGGGAGCGCTTCCTGCTGACCAGCCACAGCAAGTGGTGGGATCCGCGCTTGACGCGCCACTTGAAGCTCGGGCCCGAGGACGCGCTCAAGCGCGGGCCGGATTACCTGCTGTGGGCCCTCGCCGACGACGTCATCGACAGCTACTTTCCGATCCTGGATCTGCTCGGCGACGAAATCGACGAGCTCGAGGACCAGGTCGTGGCCAAGGCGGATCGGGCGCTGCTCGAGCGATTGTTCGCCCTCAAGCGCGAGTTGATCCAGGTCCGGCGGGTAACGGCGCCCGAGCGCGAGATGTTCAACGTGCTCTCCAGCCGGGTCGAGTCGGTGATCTCGCCGGAGCTGCAGCTGTACTACCGCGACGCCTACGACCACCTGATCCGACTGACCGACGAGCTGGACACCTACCGCGAGCTGGCCTCGGCTACCCTCGATGCGTACCTTTCGACGGTCAACAACAACCTGTCGCTGATCATGAAGCGGCTTACCGGAGTGACGGTCGTCGTGGCCGGAGTAGGGTCCATCGCCGGCATCTTCGGCATGAGCGAAGCCCAGACGGCGTTCCGCTTCGACGAAGGTTTCGGGTTCTGGTTCGTGGCCGCCGGCAGCCTTCTCGTTGCGGGACTCGCGGTGACGTTCCTGCACCGGATCGACTGGATCTAGCGCCACCCGCCGAGTGTCGTAGGCCGCGCGGCGCTCAGGCGCAGGCGCGGCCCTTGTTGGTCGGGTGCGCGTCGGCAGGATCGGCCGCCAGGATGCCCAGCGGCGTGGCGACGACCTGGAGCTTGGTCGAGTTCGACGCGTTGGTGTTCGCGCCTTCGGAGGTCTGCAGCCAGAGCTGGTCGGTCTTGGCGGCGAATTGCTTTTCGAGCGACGCGTTGGCGAGAACCCCGCGGATGACCTGATTTATCTCGTAGATGTGCCGCTGGTTGTCGTCGGTGTAGACGACCACGTACATGCCGATCATGTCCTTGCCGTCGTTGACCTGAGAGTGGTTGAGGAGCGGCAGGAACATCCCGGTTCTGGCGTGGGCGTAGAGGTACGTCGCTTGCGCCGCTCCGGGAGTCGCCAGAAGTGGCTTGGGCGGCGCAACGCTGTTGTCCACGAAGTATTCGGCGACGTTGCAGAGCGGGAACGTTTCGTTGGGCGCTGAAGCGATCACGGGCAGGTCGATGCCGAGGGCAGGGACCTGGACCCGCGTCGCCACTGCGCTGGCCGGGCTGGCCGTCGCGCTCCCCGTCGAGCTGGGGCCCGGCGAGCGGGAACCTTGCGGCGTCGGGCTCAGCAGGGATGGAGACAGAGACGGGCCGAAGCCGAGGCTCGGCGTCGCATTCGGGCTGGCGGCCACGGGAGCCATGTAGTTCAAAAGCCCCGCGACGATCAGAAACACGCCCGCACCGGCGACCAGAGCGGGCACGAGTCCGAGGAGATCGGACAGTCCACTCCCCAAAGATCGAGCCAGCCGTCGAAGGCGTCGCATGGACCGGCATGCTAGCAGGCGATCCGGCGCCACGCCGCGGACGCGGCCACGGGCGGCCCAATCCTTGGTACTCTCACGTCATGGCAAGACGAAAGAGCGCTCTCCTTGGCGCACTTCTTGGGGTGGTCGTCGCGGCCCTCATATTCGGGGTGGTGGTCGTGGCGTGGCCGGCCCACGCACCGGCAACGCCGGTTCCTGCGATCCCCTTCGTTCTGCCGACATCGTCGCCCACGTCGTTGACGCTCGTTACTCCGGCGCCGTCCTCTACGACAGCGCAGGGCGACCAGCCCGCCTCATCGTCGCCGTCGGCGAGCAGCAGCGCGAGCTAGCAGTTCGGGAGCGTGGCGCGGCCCCTCAGGACCCCAGGGCGGACGCTGCGTTGCTGGCAAGCGTCACGAACGCCGGGAAGAGACCGAACACGATCGTCACGATCCCCGTCGCCGCGAGGCCGACTCGGAACAGCGCCCCCGGCGAGCTGACGACAGGCTGTCCCTCCGGCTCGCGCATGTACATGTACACGACTACGCGCAGGTAGTAGAACGCCGCCGCGGCCGCGTTGAGCATGGCGACGACCGCCAGCACCGTGACCCAGCCTCCCGCCTGGACGGCCGCGACGATCACGTAGGCCTTGGCCCAGAACCCGGCGAGCGGCGGTATACCCGTCAACGACAGCAGGAATAGCGCCATCAACGCCCCGAGCCACGGGTCCCGCCGGCCGAGCCCCGCGAACGTGGAGATCTGGCTCGACACGCCGGGTCGTCGTTGGAGCGCGGCGATCACCGCGAACGCACCCATGTTCATGAACGTGTAGGCGGCCCCGTAGAACAGGACCGACTGGATCGCCTGCGTCTCGAGGCCCTTCGTCCCGCCTGCGAACGCGGCCAGCCCGACCAGGATGTAGCCGGTATGGGCGATCGAGGAGTAAGCCAGCATCCGCTTGACGTTGTCCTGGGCGATCGCGACCAGATTGCCGAGGGTCATCGTGGCAATCGCGAGCACGATCACGACCGGCAGCCAGTCGGCCTTGAGCGGCCCGAGCGCTCCGACGAAGAGCCGCAGGGCGATGGCGAAGGCCCCGATCTTGGGGCCCACGGAGAGGTACGCGGTCACGGGCGTTGGCGAGCCCTGGTACGCGTCGGGGGTCCAGTAGTGGAACGGCACCGCGGCCATCTTGAAGGCTACGCCGGTCGTCATGAACGCCAGGCCCATCGCCAGGCCCGGCTGGATGGAGTGGCTCGACGCGACCGTGGCCAGCGCCGCCGCAACATCGCTGATCCGGGTGCTGCCGGTCGTGCCCCAGACATAGGCAAGACCGAAGAGCAGGATCGCGCTCGAGAACGAGCCGAGCAGGAAGTACTTGATCGCGCCTTCGGTCGAGTAGGGGTCGTTTCGGGCGAAGCCGGCCAGCAGGTAGCCGGGCAGCACCATCAGCTCGAGGGCGACGAAGAGCAGCAGCAGGTCCGCCGAACCGGCGACCAGCATGGCCCCGGTGACCGCGAAGATGAGGACGGCCGCGAACTCGGCCATCGGCAGGCCGCGCGGCGCCAGGTAGTCGGTGGCGAACAGGATCGTCAGGGCCGCGATCGCCACGAACAGCAGGTCCAGGAACGTGGTCAGGCCGTCGAGCGTGTAGGCGCCGCCGAACGCGGTGTCGCGGCGGCCGCTCAGCCCGAGCATGATGATCGCGGCGGCCACGATCGCCAGGCCCAGGAGCGCGACGGCCGTCGCCAGCGTGCGACGCCCGGGCAGGGCGATGTCGGCCAGCAGAATCGCGCCCGCCACCAGGACCGCCAGAACGACCGGCGCTGCGGTTGTGAGGTCCGACCAGGTCATCTCGCTTCTCCTCTCACCCTACCGGGACTCCGGCGGCCGCGAGGAAGCCTCGGACGGGACCGCTGAGGAGATCTAGCGCGAGACTCGGGAACAGCCCGAGCAAAACGATGAGAACGCCCAGGGGAGCCAGGGTCAGCGCCTCCACGTTGGTCATGTCGGTGAGGTGATCGCCGAGGCCGCGCAGGAAATCGGAGACGGTCCCGAAGGCGACCCGCTGGAACATCCAGAGCAGGTACGTGGCCGCCAGGACCATGACGATGATCGACGCGACCGCCACGACGGGCGCCACGACGAACGAACCGACGAACACCAGGAATTCGCCGACGAAGCCCGACAGCCCGGGCAGGCCGATCGAGGCCAGGATGAAGAAGCCGAAGGCAGTCGACCAGAGCGGCATCGTCGCCGCCAGGCCGCCCATCTTCGCGATCGTTCGATCGTGGGTTCGCTCGTAGATCACGCCGACGAGAAGAAAGAGCCCGCCGGTGATCAGACCGTGGTTGATCATCTGCAGGATCGCGCCCTGGAGCGCCGGGGCGCTGAAGACGAAGATGCCCAGCGTCACGAAGCCCATGTGACTGACGGAGCTGTACGCGACGAGGCGCTTGAGGTCCGGCTGGACGATCGATACGACCGCGCCGTAGACGATCGCGATCACGCTCAGGACGATGATCGGGCCGGCGAAGGTGTGGGCTGCGTACGGGTACAGCGGCACGGCGAAGCGGATGAGCCCGTAGGCCCCGAGCTTCAGGAGCACCCCGGCCAGGATGACCGATCCCGCGGTCGGGGCCTCGGTGTGCGCGTCCGGCAGCCAGGTGTGGAACGGGAACATCGGGACCTTGATGGCGAATGCGAGGAACAACGCCACGAAGGCGATGAGCTGGAAGTTGTTGCCGAACGAGCCCGCCTGCGCGAACTGCTGCAGCTTCTCGTAGTCGAAGGCGCCGACCCACGATCCGCCATGGGCCGCCTGGTAAGCGAACGCCGTCGCCAGGATCGCCACGAGCATCAGCAACGAGCCGACGAGCGTGTACAGCACGAACTTCATCGTGGCGTAGATGCGGTTGGAGCCGCCCCAGATGCCGATGATCAGGTACATCGGGACGAGCACGATCTCCCAGAAGATGTAGAAGAGGAACAGGTCCAGCGCCACGAAGACGCCGATCATGCCGACCTCGAGGATCAGGAAGGTGACCATGTAGCCCTTCACCCGGTCGCGGATCGGCCCGCTCGCCAGGATGCTGATCCATGTGAGCGTCGTGGTCAGGACCACCATCAGGACGCTCAACCCGTCGACGCCGACCTTGTACTGGATGCCGAAGCTCGGGATCCAGTCGAGCGCCTCCCTGTACTGGAACCCGGCCTGCCCGGAGGCGAACGAGGCCAGCAGCAGCAGCGACATGACCCACACGACGAGGGCGGTGCCGAGAGCTGCGCGCCGGATCAGGTCCGGCCGGCTCGACGGCAGGCAGGCCACGAGGACGGCGCCGAGGGCGGGCATGAAAGTGATCAGGCCCAGGATCGGGAGGCCGAAGAGGCTCATCGGTCGGTCTCCTACCTAACGATCGCGAGATAGCCCAGGGCCACGGCGATCAGGCCGAAGGCGATGCCGAGGGCGTAGTTCTGGACGTGGCCGGTTTGGACGCGGCGCAGACTGACGCCGACGCCGGTGGTGACTGCGCCGATGCCGTTGACGGTGCCGTCCACGACCGTTCGGTCGAACCACCACGCGGCACCCGCGACGCGGCCTCCGATTCGGACGAAGAGCAGGTCGTTCAGGTCGTCGAACCACCACTTCGCGGCGGAGCCTCGATAGAGCTGCGAAAGCACGGGCGCCTTGCTGGCCGCCTCGACTTCATAGGGTCGGGGCTCGGCGCGCAACCGCAGAGCCGGGATCTCGACGCCGAATAGCCGCCAGGCGACGACGATCGCGACGGCCACGAGGGCGGTCGTGCCGATGGCCAGCGCACCGTCGATCCCGAAGAAGTTGTACGCGGCTTCGGCGTGACCGCCAGCCGCGATCGTGCCCTCGAAGACCGGGCTCAGCCATTGATGGAGCAGGCCCGTCTCCGGCGGGAAGCCGATCACGAGGCCGAGCAGCGCGGCGGGGATGGCGAGCAGGATCAGCGGCCGGGTCATCGTGGGCGGCGACTCGTGGATGTGCGGCTCGACTTCGGGATCCACGTGGCTCGGGCCCCAGAAGGTCATACCGATGAGCCGGAACATGTAGAAGGCGGTCATCCCGGCCACCACGAAGCCGATGGCCCAGACCCACAGGAATCCGTTCTTGAAGGCGCCGCCCAAGACCTCGTCCTTGCTGAAGAAGCCGGCGAGCGGTGGCACGCCCGAGATGGCCACGGCTCCGATGAGCATCGTCGTGTAGGTGATCGGGATCTTGCGCCACAGGCCGCCCATCTTGCGCATGTCCTGCTCGTCGCCGACGGCGTGGATCACCGAGCCTGAGTCGAGGAAGAGCAGCCCCTTGAAGAAGCCGTGGGTCATGAGGTGGAAGATGGCCGCGGTCCACGCCCCCACGCCGAGCGAGGCGAACATGTAGCCCAGCTGTGACAGCGTGGAGTAGGCGAGCACGCGCTTGATGTCGGTCTGGGTGAAGGCGATCGAGGCGGCCAGGATGGCGGTGAAGATGCCGATCGCGGCCACGACCACCATCACTTCGGACGCGTGGCCGAAGATCGGGTTAGCCCGAGCCACGAGATAGACGCCGGCGTTGACCATCGTCGCGGCGTGGATGAGGGCGGAGACAGGAGTGGGGCCTTCCATCGCGTCCGGCAGCCAGACGTGGAGCGGGAACTGGGCGCTCTTGCCGACGGCGCCGCACAGCAGGAGCGCGGCGATCGCGATCTGCCACTCGTGCGGCACGGCGCCGATCTTCGAGAACACTTCCTGCATGTTCAGGGTGCCCAGCTGGGTCCAGATGGCCATGATCCCGAGCGCGAAGCCCATGTCGCCGACGCGGTTGACCAGGAACGCCTTCTTGGCCGCCACCGCGGCGCTGCGGCGCGGATACCAGAAGCCGATCAGCAGGTAGCTGCACAGGCCGACCAGCTCCCAGCCGGCGAAGACGAGCAGGAAGTTGTCCGCCAGAACCAGAAGCAGCATCGAAAACATGAACAGGTTCAGGTAGGCGAAGAAGCGCCAGCGCCCAGGGTCGTGCTCCATGTAGCCCAGCGAGTACACGTGGACGAGCATGCCGATGGTCGTCACCACGAGAAGCAGGCAGGCCGTCAGCGAGTCCACGTACAGGCCGACGTCCGCGGTGAAGCCGATGGCCGGGATCCAGTGCCACACCGTGATGCCGACGCCGTGCTCTCCGAACCCGAACCCGTGAGACAGTGCCGCGAGAGCCACGACCATGGCAACCGCCCACGAGGCGACGACCCCGCCCATGGCGAACCGATGCGCCTCGCGCGGGAAGCTCCGCCCGAACAGCCCGGTAAGCGCGAACCCGGCCAGCGGAAAGAGCAGGATCAATGGAGCGAGGTTGATCATCGGTCGTTCCACGCGATCGAAAGGGCTGCTCCGGCGAGTTCAGGCCTAGGCGTTGCCGAGCACCGCAGCGAGCGCATCCGAGGCATGCGTGAGCGAAGGAGCGGAGGCGACAACGACGGCCTGGACCGCCCGAGCAGCTCTCTCATTGGCTCAGCGAGTCGTATTCGTCGACCAGCGGCGTCTTCTTGTTCCGGTAGATCGCGATCACGATCGCCAGGCCGACAGTGGCTTCGGCTGCGGCTACCGCGATGACGATCAGCGCGATTACCGCCGCGTGGGTCTGAAGCTTGGGCACGAACGCCCCGAACGCCACTATCGAAAGGTTGACCGCGTTGACCATCAACTCGATCGACATGAGCATGCTGATAGCGTTGCGCCGCGCCAGGAAGCCGAAGCTGCCGATCGCGAAAACCAGCCCCGACAGGACGAGATAGGAGTCGAGCGAGCCGCTCACACCTGATCCTCCTCGGGACGATCCACTTCCCGGTGGGCCAGGAAAATGCCACCCACGACGGCTGCGGTGAGCAGAACGCTCACGGCCTCGAAGGGCAGGACGTATGTGCCGAACAGCATCGTCGCGATGTCGGACGTGGACGTCCAGAGGCGCTGACCGCCCGCTGGCCACGTGGTGGCCGTCACCGTCACCGCGATCACGATCGCGATCACTGCGGCCGCGACGGCCGCGGCCCAGGCTTGCGTTTGGAACGCCAGCCGCGTGGGTGCGTTCTTGGTTTCGGTCAGCATGATCGCGAAGAGCAGCAGGACGCTCACGGCGCCGATGTAGACGAGCACCTGCGTTGCCGCCACCAGGGGATTGCCCAGCAGAACGTAGATGCCGGCCAGCGCCGCGAACGAGGAGGTCAGCGCCAGCCCGCAGCGGATGATGTCGCGCAGGGTCACGACCAGCAGCGCCGATCCGATCAGGATCGCGGCGAGCACGATGAAAAGCACGTCGTCCCAGCGGATCCCCGTCATGGGGATCGTGTCGGTTATCGGCATGCCTCGGTTCGCTCCTCCTCTTGGCGGGCCGGCGCCCCGGTCCGCGTCAGCTGACGGTCACTTCCTCTGTTCGGTCTCGCCGATTCGCCCGTCCGCAACGGCATGGGCGAACCAATCGCGTTCTCGTTGAATGTACGTGACCTCGGTCTCCCGGTCGACTGCCGCGAGGCCGATCAGGTCGATCATCGGATCGGCGCGGACCGTGTGGGCCAGCTCGGTGTCCTGCCCGCCGCGAAGCGCGTCGTATGGGCAGGCGTCCACGCAGATGCCGCACAGGATGCAGCGCGTCTCGTCGACCTCGTACTTCTCGAGGACTCGCGGCTTGGGCATGAGCGCGCCCGTCGGGCACGTTTCGGCGCAGCGGCCGCAGGAGACGCACGGCGTGTCGTTGAGGCTCATGTCGAGCGGCGTCGTCACGAGCGTGTCGAAGCCGGTTCGCATGAAGTCGTAGCAGGCAGCGCCCACGATGTCAGCGCAGACGGCGGCGCAGCGTCCGCAGTCGATGCAGCGCGAAGGCTCGCGCAGGATGAAGGCGTGGCTGTCATCGCGGATGTAGTCGTGGTTCGCGCCCGTGAAGCGGTTCTCGGTCACGCTGCGGAAGCCCGCCCCGGCGTTGTTGCCGGGCTCCAGGGTCGGGAGCGTGGTGCCGTACTCGATGCCGAGCCGGCGCAGGTCGCAGTTGCCGATCGCCTCGCAGGTGCACTGCAGGCAGCGGGTGGATTCGGCCATCACTTCGGCCGGCGAGTAGGGGATCTCGTACTCGATGTAGCTCTTCACCCGCTCCTTTGCGGGGAGGGACTTGAGGCGGTGGCGCGGCTGCTTCGGCTCGTCGGTGTAGGGCACGATCGAGAGGAACTCGGGAGCGGGTTCGGATAGCGTCTGGCGGGTCTTGAGCTCAGCCAGGTCCGCGCCCTTGAGGTATGCGTCCACGGCATAGGCACAGCGCCGACCCTCGGCCACGGCCTGGACCACTGTCGAGGAGCCGATGCGGACATCGCCGCTGCCGAAGACGCCCACGCGTCCGGTGTCGAAGGTGACCGCGTCGGCCTGGAGCCTCGACTTGACGGCCGCGACGCCCTCGTTGCCGGGGCCGATCCACGACAGGTCGGGGCCCTGACCGATGGCAAGGAGCACGCGGTCGCATTCGATCACGAACTCGCTGCCCGGTGCGGGCTCGGGCCGGCGGCGGCCGGATGCGTCCGGAGCCCCGGGCTGCATGCGAATGAATTCGACGCCCGTGACCTTGTTGTTGGCATCGGTCAGGACGCGTGTCGGCCCGGCCTTGAAGATCATCTTGGCGCCTTCTTCGATGGCTTCGTGCGCCTCGGTCGAAGCCGGCATGTCCTTCATGTCGCGCCGGTAAACGAGCGTGACTTCCTTGACGCCCTGGCGGATCGAGGTGCGGGTGCAGTCCATGGCGGTGAATCCGCCGCCGATGACCACGACTCGAGTGCGCTTGTGCCCCGGATAGGGAAGTCCGAGCGCGGCGACCTTCAGGTACTCGAGCCCGTCGATCACCCCGTCGGCCGTCTCGGTGGGAATGCCGAGCTTGTTCGTGGTGTAGCAGCCCGTGGCGACGACAGTCGCATCGAAGCCCTGGTCGCGCAGGTCGTCCAGGCTGAAGTCGCGGCCCAGGGCCTGGTTGCAGACCAGGCGTCCGCCGAGACGCCAGACGGCCTCGTACTCAGGATCGAGGACTTCTTCCTTGGGAAGCCGGTACTCGGGGATGCCGTAGCGGAGCATGCCGCCGGCGGCCGGGTCCTTCTCGAAGACGGTCACCTGGTGGCCGGAGATCAGCAGGTAATAGGCGGCGGCCATGCCGGCGGGCCCGGAACCGACGACGGCCACGCGCTTGCCCGTCTTGGGCTCGGTCTCGAACGGCAGAGGCGGCTCGATGCCATCGTTCTGGGCCGCCAGGACCACGTCGCCGGCGTAGCGGTGGCTGTCGCGGATGGCGATCGCCTCGTCTACTTCGTCGCGGCGGCAGTGTTCCTCGCACGGGGCTGGGCAGACGCGGCCCAGGATCGAGGGGAATGGGATCGTCCGCTTGAAGATGCGGGCCGACTCGCGGAACTGGCCTTCCGCATTCGCCTTGAGGAAGCCCGGGATGTCGATGTGGCTCGGGCACTTGTTCTGGCAAGGCGGCAGGCAGTAGGCGTTGTGGTCGCTGAAGATGAGCTCGAGGTTGGTGCGTCGGAGGCGGCGCACGTTCTCGGTCTGGGTGCGGACGACCATGCCCGCCTCGGCGGCTCGCGAGCACGAGATCGGCGGGTGTTCCTCGCCCTCGACCTCGACGACGCACATCCGGCAGGCGCCGAAGCCGGGCAGCTTGGGCTCGTAACAGAGCGTCGGGACTTCGATCCCGTTGTCGCGGCACACTTCGAGGATCGTCTGGCCGACCTTGCCTTCGACGACCCGTCCGTCCACCTCGAGCCGAATGGCCTGCGTGGCGAGCGGGCGCTGCGGAGCCTGTGCGGTAATCAGCCGCTCCTCGGGCGAGTCGTCGATCGGCGTCGTCGTGTCGCGCGGCGCCTTGGCGTCGGGCCTGCTGTCCACGCGGCCGGCGCGCCGGTTCCAGACCTCTTTCTCGTTCTCCGCAGGGCGCAGCGAGTTGGCGACGCGCGCCGGAATGGTCTCGTCCCTACGTGTCAGGGCCGAGGATTCGGGTGGCGTGACGTCCGTGGGGGCAGCCGGGGCGTCCGCTTTCTCGGGCCTCGTCGGCTGCGGCGGCTCTATCCACTGCGGGGCGCTCGGGCTGGGGCGGGGGTTGGGTTCGCGCATGGGACGCCTCAGGAGACCGCCCCGACTCGTGGCCTGGCCAGCGACTGGCAGACCCCGGCGGGGCAGGTATTGCGGACGATGTGGGCGTCGAGCTCGTCGCGGAAGTACCGGGCGACGCTCAGGAGTGGCAGGGTTGCGCGGCGCTCGTGGTCGCAAAGGCCGCTGGCCACGATGTCGGCCGAGAGATCCGTCAGGCGCGTCAGCTCGTCGCCGCGCGGCTGGCCCTCGCAGAAACGCGCTCCGATCTCGGCCATGCGGCGCAGGCCGATCCGGCACGGGATCGTCTTGCCGCACGCTTCGTCGGCGCAGAAGCGGGTCAGCACCGCGGCCAGGTCGACCACGCAGCTGCGCTCGTCCACCACGACGATGGACCCGGAACCGATGTGGGCTCCGGCCTTCTCGAGCGCGTCGTATTCGTAGCCGATGCCGAGGGCTTCGGGGGGCAGGATGCCGCCGGAAGGTCCGCCGACGAGCAAGGCCTTGAGCTTGTGGGGGCTCGGTACGCCGCCCGCCAGGTCCACGATGTCGCGCAGTGGCGTACCCATCGGCACTTCGGCCACGCCCGGCTGCGCCACCGAGCCGGAGAGCTGGACCAGCGCGGTGCCGGGGCTCGCCTTGGAGCCGATCGAGGCATAGCCGCCCGGCCCGCGCCCGACGATCGTCGGGATGGCGGCAAAGGTCTGGGGGTGGTGGATGAGCGTCGGCAGGCCGTACAGGCCACGGGTCGTGGGATAGGGAGGCTGCTGTTCGGGCTGGCCACGTTGGCCTTCGATGCCCTTGAGGAGAACCGTCTCCTCGCCCAGCATGTACGAGCCCTGGAGCGGCTTGACCGAAGCCTTGATCTCGAGGTTCCGGCCGAGGATCTCCAGGCCGAGGAAGCCGCGCTTCTCCGCGGCGGCGATGGCCGCTTCCATGATCCGGATCGCGTCCGTGGCCTCTGCCCGGACGGCCACGACGATCTCGCCGGCACCGACGGCAAAGGCGGCGATCGCCGCTCCCTCGAGCACCGCATACGGGTTCGTCTCTAGCAGGACGCGGTCGGAGAAGACGGCCGGATCGGACTGGTAGGCGTTCACGACCACGTAGCGGCGATCGGCTTCGGCAAGTGCGCAGGCGCGCCACTTCTCGCCGGTCGGGAAGCCGGAGCCTCCGCGGCCGCGCAGGCCCGAGCGGGCGATTGTGGCAATCGTGGCGGCGACGCCCATCTCCTCGACGGCCTGCGTGAAAGCCGCCCAGGCGCCGGCCTTCACGGCCGCGTCCAGATCCGCGGGCTTCGCCGGCGGCGAGTCGGGCAGCATCAGGCGCGGCCACCGGGCCGGAGTCGGGAGCACCTTCACGTCGGTCATGCCACTGTCTTCCCGGCGAGTGAGCGGCCCCAGGCCGCGGCACCGGCAGCGGTGACGTCGGGCTGTGGCTTGCCGTTGAGCGTCACGAGCGGCGACGCTGCGCCGGGGACGTGCGAGGGCAGCTGCTCCAGCGCCACCTTGCCGGCCGGGGAGCGGCCGATCTCGGTGTCGAGCGCGGCCGCGAGATCCTTCGCGATACGCCCGGCGCCGGCGACGAGGCAGTTCGTGCAGCGGCACACCGCCACGGTTCGTCCCGGCTTGTCGAAGCGCAGGTGCCGGTAGTACGTCGCCGTGCCATACACCAGCGCATACGGCGCGCCCGTGACGTGGCTGACGTGCTTGATGACCGCCACGGGCAGGTAGCCGTAAGCGCCCTGGATTTCCTCGAGAAGGCCGAGCGTCCCCCTCGGATCGTAGTCGCGCGCCTCGAGGATCTCCTCGACCGCGACCATGTCGATCGGGTCGAAATGGACGTAACCCTGATCGGGAACCGGCCGGCCCGAACGTCGCAGGGCCGATTCCTCGCGGCGCTCGCCGTATGTCTCGGCCGGGCCCCAGTGGGTGTAGAAGCGGTTCTTGGTGTCGTGGCCGCCCATGTCGATGCATTCGACGGGGCACGCCTGGGCGCACTGGAAGCACGTCTCGCACTTGAGGTTGCCGACTTCGTCGTACAGCAGCTGCAGCCGGCCGCGGAAACGGACCGCCTGGTCGGAGGCCGTCTCGGGGTACTGGATGGTGGCCTTGGGCTGGAAGAAGCGGCGCAGCGTAAGCGCCATCCCCTTCGCGATGCCCAGGCCGGGAACGTTGCTCATTGCGCCATCACCGGCTTAGGAGGACGACGGCGGTCGCCGTCACGAACAGGTTGAGCAGGGATGCAGGCAGCAGCCACTTCCAAGCGAAGCTCATCAGCTGATCGACCCGGACTCGCGGCAGCGTGGCTCGAAGCCATACGAAGACGAAGACGAAAGCGTATGTCTTGGCCATGAACCAGAACAGCCCCTGGACCCAGTCGAAGGCGATGAAGCCGGCCAGGCCGACAACGCCGACGACGCCGACGGTGGCGAAGACGAAGCCGAGGATCATGGCGCCCGGCAAGCTCCAAGTGCGTCCGCCGAACAATCGCACCAGCACCGCCAGCACGTCCGTACTTACGACAAGGGCCGCGAACGCGATCCCGATCCAGAGCGTCCCGTTCGAGAAATCGAGCCAGTTCAGGTTGTACGCCCAGGGCCAGTTGAACGGCGCCGTCCAGCCGCCGAAGAAGAGAGTCGTTATGAGCGCCGAAACGATGAAGACGTTGACGTACTCGGCGAAGTAGAAGAACCCGAAACGCATCCCCGAGTACTCGGTGCCGAAGCCGGCCACGATCTCGGAGTCGGCCTCGGTCAGGTCGAAGGGCGCACGGTTGGCTTCGGCCGTGGCGGCGATGAAGAAGATGATCGCGGCCAGGGGCTGCTTGAAGACGAACCAATCGAAGGCCGACCCCGACTGCGCGAGCACGATGTGATTCATGCTCATGGTGCCGGCGAGGATGACCACGCCTACGGCCGACAGCGTCAACGGGATCTCGTAGCTCACGATCTGGGCCGCCGAACGGAGGCCACCGAGCAGCGAGTACTTGTTGAAGCTCGACCAGCCGGCCATCAGCAGGCCCACGACCGTCAGGCCGCCCATCGCGAAGAAGTAGAGGAGTCCGATATTGAGGTCCTGGCCGAAGAGGCCGGGGGCGAACGGGATGACCAGGAGGGTCAGCACGCTCCCCAGGTAGGTGACGACCGGTGCCAATGTGAAAACTGGGAGGTCGACGCCGGTCGGGGCGAAGTCCTCTTTTGAGAGCACCTTGAGGCCGTGGATGACGCTCATCGCGGCGCCCCATGGCCCGAGCCGGTTGGGTCCGATCCGCAGGTTCATGCGGGCGATGACCTTGAGCTCGAGGTAGATGATCACGAACGCCGTGGGCACGGTCATCAGCAGAACCGCTGTGGCGGCCACGAGGAATCGGACCAGCGGCAGGTTCGCGGCGAGGAAGTCCACCAACGGTGGGCCAAGCAGCACGATCGCCAGCACCGTGGCGACGGCCAGCGCCACGGCCAGCGGCACGAAAATGGCAAGGAATCGCGCCGGGATCGACATCCGCGTCCAGGTTCGCGTCGCGAAGCTCATTTGTCGATCCCGCCCATGACCGGGTCCAGGGATGACACGATCGCCATGGTGTCGGCGAGCAGGTTGCCGGGCAGCAGGTGCGGCACGGTCTCGAGGTTGAGCAGGCTCGGGTCGTGGATGCGGAAGCGGAACGGCTGGTCGCTGCCGTCGCTGATGGCGTAGACGCCCATCATGCCGCGGGGCCCTTCAACGGCTCCCCAGGCGCGGCCCGGGCGCGGCCGCAGCAGCCGGGGCAGCTTGGCCATGATCGGGCCGTCGGGCATGTTGTGGAGGCACTGGTCGATGATGCGGATCGACT
>OCZT010001601.1_pt1 | contig 23363 bp, 19 predicted proteins | sample 1539031 | NCBI WGS metagenome assembly OCZT01 (sample SAMEA3539308, study PRJEB22396) | soil metagenome | biome: tundra; feature: field; material: soil | place: USA | collected 2010-05 | depth 0.15 m | reverse complement strand
ATGCCGCGGCCGTCGTCGCTCACGCGGATCAGCACGGCCGCGCGATCGCGCGCGGCGCTCAGCACGAGGCGCCCCGAGCGCGGCTTCCCCGCGGCGGCCCGCACCGCCGGCGACTCGATGCCGTGCCCGATCGCGTTGCGGAGGAGGTGCACGATCGGCTCGCCGATTTCATCGAGCAGCGAGCGGTCGAGCTCGATCTCCTTTCCCTCGACGACGAAGTTCACGTCCTTGTTCAGCGCTCGTGCCGAGTCGCGGACGAGGCGCGGAAAACGGTCGAACACCTGCCACACGGGCACCATGCGCATCGTCATGATTTCCGTCTGCAGGTCCGACACGAGCCGCGCGGCCATCTGCATCGATTCGTCGAGCGCGGGATCGGGGCTCGACGCGGTGAGCTGCAGCAGCCGCCCGCGCGTAATCACGAGCTCGCCGATCAGGTTCATCAGCGCGTCGAGCCGCGCGAGGTCGATGCGCACGTGCCGCGTGGGACGCGTCGACACGCGCGGGATCTCCTCGCCCTCGGCCACGACCTCGATCGTCGATCGCGACTCGCGGCGCGTGCGCCCGGACACGTCCACCTCGACGAACGCGACGTCGCCCGCGGACCGCACGGCGTGCTCGATCTCGTCGACGGACGCCGTGGTCACCACGCGGATTGCGAACGACATCGGCCCGGTCGACGCCTGCAGCACCTCCACCGACGGATTCACGGCCGCGACTTCCCCGAGTGCGCGTACGCGCTGTACCGCCATGAACGCGCGCACGCCGGGGAGCATCGCGTCCGCGGCCTGGCGAACGCGCACGATCACGCCCGGGCCGTCGAGCGGATCGGCGACGGCGACCTCCACGAGCGCGCCCGTCTCCTCGATCCGCACGGCCGGGAACTCGCTCGTCGCCGATCCGCCGGCGACGTCGCGGAGCCGCTGCAGCGCGGCGACCATTGCCGGCGTCTGTCCCGCCTGCTCCGACGCTTCGTCGATGGCGGTCTCGAGCGCGTCGGCGGACGCGAACAGCGCGTCCATGAGATCCGGCGCCAGCAGCTGGTCGCCCCGGCGCACGCGGTCGAGCACGGACTCGAGTTCGTGTGCGAACTCCGCGACGGCGTGGTACCCCATCGTCGCGCTCATCCCCTTCACCGTGTGCATGGCGCGAAACACCACGCTGACCGGCTCCGCGGCATCACCACCCTCCTCGAGGAGCAGCAGCGCGCGGTTGATCGCCGACAGCTGTTCGCGGCTCTCGGTTCGGAAGAGCTCGGCGTAGCGCGACGGATCGAGACTCATCGTCTGCGGCCTCGGAACGCTCGGCGGGGAGACGGCCGCGCGCTCAGCCGAGCACGCGCTGGACGGCCTCCAGCACGCGGCTCGGCTGGAATGGCTTGACGACGAAGTCCTTGGCTCCCGCCTGGATCGCCTCGACGACAAGCGCCTGCTGGCCCATCGCGCTGCACATGAGCACTTTCGCGTCCGGATCGAACTTCGTGATTTCACGCACCGCGTCGATTCCGCCCATGTCGGGCATCACGATGTCCATCGTGACGAGGTCCGGGCGAAGCTGCTTGTAGCGCTCCACCGCCTGCGCGCCGGTCTCGGCCTCACCCACGACCTCGAAGCCGGCCTGCTGCAGGATGTCGCTGACCATCGTTCGCATGAAGATCGCGTCATCGCAAATGAGCACCGTTGGAGCCACCGTTCCCCCGCACTGGAAAGAGTGATCGATTCCTACAGGACGAGCGCCTGCCTGACGATCTCGGCCACGTCGACGACGAGTGCCGTCTCCGCGCGCGCGATCCCCACGTGCGCCAAGCCGCGGATGATGCCGCCCGCCGCGCGCTGCGCATCGACTTCCTCGAGCGCGTCTTCGGCTACGGACTGCACGTTTCGCACTTCATCCACGCCAATTCCGAACGTCTTCCCCGCCGCCTCCGCCACGATGATCGACCTCGTGCCGGCGGCGCCGTCGGCAGAGCCGAACCGGACCGCGAGGTCCACCACCGTCACGATCGTCCCGCGCAGGTTGATCAGGCCGCGCACCCATTCCGGTGCCCCCGGCAACCGCGTGGCCGCACGCGCCGGGACGACCTCCCGGACTGCATCCAGATCGCACGCACACAGCCGTCCCGCCACCCCAAACAACAGGAAGCGGCGAACCTGCAATTCAGCCGTCGACTCTATAGAAGCCAAGGTACTCCAGCGGATCGGGGTGGGCAATCAAATCTGCCATTTCCGACGCTGAAATCAGCGACTGCCGGAGGTCTTCCGGCAACTTCGAACGGAAATCGAGCAATTCACCCGTCACCGGGTGCTTGAAGACGAGCCAGGCCGCATGAAGGAAATGACGTTTCGGAGGCAATCCCATGAGGCGGCGGGCCCCGCCACCGCCATACGTGTCGTCTCCGACCACGGGGTGGCCGATCGACGCGAGATGGACGCGGATCTGGTGCGTGCGCCCCGAGTGCAGGTGCGCACGCAGGAGGTCGCTCGTCTCGAAGCGCGCGAGCCGGTAGAAATCGGTGCGCGCGGCCCTCCCGGCGAGTGCGATCGCCATGCGCTTGCGGTCGTTCGGGTCGCGCGCGATCGGCCGGTCCACGCTGAGCATGTCCTTCTCGATGTGGCCCCAGCTCAGCACCGCGTATCGCCGCGCGACGCGGCGCTCCGTGATCGCCTTGCCGAGTGCGCGGAGCGCGCGGTCGGTCTTCGCGACGACGATCAGTCCCGACGTGTCCTTGTCGAGCCGATGCACGAGCCCGGCGCGCTCCTCGGTCGCGCCCTCGGCGAGCGACTGGCCGCGCCCCTTCAGCGCGTTCACGAGCGTGCCGGTCCAGTTCCCCGGCGCGGGATGCACCACCATGCCCGCCGGCTTGTCGACCACGAGCAGCTCGTCGTCCTCGAACACGATCGAGAGGGGAATGTCCTCGCCCGCGACCGTGCGCGTCGATGCGTCGGGAAGCTCGACGACTACCTCGCTGTCGTGTTCGGCGCGGAAGCTCGCTTTTTGCCGGCGTCCATCGACGAGCACCGCGCCCGTCGCGATGAGCGTGGCCGCCTGGGAACGGGAGAGGTCGAGACGGCGCGCGACGAGCAGGTCCAGCCTCGCGGCGTCGCCGCCCTCAACCCTGAACCGCCGCGTCCGATCCACTCGCCGCCACCACAGCCGACGCGGCAGTCTCCGCCGCGTCTTCCTTCCAGAGTACGATCGCCAGCAGCACCGCGCCGCAGCTCACGGCCATGTCGGCCACGTTGAACGTCGGCCACCGCATCGTGCCCACGCCGACGTCGATGAAGTCCACCACGCCGCGTCCGGATTTCAGGCGGTCGACCAGGTTGCCGATCGCACCGCCGCACACCAGCGACAGCGCGAGCGTGCGCACCGTGTCGCTGGCGCGCGTCGAGCGGTAGAGCTCCCACAACAGGACGAGCGCGCCGATCGAGAGCGCGGTGAAGATCCACCTCGACCACGGCCCGAGGTGCAGGCCGAACGCCGCGCCGGGATTGAAGACGAGCGTGAGGCGCAGCGTTTCGCCGAGCACTTCGCGCGGCGTGCGCGAGGGCATCAGGCGGTCCACCGCCACGATCTTCGTGAACGCGTCGGCGAGCACCACCGACGCGGCCACGCCGAAAAAGAGACGCGGGTTCGGGTTACTTCTTGCCATCTTCTTCGCGTTGCTTGCACTCGATGCAGAAGCGGGCGTGCGGCAGCGCGTCGAGACGATCGAACCCGATCTCGCCGCCGCATTGGTGACACCGTCCGAACGTCTCGGGTGCGCGGTAGAGGCGGCGCAGCGCTTCGTCGATGTGCCAGAGGAAGCGTCCCTCCTGGCTCGCGAAGAGAAACGCTTTCTCGCGCTCCATGGCGTCGGTGCCCTGGTCGGCCATGTGAAACGAGTACGACGACAGGTCGCCGTCGGCGCCCTGCGGCGTGGAGCCGAAGGTCTCGTCGTAGTGGCCCAGTTCCTTGAGCACGCGCTTGCGTTCCTCGAGCAGCCGCTTCTCGAAGTGCGCGATCTGCTTCTTGACCATCGGCTTGAATTTCTTATCGCCGTCCGCTGTTGGCGCCATCGTCAGCTGTCCCGTGTGAGAGCAATATGTGCGGTCATGCCGTCGAGCTCGAGGGCGATGGCCGATGGATCAGCCGAGAGAGCGTCGGTCACAATCATCTCCCGGGCGAGCACTTCTTCGGCGATCCACTGCCGGTGCTGCTCGGCGATCGCGCGCAGCGCGTCGGGCCCGGCGATCTGCAGCCGGATCCGGTCGCTCACGGCGAGCCCCGTGTCCTTTCGGAGCCGCTGGATGCGGCTCACCATTTCACGTGCCATACCCTCGGCGCGCAGTTCCGGCGTCACGGTCGTGTCGATCGCCGCGAAGCGCGCCCCGTCCTCCTGCACTTCGAGCGGACCGCTCGCGCGACGATGGATCGTGACTTCTTCCGCCGTCAGCTGATGGTCCGTGCCATCGACGCCGATGATCACCGGTTCGCCGCGCTCGAACGCGCGCAGCGTGTCGGACGAAAGGGCCGCGACCGCGGCCGCCGCACGCGGCGTCTCCTTTCCCCAGCGCTGGCCGAGCGCGCGAAAGTTGGGCTTCGCCTCGAGCGATACGAGCGCATCGGCACTCGACGCGAACTCCACCGATTTCACGTTCAGTTCCGCCGCGAGCAGCGGCACGAGCTCCTGCACGAGCGCGTCGACCGCCGGTCCGTGCACGGGCAGCACGCACACCATCCGCGCGAGCGGCTGGCGCACGTTCACACCCGCGGCCTCGCGCGCCGCGCGGCCGAGCGTCGCGAGCGTGCGGATCTCGCGCATCGCTTCGTCGAGATCCGGCTTCGGCGCGAACGGGTCGGGCCGCACGTACGGCGCGACGTGCACCGATTCGCCCGTGAGCTCGCGGTGCATCCAGTCGGTCACGAACGGCGCGAACGGCGCGAGCAGGCGGCAGGTTGCGACGAGCACTTCGTGGAGCGTCGCGAACGCCGCGCGGCTGTCCGTGCCGCGCGCATCCCAGAAGCGCCGTCGCGAACTTCGCACGTACCACTTGGAGACGTCCTCGTCCACGAATTCCATCACGACGCGCGCCGCGCCGGTCGCGTCAAACGCATCGAGCAGGCGGTTCGCGCCGGCCTCGGCGGACGCGAGCCGCGACAGCACCCAGCGGTCGATCGCGGGCCGGTCATCGCGCCCCGGATCCGCCGGCGAGGGCGCCCATCCGAAATTCGCGTACTCGGCGAAGAAGCCGTACAGATTCTTCAACGTCACGAGAAAGCGGCCCGCGGTCCCGCGGATCACCGCTTCGTCGAAGCTGCGCGGCTTCCACACCTGGCTCGCCGTGACGAGGAACAGCCGCACGGCATCCGCGCCGTGGCGCTCCATCACCGCCATCGGCTCGACCGTGTTGCCCCGGCTTTTCGACATCTTCTGGCCGTTCGCGTCGAGCACCAGGTCGTTGACCACGACGTTGCGGAACGGCGAGGCCAGCGGATTCGCGATGCTCCCCGCGATGCTCCCCGCGGACGGATTCACATCGCCCTTCACCAGGTCGTCGCCGAGCCCGGTCGCGATCGCGAGCAGCGAGTAGAACCATCCGCGCGTCTGGTCCACGCCCTCCGCGATGAAATCCGCCGGGAAGTGGCGCCTGAACAGTTCCGCGTTCTCGAACGGATAATGCCACTGGGCGAACGACATCGAACCCGAGTCGAACCAGGCGTCGATCACTTCGGTCGCGCGACGCATCGTGCCCGTTCCCGACTTCGCCGGCCACGTGTACGCGTCGATGAACGGCTTGTGCGGATCGAAATCGTCCGGCAGCGCGCGACCGGTGCGCGCGGCGAGGTCGGCGTAGCTCCCCATCACTTCGACTTCACTCGGATCTTCGTCGTTCACCCACACCGGCAGGGGCGTGCCCCAATAACGGTCCCGTGAGATGGCCCAGTCGATGTTGTTCTCGAGCCACATGCCGAAGCGGCCCGCGCCCATATCGGGCGGAGACCAGTTGATCGCGGCGTTGCGCGCGATCATCTCGTCCTTGAACGCCGTCGTGCGCACGAACCAGGAGGAACGGGCGTAGTACAGCAGCGGCGTCCCGCAGCGCCAGCAGTGCGGATACGGATGGTGCACCGTCCCCGCCTTCCAGAGCACGTCGCGCTTCTTGAGCTCCTCGATGATCTGCGGCGCGGCGGCCTTCACGCCCATGCCGCCCACCACCGGTACGTCCGCGGGGAATTCGCCGCGCGCGTTCACCGGCTGCAGGAAGGCGAGCCCGTGCTTCTTCCCCGCCATGTAGTCGTCCGCGCCGAACGCGGGCGACATGTGCACCACGCCGCTGCCGTCATCGGCCGACACGAAATCTTCGGCGACGATGACCTCGTGGGCGCCCTCCGCGTACGGCACCCAGTCCAGCGGACGCTTGTAGCGCATGCCGGCGAGTTCGCTCCCGGAGAATTTCGCGACGATCTCCCACTTCGAGCGCCACTCCTGCCCGAGCACTGCGATCGCGCGCGATTCCGCGAGCAGCAGCGTCCAGTCGGTGCGGCCGTTCTTGCGGACCTCGATGTACGTGAGACCGGGATTCACGGCGAGCGCGGCGTTCGAGAGCAGCGTCCACGGCGTCGTGGTCCAGACGACGATCCGGCGCCGTCCTGAAGAGACGCTCCCCGGCGCGCTCTCGAGATCGAGCGCGAGATAGATGCTCGGATCTTCCGTGTCCTCGTAACCCTGCGCGACCTCGTGCGACGAGAGCGACGTGCCGCAGCGCGGGCAGTACGGAAGGATCTTGTGCCCCTGGTACAGGAGTTCCTTGTCGTACAGCGTCTTCAGCGCCCACCACACGCTCTCCACGTAGTCGTTCGAGTACGTGACGTAGGGATTCGTGTAGTCGAGCCAGTACCCCATGCGCGCGCTGAGTTTCTCCCACTCTTCGCGATACTTCCACACGCTCTCGCGGCAGCGGCGGTTGAACTCCTCCACACCGAGCTTCTCGATGTCCTGTTTGCCACTGATGCCGAGCGCCTTCTCGACTTCGATCTCGACCGGAAGGCCGTGCGTGTCCCAGCCGGCCTTTCGCGAGACGTGGAATCCGCGCATCGCGCGATGGCGGCAGAAGAGATCCTTCAGCGTGCGCGAGAAGACGTGATGGATGCCGGGGCGTCCGTTCGCCGTCGGCGGCCCCTCGAAGAACACGAACTCGGGCGCACCTTCGCGCGCGGCGAGCGACTGGTGGAAGAGATCCTCGCTCTGCCAGCGCGCGAGCAGCTCCTCCTCCAGTTCGCGCGCGGCGCGCTCCGGCGGGAGCACACGATAGCGCAACACGGTTTCCCCGGCGCCCGCCGCCATCACATGCGCTCCAGCACGCCGCGCACGAGCGCGGTGAGATTCGGCTCGGCGCCGCGGGCCACGGCGAGAATCTTGTCGAGGCTCGCGGGCTCGAGCGAATCCGGCAGGCACATGTCCGTGATGATCGAGAGCCCGAGCACGCGCATCCCCGCATGGATCGCGACGATCACTTCCGGAACGGTGGACATGCCGACGACATCCGCGCCGAGCGTGCGCAGCAGGCGATATTCTGCCCGGGTCTCGAGATTGGGACCCGCGACCGCGACGTACACCCCTTCGCGCAGCGTGATCGCGAGCTCCGCGGCGACGGCGTGCGCCGTGGCACGCAGCCCTTCGTCGTACGGCTCGCTCATGTCGGGGAAGCGCGGCCCGAGCGCCTCATCGTTGGGCCCGATGAGCGGCGAGTCGCCGAGCAGGTTGATGTGATCCGCGATCAGCATCACGTCGCCGGCGCGCCAATCGGGACGCATCCCGCCGCAGGCGTTGCTCACGACGAGCGTCCGCGCGCCGAGCGCGTGCAGCACGCGCACCGGAAACGTCGCGTGCTGGAGCGAATATCCCTCGTAGCGATGGAAGCGCCCCTGCATCGCGGCCACGCGCCGGCCGCCGAGGGTGCCGAGCAGGAGCCGGCCCGTGTGCGATTCGACCGTCGAAAGCGGAAACCCGGGAATGTCCGAGTACTCGACCGACGCGTCGACGTCGATCGCCTCACCGAGCGCGCCGAGTCCCGTGCCGAGCACGATCGCGACATCGGGGGCAACTGCCGGAGCGGCCGCCGATGCCACGCGCGCGCGGATCGCGGCCGCGGCGGCGCGCACGTGCTCCGCGCGATGCGCGTACTCCGCCCCCTCGATCGCGTCGAGATGCGCGCGCTCCTGCACTGCCTCCACGATCTACTCCGCCTGAACGTTCGCGTCGAGCCAGGAGGGGCTCTTCACCGGCGGATGCTCCTCATCGCCCTCTTCCGGCTTGGGGCGCGCGGGAGCCGCACTCGCCGTCTCGGCGGACTGCAACTCGGCGAGCTGGCGCTCCGCCATCGAGCGCATCTGCGCGAGATAGTTGCGGCGCGCGCGCTCGAGTGCGTCGATGTCCACCTGAAGGCGGCGCACCTCGGTGCGCGTGTCCTCGAGCAGGCGCTCGCCCTCGGCGCGCGCCTCGCGCAGGATCAGCTGCGCCTCGCGATCGGCCTGCTCGCGCGTCTCCGCGCGCAGCTGCTGCGCGGAGATCAACGCGTCGTTCAGCGCCTTGTCGCGCTCGCGGAACGCGCGCAGCTGCTCGTGGAATCCCTTGGCCTTGACCTCGAGTTCCTGGTTCACGCGGCTCAGCCGTTCGAGTTCGTCGGCCACCTGGTCGCGGAACTGGTCCACGCGCGTCTTGTCGTAGCCGCGCAGCGCCGACCCGAAGTCGTAGCGCCGCGCGTCCACCGGTGTCAGATGAAAGGCCTCGTCGTTCATTACGCCCTCGCTCCGAACAGGACCGTGCCCAACCGCACCATCGTCGCGCCCTCTTCCACCGCCAGCACGTAGTCGCCCGACATTCCCATCGACAGCTCCCGCGCCGGATGACCCGCCTTGATCAACACGTCACGCGCGGCCCGCGCACCGGCGAACACGCGCCTCAGTTCTCTCTCGTTCGCGTCGAACGGCGCCATCGTCATCACGCCGGTCACATGCACGCCGCCCAATGTGCGCAGCCGCTCCGCCTCGATCTGCACGTCGGACGCTTCGAACCCGCCCTTCGTTTCCTCACCCGCGACGTTCACCTGCAGCAGCGCATCCACCGGCCGGCCTCTCCGCTCGCCGAACTCATGCACGGCGTCGGCGAGCCGGGCGCTGTCCAGCGCATGCAGCAGCGAAAAACGGTCGAGAAACTTCACCTTGTTCCTCTGCAAATGCCCGATCAGGTGCCACCGCATTTCCGCGGCCCACGGCTGCGATCCGATCACGGCGTCCTGCTTGTCGAGCGCTTCCTGCACTTTGTTCTCGCCGACGTCGAGGATTCCCACGCGATGGGCCGCCTCGATGACATCAGGTCCGTGCGTCTTGGTTACGGCGACGATCCGGACGGCCTGCGAGTGTCCGCCGCGCCCCACCGCGCCGGCGATGAGCCCCCGAATCTCGGCGACCCGTTCGTTGAGGTCTGAAAATGGCATAACATGCGAAATTATCAGGGGTTACCGCTCTTAGGCAAGGGCCGGAGCGGACTGTGATGCGAGTGTTGCGGCGCGCGGCCGGTATTTGCGAACGCCGGTTGGTCCGAGACGGCGTTAACGGTTAGTGGTTATTGGTCATTGGTCGTTGGTTAACCAATTGGTCCTGATATCGCGTCGCGTCGACCGGCGAAATGTCAGGACCAATTTCCTAACCAACGACCAACGACCAATAACCGATTACTCGCCGTTGGCGGTCACGCCGGCGACGGTTCCGGCCCACCCAGCAGCGGCGGGTTCACGCGTTTCGGCTCCACGACCGCCGGCGCGGCCGGCGTGGCCGGCGCGATCGCCGACGGCGGGCGCGGCGGAAGCTTGTCGCCCTTGATCAGGATGGCGAAGTCCTCGCGCGTGAGCGTCTCGCGCTCGAGCAGCGAGGCGGCGATCTCATCGAGCAGCGGACGGTTCTCCGTGATCACCCTCTTCGCGCGCTGGAAAGCGGTGTCGATCACGCGCGCCACTTCGTCGTCCACCTGCTGCGCCGTGCGCTCCGAGACGACGCGCCGGCTCGTGAGCTGCTGGCCCAGGAACACTTCCTGTTCGTTGTCGCCGACAAGCACCGGCCCGATGGTGTCCGAGAGTCCCCACTGCGAGACGTAGCGCCGCGCGATCCCCGTCGCCATCTGGATGTCGCTCGCCGCTCCGGTTGTCACCCGCTCGCGACCGAACACGATTTCCTCGGCGGCGCGTCCGCCGTACGCCATCACGAGCCGCGCCTCGATCTGCTCGCGCGTGACGCTCACGCGATCGTCTTCGGGGAGCGTGAATGCGAGGCCGAGCGCCCGTCCGCGCGGGACGATCGTCACCTTGTGCAGCGGATCGTTCCCCTTGACCATCATCGCGCACACGGCATGACCGCCCTCGTGGAACGCGGTGAGGCGGCGCTCCTCCTCCTTCATCACGAGCGATTTCCGCTCCGCGCCGAGCATCACCTTGTCCTTCGCGTCCTCGAGATCGGCCATGTAGATCTTGTCGTGATTGCGGCGCGCGGCGAGCAGCGCTCCCTCGTTCACGAGGTTCGCGATGTCCGCGCCGGCCATGCCCGGCGTGCCGCGCGCGAGCGACGTGATGTCCACGTCGTCCGCGATCGGCTTGTTGCGCACGTGCACGCGCAGGATTCCCTCGCGGCCGCGCAGGTCCGGCGCGTCGACGACGATCTGCCGGTCGAAACGGCCGGGCCGCAGCAGCGCGGGATCGAGCACGTCGGGACGGTTCGTCGCCGCGATGAGAATCACGCCCTCGTTCGACTCGAAGCCGTCCATCTCGACGAGCAGCTGGTTGAGCGTCTGCTCGCGCTCGTCGTGCCCGCCGCCGAGTCCGGCGCCGCGGTGGCGTCCGACCGCATCGATCTCGTCGATGAAGATGATGCACGGCGCGTGCGCCTTGCCCTGTTCGAACAAGTCGCGCACACGGCTCGCGCCGACGCCCACGAACATTTCGACGAAATCGGAACCCGACATCGAGAAGAACGGACGCTCCGCCTCTCCCGCGACGGCGCGCGCGAGCAGCGTCTTGCCCGTGCCCGGAGGACCGACCAGCAGCGCGCCCTTCGGCAGGCGACCGCCGAGCTTCGTGAACTTCGCCGGATCCTTGAGGAATTCTATGATCTCTTCCAGCTCCACTTTCGCCTCGTCGCAACCTGCGACGTCGGCGAACGTGACCTTCGGCGTGTCGCTCGCGACCAGCTTCGCCTTCGACTTGCCGAACGAGAATGCCTTCTGGCCGCCCGCCTGCATCTGCCGGATGATGAAGATCCAGATGCCGATCATCACGACCCACGGCAGGATGTTCAGCAACAGCGCGCCGATCGAGGCACGCGCGTCCTCGGCCGAGACCTGCACCTTCTGCGCGCGCAGGCGCTCGAGTTCACGGTCGCCGATCTGGCCGGTGAGCTTCACCGTGAAGTGCTTCGCGCTGACACCGGCGATCAACTGCGGCGTCTTGAAGTCACCGGCGATGTCCTTGCCGGCGGTCACGATCACCTTCGCGATGTTGCCCGCGTCGAGCTGGTCTTCGTACTGCGTCACGTCGAGACGCGGCGCGATATCGCTCTTCGCGCCCTGGAACTGGAAGAATGCGACCGGCACGAGGATGACGAGCATCCAGAACGCGATCGTCTTCGAGAGGCGACCCCACGAACCGGGTTTGTTGGGCGGCGGATTGGACATGGTCTGTGCAGCTATGCTGCGAAACGGGTCGAAAAAGTCGGATTAATGAAACGGCGTTACTGCAGGCTCGCTACATATGGCAGGTGCCTGAAGTCCTCTGCATGATCCAGGCCATATCCCACCAGGAACTCGTTTGGTGCATCGAATCCGATGAAACGCGTCGGGTACCGCAACTCCGTGGCGATGTGCTTGTGAAGCAGCGCGCAGATCTCGATCGACTTCGCGCCCCTCGTCTTCAATAGGTCCACCAGCCTGCTGAGCGTTCGACCGGAGTCGACGATGTCCTCGACCAGCAGGATGTGCTTCTTCGCGAGAATCGTCTCCGGATCGTACACCAGATTCACCGTGCCGGACGACGCGGTGCCGTCGGCGTAGCTCGACGCGACGAGGAAATCGACCTGCAACGGCCGGCGAATCTGTCGCACCAAGTCTGCCAGGAAGACGAAACTGCCCTTCAGCAGGCCCAATACGAGCAAATCGCCGTCGGGATAAGCCGCTGTGATCTCCTCCCCCAGCTCGTGCACCCGCCGTTCGATATCCGGGGCCGCGTATGCAATACGCTTCACCGCCCGGCCGAGCAGGCGCGGATCGGCCGGGTCAGTCGAGGCGGCACTCATACTTATGAATATAGCGCCTCTGCCGCCGCGGAAGCACGCACGACGAAGGTCGACGCGGTGCGCCCGACCTCGGCGCCGCCGGAGAGCGGGATCTTCCCTCCCGGCCGCCCTGCCGTCGTGAAGGCGACGAGACGCTCCGTGCCTCGCCAGTCGAGCGCGAGGCCGGCCCTCGCCGCGATGGCGGGCCAGAGGATCGCGAGCGCGTCGGGAGGGAGGTGCGAGAGTGGCTCGGCGGGCACGACGAGCGGCGGCAGCAGCTTGAGCCCGAGCGTGTCGACGACGCGCTCGACGGATTCGCGCCATGCGGCGGCGTTGCGCGCGACCGCGATCATCTCGTCGCCGAAGCCGGGACGCGCGCGCTCGAGAGCGGGGAGCAAGTCGAGCCGCACCCGGTTGCGAAGATGAGCACGATCGAGGTTCGACGGGTCGTCCATGTAGCGGACTTCGTTCGCCTCCGCGTAGGCCGTAATGTCGGAGCGGCGCACGTCGAGCAGCGGCCGCGTGACGTGCGATCGCGAGTACATCGCGGCCAGGCCACGCACCGACGTATTGCGGGGATCGCGCAGCACGCGCATGACGACCGTCTCGAGCTGGTCGTCGCGGGTATGCGCCGTGACGACGTGCGCGGAGAGCTCCTTCGCCCAGCCCAGGAGAAACTCCCATCGGGCGGCGCGCCACGCGGCCTCGCCCGAGACTGCGGTGTCGGCGCGGCGGCCCGAGACGACGGCGATGGAGCGGCGCGTCCCCTCGAGCTCGACGAGGAGCGCGGCCCTTGCGGCGGCGGGCCCAGTGCCGTGATCGAAGGTGGCGGCCGCGACAGCGTCGGAACGGAAGCGCGCGAAGGCGTCCAGCAGGACCATCGAGTCACGACCGCCGGAGACGGCGAGCAGGTAGCGGGCCGGCGGCAGGGCGCGAATCGCCGCGGCCACCCGTTTCAAGTGGTCACCCGCACGTCCGCCTTCCGTCGCTCGCGCCATGGGGTTAAGATAAGAACGTCACGCGCCTGGCAGTCGGACATTCATCCGAGTCGATCCACATCATGGAACACAGCTTCGGCGGGCCCCTCGGCACCCTTCTCGCAGGCCTCGGGCTCGGGGCATTCTACGCGGCCCTCATCTGGATCAACGTGCTGCTCGGCGTGTTCTTGACGCCGTTGTTCCTGGTTCCGCTGACTTGGGTTCAGGATGCCGTTTTGGCGAAGCGGGCGCGGAAGACAGCATAAGACGGGTAATCGGTTGTTGGTGGTTGGTCATTGGTAACTGGCCGGCACCACTGACAGTCGGACGAGGCGGAAGGGCCGGCAGCGATGCCGGCCCTTTTTGTTTTCCTGCGATTCCAGTGGACAGTCTTGATAACTTCGCGTCGCGCATGTTTGTGACTAACCGGATGTGGTCAAATGCGATTCCAAGGTGATTTGCAGCGTATATTGAATATCCACAGCATGGCAAACTATTGATGTATCACATTATGCATATGCGCTAATACTGCTATTTCACGTGTGTTATCTAGCGCTGTCTAACGTTGTTTCTTGCATCAATATGCAAGAACACATTTCAACAAGGAATCCACGCCATGACCAAGAGATCTGTGCTCATTCTGGTCGGACCGGACTACGAAGAGATGGAAGTCTGGTATCCCAAGTACAGGCTCGAGGCCGCCGGCTACTCGGCACCGCTGGCCGGTATCGGTGAGAAATCATACCGCGGAAAGTACGGCTACCCCTGCCCCGTCGATGGGCAGGTCAGAGATTTCAAGGCTGACACTTTGGCGGGAGTGCTCGCACCGGGAGGATGGGCGCCAGACAAGATTCGACGGGATCCGGCGGCCCTTGAACTGGTCCGTCAGGTCAACGCGGCGGGTGGGTTGGTCGCCACGATCTGTCGTCGAGGACCGAAACCTGATCTCGAGCCGGGTGCCCAAGGACCTCCCCGCGTTCCGGGAAGCGCTCGTGGAGTGGCTGGCTGGACACGAAAGGCAATGAAGACGGGTCAAAGACGGCGACGAGCGACGGGTGAGCGGCTTCGAAACAGCGACGAGCGACGGGTGAGCGGCTTCGAAACAGCGACGAGCGACGGGTGAGGGGCGACTTGGCGAAGAGCGACGTGTGAGGAGTGAGGAGACCTGCTGCTCGCTCCTCACCCCCTCACTCTTCGCCAGATCGCCCCTCACCCGTCACTCGTCGCCTGGCGGTGACTAGCCCCCCTTCCGCCTCACCAGCGTGAGGATCGTGTAGACTGCCACCGGCTCCTCGTTCTGGTTCTTCACCTCGACGTCCCACGCCACCACACCCTGCGGAATCCCGCCCTCAGGCGTCTCCTTCGAGGTCTTCTGCTTGCAGGTGAGGCGGACATGGATCGTGTCGCCGGGATAGACCGGCTTCGTGAACCGCAGCCCTTCCATCCCGTAGTTCGCCAGCACGGGGCCGAACGCGGGATCGACGAACAGTCCGGCGGCGGCCGAGACGATGAAATACCCATGGGCGACCCGGCGTTCGAATATCCCCGCTCGCGCGGCCTCGTCGTCCATGTGCGCGTAGAACTTGTCGCCGGTCAGCTCGGCGAACCGTTCGACGTCCGCGAGCGTGATTTCGCGGGTGCCGGTGATCAGCGTGTCGCCGATCTCCAGCTCGTCGAAATACTTCCTGAACGGGTGCGGGCCGCCGGTCTTCTGCGCGGCACCCTGCATGTATTCGCGAACGATGCCGGTGAGGACGGTCGGTGAACCCTGCAATGCGGTGCGCTGCATGTAGTGCAGCACGCCGCGAATGCCGCCGAGTTCCTCGCCGCCGCCGGCGCGGCCGGGGCCTCCGTGCACGAGGTTCGGCAGCGGCGAGCCGTGGCCGGTGCTCTCCTTCGCGCTCGTCCGGTCGAGCACCATGATGCGTCCATGATACGGAGCGACGCCGAGCACCACGTGACGCGCGACCTTCGGATCCGCCGTGAAGAGCGAACCGCAGAGGCTGCCGTGCCCTAACTTTGCGAGCTCGATCGCGTCGTCGATGGTGCTGTACGGCATCACGGTGTTCACGGGGCCGAATGCCTCGATGTCGTGCGGTTCGCTGACCGAGAACGGTTCGTCGCACGAGAGCAGCATCGGCGCGAAAAACGCGCCCTTCTCGCGGTCCGCGCCGATCACGTTGTAATCGCCGCCGCCGAATACGAGCGACGCGGCGCCGCGAATCTTGGCGGCGTTCGCGCCCACGTCGCGCACCTGCGCGCGGCTCGCCAGCGGTCCCATGCGAACGCCCTCGACCGCGGGATCGCCGATCGTGATCCCCTCGAGCCGTTTCGAAATCGCCTTGATGACGGCTTCTTCCGTGCCCGCGGGTACGATCGTGCGACGGATCGCGGTGCACTTCTGCCCGGCTTTCACGGTCATCTCGCGCACGACTTCCTTCACGAACAGGTCGAACTCGTCGGTGCCGGGCAGCGCGTCGGGGCCAAGGATCGAACAGTTGAGCGAGTCGGCCTCCATGTTGAAGCGCACGGCGTTCTCGAGGATCGCCGGACTCTCCTTGAGCATGCGGCCCGTCGCGGCGGAACCGGTGAACGCGACGGTGTCCTGCAGGCCGAGATGCGAGAGGAGATCGCCCGCGCTCCCGCAGATCAATTGCAGCGCGCCCTTCGGGAGCAGCTGCGAATCGATCATCGCCCGCACCATCGCCTCGGTGAGATACGAGGTCACCGTCGCCGGCTTCACGATGGCCGGCACACCGGCGAGCAGCGCGGGCGCGAGCTTCTCGAGCATTCCCCAGCAGGGGAAGTTGAACGCGTTGATGTGCACCGCGACGCCCTCGAGCGGCACGCAGATGTGCCGAGCGACGAACGTGCCGCCCTTCGACAGCGCCTCCGTGGCGCCGTCCACGTAGAACGTCTCGTTCGGCAAGTCGCGGCGGCCGCGGCTCGAGAATGCGAAGAGGGTGCCGATGCCGCCTTCTATATCAATCCACGAGTCGGTACGGGTGGCTCCAGTGGCCGCAGACAGCGAGTAGAACTCTTCCTTGCGGTCCATCAGGTATTTCGCGAGTGCCTTGAGCATCAGGGCGCGTTCGTGAAATGTCATTTTCCGCAGCGCGGGTCCGCCGGCGGCGCGCGAGTACGCGGCCATCGCCGCGAAGTCGAGCCCGCCGCTCGACGCCTCACCGATCACCTCGCCGGTTACGGCATTGAACAGCTCGGCGGACTTTCCCGTGCCGGCGACCCATTCGCCCATCGCGTAGTTCTGCAGTCGCATCAGGCCCGCTCCAGGATCATCGCCATTCCCTGTCCGACGCCGATGCACAGCGTGCACAGCGCGTAGCGTTTCTTCGTGCGTTCCAGTTCGCGCACGGCGGTCAGCACGAGACGCGCGCCCGACATGCCGAGCGGATGCCCGAGCGCGAGCGCGCCGCCGTTCGGGTTCACGCGCGCGTCGTCGTCGGCGATGCCGAGCTCGCGGAGGCACGCGAGCGATTGCGCGGCGAACGCTTCGTTGAGTTCGATCACGTCCATTTGCTCCAACGTGAGCCCGGCAAGCTTGAGGACCTTTCGCGTGGCGGGCACCGGTCCCATTCCCATGATCCTCGGCTCGACGCCCGCCGCTGCACTCGCGACTACGCGTGCGACCGGTGTGAGACCGAACTGCTTCACGCCACCGGCACTCGCGAGGAGGATCGCCGCGGCACCGTCGTTGAGTCCCGACGAATTCCCGGCCGTGACCGATCCCTTGCCATCCGTGCGAAACGCGGGTTTGAGCTTCGCGAGCGCCTCGAGCGTCGTGTCCGGACGGATGAACTCGTCGTGCTCGACGCGCTTCGGATCACCCTTCTTCTGCGCAATTTCGACCGGCACGATCTCCGGCGCGAACCGGCCCGCGGCGCGCGCGGCGGCGGCCTTCCGCTGCGACCGGAGCGCGAACGCATCCTGGTCGGCGCGGGTCACGCCGTATTGCTCGGCGACGTTCTCCGCCGTCTGTCCCATCGAGTCCGTGCCGTACTTCGCCTTCATCGCGGGGTTCACGAACCGCCAGCCGAGCGTCGTGTCGAAGAACTCGAGGTCGCGCCCGAACGGCTTCGCCGATTTCGAGAAGACGTACGGCGCTCGCGTCATGCCTTCCACGCCGCCCGCGACGTACAGGTCGCCCTCGCCGATCTTGATGCCGCGCGCCGCGTTCGCGATCGCGCTCAGTCCCGATGCGCAGAGCCGGTTCACGGTCTCGCCGGGGACGCTCGACGGAAGTCCGGCGAGCAGGAGCGCCATGCGTGCCACGTTGCGGTTGTCCTCGCCCGCCTGGTTCGCGCAGCCGAGGATCACGTCGGCGATCTCGGCGCCGGGCGCCTGCGGATTTCGCGCGGCGAGCGACCTGATGACGTGCGCGGCGAGGTCGTCCGCGCGCACCTCGCTCAGTGCGCCGCCGAGGTTTCCGACCGGCGTGCGCACGCCGTCGATGATGAATGCGTCAGTCACGTTGCTCCTGAATTCTTCTGGGTTTCCGTACCCCGCCATGACACACGCCGAAGCCGTTCACCATGCTCATGCACTCACCCTCGAGCCCGCCTTGGCGGCTTTCCGCAGCAGCGGGCTCGCGCGGTAGCGATCCTCGCCGTATTCCGAACGCAGCGCGTCGAGCCTCTCCAGCACGGTCGCGGCGCCGATCTCGTCGCACCACGAGAGGAGCCCCTTCGGATAGTTCACGCCCTTGGTCATGGCGACGTCGATGTCGCGCGCCGACGCGATGCGCAGGTACAGCGCGTCGACGGCTTCGTTGATGAGCATCGCGAGGACGCGGTCGAGCAGTCGCTGGCCGAGCGCGCGGTCTTCCGTGGGACCGGGCATCACGGCGCCGTCGCGATAGTCGTAGTAGCCGAGCTTCGTCTTGCGGCCGAGCCGTCCGCTCTCCACGAGCCGCCGCTGGGTGAGCGCGGGGCGATAGCGCGGATCGTAGAACATCCCCTCGAACACGGAGCTGCTCACGGCGTAATTCACATCGTTGCCGATGAAGTCCATCAGTTCGAACGGGCCCATTCGAAAGCCACCGACTTCCCTCATAGCCCAATCAATTGTCGCGCAGTCGGCGATTCCCTCCTCGAGCATCCGCAGCGACTCGCCGTAGAATGGGCGCGCGATGCGATTCACGATGAAGCCCGGCGTGTCGGCGGCGAGCACGGTCGTCTTGCCCCACGAATCCACGAGCGCGCGGGCCGCGACGGTGACGTCGGCGCTCGTCGAGAGCGCAGGCACGATCTCCACGAGCGGCATCACCGGCGCCGGATTGAAGAAATGGATGCCCACCACGCGGCCGGGATGCGCCGGTGCCGACGCGAGCGAGGCCACCGACAGGGACGACGTGTTCGTGGCCAGTATCGCGCCGGGCGCGACGACGCCGCCGAGCGCGGCGAACAGCGCGCGCTTCACGCCGAGATCCTCGACGACCGCCTCGATGACGATTCCGCATTCCTTGTAGATGGAAAGATCGCGGGCCAGCAGCGCGTCGACGAATGAGATGCGCGCCATCATCGCATCGCGCGCAGCCGCGTCGAGCTTGCCCTTCTCGACGAGCTTCGCGAGCCCCGCGCTCATCGACTCCCGCGCCTTCGCCGTTGCGCCCGCCTTCGCATCGCTCAGCACCACGCGATGGCCGGCCGCGGCGGCAACCTGCGCGATGCCCGATCCCATCGCGCCACTCCCAACTATCCCTACGGTGACCTTCTCCTCACGCGTCGCCGGCATCGAAGTCACCGCCCCGTGAAATTCGGCTTTCGCTTCTCGAGGAACGCCTTCACGCCCTCGGCGTAATCCGCGCTCTTCCCGGCCTCTCGCTGCAATTCCTCTTCATACGCGAGTTGCGCCTCGAGATCCACTCCGAGCGAGCGATTGAAGCCACGCTTGATGAGGCCGAGCGCGCGCGTCGGCTGCGTGGCGAGATGCTTCGCCGTCGCGCGTGCCGTTTCCATGAGCGCCGAGGGTTCGCAGACCTTGTAGATCAGTCCCCACGCGAGCGCCTGCTCGGCGCTCACTTTCTCGCAGAGCATCGTGAGTGCCGTCGCGCGCTGGAGTCCGACGAGGCGCGGCAGGATGAACGTGCCGCCACTGTCCGGGATCACGCCGATCTTCGCGAAGGACTGGATGAAGGTCGCATCGGACGCGGCGAACACGATGTCGCACGCGAACGCGAGGTTGGCGCCCGCTCCCGCCGCCGTACCGTTCACCGCGCAGACCACCGGCTTCTCGAGCGTGCGAATCGCGAGGATGATCGGATTCCACGTGGTGCGCACGAAGTCACCCAGGTCCGGAAGCACACCCTCCTTCGGCATGGCTTCGGCGAGGTCCTGTCCCGCGCAGAACGCGCGGCCGGCGCCGGTCAGCAGGACGGCGCGCACGGAGTCGTCGCCGGCCAAGCCGGTCAGCGTGGCTTGCAGTTCGCGCGCCATCCCGCTGTTGAAGCTGTTGAGGACGTCGGGACGGTTCAGCGTGATCGTCGCGATGCCGTCGGCGGTGCTGCGAATGATCGAGTCGGTCGCCATCAACGAGGCCGGTGCGGGTCTCTTGGGGTGGTTCGGGTGCAGCATCAAACATAGCGCCTGACCGATGCAGGGGGCCGTGGCCGACATTAACATTTCGCGGATTTGATCGGATATACAACGGCAACGGCAAGAACAAACTGCTTTGCCACGGATTTCGCGGATGACCGCGGATAAGCAACTGCAAATACTTGGGGGAACTACGACAGCCCAGCAGTTGCAGTTCCCCCAAAGGCTTTTGTTTTGCAGTTGTCTATCCGCGGTCATCCGCGAAATCCGTGGCAAAAGCGGTTTGCGGTTGAAGTTGCCCATCCGATCAAATCCGCGAAATCCGTGGTAAAGCAGTCGGGTTCCCCTGCCACGCGTTCCTAGCCAGATTTGTCGCATGACAGACTGGCGCCGCATCGCCTATCACGCGCTCGTCTCGCGCGCGCTGGACGACCTGGAGGAAGAGACCAACCGGAACCGCCATTCCGTGCCTGAAGAGCACCTCGTGCCCTATCAGTTCTCGGCGCGCGGCCACGACGTGGCCCAGGCAATTCTCGGATCGTTCATCAATGGACGGCATGATGCGGCGGGCGCGTACTACAGATCGCGTCCGCTTCTTCTTTCGCTCGGCCTCACGTTGGAGGACGCGCTCGCGAGCCCGCTCGGGCGCAGCGGCGGGTTCAGCGACGGACGCGACATCGGCGTGGTGTGCAACCTTCCGAGCACCACCGGTCCGGTCGTCCTGCCGATGGCCGGCGACGTGGGCTCGCAGTACACGCCTTCCGCGGGATGGGCACAGTCGATCGTCTATCACCGCGACACCCTCAAGGACGAGTCGTACGCAGGGAGCATCGCCGTGGCGCTCGGCGGCGAGGGATCGGTCGCGACGAACGGATTCTGGTCGTCGCTCACCATGGCGACCACGTTGAAGCTCCCGATGCTGTTCTACATCGAGGACAACGGGCTCGGCATTTCGGTGAAGGGCGAGATGCAGACGCCGGGCGGCGACATCGCCAAGAACCTCACGTGCTTCGGGAACCTGCTCGTCCGCAACGGAGACGGCACGAACCCGGTGGAGAGCGAGAAGCTGCTGGCCGAGGTCGTGAAGCATGTTCGCAGCGGCGAGGGGCCCGCACTGATCAGGCTCACGGTGCCGCGGCTCGCGAGCCACAGCGGGCCCGACAACCAGAAGGGATATCGCACCGGGGCGGAGATCGCGGCGGACGCGGCCCGTGATCCGCTGCCGAAACTTCGAACGCATGTCGTCCCCGACATTCTGTCGGAGAAGGATTGGAAGAAGCTCGAGGCCGAGGTGGCGCGCGATGTGGGCGTGGCGCTCGAAGGCGCGCGCGCCCGTCCTGCGCCCGCTGGAGACAAGGTCAAGCGCTTCGTGTACGCGGAGACTCGCGAGGCGGGCGATGCCGAGACGACGGGCGGACTCTCGGAAAAGGAGATCGCCGCGCTCGGCGGCACCGAGACGGCGGCGGAAGAGGGCGAGATGCTGCGCTTCGCGGACGCCGTGCGCCGCGCGCTGCGCACCGAGCTGGAGCGCAATCCCAAGGCCATCGTGTTCGGCGAGGACGTCGGAGTGAAAGGCGGCGTCCACCTCGTGACCGAGGGACTGCAGAAGAAGTTCGGACGCGATCGCGTCTTCGACACGAGTCTCTCGGAAGAAGGGATCATCGGTCGCGCGGTCGGGATGGCGATCGGCGGCCTGATGCCCGTCGCGGAAATTCAATTCCGGAAGTACGCCGACCCCGCTACTGAACAACTCAACAACTGCGGCACGTTGCGCTGGCGCACGGCCAACCGGTTCGCGGCACCGATCGTTGTGCGCATGCCCGGTGGCTTCGGCAAGGACGTCGGCGATCCGTGGCACTCGTTGAGTGCGGAAGTCGTCTTTGCGCATGCCATTGGCTGGCAGGTGGCGATGCCGTCGAATTCCGCGGACGCGGTCGGTCTGTTGCGCGCGGCGATGCGCGGCCGGAATCCCACGATCTTCTTCGAGCACCGCTCGCTGCTGATGACGAGCGATGGCAGCGCGCGATATCCGGGCGACGACTACGTGGTGCCGTTCGGCCGCGCGAAGAAACTGCGCGATGGGAACGACATCACCCTCATCACATGGGGCGCGATGGTGCACCGCTGCGTTCATGCGGCCGAGCAGTTCGGCGAGAAGGTGGACCTGCTCGACCTCCGCACCGTCGCGCCGTGGGACCGCGACGCCGTGCTCGAATCGGTGAGGAAGACCGGCCGCGTGCTGATCGTGCACGAGGACACGCTCACCGCCGGCTTCGGCGCGGAGATCGCCGCGACCATCGCGCACGAGGCGTTCTGGAGTCTCGATGCGCCCGTGGACCGGCTCGCTGTGGAGGACGTGCCGATGCCGTATCACCCGGACTTGCTGAGCGCGGTGTTGCCGAGCGTGGCGACGATCGCGGAGAGGATCGACGCGCTGCTGAGCGTCTGACCTGAAGTTCGTGCGCGAGCTTGATCGCTTCGCGGTATCGCGGCACCTCAAGTTTCGGAGTGCCGCTCAGGCGGGGAACTTCTTGTGGCCGATGCCGCTATGACGGAGTATAGGAGGTATGGACATGCATCGCCTGGCTACCACCAATGTCGGACTCGTTCTGCTCCTCGCCGGCCTCGCCGCCGGCGTGCTGGCTTGCACGCCTCTGCATTCTGGCGTCCAGCCCACGGCCGACACGCGGGCGGCCGAACATAGGACTTACGAGTGCGCTCTTGGTGCGCTCCGCAAGAGCGAGCTGCCCGTGGTCGCAGCGGATTCGAGCCGCGGCGTCGTCCGCGCACAACTGCGAGAGGAAGTGACCGCCGGTGACGCGCGGCTCTCGGGCCTGTTCGTGGGTAGCGCCAACGCTCAGAACGACTACCCCGCACCGTACCTGGTCGACGTGGTCGACGCGACGGTCACGTTGGACCGTGCCACCGGCCGCCCCGTGGTTGCGGTGAAGGCCTCGTCGGGGGCTGGGTCTACGGCCCACGGGGGGTACACGCAGCGCCCAGCATCGGACCGCGCGCTACGGACAGCGCGCGCGGCGCAGGCATGCGGAGAGGCGTCACCGAAGTGAATAGAGCCTAGGCGGCCGGCGTAACTTCGTCACCCGCCAGCGGATGAAATGCCTCGTAGGCCTCATCGCAGCGATCATCGCGACGTCCGGTGCCCCCGGAACGACGAGCGCGCAGGCGCCCAAGGACCGGCGCGACAGCACAGCATTCCAGCGCCGAGCAGCTGACGCCGCTTGCCGAAAGCTCCCTCTCCGGATTCAGGCGTTTGGCGGCGCGAGCGGAGAGTACGAGATCCATCGGGATCCGGTCTCCGGTGACGAATGCACGTACCGATACGGGTTTCTGGAACCAGTCGCACTGATCTTCGACGACCACCTCTACTGTCCGGAGTCGAAGCCCCCGAAGAATGGCGAGTGGCCGGCCAGCTGGCCTTCTATCGAACCAAGCGCGGTCTTGAGCGTAGTGCTCACAAAGGACAGTCTCGCCCTGGCGCGGGTTCACTGTTCGGTTACCCTCCGAGGCCTGCTCA
>OCZT010001600.1_pt1 | contig 23367 bp, 20 predicted proteins | sample 1539031 | NCBI WGS metagenome assembly OCZT01 (sample SAMEA3539308, study PRJEB22396) | soil metagenome | biome: tundra; feature: field; material: soil | place: USA | collected 2010-05 | depth 0.15 m | reverse complement strand
AGGGCGGCCCGAATACCGAGGGCCCACACTCCGCCGGCGGTGGCGTCCATCCAACCGACCGGCCCCCGTACCGACCCGGGTCGAACCCCTCGACCCATGTACGCCGGGGTCGGAGTGGTGGCCGACCCGAGCCGGCCGCCGAACTGGCCGAGACCCGACTGAAGCTCCAGGCCCGCCCGGCCGCCGCCGTCCGGCCGTGGCCGCTTTTCGGTGCCAACCGGCCCTGGCGCGAGGCCGTTGCGAAGACGCGGCAACGAGTACGAACGGCCGGCACCTCTCCCAGGGAGGTTAGGACCGCCGTTGGAGTGACGGGCCCGGGACGCCGACCCCGTACGTTGGTCGCCAGGCAAGTGCGTGGCTGCCCGCGTCCCGAGGTGCGGGCAGGGGCCCCGTACGGGAGAGGGACATGACCGAGCTCACGGCGGTGGCAACCTACGGTCGGGTCCAGGCTGGTGCCCGGGTCCGTGTGTTCCAGTGGCTCGACCGGCTGGTGCCCGAGGCACAGATCTGCTCGTACATCGGCACGAGCGGGAATTCGCCCCGGGTGCTGCTTCGCCAACCTCTGGCGACGCTGGCCGCCGAACGGGCGGTCAGGACGATGTGGCACCAGAAGCTGCGTCGTGTGCTGCTGTTCCGCCAGGCGAGTCCCTTCGGTCAGGGCGGGGTGGAGTCCCGATTGCTGCGCTCGGCGGGCTGGGGGGTCTACGACTTCGACGACGGCCTGCCGTGGGACGGCGGTCGCCGGAGCAACCCTGGGAATGTCCTCCGCTCCAGCGCCTCCAAGTGCACGAGGAGCGTGCAGAGCGCCGACCGGGTGATCGCCGGCAACGACTACCTGGCCGACTGGGCGTCGCAGTTCGCCCGGGACGTCGTGGTCATCCCGAGCTGTGTCGATCCGTCCCTCTACGAGATGAAGCAGGACTACCGGCTCGGCGACCCCCCCCGCCTCGTGTGGATCGGGTCGCAGTGCAGCGAGATCTACGTCGCTGCCATCGAAGATGCGCTGCTGCAACTGCACCGCAGGACAGGGGCCCGCCTCACGGTCATCGGGGACGCCACGGCCCGCTTCGACGGTCCCCTCGACGCCGTGACTGATCGGGTGCCGTGGCGCGAGGGCCACGCCGAGCAGCAGCTGGCAGCGTTCGACATCGGCCTCGGCCCGCTCACCGACGACCGCTTCAGCCGGGGAAAGTCGGCGTACAAGCTCCTCCAGTACGGCGCTGCCGGCCTGCCCTTCGTGGCTTCCGACGTGGGCACCAACGGCAGCGTCACCCAGCTGCTGGGCGGGCGTCTGGCTGCCCGCCCCACCGAGTGGGTGGACAACGTCGTCGACCTCCTCGGAGCGTCTGCAGATGTGCGCCACGCCGCCGGCAGGTCAGCACGCGCCGCCGTCGAGGCGTCCTTCTCCTACGACGCGTGGGCGAGCCGTTGGCTCGCCGCCCTGGAGCTCCCGATCCCCCCGGGCGGCGCCGACCATCCGGGCGAGGAGCACCAGGTGGTCCGGAGGGGAGCGGCCGCTGAACGTGATCGTTCCGCTCCCGGCAGCTCCGCCGTGGGCCTCCCGAACCGCGGTCCCGCCTACGGGCAGGATCTCTCACCTGCATGCCGCCGGGTGCCGTCACCGACTGGTCCCGCCGCCCTGGGCCACCTACTGCCCTGACCGCAATCGTTTGTTGGCATTGATCCACCACCTTGACCGCACCGGGTCCAGTACGAAGCTGTCGTCGACCGGTGGCTCGATGAGGTCGGCGGCGGGGTCGGGATGCGTGGGCCATCGTCACGCTCCTGCCACGCTCCATCCTCCTGCTTCCGAGTGCAGGCCGAGCACCGCCAGGCGTGCGAGGTCTCCGCCGCTGCGAGGAGGTTGAAGTCGGCATCGACCTTGCGCCTTCCGCGTATCCTGGCTCGGCGCCCGCCGTGCTTGCGGAACATCAGGTGGCCGAGCTTGCGCTCGACCTTGGGCCGGACACGGCGAGGACCCGGTGAAGTAGGCGACTGACCCGCGCCAGCATCGCTCGACGCAGAATACGCACCCCCCATGAGTCCCTGGGAAGGAGTCGAAGTACCCCCCTGGCCAACCGATCCAGCATTCCCGGGTGGCTCACGACCCGACCAGGCGCCCCTCGCGATCGTCGGGACGATCCGAATCCCGGGTGTCGCCCCTCGACGACGAGACACGACCATCGACGACGCCCTCCTCATCCGGCTCTTCATTGCGCACCTCGGACCCGTTATGAACTGAGCGGGGAAGGCCAACACGGTCGCGGCGTCTATGCCGCTCCCACCGGCCGGTGTCGATCGAGGTTGTCAGGGTTCTCCATCTTGGATCGCTCCCTCCCACTGCATGCATCGTCGGGCGAACTTGGCAGACTGTGTTTCGGGCCATCGCCAACCGAGTTGTCCCAGCAGTGTCCCGGCCCCGAGCACAGCGGAAGAGAGCGGCTTCGCCCACCTGGAGCGACCGACCAAGCGAACAGCCATCCGCAAGGGGAGCGGCAAGTCAGCGGCGAGCATCGCTGGATGGAACTTGCCGAGGCGGTCGAGGTGAATCTGGTGGAGCCGAGAGAGGCCGACACCCTGGCGCCTGGCATCCATGAGGAAGTCCCGATTCGAGCGGACATGCAGGTGCACGGCTCCGAGGGACTTGTCGAAGATCCCATCAAGGCCGGCCTCGGAGAGGCGCAACCCGAGATCCCAATCGGAGTGGTAATGAACGTCGAACCGGTCGGAACGAAGACCGACCCGAAGGCAGTCGGCCCGGGAAAGGGAAACGTTGCCGCCCCAGAGGGCATCGAGGACGACTCGTTCCCCACGTTCGATGGCGAGGCAGTGGGAGGCGTACTCCTGGCGGTAGAGGAGGGTACCAACACCCGGGCGGAAACCCTGTCTGACCAGCACCGGCATCCAACCCATGACCACCAGACCGGTGCGCTCGGCGTGGCGGCGCACGTGACCACCCACCAGCCCGGGTCTGGGCAGGACGTCGTCGTCGAGCAGGAGAATGACGTCGGATCGAGCCCGAGCAACCCCGGCATCCAGAGTGCGGAGATGGCCACCGTGGGGAACCGCAAAGGAGATCAGACGCGGATACGAACGTTCGAGGTCGGTCAACGTGGAGATGGAAGCAGGATCGTCGCCGTCGACGACCACGATCAACTCACTGGCATCCGGGTCGGATAACACGGCATCGACCAACCCCGGTAGGAGAGTGCTGCGGCCCAGGGTGGCTACGACGACGGAGATAGTGGGCCTGTGCCCACCGACCTTGTCGCTGAGCGCCGGGGCCGGCCGGGTCACTGGCCTCGTCCGGTGCTCCCACCCCGCAGAAGCCGGGTGGGAGTTTTGGCAAGAATTCGGATGTCCGCTCCGAACGACCAGGTCGAAACGTACTGCGAGTCGAGACGGCACATCTCCTCGAGTCGAAGGTCGTGCTGGCCGCAGACCTGCCATAGCCCCGTGATGCCAGGCCGTAGGTCGAAGCGCTGGTCAGCCCCGGGGCCGAGGTCGTCACATTCACCGGGCACCAACGGTCGCGGGCCGACCAGTGACATGTGACCGACCAGGACGTTGACCAGCTGAGGGAGTTCGTCGATGCCCGTACGGCGGAGGAAGCCGCCCAGCCGGGTAACTCTCTGGCCGTCCTTGCCCGGGTCGAGGAGCGATAACCTCCCACGGACTGCCTGCTTCTGCTGTGCCTGCGCGAGGGGCCGCATTGTCCGCAGCTTGAGGATGTGGAAAGGTACCCGCCTTCGCCCGATGCGAGTCTGGCGGAACAGGACAGGTCCGGGTGAGCCAACCTTGATCATGATAGCGATCGGGATCAACAGCGGGACCACCACGGCAAGCCCGAGGGCGGCCGCGATGAGGTCGACCAGTCGCTTGATGGCCAACCCGGTAGCCGTCGGGTTGGCCCCCAAGCTGATCATGGTCAATCCGCTCAGATCATCTACCTCTGCTCCCCAGCCGGTAAGTTCGAAATACCTAGGCACCACGTCGATTGATACGGATCCAGCCAGCGACCGCAGTACGTCGGTGGTCGTTGCCGGGTGAGACCGGGAGAACGCCACGATCACCCGATCGATGGACCATGTTCGACAGATGGCGGGGAGCATGGAAATGCCTCCCATGGCCGACTGCCCGTCGATCGGTTCATCATCGACGAAGCCCACGAGCTCGACATGCCTGGTGCGTAACAGGCGTGCTCCGATATCGGCAGCGATGATCCCGGTCCCGAGCACGATCACCCGCGCCGGTCGGACACCGCGCCGACCATGTAGCCCGAGAGCGATGGCCCGGCCCGATGGAAGGGCGACGAGGAGGCATGCGAATGCCACGACCACCGCGGGCAAGGGGAGGATCGAGCGGAAGGCGGCACCGATGAGTGCTCCGATTCCGAGAGCCAGGAGCATCCCGGTAAAAACCGATGCCGCAATCAACCCGAGGTCGTCGGATGCCGATGGGACGACATGGCGCCGGGTGCGTCGATAGATGCGCTTGGTCCACAGGGAGGAATACAGCGAAACGAAGCATAGGAAGACGAACTCCGCCTCACCGTGGGCCCCCCGGTGAGTGGCCGCAAGCCATGGCCCAGCCGTAGCCACGATGCTGAGGACCGCCAACGTCGCCACCAGGTCCGAGACCATCACCAACGCCATGGGTGAGTGCGCAGACCGGTGCCCAGAGCCGGTGGTGGTCTGATCCGAGACTGGCTCGGTATCGCCGGTTGCGGGGAGGAGATCGGCGATCACCGGCCCGACCACACTCGACGGGGCCGTCACCGAGGTCATGGTGGTCACAGCCCTGATGCTCACGACTCTTCCCTCTGTTCTCGGCGGTCGGATCGCGCTTCGGCGAGTTCGTCCTCCATGGTGGTAAGCACAAAGGAGACCATCTGTTCAAGAGAGCGGATGGGAAAGCGTCGTCCCGACGTAACCGCTTCGACTTCGCCGACGAACTCTCCTTCCCGGATACGGGTCGGTCGCAGTCGGAGCACATAGGAGATCATCATGGGGGAACCGTACGAATCGCCCGTCCGGCTCCCGTCCCTTGGTATCGAAGTACCGTCCGCGATGAGGAGGGATGACGGTCCCAGCCCGCTCATCGAGGCCGGGTGGCGAGACGGATTCAGCGGGGGCACCAAGCAGTCCGGTCGACCCGGGACAGCCGACAGACGCTGGTGAGACCGGGGATCGGTACCTTGCGTTCATGACCAATGGTGACGAGAAGCTCCACGAGACACTGCGACTGGCCCGAGACCTCTGCTTAGGTCTCGGTGCCTTCTTCGTCTCTCCCGACCGCGATGTCGTATCCATACTCTCTCCTGCCGTATCGACCCCCGACGTGGGCGATCGGGTCGAGATCCTTGCCCGAGCCTGCACCTCGCACCCGGGAGCCCACGGGAACGCGGCGTTCTGGAACGCCGAGGTGGTCGGTGAGGGCAGGACCATGGACGAGACACTGGCTTGTGTGGCCATTCCGGTGCGTGTCGGCGTTAGGTGGATGGGGCTGCTCGGAGTCGTCGACACTTGGTTGCCCGAGTTGGACGAGGAGCAGCATCGGGGTTTCACACAGCTTGCTGGCACTCTCGCCACTCACCTGGCGGAGATCCGGTCCGAGGAACCAGTGACCATACGCTCGGGTCCATCGGAGATAGCGCCGGCGGCCGGTCCTGGGTCGTCGGAGAACCTCTACGGCGACCGGTTCCTCGGGGAGGTGGTCGACCATCTTCCCGATGGCCTGGTCGTGGCCCGTGATGACGGGACCATCATCTTCGCCGGCGGGACGATCGCCGCCATGAGCGGACTGAGTCCCGACGAGATCATCGGGGGTGATGTCGGCTCCCTCCTCGCCTTGGATGAAGCACATCCCGCTGGCGGGGTGGAGAAGGAGGGAGTGGCGGCTCTGCTGGGCACACCGTCGCCCGGACGGCGCCTGCGCATGATATCGGCGACCAATAGTGAGCTCCAGGTGGACACGAGTGGGATCCATCTGTCGAGTCGCATGGTGGGGGAGTGTTTCGTGGCGTTGATACGTAGTGCCCCCGAATCCGTTGCTGTTCCAATCGCCGGGCCTATCTACAGTCTGTTGTACAGAATGCTCGACTCGCTCGACGAAGGGATCATCGTGTGCGATGCCGAGCGAGTGGTCCGGATCGCCAACCGGGAGTCGCTTCGCCTTCAGGGTCTCCCGGATGAAATTGAGCTGGTCGGGCACCCGTTCCCCGCGGTGACTGCCCTGTGCGCCTCGGACGGCTCTCCGTTAGCGCTTGCCTCACACCCCCTCACCCGAGCGTTGCAGGGGACAGTCGTCCGAGGCGAGCAGTTATTGCTTGGGGGGAGTGAAGGAACGAGGCACGACATTGTGGCTTCGGCGCGACCTTTGCAAGTGAACGGTGGTTCCGGCGCCCTTTTGGTTCTGCGCGATGTCACGACACAATTGCAGGAGCAGGCCTGGCTCGCCCACCTCGCCCTGCACGATCCACTGACGGGCTTGGCCAATCGCAACCTGCTGATCGACCAACTGCAGCGCATGCTGGGACAATTACAAAGTCGGGGGGGTGGAGTGGCGCTGGTGTTCCTCGATCTCGACGACTTCAAGGGGGTCAACGATCGTTTCGGTCACGATGTGGGAGATGAGGTACTGGTCTCCGTCGGGCGCCGCATTGAAGCAGCGGTCCGATCAAGCGATCTAGTCGCCCGCCTGGGAGGCGACGAGTTTGTGGTTGTACACAGCAGTGCTGACGACCGTGTCGATGTGGAGATGGTTGTGTCCCGCATTCGCAAAGCTCTGGCCGGTCCTTACGTGATCAAGGGCCAAACGCTGGCGGTGACGGCCTCGGTGGGATCGGTGGTGGCCGACCCACGACACGAGGATCCGATCAACTTGCTGGTCAGGGCGGATCGAGAGATGTACCGGAGCAAGAGGGCTCGGCACCGGGAACCCGAAACCGGAACATGATGTCTCTGTACCCTGACACCGATACCTCACCTGAGGGTGACCGGTGGTCTTCGCCATCGGCAATGCGCCGTATTGCCGGCCTTCCCGAGGGGCCGCTGCCGGCAGAGGGAGACACCGCCCGCTGCGCGGGGAGCCGGCTCGCCCACCATCCGCGCTTCGCCACGAGGACGGGGTTGGACCGGGACAATGTGGTCGGCGTGCTGGGGGAGGCCCGAGAGGTGCTTTCCGCCTTGGGCATCGTTCTCGACGTGGTTCGCCGCCGTGACGGGTGCATCGTGATCCGGTCCACACCGACAGCGGGGACCCCGGGCCGAGCGGCGTGCGAGCTGTCGAAGGCGTTGTTGCAGGGACTCCTCGAGGTGAACGGGAGGACCCACAGTTCGGTGCTCGAGAGCAGATGTGTCCAACGCGGAGCCGATGCTTGTCTTTATACGCTCCTGTGGAACCCGATCACTTCGATTCCCCCCTCTCCCGCCGGTGAAGAGCCGGCTCCCCCCCCTTCGCAGGTACCTGTATCCCTCCACCCTGAGGATCCGGAGGTTCGTCCCGATCTGGCCCGGTTGGGACAGGTCCCCGAGGGGTCGGTGTTCGGGGGGTTTGGCCTCGAGCAAACGACGGCGAACCTGGGCGTGGACGGAGGCTCGGAATCGGACTATGGGTCGAACTCGTCCGGTCACCGGCAAGTGCGGCAGCCTCGTCTACCCCGATGGCTCTGGCGCCATGGTTGGATCCTTTTGGTGACTGCGCTGGCCGGTATCGTGGGTGGCTGGTTCATCGCAAGGCACGAGCCGGTGTCCTATGTCGCCCAAGCCACGCTCGTCGTCCAATCGGGCGCGACCGGATTCGGGCCGGGCAGCGCCAACGAGGCGGGAACGCTGGCTACCACCTACGCTGCCGTCATCCCGACCGACGAGGCGGTGTTGAGCGCTGCCGGAGCGATACTCGGGGTAGCACCCGCTACGGTGTCCCATTCCCTGTCAGTTGTCGTCGAGACAGGAACGTCGGTTCTCCTGTTGACGTATTCGGCGCCGAAGCCCACCCGGGCGATCCGAGGTGCGACCGCCATCGCCGAGATTGTGGGGGGCCCTGCTTCGGCGTCCGTGGCGATCCCCGCCGGATCGATCGCCATCGTCCGTCTACCGGGCACTGCCAACCAGCCTCGCCCCCTCCGGAGCTACGGCATGCCGGTCGGCGCCGTACTGGGTCTGATGCTCGGGTTCATGCTGGTGCTGGCGGCCGAGAGGTCCGACCCTCGTGCCCATGGCCCGTCTCCGCTTCACGAGCCGGTCGGGCTGGAGCGCCACCCGGAGCTGGGACCGCTCGAATGGTCCAATCCGCCGGTTCGAGCCTCGGTGTGACCCCCAGGCGTCGTTCTATCGCCGGTGAGGTGGCCGAAGGTGCTGCTTTTGCGTTGCGAAAGATCCATTCGGTTGCGGCGCGACCGAACCCGAGCTTGGGAGCAATCTCCCATGTTGGTTGAGCTTGAGGCCGCCCCACCACGTTCGAGCCAACAGCCGGTGACCACCGGAGCCGACCGACCCGGGTTGCCGTCCACTGGCCGGCGACGGGGCCCCGAAGAAGATGCGGCAGACGAGCTACGTCCGATGACAAGTTGGCTTGCCGCACGGCCGAGGCCGCTGCTGCTGATTGGGGTCGGGGTGACAGCCGGGTTCCTCGCCGGTGGGCTGGGTGTTCTCAACTTTCGCTACGGTCTGGCGGCCATCGCGGCGTTGGCGGTGGTGATTGTCGTGCTGCTGTGGCCTTATGTCGGTGGGCTGATTTTGGTGGGTCTGGTCCCGGCCATGTCGGGTCTCCGGCCCGGCTTCCCGATCCCCTATGTGCGGTTGTCCGAGGCGCTCATCGCACTGATCAGTGTGACATTGCTGGTTTTCACCCCGCGCCAGGAGGGACTCACTTGGGGATTGCTCGACTGGCTGTTGCTGACCTACGGGATGGCGTGGGCCTTCTTCGGCGTGGTCAACGCCCACGCTCTGGGAGAGCACCTGACCCTGTCCGATTGGGGCACTGTCTTTGGCCAACTGCAGTTCTTCCTCCTCTATCGGAGCCTCCAACTGGTGCTGCGGACCAAAGAGGAGCGCCGCCGGGCTCTGAGCGTGCTGCTCGGCGCCAGTGCTGTGGTTGCCCTGCTGGCGGTCTTCCAGCAGGTCGGCCTGCCTGGAGTTCGGTCCTTCCTCTATTCGGTCACCGGTGGCACGCCGGGTGCCGCCGCTAACCAGGTTCTCCGACGGGCAACCGGCCCATTCGACAATTGGGCCGCGCTGGCCGGGTATCTCCTCCCCGTGCTGGTGCTGGTGTGCGCCTTGGGTCTCGCCGGGGAAGCTCGGCACCAGCGCAAGGCGTTCATCGCGGTGGCAGCGCTGGCCGCGATCGGTCTCGCCGTCACCGCCGAGCTCTCCGCGATCGTCTGCCTCCTCGGAGGCGTCGTCGTCCTTGGAGTGCAGTACGGTCACTCCCGGCGCATCCTCCGCTGGCTGGTGATCGGGTCGGTGGTGGGGGCGGTGGTACTCGGGCCCTTCATCGCCCAGCGACTCACCGGCGAGTTCGTTCGCACCGCCGGTTCGGCCCGCAGCTCCTTCGTGCCCCAGACGATCGGCTACCGCTTGCATATCTGGACTGGCCAGTACCTCCCAGCCATTGAAGCCCGCCCGCTCATGGGCTACGGCGTGGTATTGCCCGACACTGTGGCCTGGCCGTACCCCGAGTCGCAGTACATCTCCCTCCTCATAGAAGGCGGAGGTCCGCTGCTACTGCTTTTCGGTTATTTGACCTGGGCCATGATTCGGCGGGCTCGGGCCGCGGCACGTTCCCCGGATCCCTTCGACCAGGCCCTGGGCCGGAGTCTGGTGATCATCGTGGTGGCATTGATGTCCATGGATGCCATCTGGCCGTACCTGAGCAATGGAGGCATGTCTCAGGTCCTCTGGTGCCTCTTCGCTCTTGCCACGCCGGGCTCTCTGGTGCCCCGTCCGCATGAACGCCAAGTGCTCCGGGGAGCGACCGCGCTGGTATGAGGACAGGGAGGGACGCGCGGAAGACGTGTCCGGGACGTCCCGTCCGTACGCTGGCCTGATTATCAATGCCAGAGCGCATGCCGCCGGACGCTCAAGGACAGATGACCTAACGATGGAGGACCTGATGTTTGAGGACCTGATGTTTGAGGACCTGATGTTTGAGGACCTGATGTTTGAGAATCCAATGATGGAGGACCGGACGTTGGGGGACTCGCCGAAGGAGGACCCGCTGATGGAGGAACTGATGTTTGCCAATCCCGAACCGGAGAGGTCTTCAGATACGGATGGCAATCCGGGGACAGAGGACAACACGCACGGTGGCGTGGCCAATTTGGTAAGAACGGCCAAGAGACAATGTGGGGCGGATATCGCCTTCGTCGCGCTCCGCGATTCGGATGGGACATTCACCACTGTCGTGGCTCCGGCTCAGACCTTCGATCCGAAATGGACGGGGACGGCGATCGAGGAGCTGGCATCGCGGATCTGGCAGGATCCCGAATTGGCCGGGATTCGGGTGCTCGTGCGTAAAGGGCGCGCCTACAGGACGGCCCATTCCGGGTTCAACCGTTCGGCGAGAGTGGCTGTGGCACCCCTTGGCGGTGTGACCGGCGATGAGGCGGTCTCGGGCCTGCTCTGTGTGGGCGATCCTGCCCAAGGGCGATTCGAACAGGCTCAACTCGATCTGCTCGAGTCCATAGCTCTCCGAATTACGTCGTATCTCCGGGCCCGACGAGAGGTCATCGGGACCCGTGGTTCTGGGGAACCGGTCATAGTGGTCAGCACGGAGGGAGCGGCCCCTGGTCCCGAACTCGAATCCGAGGACCCCCCGGTCGCTCTCGCCGAGGCCGACGAACTCCCGTCGGATGATCGGCCGATTCAAGTGGAATCCGAACTCGATGAGGTCGGAGCGGCCCCTGGTCCCGAACTCGAATCCGAGGACCCCCCGGTCGCTCTCGCCGAGGCCGACGAACTCCCGTCGGATGATCGGCCGAATCAAGTGGAATCCGAACTCGATGAGGTCGGAGAGGCAAATGGGAAGAATGACGACCTCGAGGCTCACGTCGCCGGACTTCTCAGCTTCGAACTGCAGCCAGACCCGGTCACGGGTTTGCCCGGGTTCCCATCGGTCCTCGGCCATCTGGGTACGGCCTTGGGAGCCCTGGCCGGTTCGGACAATACGGTGTTGTTCGTTGTCGTTGACCTTGCCGTCGGTGGGGCCGGTCAGGGCACGATCTCCGACTCTGTGCTCGCCAAGGTAGCTGGTTGCCTGCGGGATCAAGTGAGGCTGCCTGACCAGGTGGGTCGTATTGGTGCTGCAGCATTCTCGATAGTGGTGAAGATGGGCACCCGATCGGTGGAGCCATCCGTATTTGCAGCCCGAGTGGGCGATGCGTTGCGGGCGATGACAGCCGCAGAGCCGGGCGGGTACACCATCCGCTCTGCCGCGGCCTGTGCAACCTCCGAGCACCTCATGGGGCCGGAGGACCTACTGCGCCTCACCACTGCTCAACTGGGAGCGCCGTGAGTGGCAGATCCATCAATGAAGTCGGTGACAGCCCTAGCGATGGGTATACGCCTGGCAGCAGCAAGGACAATGAAGCGTGTGCTGGCCCCGAATGCCAATCTCCGCGTCAATCCATCGGCCGATTGGCTGTGCGAAGCGGAGGGTACCTTGTTGGCCGCGAGGCGATCGGCATGCTCATCCGGTTGGTCGGCGTCGTGGTCACGGTGCGGGCCATCGGGCCGGCGTCCTACGGCATCTACAGCGGGGCTGCCGCCTTCGTGCTTTTCGTCACTACCTGCGCTCAGATGGGCGCCGAGGTGTACCTGATCAAGATGCCCGATGAGCCCGACATCTCTCAGTACAACCAAGTGTTTACCTTTCTGGTCTGCGTCTCTTTGGTCGTGACCATTGTTGCCCTTGGCCTTACGTTCCTCGCAAGTTCGTGGTTGCGTCCCCACGGGATTGTCCTGCCGCTCCAGGTGCTGTTGTTGAGCGTTCCGATCAACGTGCTCTGGGCTCCGGCTCAGGCTCGGATCGAGCGCGAATTCGGATACCGCCGGATGGGGCTGCTCGAGATCGTCGGAGACCTGGTGCTGTATGGCACCGCCGTCCCCTTGGCTCTGTCCGGAGCCGGGGCATGGTCATTGGTGGCGGGGTACCTGGCCTGGCAGCTGTGGTTGCTGGTCGGGAGCTACACCATGTCGGGGCTGCGGCCTCGCTGGGACTGGTCGTCCGAGACAATGCGCAAGATGACCCGGCACGGACTCACGCTATCGTCATCGAGCTGGCTCACCCGGCTGAGCGGGCTCGTCAATCCTCTCGTCGTCGGGACGTTCGCCGGAGCGGCCGGCGTCGGGTCGGTCGCCCTTGCCCAGCGCCTGGTGGACACCATCGGGTTCGCCCAGCGAGGGGCGTACCGACTCGGCGTGGTTGTTATGTCCAAAGTGCGCTCCCACGACACGGAGCGTCTGCGCTACGCCATCGAAGAAGGTTCGTTGCTCGAGCTGTTGGCGCTGGCAGTCCCGTTCGCAATGTTCAGTGCGACCGCTCATTGGAGCATTCCCTTGATGTTCGGTCGGCAATGGGCCTCGTCTGTCCCCTTGTACTCGCTGTTGGCGCTGGCGACCCTCTTGAGCGCATCTGGCCTCATTCAGGTCACTGTCTTGGTCTCACGCGGACAAAATCTCAGGGTCGCAGTTTCAGCTGCCATCCAGACAGCGGTCCTCATCCTGGCCGCCATTGTGCTCGTTCCACACCTGGGAATCAACGGTTTTGGTGTGGCAAGTCTCATTGCACTGGTTGCCTTCGTCTACACCGACCGAGTTGTTCGGCGACTCGCCGCGTTCAGCTACCGGATGTTCTTCCCCTTTGCCTTGGCAATCGCTCCACCAGTGCTCTTTCCACTTCTCGGTCCGCCATTCGGCTTTCTGCTATTCGCCCCACTGATCGGCCTCCTGGCAGCGCGGCCGCTCCGGAAGGAATCTTGGCGCCTGGTGGGTGTAGTCCGTTCTTCGCTCAGGGAGGCTGTATGAGAGTCGCCCAAAAAGGCCGTGTTCAGGTGGGAGTGGACATGGTGTCCGTGGGCGACGTCGCCGCTTCGATCTCCCGGTTCGGGGACCGGTATCTCTGCCGTGTCTACACCGAGCACGAGCGGGCATGTTGTGAGGGCGCGGCCGAAATGCGGGCCGCCGGCCTCGCTGCCAGGTTTGCGGCCAAGGAGGCGACGCTGAAGGTCCTTCGACCGGTTGGGGCGCGGCCCGACTGGCGGTCGATCGAAGTGTGCCGGCGTCGAGGAGGCGCCTGCGACATCCGGCTCTCGGGACAGGCGGCGAGACTCGCCGTAGCGGCCGGGATAGATCATCTGGCCGTGAGCCTTACCCACGAGGGTCCCTATGCCGCGGCGGTGGTGGTAGCGACTTCTATCGACCCGCCAACGGGCGCTGCAGATGGAGGCGATGGCGACCTCGGAGCCGATCGGCAGTGGATCCGTGCGGAGGTGGGCAGCGATGGATGAAGCGATCCGATCCGTACTTGCCGTCTATGCGAAGCTGCCCCTTCCCGTCGGAACGCTCAACGACGACGACGACCTGTATCAGGCGGGGTTGACCTCCCATGCCAACGTCAACGTCATGTTGGCCCTGGAGGAGCAATTCGGTATCGAGTTTCCCGAATCATCGCTCAGGAGGAGCACGTTCGAGTCCATCAGGGCCATTCGGTCCACGCTTTCGGCTCTGGTGCTCGATGGGTCCGAAGGGGTGTCCAATGATCGGAGGTGACCACTCGGGCTTCGGAGCCAGCCTGTTTGCTGAAGGGCTCCTCTTTCGCAGCGGGACCGAGGGGATCTATGGGCGGTCGGAGACCTTTCAGGCTGTGGTCGACGCCATCGATCGACTGATCAATGGCTGGGGTTCAGAGCTGAGCGCCACAGTTATCAATTTTCCCCCGGTCGTGGCGCGCACAACCTTTGACGCGACCAACTACCTACGCTCCTTTCCAGACCTGGTGGGATCGGTCCAAGCCTTCCGCGGCGATGACCGCGATCACGCCGAACTCGTGCGACGACTGGTGGAAGGCGAGGAATGGACAGATCTGGCAGTTCCAGCCGATATCGTGCTCTGCCCTTCGGCCTGTCACCCGGTGTACCCGTTGTGCACAGGGAGTCTTCCCGACGGTGGGCGGTACTTCGACATTCGAGGCTATTGCTTCCGCAACGAACCCAGTGTCGACCCAAGTCGAATGAGGTCATTCGAGATGCATGAGTTGGTCTTTGTCGGAGATGAGGACAGCGCCCTCGAACATCGGGATTGCGGGGTTGCCCGAGGCCTCGAGCTGCTCGGTGGCCTCGGGCTCGAGGTGAATGCTGTTACCGCCAACGACCCTTTCTTCGGTCGGATCGGCCGCCTACTGGCGACCCAGCAGGCGGCCGCTGGGCTCAAAATCGAAGTAGTGACACCCCTGTCCTCGGACGGACGGCCGGCCGCGGTGATGTCGGCGAACTACCACCGCGACCACTTCGCCATGCCGTTCGGGATCACTACCCCAGATGGGGCCACGGCGCACAGCGCCTGTGTCGGATTCGGGCTCGACCGAATTGCCATCGCTCTGTTCCGCTCCCATGGTGTGCATCCCGGGGAGTGGCCGACCTCGATCACCGATCACCTGTGGGCATGACCGATTCGCCCGCGACAGGAACCGCGACGCCGACGTGGTTCGGACCGACCGGGCGTCCTTTGTTCGGGTGGCTACATGTACCCAGCGATGGCTGGTCAGTGGGTGCAGTCGTGCTCTGCCCTCCCTTGGCCCGGGAACAAACCAGCGCGCACTTCACCTACCGCATACTGGCGGAGAGCCTGGCCGAGAGAGGCCTGACCGTGCTGCGCTTCGATTACGACGGCACCGGCGACTCAGCGGGTGGAGATGAGGATCCCGACCGGGTAGAGGCGTGGTTGGGCAGCATCGCAGAGGCCGTCTCCCATGTCCGGCGATCCGGGGCCGAATCGGTGGCGCTGGTCGGGATGTGCATGGGCGGACTTCTCGCGGCCACTGTCGCTCGCCGGCTCGGTGACCTCGATGCCCTGGTGTTGTGGGACCCGTGCTGGTCGGGGCGCTCATTCATCCGTCAGCAGCATGCCATGAGCGTTCTCCGCTTCGGTCCGATCCGACACTCCGATGGTGACGTGGAACTTCCGGGCTTCCTGTACAGCGCTCTCACCGTCGATCGGATCTCGGCGCTTTGCGTGCCCGCCGGCGGCGAACCCTTGGCCGATCGGGTGCTGGTCCTCGCACGTCCGAGTTGGCAGCGACCGGAAATAGTCGGAGCTGGGCTGTTGCACCATGACGTGGATTGGCAGAAGGCTGAAGGCCAGGCCGAACTGCTGGATGTCGAGCCCAGCCTGAACAAAGTCCCGACCGAAACGATCGCGGGAATCACAAGCTGGCTCGCAGGCGCTGTGACCGGACCGCGCCGCCGGGTGGCGTCCCCCACGAAGATCGACGTCCGATTGGGGGGCCCCGTTCCGGTGGACGAGCGTCTGGTGCATTTGGGTCCGGCCCGCCTCTTTGGGATCGAGACGTCGCCGGTCTCTCGATCCGCGAGTCCCACAATCCTGTTCTTCAACTGCGGCAAGGACTGGCACGTCGGACCCAATCGGATGTGGACGCTTTTGGCCCGGCACTGGGCGTCCCACGGGTTTCGAACGATTCGGTTCGACTTGAGTGGTCTGGGAGACAGCCCAGCCCGTGCGGGAGGTTCGTTCCAATCGCTATTTTCCCCTGACGCCTTCGACGACCTGGCTGACGTCGCGGCTGCAGTTTCACCTCACGATCCCTCCGATGTCATCTTCGCCGGGCTGTGCTCGGGCGCATATCAGTGTCTCGAGAGCGCCGTGGTGATGGCGCCGAGGGGGGTTATTGCCATCAATCCCGTGTTGCGGTTCACCCCTCCCGAGATGGCGTTTGGCCCTGTCGACGGGCGCCGGCGTATCTGCCAGCCGTCGAGCCGGGCCGCCCATGCCTACCGGTCTCTGCCCTTCCCGTCGCTGCGAGCCAGACTCCGCCCGTTGGCCAGGGCCAGTGCCAACCTGTCGGCCAAAACGCGATCGTCGAAGAAATGGCTGGGCGAACTGGCGTCCAACGATGTGGACACATTCATCATCGGCGGGTCAGACGAGGCCAGTCCGTTCATCGAAGGACGAGACCGAGCACGCGCATCGCTCATGGCCACCGGTCGGCTGCGAATCGACGTGATCGAAGGACTGGACCCTGGGTTATTGCTCTCTTCAGACCGAGCACGGGTCACCTCGCTGTTGACCGCATATCTCCTCAACCGTTTCGGAACTGAAGAGGCCGGTCGGAGGGCTTCTGACCTGGCCCGTGACGGGGAGCCCGCCAATTTTGGGACTCCCGGTAATGTGCTCGTCAGCCCTACAGGTTCTCTCCGAACCGGCCGACCCCGCGCCCACGCTGCCGGAGATTCGCGGTGACCGGGGTTGCGGCCGTCCCGGGCAATCCGCCCGCGGTTGGGGGTGCCGGCCCTGTCAACGCCGCCTACCAGGTCCTCCGTGTGCCCAGGGGGGCTAGGCTCTCGACGGCGGAGTTCGGCGGACTCGACGTATCCTCGCCTCTCGGATTCCAGTCGAAGAACCTTCCCAGACCGGCGCGCATAGCGGCGGACCCGCCGTCGTTTCGGTCCCAACAGTTGCCAACTCTCCTGGACGCCGCTGTCGTCCGGATGCCGTATGGACCGTCTCCCACCGTCGAGTCGACCGGCGCCGACGTGCGCCTCTGGTGGACGCCCCTCGACGTCCCCGCCTCTGCTCTGCGAGATTTTGAGGACTGCCTCTCCGGCGAGGAACTGACGCGCGCTGCCGGATTCCACCGTCCTGTGGATCGGCGGCACTTCGTGGTGGCCCGGGGTTCCTTGCGCCGCCTGCTCGCACGCCTGCTCGGTTGCACCCCCGGGGAGGTGTGCATCATCGCAGGGAACCGCAGTAAGCCCAGGCTCGCTGGTTCCGAGCTACGATTCAACGCCTCTCGCAGTGCCAACGTCGCCCTCTATGCCGCCAGTTGGACGACCGAGGTCGGCGTGGACGTCGAGGCGATCCGGGTGACCGCCGATGTCGACGGCTTAGCGGCCAGGTTCTTCTCCCCGGCGGAGCAACGCTCGCTTGCCCCCCTGCCTCCGACGGAGCGCCTGGTGGCCTGCTACCAGTGCTGGACCCGAAAAGAAGCGTATCTGAAAGGCATCGGCGTCGGACTGGCGCTACCGCTTCGCGACATCGACCTGTCGGTCCTCCCCCGCCGAACTACGGAGGTATCCCACTGGTCCGTCCACCAGATTGAGGTGCTCCCTGGCTTCGCGGCTGCGGTGGCTGGAAAAGGCCTCGGCGCAACAGCGCGACCGGCGATCCGCCGCCTCGACGTTGGGGCGAGCCCGCAGGACCGGGATCGCAGGCTTCAGTGATGTCAAGTCCCGCCACATCGAACGGTTTCTGGAAAGCCAGAAAAAACGAGAATGGATCAGGATGACCCCAGAGAGCAGACTAATTCCTCAAGAAGTCGACCACGTAGCGGCCACCTCGCCACATAGTGTGGCCGTAAGAGGTCCCGACGGCACCCTTACCTACGGCGAGCTGATCGAACGCGCCGAGCGCTTGGCTCGCCGGCTACACCAGGTAGGAGTGCGGCCCGGCGACCTCGTCGGCCAGTGCCTCGACCGGTCGGCCAGCCTGGTGGTCACGGCGCTCGCCATTCTCAAAGCCGGGGCCGCCTACGTGGCTATTGACCCCACCTACCCTGACGAGCGGGTGCGATGGATGCTGGCCGACTCGGGCGCCGTCGCCCTCGTTGCTGACGCCGGCAACGTCGCCAAGCTCGGCCGCCATGCTGTCGCCGACGTCGTGGTGACCGGTGGCGGCCGGTTACCGGGCGAACCTGTCTCGGACAGCGAGGACTGGCGGCCCCGACCCCCTCTTCCCACCGACCTCGCCTACGTGGTCTACACCTCGGGGTCGACCGGTCGGCCCAAAGGAGTGATGATCGAGCACGCCAGCCTGGCGAACCTGGTCACCTGGCATCGGAAGGCCTTCGCACTGGACGCCAGCGATCGGTGTACCCAAATCGCCAGCCCCGGCTTCGATGCCGCGGTCTGGGAGATCTGGCCCTGCCTGGCAACCGGTGCGGCGATCCATATCGTTCCCGATCACCTGCGTGGTGATCCCGTCGGCCTGCGGGACTGGCTCGTGGGGGATCGCATCACCGTGAGCTTCCTGCCCACCGCAGTGGCCGAAGGGGTCCTGGGTCTCGCCTGGCCGGACGACGCGTCTCTCCGGTACCTGCTCACCGGCGGCGACGTCCTCACCCGGAGACCACCGCCGGGCCTCGGGTTCACGGTCGTCAACAATTACGGACTCAGCGAGACCGCCGTGGTCGCCAGCTCGGGAATCGTCGCTTCCGAGGAAGAGGGGTTGCCATCCATCGGGCGGCCCATCGGCGGGGTCGTCGCGGAGGTGGTCGACGAGCACCTGATGCCTGTCGAGCCGGGCACCGCCGGCGAGCTGGTGATCGGCGGCGTGGCTGTCGGGCGTGGCTACCTCAATCGTGCCGAGCTCACGACCCAGCGGTTCCTCGAAGATGGGGATGGTCGCCGGTACCGGACCGGCGACCGGGTGCGGCAGCGCCCCGACGGCGAGCTCGAGTTCATCGGTCGCCTCGACGACCAACTGAGCATCCGAGGGTTCCGAGTCGAACCAGGCGAGGTCAGCGCGGCCCTGAACTCGCATCCGGCGGTCCGGGCGAGCGTGGCGGTCGGCGTCGGGAGCTCCAGCGCCGAGCGCCGCCTGGTCGCCTACCTGGTCGCCGCCGGTATCGAGCACCCAACCCGTGAGGAGCTGGAGGCATTCCTCGCCACCTTCCTCCCCGACCATTTGCTGCCGTCTCGCTACTTATGGCTGGCCGAGTTGCCCCTCACCCCGCATGGAAAGGTCGACCGCTCCGCCCTGCCCGCTGCACTCGAGACCGCCTGCAGTGAACCAGTGGGTAGACGACCCCGGACGGCGGTCGAGGTGGCCACGGCCTCGGTGGTGGCAGAGTTGCTCGGCGTCGACGAAGTCGCGATCGACCAGAACTTCTTCTTACTCGGTGGCCACTCGATGCTCGGTGCCCAGCTCATCGTGCGACTGGAGGACCGCTTCGGGGTGGAGCTCTCTCTGCGACGCCTCTTCGACCATCCAACCGTTGCCGAGATCGCCGCCGAGGTGGAGCTGCAGATGTCTGCTGATCAGTGCAGCGACGCGGTCGCGGGATGACCGGTCATTCGCCGCCCGGGGACGCGTCACCGCCTCTCAGTCTGTACCACCTCCTCGACCCAGAGGTGCTGGCCGACCCCTACCCGCTGTACCGCCAGTTGCGCGACGAGGACCCGGTCCACTGGGACCCCTACCTGCACGCATGGGTGGTGACCCGATATGAGGGCGTGGCCGAGGTACTCCAACGCTTCAGGGCAGCCCGGACCCCGACGCCCGATCGGATTGCCGATCTCGGGTTGGGCCAGCTCACCCCCATCGCCGCGGTGATGGTTCGACAGATGCTGTTCCTCGACCCGCCCGCTCACGGCCGGGTGCGCCGCCTGGCGTCGGAGGCGTTCACGCCCCGGCGCGTCTCTGGGCTCCGTGAGCACATCCGCCACATCGCCGAAGCGCTGGTCGACAACCTGGCCGCCGGGGACCATTTCGAGGCGATGGCCGGCTTCGCCAACCCTCTGCCAGCCATCGTGACCGCCGAGATGCTCGGAGTGCCGACCTCGGACCACGAGCTGCTCAAGTCGTGGTCCGAGGACTTCGCCGAGATGCTCGGCAACTTCCAGCACAACCCCGGCCGGACAAAGGACGTGCTGCGGAGCGTCGAAGAGATGGTCGCGTACTTCCGAGCTGCTATCGCCCGGGACGCGACCCACCCGACCGAAGGCCTGATCAACGCCCTCGCCACCGCCGAGGTCGACGGGGACCGGCTAAGCGAGGATGAGGTCGTCGCCAACGTCATCGTCACCATGGTCGGCGGCCAGGAGACAACCACCAACCTGATTGGCAACGGGCTGCTCACCTTGTTGCGCCGGCCAGACCAGCTCGAACGGCTCCGATCCGACCCGTCCCTCCTCCCCAGTGCCGTCGAGGAGTTGCTGCGGTACGAGAGCCCGAGCCAGCACACTGCCCGACTTGCGCCCTCCGGGGCAACGCTGGGCGGGAAGGACATCCCCGAAGGCGACGCGGTGATCGCCGTGATGGGCGCAGCCAACCGAGACCCCGAGCGATTCAGCAATCCTGACTGTCTGGACCTGGGCCGCTCCGACAACCGGCACCTGGCCTTCGGCTGGGCAGCGCACTTCTGCTTCGGCGCCCCCCTGGCGCGTATCGAGGCACAGATCGCGTTCGAAACCTTGCTCGACAGATTCCCCGAACTGACCCTCGCTCCGGATGCCGCCATCCGCTGGCGACCCAATCTCGGCTTGCGAGGGCTGACCGAGCTACATGTCCTGGCCAGATGACAGAGACCACGGGAGCCGAGCCCGGACCGCCGCCGCTGTCGGTCGCCCAGGAGGCGCTGTGGTTCCTCAGCCTGCTGGCCCCGAACCATATCGCCTATAACGAGACGATCAGTATCCGCAAGGACGGCCCTCTCGACCTGGGTGCGTTCCGTCGCACGTTCAACGAGATCGTGCGACGTCACGACGCCTGGCACACCACCTTCGACACCGTCGGAGGTGAGGCGGTCCAGATTGTCCACCCGGCACCACGTTACGACCTACCAGTGCTCGACTTAAGTGGCCTAACGTGTGAGCAGGCCGAACGCCGCGCTGTCCGCCTCGTCGCCGATGTGTCGAAGGTTCCCTACGACGTCCGCCGCGGTCCACACCTTCGCCCCCGCCTGATCAAGTTCCCCAACGACCATCATCGGCTGTACCTGGCACTGCACCACCTGGTGTTCGACGGCGTCAGCGCCTACCGGGTGATCCTCCCCGAACTGGTGGCGCTCTACGATGCGTTCAGCGCCGGCCGGCCCTCGCCGCTACCTGAGCCCAGGGCCCAGTACGGCGATTACGCCCGCTGGGAACGGCACTGGATCAAAGAGCCTCGGGTCACGCGGCGGATGGAGCACTGGCGCCAGCACCTTTCCCCACCACCGGCTCTAACCCTGCCGCTTGACCACATGCGACCAGAGGTAGGGCGCTCCCGCCGCGGTGTCGTCCCGCTGTCGGTACCCGGAGAGACCGTCGAGCGGCTCCGAGAGGTCGGCCGGAGCGCCGGGGCCACCCTCTTCCAGGTGCTCGCCACGACCTGGTCCGTCCTGCTCGCACGCTATAGCGGGCAGCGCGACGTTGTCTTCGCCACTGCCGTCGACCTTCGTCAGCGGCCAGAGCTGGAATCAGTCGTCGGCTACTGCCTCACGCCCGTTGTCTTGCGGGTCGATGTCGGCGACGACACTCGCTTCGTCGACCTGGTCGTGCGTGTCCGCAACGAACTGCTCGACGGACTCGACCACCTGTTGCCCTTCGAACGGATCGTCCGCGAGCTGCACCCCGACCGAGGCTCGAACGCCAACCCGATCTACCAGACGATGCTGGTCCTGGAGCCGCCGGTGATCGCGCCGGACCCGTCGTGGTCGATCGTCCTGATGGAGAGTGGGATCGGCAACGTCGTTGGCGGCGCCAAGCTGGATCTCGTGTTGGAACTCGACGAGCGGCCGGAGGGCCACATCGCAGGCCGGCTGATCTACGACCGAGACCTCTTCGAGGCCGGGACCGGGGCCAGAATGGCCGGACACTGGCTGCGCCTGGTCAACCTGGTGGCGGCAGAACCCACCCTGACCAGCTCGAGTATCCCGATACACACACCGGCCGAGGAACAGCGGCTCGTCGAGTGGAATGCCACCGCCACTGCCGTTCCCCCCGGTATGGTCCACGACCTTGTTCAAGCACAGTTCACGCAGCGGCCGGACGCACTGGCAGTGGTCGCCGGCGACCAGGTCGTCAGCTACGGGGAACTCGATCGCCGGGCCGGGTGGATGGCACACTGGTTGTGCTCGAAAGGAGTAGCTCCTGGCGATGTGGTGGCGATCTGCTCGGAGCCATCGGTCGATCTCGTCGTGGGCCTCCTTGCAGTGCTGAAGGCGGGCGCCACCTACCTGCTCCTCGATCCCGATCTGCCCGCCGCGCGGCTGGACTTCATGGTCCTCGACTCCCTCGCCACGATGGTCCTCGCTCCGCCGGCCCTCATCCCGCGCCTGAGCGCCCTGCCGGTTAGCGCGCTGGTCCTTCGGCAACCCGTCCTTGGCGAGCTCCGCGCACCGACCATCCCGAGACCATCAGATCCCGACGCTGCCTGCTGCTTGCAATACACATCGAGCGGGGCGGGCGGGCCGAGCGGCGTTCTCATCCGCCATACATCGGTCGTCAACCTCGCTACCTCGATGGCAGCAGATCTCGGCCTCGGCCCCACCGACACGGTGCTAGTCCTGCCTACCACGCTCTTCGACGTCCCCGCCATGGAGCTGTGGCTGCCACTCGTGGCCGGGGCGAGAATCGTGGTGGCGCCTGCCGATGTGGCCAGCGATGGAGCGCGCCTCAGCCGGCTGATCGCCGGCGAGAAGGTCACCTTCGTGCACGCCGCCCCCAGCACCTGGCAGCTACTCGTCGACACCGGCCTGAGGAGCGCTCGTACGCTCAGGGCGCTGAGTGGCGGTGAGCGATTGTCGACGGAGTTGGCCGGCGAGATCCTCGACCGTTGCCGCGTGCTCTGGAACGGGTACGGCGCCATCGAGACCACCGTTTACTCCACCTTGGCGCAGGTCGAACGGTCCGTCCCGGTCACCATCGGCCGCCCCATCGCCAACACCCGGGTCTACGTCGTTGACGCCCACGGCAATCCCGTGCCGGTGGGGGTTCCCGGAGAGCTGCTCGTCGCCGGTGACGGCGTGGCCTCCCGGTATCTCGATCGGCCTGGGCTGACCGCCGAGGCGTTCGTCGACGACCCCTTTGGTCCGGGAGTGGCGTACCGAACCGGTGATCTGGCCCGCTGGCTGCCCGAGGGCCAGCTGGAACACCTGGGCCGAACTGACCATTCCGGGAACTGGCCGGGCGGCACCGACACCCCACCGTGAAGAGATGCATCGAGAGCCGACCTCAACCTCGAAGCCGATGGTGGCGGCAACCGGCTGGCCGATGCTAGGCGCCGACGAATGCCGTGTTTGCTGATCCGTTAGCCCGAAGTTACTTCTCTTCGGGTTGCCGAACCAGACCTGACCAGGGATAATCACTGATCGGGGCAGATTGTTCTGGCTACGTAAGCCGAAGTGGCACCGGTGCACCGAGCAGTTCGAAGG
>OCZT010001599.1_pt1 | contig 23371 bp, 22 predicted proteins | sample 1539031 | NCBI WGS metagenome assembly OCZT01 (sample SAMEA3539308, study PRJEB22396) | soil metagenome | biome: tundra; feature: field; material: soil | place: USA | collected 2010-05 | depth 0.15 m | reverse complement strand
AAGCGCCGCCGCCGCCGCCGCGGCGGACGCCGGGATCGAGGCGCCGGCCAAGGTCCGGCCAACGCCGCTCCACCGTCGTCCAACCAGGAAGACTAGGCTATAATTACCGCTATGAGTTTGAAAATGAACGGTTTCTGGTCCACTGCACTTTCGGTGGTCCTTGTGGCGGGTCTGTCCGCGCAGGTTCCGACCCCAGCCCAGCCGCAGACTCCGTCGGAACAGGAAAAGCCGACGTTCAAGGTCCAGATCGACCTCATCACGAACGACGTGGTCGTCCGCGACGACAAAGGGCAGTTTGTCCCCGATCTGAAGCAGGACGAGTTCGAAGTGTATGAAGACGGCGTCAAGCAAGACGTCATTTCGATGATGGTGTTCACGGGCGGCCGCATCACCAATCTGCTCACGGCGCCGCCGCCGCCGCCGCCGGAGGGCATCATTCTGCCGCCGGCCCGGGTGGTCAACGACACGTCGGGCCGCATTTTCCTGTTCTTCGTGGACGATCTGCACATGCAGTTCCAGAACACCGGCCGGATCCGCGAGCTGTTCAAGAAGATCGGGAAGGATCTTCTTCACGACGGCGACATGTTCGGCATCGTCTCGAGCGGCCCCTCGTCGATCGCCATCGACATGACGTACGACCGCTCGCGGCTCGACGAAGCGATCAAGAAGATCGCCGGCAACGAGTTGACGCCGACCGACATCATTCAGGGCACCTCGGGCGCCGAAGGGCCGTCGGAAGTGCGGTATCGCGCGCACGTGGCGTTCTCGACCGTCGCGGATGTGCTCACCGAGCTCGAGAAGGTGCACAACCGCCGCAAGGCCGTGATCTACGTGAGCGACGGCTACGATTTCACTCCATTCCAGGATTCGCGGCTCGGGTCGAGCGATCCGAACAGTCCGTTCCAGCAAAACAATTCTGCCAACTTCATGAACCAGGCGAACGCGAGCCAGCAGGCCAGTAACGGGACGACGACCTCGGCCCCCGGTACCGATCCTACGGTGACGCAGCAAAAACAGAACGAAGAGTTCGCGGACGCCGACCTCGCACGCGAGCTGGGAGATCTGACGCGCGCCGCCAACCGCGCCAACACGACGTTCTACACGATCGACCCGCGCGGCCTCATCGGCGGAGCGGACATCGCGGAGAACCTCGACCCGGTGCAGTGGGAGGACTACCTGCACAAGTCGATCGACAGCCTCCGCGTCTTGGCCGAGGAAACGGGCGGGATCGCCGTCGTCAATCAGAACGACTTCGATAAGGCGTTGAAACGCATCGATGGGGAGACGAGCGACTACTACGTGCTCGGCTACTACTCGAAGAACACGGACCCGACGCGGCGCCGCCGCCAGCTCGACGTACGCGTGACGCGGAAGAATCTGACGGTGATCGCGCGGAAAGAATACGTGCTGAAGCCGCCGCCGTCGCCGAAGAAGTCCGTGCCGGTCCCGGTGAAGACGAAGAAGTCCGGATCAGGCTAGCGCGCCCTTGGCCTTGTCGATGCGCAGGGCGGCCTTGCGGGTCTTCGGAGGACCGGCCGCCGCCACCGCGTCGCGCGTCCGCTGCACCGCCTCGTCGAGATAGGTTTCATCGATGTCGGAACCGATGAAGCTCACACCCAGCCTGGCACACGCCACCGCCGTGCTGCCCAAGCCCAGGAACGGATCCATCGCGACCCTGATGCGCGACAGGCCATGCAGCCGGAGGCATTGCTCGGGGAGCTTCGACGGGAAGGTCGCCGGGTGCGGCCGGTCCCGGTCGCGCCGCTGAATGGTTTCGTATGGGATGAACCACGTGTTGCCGCGGCACCGGACGCCGCCGGCTCCGGCGCGCCAGCGGCCGATGTTCGACTGATCCTGATACGCGACGCCGAGCGCCAGGCGATCGAGGCGCGTCGAGCCGTTCGGCGTGAAGTGCAACACGAACTCGTGGCAATCGTTCAGAAAGCGGTCGCTGTTGATCGGCTTGTAGTGTCCGACAGCCAGATCGCGCGAGAGCCCCGCCGCGGCGCCCGCCGACGCACGGTCGATGGCGATCGACTTGATCCAGTGAATGATGTTCTGCAGCCGAAGATGGGGCCGGACGGCCTGCGCCACGTCCAGCGCCGTCCAGGGCTCACTCGGCTTGGCTCCCACATTCAGGAACAGCGAGCCTTCCGGATGGAGCACGCGAGCCGCCGCCGCCACCCACTCGCCCGTCCACGCGAGATAGTCGGCCTGCGACAGCGAGTCCTCGTACCGGTTGTACTCGATGCCGAGGTTGTAGGGCGGCGAGGTGACGATCACGTCCACGCTGTGAGCGGGGAGGTGACGAAAAACGTCACGGCAATCGGACAAAAAGAAGCGGCTGTCGCCCCGGCGGCCGGGCACGATTTTGTACGGTTTGAGCAGGACAGACATGTGCCACCAGTGTTTCGGCCTGGCTGGCTTCGTACGTTAGGCGCAGGGCGTGAACTGAGGCTGAAATGCGACAGGGGCCACCAGGGGTTGTGGCCGGTGGGCGACAGGGAGGGGAGCTAGGAAGCCTTGGTGGTCAGGGCAAGCGGTGCCATCGGCGCACTCGACGCCTGCCGATCCGCCGTGATCGTGTGATTGCGGCGGTGGCCCTGATGCCCACAGTTCATGTTTTTTTCTTCCACGTAGGCGACTTCCCGGCTGGTCGCCACCTCGCGGTACTTGCCCACCACGCAGCCGCAGGCGAGTGTGGTGAACCCCAGAAGCCGAACGAGACTACTCACGCGACCCTCCGTTCCGACCGGTCGTGCCGGCCAGTCACCCAGCAAATCCAGCAAATCTCATACCGCTGAGCCGCATCTGATTCCGCGCGCCGCTGTTATACATATCGGCACATTCGCGCGCGACGCCATCCTGCGCTACGATCTCGTCAATGAAGAAGATGAATCGCGCCGTCATGGGTTGCTGGATGGCCATCGCGCTGATGGTCGGCTCGCTTGGCGCGCAGGACAAGCCAATCTCCGCGTCCGACCTCTTGAAAGACCCGGCGGTGACGGCGGCCATCGACGCCGCAAAAGCCAACGAGGCGCAGGCGATCGAGGACGACATTCGATTTTGCGAGGTGCCGGCGCCCTCCTTCATGGAAACCGCGCGCGGCGAGCTCCTCAAGCAGACCTTTCAGCAGCTCGGGCTGCAGAATGTGCGCGTCGATGGGGCCGGCAACGTGCTGGGCGATCGGCCGGGCGCGGCGGCGACGCCGCACGTCGTGCTCGCGGCGCACCTCGACACGGTCTTCCCGCAGGGCACCGACGTGCGTGTCACGCGCGAGGGCGCCATCCTGCACGGCCCCGGGATCGCCGACGACTGCCGCGGTCTGGCCGTGCTCGTCGGCGTCGTGCGCGCGCTGAAGCAGGCCAATGTGCGCACGCCCGGCTCCATCACCTTCGTCGCGGACGTCGGCGAGGAGGGCCTCGGCGATCTGCGCGGCATGAAGCAGTTGTTCAACGAGACGATGAAGGGGCAGATCGACCGGTTCGTGTCGATTGACGGCTCGGGGCTCGGCATCACGAACGTCGCCGTCGGCAGCCACCGCTACCGCGTGACGTTCAAGGGACCCGGCGGGCACAGCTTCGGCGCGTTCGGTCTGGCGAACCCGATCGACGCGCTCGGGCGCGCCATCGCCAAGATCGCCGACTTCCAGGTGCCGAAGCTCCCGAAGACCACGTTCAATGTCGGCCGCATCGGCGGCGGTACATCGGTGAACTCGATTCCGTTCGAAGGCTGGATGGAAGTGGACATGCGATCGTCGGATCCCGCGTCGCTCGCCTCGGTGGACGCGAGCTTTCACAAAGCCGTCGACGCGGCGGTGGTCGAGGAAAACGAGCGGTGGGGTTCGCCGCGCATGATCACGGTGACGAAGGATCTGGTGGGCGACCGGCCCGCCGGATCGACGCCCGACGGATCGCCGATCGTGCAAACCGCGATTGCGGTCACCCGGGCGCTGGGATTCGCCGCGAATCTTGGCGAAGGTTCGACCGACGCCAACGTGCCGATGAGCCTGAAGATTCCCGCGATCACGATCGGCGCCGGCGGGCGGGGCACCGGCGCCCACGCGCTCGGTGAGACCTTCGATACGACCGATTCGTGGCTCGGCACCGAGCGCGCGCTGCTGCTGACGATCGCGCTCGCGCAGCGGTGAATCACTCTGCGGTTTCTGCGTTGATCGTCGTTGTTACGGCTTGTTCTTGAGTGTTTGAAACCGTTCGAGATCCGCGGCGCGCTGGCGGCCGGCGGCGTGGCGCGCCATGAGCACGCGCACGACGAACAGGACGTGGATCGTGCCGATCACGCCGACTTCCAGCGCGACCGGCTCCGCGACGAGCACCGGCACGAAGTTGAGGAAGGCCGCCACGACGAACACCATCGCGAAGAGCGGGTCGGTGCCGGCGCTGCGGTACGCACGGCCGTACGCCATCGCCGTGTGTTCCCATCCCGTCGTCTCCTCCGCGAAGACCTGCAGGTAGCGACCGATGCGCTCGACGCCGGTGTGGAGGCTGAACACCGCTTCGAAGACCGCCGCCAGGACGAGGAGCGGCAGCAGTGTCGTCACGGGCAGCGCGGCCAGCGCGGCCGTGGCGATGACGAGGCCAGCCCACGCCACCACGCCGGCGACGAAGATCCAGACGCGCGCGGTGCCGCGTTCACGAATCGTGTCGCGAAGCGCTCTGTATTCCTCTTGTTCGCGGGGTGTCATGACGCGCTCCTGACGGGGAAGGCCGAAACAGCCGATACGTAGAATGGGGCCGCGTCCATCGTGTGCCATTTTGGCACGGGACCTGGGCTCGAAGGACGTTAATCCCCTTGCTATCTATGAATTATCTGGTATCATGCTGACCGTTACCACGGAATACGTTAGCTCGGGAAGAGTCCAAGTGCACAGGAAATCTGTTTTCTGTATCGGGTACCTTGCGCTCGCCGGTCTCGTCTGTATCGGCGTCCCCACGAGCGCCGCCGCCGCCAGGCCGCAGTCGAAACCGGTCGCGCACGCGAAAGCCGCGTCGAAAGCGCCGAAGCGCGCGCTGTATTCAGCGCAGCGCTCGCTGTCGCGCAAGGCGATATTGGCGCGCGCGCACGCGATCGCGACGTCGCGCGAGATGGCCGACACCGTGTTGCCGCGCTACAAGATCGACGCGGGCGGAGAGCTGGTGCCAGACCTGCGCGCCGCCGCCGCGATTATCTACAATCCCGAAACCAATCAGGTGCTCTGGGAAGAGAATTCGCAGGCGCCGCGCTCGATTGCCAGCATCACCAAAGTGATGACGGCGACGGTGTTCCTCGAGAACAATCCCGACCTCACGCAGCCGATCACTATTGATCACAGCGACGTCTTCCAGGCGTCCACGACGCATGTCCGCGCCAACGATCGCCTCTCCACGGACGATGTGCTGCATTTGATGCTGATTGCGTCCGACAACGCCGCCGCGCGCGCCCTCGCGCGCGTGTCGCCGTACGGGTCGGTCGGGTTCGTGCGGCGCATGAACGAGAAGGCCGCGGAACTGGGTCTCGAAAGCACGATCTACGCGGACCCGTCCGGGCTGCTGTCGGAGAACGTCTCGTCGGCGTACGACATGGCGCGGCTCATCACGCACGCCTCGGGTGACGAGCGGATCGCGTCGGTCATGCGGACCCAGGAATACACCGTCCGCACGGCCAAGAACCGTGTGATCACGTTCCACAGCACGGATCGCCTGCTCGGCCGGGAAAACGTGGACGTGCGGGCCGCCAAGACCGGCTTCATCTCGAAGGCCGGCTACTGCCTGGCGACGCTGCTGCGTCTTCCGCAGGGCGTCGGCGGCCAGTCGGTCGCGGTCGTCGTCCTCGGCGCGCGGTCGAACGCGGGGCGCTTCATGGAGACGCAGAACCTGTTCAACTGGCTCTCCACCAGGGCGGCGACGATCTTCACGCCTAAGCCGCAGCAGATCCCGCAACACTGAAATCAAACGCAACCACTGTTCGTGTCTTCGTGGTTGCCTTTATCCGACGTACCCGCGCTGCATCGCCGCGGCGTCGAGCGGCAGCGTCGCGATCGCATCCACCGACACCATCACCGGCCGTGACGCGTGGCGCGCGTCGTACGCCTTGAGATAGCGGCGGCAGACGTCGCACGCATAGACGCGGTAGCGGCCGTCGCGCGTCGCGAACGAGGTGATGAGCGCGCGGTCGTCATTCGCGCAGAAGGGGCAGGTGAAGGCGCCGAACCCCCACTGCGCGAAGCAGCGGCCGCAAATCAGCCGGCGCTCGCCGGTCGGCACAATCACCGCGAACTCCGGTTCCCACCCGCAGCACGGGCAGTGTCCGTGCTGCCACGTCGCAAGCTCGGCCCGCTGCATCAGGACCTCGGCGCACCTGGCGAGAAACGGCCGCATGGCGAGAACGAGCACCTGATCCAGATTGGGCGGCGCGCCCTCGGGCGCGCGCTGGCGCGGATCGGCCCCGTCCACGCCCGACGTCGCGGCGTACCACCGCTCGACGAGCGGCTGGAGCGCGTTGCCGTCGCGCGCGAGGGCGACGATCTGCTGGTGTTCGGCCGAGTCGAGCGCGTCGAACCGGCGCAGGATGTCGGCCGTCTGCCGGAACGTCAGGCGGAAATCGGTCCAGTCGAGCGGAATATCGGTGAAGCGGACGAGCGGACGCCCCGCCGCCTGCTGCGCGCGCAGCCACTCGGGATCGGCCTGGAACCAGGGCAGCGGCACGCGCGACTGCACGCGGCGCTGCATGTCGACGAGCGCGACCTGCATGTCAACGGCCGACGCCAACTCGGGCTGCGTCGTCTTCAGTTCCTTGAGCTCGACGATTTCGCGCGGTTCAGCGCGCTGGGGGCGGGGCGGACGTTCGTTCACGGAGAGATTGTACTCGTGGCTGGCGGCTAGTCGCTGACGACTGACGACCGGCGACTGGAGGCCTTTTGCCAGCCCCCAGCCCCCAGCCCCTATCTAGAACGACCAACGTGCGCCGAAGTTGATCTGCCGCGGAGCGATGATGGTGCCGGGCGCTCCGTAGAGAATCGGGTTCGCGATGCCCGAGATCGATGTGTTCGGCACGCGATTCTGTGCCGACGTGATCGTGCTCGCGTTGAGCGCGTTCAGGACCTGCGCGTAGACGCCGATCTTGTCGCGGCCCGACAGCGGAATGACCTTCTCGAAGCTCAGATCGACGATCCGTTCCGGCGGATTGCGCTCCATGCCGCGCGCCTCGAGCAGCGGACGGCGATACGCGCTCGACTGCCCCGAGAGCCCCAGCGTTGACGACGTGTACTGCTGGAACGGGGTGTACGTCAGGCCGCTGATCATGTGCCAGTACGTGCTCATCGACACGTCGATGACCGGGATCGTGTAGGTGCCGAGCAGCTTGAACTCGTGCGTGCGGTCGTTGGTGAGATTTCCGTTGACGTTGACGAGCGCCAGCACCGGCGTCTCGAATTGCCGGCTGCTCACCTGCGCATCGCTCGTGTTGTCGACCGTACCGGTGGCTTCCGACAGCACGTAGGACACCTGCGCCGTCCAGCGATTGCTCAGACGTTTGTTGAGCACCGCCATGAAGGCTTTGTACTTGCGGAACGGATTGGCTGTGCCGATGACGTTCCCGCTGGGATCCTTGTAGGCGAAGCCGTTCACGTTGGTGACCAGGAAATCGGTCTGTGTCGCGGCTCGATTGGCCCACTGATACAACGTCAGCGGCGCGTTGGTGAGGCCGTTGGTCACCGTGACCGGCGACCACGTCGCCGACGGGCTGATCGAGTTGATGAAGTTCTTGTTTTCCCGATAGATGCCCGTCACCGTGAGCCGCATCGACGACCCCAACTCCCGTTCGAGCGCGCCGTACACCTCGTCCACGCGCGGGTGCTTGATGTTCGGGTCCATCTTGTAGACGGGGGAGTTGAACGTGTCGATGAGCGTCTTCTGGCCCGGGACGCTCACGTCATAGGTGAGACGCGGGAAGACGCCCGGCACCGCTCGCTCGAAGGCGACGGCCATGGCACCGTCGTAGTACTGGCTGTAGGCGCCCTTGAGGACCGTCGTGAAGTTGCCGGTCACGTCCCACGCAAAGCCGAGGCGCGGCGCGACGTTGGTCGTCGAGTACACCTTGCCAACCGTCGGGTTGCTGCCCTGGATGAAGTCGGTGCGAACGCCAGGATTGAGCGTCAGCCGATTGCCGACCTTCCAGGAGTCCTGCACGAACACGCTCTGACGGTTGTTGGTGGCCGACACGTCGTAGCCGTAGCTGTACGCGAGGTACGGTTTGCCGCCGGAGTCGTAGTAGGAGATGTTGTTGACGTAGCCGTAGCGGTTGCGCACCTTGCTGTGCTCGAACTCGGCGCCGAACTTCAGCTCGTGCTTGCCGAAGGCGTCGGCGTAGTGCGACACCGATGCGTTCACCTGATCGCGGCCGCGGTCGGCGTAGTAGAACCACCCCTGCGACACCGACGGCGTGCCGTTCTCGTCGATGTGTCCCGGCAGATTCACCGCTGGGTTTAGGTCGTAGTAGCCCCACCAGCCGGTGTACTTCACCTCGGCGAACGTCGAGGAGTTGAAGATGTGCCGCCACTGGCCAAGCCACACGAACTCGGGTGCGTCTTCTTTGTTGGTGAGCGCGTCGGTGGCGAGCAGCGCCGAGACGCCCGCCCGGCCGACGATGTTGTACGCGTCGTACTGCAGGTGGAACGTGTAGTTGTCGTTCGACGTGGGCTGCCACGTGAGTTTGACGTTGAACCGCGGGCTCACTTCGTGGAGGATCGTCACCGGACCGCTCGGGTCAGTGTCCTGCTGAAAGCGCTGCGCGCTGAGGAAGAAGAACAGCTTGTCCTTCTTGATCGGCCCGCCGAGCTGCGTCGTGAAGTCGACGAACTTCTTCGTCACCGCCGGCTGCGCGAGCGCCGGGTTCGCCACCGTGATGGCGGCGGTCGTGTTGTTCGACCCGAGACTGCTGTTGGTGCCGATGATGTCGAAGAGGCCCGAATAGCGGTTGCCGCCCGACTTGGTCACCGTGTTGACGACGGCGCCGGTGAAGCCGCCGTACTCGGCCGGCGCGCCCAGTCCCTGAATCTGGATTTCCTGCACGATGTTGTAGTTGTAGAACGTCCACGCGGTGCCGCCCTCCGGATCGCGCGTGTCGACGCCGTCGATCAGGAGCGCGTTCGACGAGCTCGACTCGCCGCCGTACACCGAGTTGCTGTTGGCCCCAGGCATCACGTTGAACACGTTGATGGCCGTGCGCGTGATCGGCGCGTTGGCCAGCAGGTCCTGCGAGATGTTGGTCTGCGTGGCGCTGCTCTTGACGTCCACGACCTCCGCGCTGGCGACGACGCTGACCGCTTCGGAGATGCCGCCGACCTTCATGATGAGATCGACGTTCAGCGTCGATCCGACGCTGACCTTGATGTTGTCTTCCTTGGCCGGGCGGAAGCTGTTGCCGAGCACGGCCGTGACCGAGTAGGTCTCCGGATCGAGACCGGGGAAGCGGTAGGCGCCGTTGGCGTCGGTGGTGATCGTCTTGGTGCCGGTCTTGCCGGTCAGCGTGACGGTCGCGCCAGGCAGCACCCCGCCCTGCTCGTCCTTCACGACACCGGAGATCGACCCGCTGAAGGTCTGCGCGAAGGTGGTCGCCGTGCCCCCGAGAAGGAGAGCCGCGGCGACGACACAGGCAATGGTGTGTCTCATCGTTTGCATCTCCTGCTCACCGAATGGGCGACAGCACGCGATCGTGCGATTTCGAATAGAACGCATAGCCGAAGCCGGCGGCAAGGAGCACGATTACCGCGGCGCCCTTCTTCGTCTTGAAAAAGCTGGTGCCGCCCGCGTCGGCGGCGGTTGTCGCCTGGGCGCTGGCCGCATGCGATTGCAGGGCGCTGAGGGTGGTCGGTGACAGCGTGGTCGTCAGGTGTGTCGTGCGCGAGGGGAACGAGTCCGTCCGGCCGGCGGCGGCCGCAGGCATCACCACCAGGAACGAGGCGACAATCGCCCACACTCCAGGTGCCAAGCACCGCGTGAACCATCTCACATGGACCTCCTAGGTTGCGGGCGTACCAACAATTGCTGCGGCATCTTCGCGCCAAACGCTGCCGGCGTCAAGGACTGTCCTGATAGAATTGATCGAAGCTGTGAAGGAGTCCCGCGCGATACGCCGACGCCAGAAGCAGTTACGAAGCGATCCGGCAACTTGGAGAACGAGGCGGCTGACGTGGCGTCCGCTCGCCGTGGTGGCCGCCGCCGCGATCCTCATCGTCGCCGTGATGGGCGTCAGGCGATGGCTGCCCCCGCTGACGCGGGTCAGCACGCCCTCGGGCACGCTCCTTGGTCGGCTGGCCTCGGGCGTCAGCGCGTCGGACCTGAACCTCCTCGTCATCACGCTGGACACCACGCGCGCCGATCGCATCGGCGCGTACGGCTTCCGCGACATTCAGACGCCGACCCTCGATCGCCTGGCCCGCGAGGGGGTCCTCTTCGAGCAGGCCGCGTCGGCCGCGCCGCTGACGCTGCCGGCGCACAGCTCGATCTTCACCGGCAAGTTTCCGCCCGAGCACGGCGTCCGCGACAACGGCGGCTTTTTCCTCGATCCGCGCGAGACGACGCTCGCCGAAATCCTCAAGGCGCGCGGATTCAGGACCGGCGCGTTCGTCGGCGCCTACGTGCTCGATTCCAAGTGGGGCATCAACCAGGGATTCGACACCTACTTCGACAACTTCGATCTCTCGAAGTACAAAGCGATCTCGCTGGGCGCCATTCAACGTCCCGGCAACGAGGTCGTCGATCACGGCTTGCAGTGGCTTGACGAGACGCCGGCCTCCCGGTTCTTCTGCTGGCTGCATCTCTACGATCCGCACGCGCCGTACGAGCCGCCCGAGCCTTACAGGTCGATCTACCGCGGGCGTCCGTATCTCGGTGAGATCGCGTTTGTCGACGCGCAGGTCGGGCGCGTGATCTCGTATCTCGAGGCGCACCAGCTCCTCGACCGCACGATCGTCGTCATCATGGGCGATCACGGCGAGAGCCTGGGCGACCACGGCGAGGCGACGCACGGCTTCTTCGTCTATGAGAGCACGGCACACGTGCCGCTCATCATCCGCGCGCCCTTCTCGGCGACGCTCGGCGGCCGCCGCGTCGCCGACGTCGTCCGCAGCGTCGATGTGATGCCGACCGTGCTCGAGATGCTCGGGATCGCGCAGCCGAAAGACATCGAGGGCACCAGCGTGGCCTCGCTGATGACGGGCGCGGCGCGCGAGCTGAACCTCGACACCTACACCGAAGCGATGTATCCGCTCCATCACTTCGGCTGGAGCGACCTGCGCGCGATGCGGGCGGGCCGCTACAAGCTCATCGCCGCGCCGCGGCCGGAGCTGTACGATCTCCAGGACGACCCCGGCGAGCGCCACGATCTCTTCGCCAGGCGCGAAGCGCTCGGCAATCGCATGCTCGACCGGCTGCACGATCGCGAGCGGCGCTTCGTCAAGCGCGACGAGCCCGAGAAGCAGACCATCGAAGTGGATCCCGATGCGCGCGCGCGGCTGGCGGCGCTCGGCTACGTCGGCACCTTCGTCGCGTCCGCCGCGCCCGACGAAGCGCGCACGGGCCTCGCGGATCCCAAGGACAAGATCGATCTCTTCAACAAGATCACCGAAGCGCGCGATATTTCGAAGGACGATGCGGCCTTCCAGGAAGTCGTCGACATGTTGAAGGACGTCGTCCGTCAGGATCCCAAGGTGATCGACGCCTGGTTCATGCTGGGGAACACGTACGCCAAGGCGGGGCGTCAGCGGGAAGCGATCGCCGCCTTCAAGCAGACGCTGGAGCTGAAGCCCGACGATGAGATGGCGGTGATCAATCTGGCGAACGTCTACCGCGAGCTCGGCCAGGACGAAGACGCCCTGCTCGGGTACCGACGGTTTCTGGATCTGGATCCCAAGAACTCCCAGGTCCGGTATGAAGCGTCCGAAATCCTCCTCGATCGCGGCCAGCTCGACGACGCCGAGCGGGAGCTGCGCGCCGCGCTCCAGATCGAGCCGAAGCTCGCCGCCGCCCGCAACGCCCTCGGTGTCGTCGCGTTGAAGCGCGGCGATCTGCCTGGCGCCGAGCGCGAGATTCGCACGGCGATCGCCGAGAAGCCGGACGTCCGCCTCGCGCACTTCAACCTCGCGCTGGTGGCCGAAGAACGCGGGCAATGGCCGGACGGCGTCGCCGAGTACCGGAAGGAGATCGCACTCCATCCCGGGAGCTACAAAGCGTGGTTCAACCTGGGGAAGCTGTACGCGCGCATGGGAGACAGGGCGGCGCAAGCGGACGCGTACCGGCAGGCCATTGCGGCGAACCCCTCGTTCGCCGAAGGACATCTGTATCTGGCGAAGCTGTACCTCGACATGCAGCAGAACCTGGACGAGGCGGTGCGGCTGGCCAAGAAAGGCATCGAGCTCGCGCCGAGCTCCGAGTACGCGCCGCTCGGGTACTACGTCGTCGCCGACATCTATTCGCGCCAGGGGCGCCGCGGGGAGGCGGAGCAGGAAGCGGCCCGCGGCCGCGCCCTCGAGCGCGCGAAAAAGGCGCGGCGTTGATGCCGCCGCGCAAGAAAGCGGCGGTGCCGAAGCGGTCCGTCCTCATCATCGGATCGGAAGCGGTCCCGTTTGCCAAGACCGGCGGCCTCGCCGACGTCCTCGGCGCGCTGCCGGCGGCGCTCGCGCGGCTCGGCTGGATGGTGACCGTCGCGCTGCCGCGGTACCGCGGCGTTCAGGACGGCACGCTCGTCGAGCGTTTTCCCGTGACGGTGGGCGGCGTCGCCGCCGACGTGAGATTCTTCGAAGCGCCGATCGCCGACGGCGCGCGCGCGCTGCTCGTCGATTGCCCGGAGCTGTACGATCGCGAGACGCTGTATGGGGCCGGCGGCGTGGACTATCCCGACAACCCACGCCGGTTCGCGGTGCTCGTGCGCGCGGCGCTCGAGTTCGCGGCCAGGGGCGGCAGCGGCCCGACCATCGTCCACGCCCACGACTGGCAGGCCGGGCTCGCGCCCGTCTATTTGAAAACGCTCTACGCCGCGCATCCGGTCATCGGCGGCACACCGAGCGTGTTCACGATCCACAATCTCGCGTATCAGGGCACATGCGAAGCCGATTGGCTGCCGCGGCTCGACCTGCCGTGGAATCTGTTCACGATCGAGCAGCTCGAGTACTGGGGCCGGATCAGCTTTCTCAAGGGCGGCATCAACAACGCGGAGATCATCACGACCGTCAGCCGCAAGTACGCCGGGGAAATCCAGACGCCGGAGGTCGGCGCCGGATTTGACGGCATCCTGCGGCGGCGATCCGCGGATCTGGTCGGCATCCCGAACGGCATCGACGTGGAACAGTGGGATCCGTCGCGCGATCCGTTCCTGCCCGCGGCGTTCAGCGCGGAGGATCTCGCCGGAAAGGCCGCGTCCAAGCGCGAGGTGCTCGCGCAGTACGGTCTGTCGGTGACCGACGCCACCATGAGGCGGCCGCTCGTCGGCATGATCTCGCGCATGATCGATCAAAAAGGATTCGACCTGATCGCCGCGATCGCCGATGATCTTCCGCGACTCGAGGCGACCTTCATCGTCCTCGGCACGGGGGAGGCGCGCTATCAGCAGCTGTGGACGGCGCTGGCGGCGGCGCATCCGGATCGCGTCGGCGCGCGCATCGGCTTCGACGAGCCGCTCGCGCATCTCATCGAAGGAGGCGCCGATATCTTTCTGATGCCGTCGCGATTCGAGCCGTGCGGCCTCAATCAGATGTACAGTTTGCGCTACGGCACGGTGCCGGTGGTCCGTGGGGTCGGCGGCCTGGACGACACCGTCCGCGACTATTCGCCGCGCAGCGCGCGGTCGACCGGCTTCGTGTTCCACGAGTACACCGGCGCGGCGCTGCTCGAGGCGCTGAGGCGGGCGCTCGCGCTCTACGGCGACCAACGGCGCTGGCGAACGCTCCAGCTGGCCGGGATGCGCCAGGATTATTCCTGGGACCGTTCGGCTCGGGAGTACGTCAAAATATACGAGCGGGCCATCGCGAGGGCAAGCAGGAAAGTAAAAAGTAAGAAGTAAGAAAGAGATCACACACAATGGCATCTGACAACGTGCAGACTTTTACCGACGGAGATTTCGACGAGACGGTCATCAAGGCGGGCGGGCCCGTGCTCGTGGATTTCTGGGCCGAGTGGTGCGGGCCCTGCAAGCGCATCGCGCCGACCATCGACGCCCTGGCGACCGATTACGCGGGCAAGGTGACGTTCGGCAAGCTGAACGTCGACGACAACCCGAACACGGCGTCTCGCTTCCAGGTCCGCGGCATTCCGACGCTGCTGCTCTTCAAAGGCGGCCAGGTCGTCGAATCGGTCGTCGGGGCGGTGCAGAAGGACGATCTCAAGAAAGTCCTCGACAAGCATCTGTGATGCCCACTCGTGACGTCGTCATCATCGGTTCGGGACCGGCAGGTCTCACGGCAGCGCTCTACACGGCGCGCGCGAATCTTCGGCCGCTCCTCGTCGAGGGATTCGAAGCGGGCGGGCAGCTCATGCTGACGACGCTCGTCGAAAATTTTCCGGGGCATCGCGACGGCGTCATGGGGCCCGAGCTGATGGGCGAGATGCGCGCGCAGGCCGAGAAATTCGGCGCCGAGATCGTCCAGGGCAACGTCACCGCGATTGATTTGTGCGCCCGGCCGATCGCCATCAAGACGGCGGACGCCGCGTTCTCGGCGAAGGCGCTCATCATCGCGACCGGCGCGTCAGCGAAGCTCCTCGGCTTGCCGGCCGAGCGCGCGCTGATGGGCCACGGCGTGTCCACCTGTGCGACCTGTGACGGCTATTTTTTCCGCGGACACGAAATCGCCGTCGTCGGCGGCGGCGATTCGGCGATGGAGGAGGCGGTGTTCCTCACCAAGTTCGCGAGCAAGGTCACCGTCGTGCATCGCCGCGATACGCTGCGCGCGTCGAAGATCATGCAGGACAAGGCCAGGGCCAACCCGAAAATCGCCTGGGCGCTGGACAGCGAAGTCGCCGAGATCACCGACACGGCGAAAGGCGAGGTCACTTCCATGGTGCTCCGCCACAACAAGACGGGGCAGCGTACCGTCCTGCCGGTGACGGGAGTGTTTGTCGCGATCGGCCACACGCCGAACACGTCGCTCTTCCGCGGCCAGCTCGAAATGGACGCCAACGGCTACATCGTCACGCACGACGGCGCCAAGACGAGCGTGCCGGGGGTGTTTGCGTGCGGCGACGTGCAGGATCACATCTACCGGCAGGCGATCACGGCCGCGGGGTCAGGCTGCATGGCGGCGCTCGACGCCGAGCGCTATCTCGAAGGCGTCCCGGAGCATCTCCAGGCGACGACCACCATCTAGTCGATCCAGCCTCCGCCGACCACGACATCTCCTTCGTAGAAGACGACCGCCTGCCCCGGCGTGACCGCGCTCTGCGGCGCGTCGAAGACGACCTCGGCGCGGCGGTCAGACGTCGCGCGCACGGTTGCGGCGGCTGCCGGATGGCGGTGCCGGATCTGCGCGGTGATCCGCTGCGGCGCCTGCGGCTCCGCGGCGATCCAATTGACGCCGGATGCGGCCAGCGTCGTGCGCTCGAGCGCCGACTTCGGGCCGACGACGACTGCGCGATCGGCGGGCCGAAGCGAGAGCACGTAGAGCGGTGCGCGCGGCGCGCCCGCGGATGATCCCGCCGGATCCGCCAGTCCTGACAGGCCCAGCCCCTTGCGCTGGCCGACCGTGAATTGATGGATGCCCGCGTGCCGGCCGAGCACGCGGCCGCTTTCGTCCACGATCGACCCGCGGCGTTCGGCCTCGGGCGCGTGCCGGGTCACGAACGCCGCGTAGTCGTCGTCGGGAATGAAGCAGATCTCCTGGCTGTCGGGCTTGTCGGCCACCGGCAGCGCGAGGCGCCGCGCGTACTCGCGCACGGCGTCCTTCGGGCGGTCGCCGACCGGGAACCGCGCGTGCGCCAACTGCTCCTGTGTGAGCGAAAAGAGGAAGTACGACTGATCCTTCGCCGGATCGATGCCGCGCTTGAGCAGATAGCGGTTGCTGGCCGCGTCGTGCTCGACGCGCGCGTAGTGGCCGGTGGCGACGGCATCGGCGCCGAAGCCGCGCGCGCGCTCGACGAGCGTTGCGAACTTGAGATCGCTGTTGCAGCGGGCGCAGGGAAGCGGCGTCCGGCCGGCCGTGTACTCGCTGACGAAATTCGAGACGACCTGCTCGTTGAACTGGCGCTCGAAGTTCAGAATGTAGTGCGGAATGTTGATCGCGGCGGCCACGCGGCGCGCGTCGTGCAAGTCGTCGAGCGTGCAGCAGCCGCCGAATGCGGGCAGTCCGTCGCGCTGCCCGGAGGCGTCATACAACTGCATCGACAGACCGATGACGTCGTGGCCCTCGTCGGCAAGCAGCGCCGCGGCGACCGACGAATCCACGCCGCCCGACATCGCGACGACGATTCTAGCCACGAGCCACCGCTGTTTTCCGCGTCAGCCCGCGCAGCTTGTCCACCAGGCGCGGCAAGAGCGTGACGACGCGGTCGACTTCCTCGGCCGTCGAGAACAACCCGAGACTGAAACGCAGCGAGCTCTGGACCCGGCCGGCCGGATACCCCATCGCGCGCAGCACGTGCGACGGCTCGAGCGTTCCCGATGAACAGGCCGATCCCGTCGACACGGCGACGCCGTCCAGATCGAGCGCAATCAGCAGACTCTCGGCTTCGACGTGGTCGAAGCTGATGTTGGTCGTATTCGGCACACGCGACCGCGGATCGCCGTTCACCGCCGTGCCGGGGACACCGCGCAGAATGCCGTCCTCGAGCCGGTCGCGCAGGGCGGCCACGCGTGCCGACTCGGCGGCCATCTTCGCCGCCGCGAGGCGGGCGGCGACCCCCATGCCGACGATCGCGGGGACATTTTCGGTTCCGGCGCGGCGATTCCGCTCGTGCTTGCCGCCAGTGAGGATCGGCTGCAGCCGCGTGCCGCGCTTGATCCACAAGGCGCCGGCGCCTTTCGGTCCGTTGAACTTGTGCGCCGAGAGCGACAGCAGATCGACGCCGAGCGCGCGGACGTCCACCGGAATTTTTCCCACCGTCTGCACCGCATCGGTGTGCATGAGCGCGCCGCGCGCGTGCGCGATCGTGGCCAGCTCGGCGATCGGCTGAATCGTGCCGATCTCGTTGTTGGCGTGCATCACCGACACGAGCGCCGTCGCGTCCGTCAGGAGCTCGCGCAGCCGATCCGGGGACACGATTCCCGTCTGATCGACCGGCAGCATCGTCGTCTGCCATCCGCGCCGCGCGAGCGACTTGAGCGTGTTGAGCACCGCCTCGTGTTCGATCGCGCTCGCGATGATCTGGCGGCGGCCGCTCGACTCGAGCGCGTCGGCCGCGCCGCGGATCGCGAAGTTGTCGGCTTCGGTACCGCCGCTTGTGAACACGATCTCGGACGGATCGGCGCGGACGAGCGCCGCGATCGCCGACCGCGCTTCGTCGAGCGCGGCTTTCGCCTGCTGTCCGAAATGATGGACGCTCGACGCGTTGCCGAAGAGATCGCGCGTCGCGACGGCGACAGCCTCGGCCACCTCGGGCGCCAGAGGCGTCGTGGCGTTGTAGTCAAAATAGACACGCATGGTGAATCGTTCATTGTATCACCGCCGCTAACCCTCAGCAGCAAAAGGACTAGACAACACATGGCACGTCTCATATACTGACGGGACTTTCAGGTCCCTGGCAGTCACATTGCAGCGACTCTGGCGCCTACAGTCAAGAGGACAGGCGGAGGATACATGTGGAAACGCGATGAATCAGTCCGACCGGCGAGCGGACAGCCGGCCGCCCCCCAGCCGCCCGCGAATGTGACGGCGGGAGCTCCCAGTCCTCGTCCGGACACGAGCCATAACATGGAGAAGGACATCGTGAATATTGGGAAGTCGGTCGTCATCAAGGGCGAGCTGAACGGCAGCGAAGACCTGACCATCGAAGGCCACGTCGAAGGAACGATCCAGCTCCGCGACCACGTCCTGACGATCGGTCCCAACGGGCGCATCAAGGCGCAGGTGTTCGCGAAGGCGGTGATCGTGCTCGGCGAAGTGATGGGCAACGTCACCGCGAGCGACAAGGTCGACATCCGCGACAACGGATCGGTCGACGGCGACATCGTGTCGCCCCGCGTGGCGATCGCCGAAGGCGCGCACTTCCGCGGCAGCGTCGACATGCAGCGCAAGGGGACGCCGGGGACGCCGGGGCAGCCCAAGGGCGAAGTCAAGCCGGCGGCCGCGCAGCCGGCCGGACAACAGCAGCAGGCTCAGACGCCTGCCGGCGCGCCAGCCGGCCAGCGCGTCGGGGCCTAACGTCGATTCCAGACGGTTCAAGAGGTTCCAGGGGTTCTGTAGAACCCTAGAACCCCTGGAACCGTAGAACGCCTAGAACCTTTTTCGTGGGTCTTCTCGACCGCATCGCGCCGCGCAAGAACGAGACCGAAGTACCGGCGGCGGCGCCGGCTTCGGTCGGTGAGCCCCTATTCGCCACCAAGGCGCTCAGAAAATTCCTCATCAATCTCACGTCGCACGAGTCGCCGGTGCTGCTCGATCTCGGCCCCGTCGTCGGCGGCAATGTGACGTTTTTCGGCGAGCAGCTCGGCTGCAAGATTTTCGTCGAGGATATTTTCGCCGACCTCGATCGTCACGCGCGGGCCGGGACGCTCGACGCGCTGCCCGAGTTTCTCAAGACGCGGTTTCCGCAGGCCGACGGATCCGTCGACGGCATCCTGTGCTGGGACATCATCGACTACATGGATCGGGCGGCCGCGCAGGCGCTGGCCAACGAGCTCACGCGCGTGCTCCGGCCCGACGGCGCGCTGCTCGGATTTTTCGGCACCGCGCCGCCGCGCGATTCGCGCTACACGAAGTACGTGATCGTCGATGAAGTGAATCTGAAGCACCGCCCGTATCCGGCGTCGCGCGGCCGCCAGGCGATTCTCCTCAACCGCGACATCATCCGGCTCTTTCACGGCCTGCGCGTGTCGGACTCGTTCCTCCTCCAGAACAACCTGCGCGAGATTCTCTTTCGCAAGCCCGCGTAGGACGTGCCATCCGTCCCTTCACCCCTTCACCACTTCATCCCTTTCGTCTAGCCCGTCCTGCCATACCATATAGTCCCCATGCCCCGGCCCGTCATCGCGCTCTTGACCGACTTCGGCACGCGCGATCATTACGCGGGCGCGATGAAGGGCGTCGCGCTCGGCATCTGCCCGGACCTGACGCTGGTCGACATCTCGCATGACGTGCCGCCGCACGACGTGCTCGCCGGCGCGCTCGAGCTCGCCGCCTGCTTCCGCTATTTCCCCGCCGGCACCATCTTCCTGGTCGTGGTGGATCCCGGCGTCGGGTCCTCGCGGCGTGGCATTGCCGCCGACGCGGGCGACTACAAGTTCGTCGCGCCGGATAACGGCGTGTTGACGATGGCGCTGGAGGAGGCGCCGGCGCGGAAGATCGTGGAGCTGACCGAGCGCCGCTACGCGCGCCCGACGGTCAGCCGCACGTTCGAGGGGCGCGACCGCTTCGCCCCCGCCGCCGCCTGGCTCGCCAAAGGCATCGAGTTGTCGGCGCTCGGCCGGCCGGCCGGATCGATCCATCGGCTCGAGGTGCCGCGTCCGGCGATCGCGCCCGATCGGCTGTCGGGCGAGGTGCTCCGCGTCGATCGGTTCGGCAATCTGATCACCAACATCGATCGGAAGATCTTCGACACGCTGGCGCAGGGCGGCGCGCTCGAGGTCCGCGTCGGCGCGCACGTGGTGTCGCGCGTCGTGTCCACGTACGCCGACGCCGACGCCGGCGCCGGAGAGGTCTGCGCGCTCTTTGGCGGCAGCGATCACCTCGAGATCGCCGCCAACGGATCGAGCGCGGCCAGCCAGCTCGGCGTCGGCCGCGGCGCGCCCGTGCACATTGTCCGCCTCGCGTGATAGGATTTCGCGTTTATGATCAGTTTTGATCTCTCCGACGAGCAGCGTTTGCTCGAACAGTCGGTCCGCGAGTGGGCCGCCCGCGAAGTTGCGCCGACCATCCACGACCTCGATCGCGAGCACCGCTTCGACAAGAGCGTGTTTCCGCAGATGGCCGCGCTCGGCCTGCTCGGCATCTCGGTGCCGCAGGAGTACGGCGGCGCCGGCATGGACTACATCAGCCTCGGCATCGCCAGCGAAGAGCTCGAGTACGTCGACACCTCGCTGCGCGTGATCCTGTCGGTGCACGCCGGGCTCAACTGCCTGTCGCTCCTCACGTGGGGCAGCGAAGATCAGAAGCAGCGGTATCTGGTGCCGCAGGCGCAGGGCAAGAAGATCGCGACCTACGGGCTCACCGAGCCGGGCGCCGGCAGCGACGTCCGCGGCCTCCAGTCGGTGGCGGTGAAGAAGGGCGATCGGTACTTCCTGACCGGCGAGAAGATGTGGATCTCGCTCGCCGATGTCGCCGACAACTTTCTCGTGTTCGCCTGGACCGATCTCGAGAAGAAGAAGCAGCGCGACACGGCCGGCATCAGCGCCTTCATCGTCGAGCGCACCTTCAAGGGGTTCACGAGCGCGACGCTGAAGGAGAAGTGGGGCATCCTCGCCGGCAATACCGGATCGTTCAAGATGGACGAGGTCGAGGTGCCCGAGGACAATCTGGTCGGCAAACCGGGCGAAGGCTTCAAGATCGCGATGTTCGCGCTCGATCAAGGGCGCTATACCGTCGCCGCGGGCGCCACGGGGCTGATTCGCGCCTGCCGCGACGCCAGCGTGAAGTACGCGAAGGAGCGGAAGACCTTCGGCGTCGAGATCGCGCAGCATCAGCTCGTGAAAGAGATGATCGCGCAGATGGAGTCCGACTATCAGTCGGCGCGTCTTCTGTGGCTGCGCGCGGGCTGGCTGAAGAACAACGGCCGCCGCAACACGCGCGAAACGGGGCTGGCGAAATGGTTCGCGACCGTCGCCTCCGAGCGCACGGCGGGCGACGCCGTCCAGATCCACGGCGCCAACGGGTACTCCGACGAGTATCCGGTCGGCCGCTTCTACCGCAACTGCAAGGGCGCGGTGATTTACGAAGGCACGCGCGAGATTCACAAACTGATGCAGGCGGACTACGTGCTCGGCTACCGCGTCGATCGCCCGACGCGCTGCGAGTTGCCGCCCTATCGGTCGTAAGGTCGGGGGCACCTATGCTGGACTCCAATCTATCGCTTGAATTCCTCCGGGTCGTCGAACAGGCGGCCATCGCCTGCGCCCGCACGATGGGGCAGGGCGATCGTCACAAATCCGACCAGGTCGCCGTCGAGGCGATGCGCCGCGTGATGGACACGGTGCCGATCGACGGCACCATCGTCATCGGCGAGGGCGAGCGCGACGAAGCGCCCATGCTCTACATCGGCGAGAAGGTCGGGATGATGCACGCGAAGAACATCCAGGGGCCGCGGCCGGTGGACTTCGAGGCGGTCGACATCGCCGTCGATCCGCTCGAGGGGACCAATCTCTGTGCGACCGGCGCGGCGAATGCGATCGCCGTCCTGGCCGTGTCGGAGAAGGGCGGCCTGCTGCATGCGCCGGACCTGTACATGGAGAAGCTCGTCGTCGGTCCGAGCTCGAAGAACGCGGTCAGTCTGGATGCGACGCCGCGCGAGAACCTGCAAGCGATCGCGCGCTGCCTCGGGCGCGACCTCGAGGATCTCGTCGTCACCGTTCTCGACCGCGAGCGGCACGAAGCGCTCATCGGCGAGATCCGCGCGACCGGCGCGCGCATCCGTCTGATCGGCGACGGCGATCTGTCGGCCGGCATCGCGGCCGCCGTCGTCGGCTCCGGCGTGCACGCGGTGATGGGCACCGGCGGCGCGCCGGAAGGCGTGCTCACCGCCGCGGCGATGCGCTGCTTGCACGGCGAGATCTTCGCGCGCCTCGTGGTGAAGACGCCCGAGCACGAGGCACGCTGCCGGGCGATGGGTATCAGCGACTTCACGCGCGTCTACCGCTCCCATGATCTCGCGCCCGGCAAGCGCATCATCTTCGCCGCGACCGGTGTCACGGACGGCACCCTGATGCGCGGCGTGCGGTTTTTCGGCGACGGCACGCGGACGAGCTCCGTCATCATGCAGAACGATCCCCACCTGGTCCGGTTCATCGACAGCATCCACGTCGACGGCTCCAAGGACGTCAAGATTCGATTCTGACGCGCCCGATCACGCCGGCGAAGTACACTGCCTCGTTGTCCTCTGTTCCTGTCTCCGCCCCGCCGTGGGCGTCCGCCGTCGCCGCTGGCGTCCACGCCGCCCTCAGCCGGCACCTCGTCTACGTGCCGGACAACCCGTTGTCGCACGTGCTGAACGTGATCGGCGCGCAGTTTCCCGACGTGCATACCACGCTCGCGACGCGCGAAGAGGAAGCCTTCGGCATTGCCGCCGGCTTGTATCTCGGCGGCGCCAGGCCGACGGTGATGCTCCAGTCGAGCGGACTCGGCAACTCGCTGAACGCGCTTACGTCGCTGCTGATTCCGTATCAGATTCCGGTGCTCATCGTGATCAGCATGCGCGGCGACGAAGGCGAGTGGAATGCCGCGCAGGTACCGATGGGCCGCGCCATCCGGCCGATCCTGGACTCGATGGGCATCCCGCACCTCACCTCCGACACCGCGGACGCGACGGCGGACGTGGTGCGCCTCGTGGGCCAGACCGCGTTCGCCACGCGGCTGCCCGGTGCGTGTCTCCTGTCGCGGCGCCTCACCGCGCCGCCGAAGGTCACCACGTGACCCGCCTCGAGGCCTCGCGCGCGCTGGTGGCGGCGCTCGGCGACGAGCCGATCGTCGCCAGCCTCGGCCATCCCGCGTACGACTTGTTTGCCGCCGGCGACCGCCGCGCGAATTTCTACACGTGGGGCAGCATGGGGCTCGCCTCGTCGCTCGGGCTCGGTCTGGCGCTCGCTCGACCCGCGCTGCGCGTCTTTGTCGTGGACGGCGACGGTTCGCTCTTGATGAACCTGGGCTCGCTCGCCACGATCGCCTCGACCAAGCCGCCCAACCTCGTCCTGATTGTCTGGGACAACGAAGAGTACGGGACGACCGGCGGGCAGGCGACGGCGACCGCCCATGGTGCGGACCTCGACGCGGCGGCGCGCGCGATGGGCATCCACGCGACGGTGACCGTGCGAACGGAAGAGGGGCTGCGCGCGGCGATCGTGCGCGCGCGCGTCGACGCCGGGCCGTGGGTCATTGTCGCGAAGGTGCAGGAATCGGCGCCGGCGGTGAAGCCGCCGCTCGACTGCGTGTTCATCAAGCAGCGCTTCATGGCGGCGATTGGCAGCGCGGAACCGGCGACGCGCGGCACGCATCAGTGACGGCGCGTCTCGCCCAGTTCCTCGT